>ERZ1292633.7-Hain-H41-02um-R1-7-length-341971-cov-203_pt1 | contig 341971 bp, 329 predicted proteins | sample MGYA00564406_ERZ1292633 | MGnify/ENA primary metagenome ERZ1292633 (study PRJEB36523, sample SAMEA6512639) | groundwater metagenome | collected 2019-01-08 | study: AquaDiva: Metagenomics assemblies of 32 groundwater samples
TCGGCTGGTGGCTGACCCTGGTGATGATGATCGCCTACTACGGCTTCATTCTGCTCGTGGCGTTTAACAAGAGCTTTCTGTCACAGAAATTTGGCGCCGGCGTGATGACCCTGGGCATTCCGATCGGCTTTGGCATCATCCTGTTCACGATCGTGATCACCGCGTACTACGTGAATCGCGCCAATAGCGAGTTCGATGCGTTGTCCGACGCCATTGCCAAAGAGGTGCTGAAGTGACCGGCTTGCATCGCACGTATCCCCATGCAACACGTTTAGGGCTGACCGTGGCTGTGCTGTGCGCTGTTGCTGGATCGGTGTATGCCGCCGGCCCGGATATGGGCCAGGCACAGAAACAGGCGATCAATTGGACGGCGATCGGCATGTTCGGTGTGTTTGTATTGCTCACGCTCTTCATCACGAAATGGGCGGCGGCCCGAACCAAGTCGGCGGCTGCTTTTTATACAGCGGGCGGGAGCATTACGGGTTTCCAGAACGGTCTGGCGATTGCCGGTGACTTCATGTCTGCGGCATCGTTCCTAGGTATTTCGGCAGCGGTGATGGCCAGTGGCTACGACGGCCTCATCTACTCGATCGGCTTTTTGGTCGGCTGGCCGGTACTCACGTTCCTGATGGCCGAGCGCCTGCGCAACCTCGGCAAGTTCACCTTCGCCGATGTCGCCGCGTTCCGGTTCAAGCAGGCGCCGATCCGCATCTTCGCGGCCTCTGGCACGCTGGTGGTGGTGGCGTTCTACCTGATCGCGCAAATGGTCGGCGCCGGCCAGTTGATCACGCTCCTGTTCGGTCTCGACTACTGGATGGCCGTGGTCATCGTCGGCGCGTTGATGATGGTCTACGTGTTGTTCGGCGGCATGACAGCGACCACCTGGGTGCAGATCATCAAGGCCTGCATGCTGCTGGGCGGCGCAACCTTCATGGCGTTCATGGTGCTGCTGAATTTCGGCTTCAGCCTGGAGGCGCTGTTTGCCAACGCGGTCGAGATCAAAGCCGGCCTGGCCACAACCGCGGGCAAGACGTCGACGGAAGCGGCGGCCGCCGGCCAGTCGATCATGGGACCGGGCAACTTCGTCAAGGACCCGATCTCGGCGATCTCATTCGGCATGGCGCTGATGTTCGGCACGGCCGGCCTGCCGCACATCCTGATGCGCTTTTTCACGGTACCGAGCGCCAAGGAAGCGCGCAAGTCGGTGATGTGGGCGACCGGATGGATCGGCTATTTCTACCTGCTGACCTTCATCATCGGTTTCGGCGCCATCACCTTCGTGCTGACCAACCCGGAGTTCCTCGATGCCAACGGTGCGCTCAAGGGCGGCAGCAATATGGCAGCGGTGCACCTGGCCAACGCGGTGGGTGGCAATGTATTTCTCGGCTTCATCTCGGCCGTGGCATTCGCCACCATCCTGGCGGTCGTTGCCGGTCTCACGCTGTCGGGTGCGTCAGCCGTGTCACATGACCTGTACGCAACGGTCGTCAAAGGTGGCAAGGCCGACGGCGCTTCCGAGTTGCGGGTGTCGCGCATGACCACGGTGGCGCTGGGAATCCTGGCCGTGTTGCTGGGTATCGTGTTCGAGAAACAGAACATTGCATTCATGGTGTCCCTGGCGTTCGCGATCGCGGCATCGGCCAACTTCCCGGTGTTGTTCATGTCAGTGTTGTGGAAAGACTGCACGACCCGCGGCGCGGTCATTGGCGGTTTTCTCGGGCTGATTTCATCGGTACTGCTCACGATCGTATCGCCTTCGGTGTGGGAAGCGACCTTGGGCTATCCGAAAGGCAGCGCCTTGTTCCCGTACACCTCGCCGGCGCTGTTCTCCATGACGATCGGAGTCGTGGGCATCTGGTTGTTCTCGATCCTTGACCGAAGCAGCCAGGCGGCAAAGGACCGTGGCGGCTTTCTGGCCCAACAAGTACGCTCGGAGACCGGCATCGGCGCGACGACCGCATCCAGGCACTGAGCCTAGCCCGTAATATTCATGAAGGTTTGTTGCGAAAGCGTGCAGACGCGACGCGAGACGGGCACTCGGAGGCGTGAAGCCACGAGCATACTCATGCAGTATGTCGAAGGGCTGAACGGCGAGACTGCCCGTCACAGCCACGTATCCTCGCTTGCAGCAGAAGCGTCATGAATCATGCGGGCTACGGACGCCAGAATGCCTCCCAATCTTCTTGCCGGATTTGCAGTGCTCGAAGGACATCGACCGGAAGACCAGTCGTGACCTGAGCCTGGGCTTCGTACCCCACGATTTGTTTGTGCAAAATAAACGCCATGGCTTTTAAATGCTGGAGACTCAGCCGGACTGTGGCCACTCGTTCAATGGGCGGGGGAACACCTGGCGCGACCGGATTGGCTCCCGAAACCTGAAAATTCAGCGTGCACCCGAGCGGCCCAAGGTTGAGTTGAAATTGGTCAGCATAGACATCAGGGGTTTCGGCCATACGTCCTCCTAGAAATTTGGGTTGTGCGAGCGACGCGATATTAGCGTTCATCCTGGGAATTGGTCAATGGAGTCTCCCCGATACCAGTATCGGCTGCTCACATTGATCGACTGACAGATTCCCACCCTTTTCTGCTTGAAGCGACAAGAGCTAATTCGTAAAATGCCGCCTGCTTCTTGTCGATCTTGCGGAGGGACCGACCAGGCGGAGCTGTGAACAATCCAGCGTCTCGTATGTCAGCATGCCAAACTGGTGAACGGCAACACAGGGCGCTTACCCCATCACACTAAGGACTTCGTGGTCTATGCCATCTAAAGAGAAAAAACACGGTCAGACAAAAGACGCCGCCGGGTCGACAGAATCTGCTCACAAGGCCGGCATGGCCGAGGATTTTGAGAAGCTCGGGGTGTTCTATCTCGGCCGCCCATACGATCTGGTCGCGAAACAGGCAAAGCCCGGCTGGTTGCTCTACGACTCCAAAGACTTGGTCACTCACGCTGTCTGCGTCGGAATGACCGGCAGCGGAAAGACCGGTCTCTGCATCGGGCTGCTCGAAGAAGCAGCCATCGATGGGATTCCCGCCTTGATCATCGACCCGAAAGGCGATCTCGCCAATCTGATGCTGAACTTTCCGCAACTTCGCGGGGAAGATTTCGCGCCATGGGTCAATGAGGACGATGCCCGCAAGAAGGGTCTCTCGACGGCGGACTACGCGACACAACAAGCCGACATGTGGAAGAACGGTCTGGGGGACTGGGGCCAGAGTGGCGAGCGGGTTCAGAAGCTCCGCGATGCTGCTGATGTCGTCGTCTATACGCCAGGCAGTAACGCGGGCATTCCGGTATCTATCCTCAAATCGTTCGCGGCGCCGTCGCAGGAGATTCTGGACGATCCCGAGATGCTGCGCGAGCGAATCAGCACGACGGTGACAAGTCTGTTGGGTTTCATTGGCGTCGAGGCTGACCCGATCAAGAGTCGCGAACACATCTTGCTCTCGACGATTCTCGGCCACACGTGGAAGGCAGGACAGGATTTGGATCTGGCCACATTGATTCAGCAGATCCAAACACCGCCGGTTACCAAAATCGGCGTACTTGATCTGGATTCGTTTTATCCCTCGAAGGAACGCTTTGCCCTTGCCATGCAGCTCAATAACTTATTAGCCTCGCCGGGTTTTTCTGCCTGGTTGGAAGGTGAGGCGCTCGACGTTGGGCAGATGCTCCATTCGCCTGGTGGCAAACCGCGGCTCGCCATTTTCTCGATCGCGCACCTGAACGATGCCGAACGCATGTTCTTTGTGACCTTGTTGCTGAGTCAAACGCTTGGCTGGGTGCGGGCGCAATCCGGCACAACCAGCCTCCGTGCCATCCTCTATATGGACGAAATCTTCGGCTATTTCCCGCCGGTTGCTAATCCGCCGTCGAAACAGCCCTTGCTTACGTTGCTGAAGCAAGCCCGCGCGTTCGGTCTCGGCGTGGTGTTGGCCACACAGAACCCCGTCGATCTGGACTACAAAGGCTTAGCGAATACCGGCACCTGGTTCATTGGACGGCTGCAAACTGAACGAGACAAGGCGCGTGTGTTGGAGGGGCTGGAAGGCGCCGCTGCAAGCAGCGGAAAGAAGTTCGATAAACAGAGGATGGAGCAGACTTTGGCCGGCCTGGGCAATCGAGTCTTTCTCTTGAACAATGTGCATGAAGATGCGCCGGAAGTCTTTCAGACCAGATGGACCCTCTCATATCTTCGGGGGCCATTGACCCGAACGCAGATTAAAACGCTCATGGCGCCCGTGAGGGGTCAAGCGTCAGGCGTAAGGGGTGAGGGGAAGGACAGGCCTGCTTCTACTCCGGACGCCTCACGCCTCACGCCTCACGCCTCACGTCCGATGCTACCTCCAGACGTGCCTCAGCATTTTATCCCCGTCCGAGGGAGCCAACCAAGCGGCAGCGCGTTGATTTACCAGCCGATGTTACTCGGAACAGCACAGGTGCGGGTATCAGATAACAAGGCCGGTGTCGATGTGACGCAGGATGTGACTGTACTTACGCCAATCTCAGACGGTGCCGTGGCGGTGGATTGGGAGCAGGCCGTGGAAGCGAGCGTCGCTGTGGCTGATCTTGAATCAGCGCCATCGGACAATGCGCAGTTCGGTGCAGTTCCCAGCTCGGCAAGCAAAGCGAAGAGCTATGAGACGTGGAATAAGGAGTTTTCCGGTTGGTTATTCCGAACTCAGCGAATCGGTCTCTTGAAGAGCCCCAGCACGAAAGAAGTCTCCAAGCCAGGCGAATCCGAGCGAGACTTCCGTGTGCGACTGCAGCAATCAGGCCGTGAAGCGCGGGACAAACAATCGGACAGCTTGCGTCAAAAGTACGCGCCGAAGATTGCCGCGCTGCAAGATCGGATCAGACGCGCAGGACAAATAGTCGAACGGCAGCAAGCGGAATCTCGTTCGAGTCAAATGCAGGCAGCAATTTCTGTAGGCGCCTCGATTCTTGGAGCGTTTCTCGGAAGAAAAACCATCAGCGCGTCGAACATCGGCCGGGCGACCACGGCAATTCGTGGAGCGGGACGTGCGATCAAAGAATCGAAGGATGTGGGGCAAGCCGAAGAGAACGTCTCGGCGCTCCAGCAGCAACTGGCAGACCTTGAATCCCAGTTCAAAGTGGAGACCGATGCCCTTGCTGCCGCGACCGACCCCCTCAGCGAGCAGCTCGAAACCGTCTCTCTTAAACCGACTAAAGCCAATATCGCCGTGAAACTCGTCGCCCTTGCCTGGACACCGAACTGGCAGGATGGGAAGGGTGTGCTGACGCCCGCCTGGTAATAGACTCTTCCTCTGCGGTCGAATGACCACATTGCCGAATGCCCCTGTCTCAGTGCTTGCGATCCCTCTGCATGATTTTATCGGTCCACGCAAGGAGGATGGCCGAGCCGAGAAAGGTCATGTGGATCAAGATCTTCCACTTGATGTGCTCAATATCTTCATGCTCGATATTGACGAACGATTTGAGCAGATGAATGCTGGAGATGCCGATCAAGGAAGCCGCGAGTTTAATCTTGATGGTGCCGGGATCGATGTGGGTCAGCCATTCCGGTCGATCGGCATGTCCCTCTAAATCCAATTTGCTCACGAAGGTGGCGTAGCCGCCGATGATCACCATGGTGAGCAAGTTCGCCACCATTGTCACGTCGATCAGCCCCAGGACGCCTAGCATGAAGACCGTTTCTTGTTGCTGATTGATGTGCCAGATCATCTCCCACAGTTCGATGAGAAATTTGTACGCGTACAGCAGTTCGGCCACAATGAGGCCGCCATAGAGAGGCGCTTGAATCCACCGGCTGGCGAACACGAGGGTTTCGAATAGGTGCTCGACCCGGTTAATGGGAGCATGCGGGTGCTTCACGGCTGGAGGTTCTGAAGAATCGGGATGACTCACGGGGGGCTATCCTAGTGGGCGAGGAAGGGAGCTGTCAATTCCAACGACAGTGCTGAGGTCATGAGAGAAGCCACGGCAACCGTGGAGCACCGTTGATCAATCAGCCAGTGTAGCAACGGATGGCGCCGCCGATTCGACCTGGCTGGGCGGGGCGCACAAAAGATGAAGCGCTTGGATGATCTTTTGACCCTCCGAGGCCTTCTCGAGATAGAAATTGGCTCCCGCGAGAGAGCAGGCCGCCTGGTCCTCGCGCGAAGGGTCATCCGTGACGATAATGATGATCGGCGGGATCATCAATCGTTTGATGTGTCGAAGCACCTCGATGCCTCGGCCATCTTGAAGGGACGCGTTCATAATGGCAATGTCCGGTTTGCGATTCAGAATCATGGCGGTGGTTTCTTCTGAACCGGACGATTCTCCCACGACATGCAAGCCGGTTATTTTTTCAAGTCGCTTCTTCAGTCTTTCTCGAAAGTAGGCATCTGTGTCAGCGAGGACAATAGTCATATAGTCGTGTTACCAAGGTTAATAATCGTCCCTCGAATCATGGGTCATCTCTAGACTCAATCGAAGAGAAAGACCAACAGCCGAATGCGCAGGGGCTGTGGGAATATCATGATACTGCGCTGACCAAACGGCACATGCGAATGGTTCAGACCCCCGCCACCATTCCCTCCATCCCACAGACTCTGTGTGTACCAGTGAGCCATTGATATGATTACTCAACCAAGCGATGGTCGAGGGCATAGCGGATCAGCTCGGCGGTGGTCGTAAGTTGGAGTTTGTCCAGGAGCCGGGCCCGATAGGTACTCACCGTCTTAATACTCAGCGTCAGCGACTCCGCGATGTGGCGAACAGACTGACCCTGCGCTAACAAGACAAACACTTCGAATTCTCGCTCAGACAAGGTGTGATGGCCGGGGCGCGTAGGATGCTTGGTCAGGCTGCTCGCCATGTACTCGCCCAGGGAGGGGGTGACATACATGCGGCCGGCCAGGACCTGCGTCACCGCTTTGGCCAGCTCCTCTGGTACAGTCTGCTTGGTGAGATAGGCCATCGCCCCGGCGCGAAAAGCCCGCACGGCGTATTGCTCCTCGGTGTGCAGACTCAAGACCATCAGCGGGAGGTCGGGAGCCAGGCTGTGTAACTCGCAGAGCAGCTCCAACCCGCTCTGGTCCGGCAGGCTGATATCCACAATGACCAGATCCCACGTTTCCCGTTGTACCGCCGCAATCCCCTTCTGCCCGGTATCCGCTTCCCCAAGCTCGACGTGCGGAAGGGCCTTCTCCAGGATCTGTTTCACACCCAGGCGTACCACCTCATGATCATCGATGATGAGCACTTTCACGAGCTGAGCCCCAATCATGACGCAATCCCCTCCAGCACCGGCACCGATGCGCAGGCCGTGGTGCCCCCTCCCGGCGTGCTCACGATCGAAAAATGGCCCCCGAGGAGTGAGGCGCGTTCCTGCATGCCACGTAGCCCAAAGGAGCGAGCCGTGGTCATCCTCTCAGTCGGGATCCCCTTCCCGTTGTCAGTCACGGCTAAGGTTATATTCCCGCCATCCTGGTACAGCCGCATCAACACCTGTGAAGCAGCGGCATGACGCATCACATTGGTCAGCAACTCCTGCCCGATTCGAAACAACGTGGTCGACACTTCGGAGGACAGAGTGGTGGATGACAATTCTGGGGCCACGTCGATCGTGCACCGCGCCCCCGTGCGATGCTGGACAGTCGTCACAAGGTATTCCAACGCCGGGACCAGTCCGAGATCGTCCAGTATCGCAGGGCGCAAGGCCGCAGCTGTCGCGCGAACAGACCCCAAGAGTACATCGACCGATTCCGACATGACCTGAACTCTTCTCAGCAGATCTCCGACATCGGTTGGAGCAGGAGATTGTGTGAGTGTTGTGCCGCACCACGCCAGATCGAATTTCAATCCGGTCAATGCCTGCCCGAACTCGTCGTGCAACTCCCGTGCAATTCTACGCCGTTCCTCTTCTACGGCTTTCTGTGCCTGGCGAGCCGCGCTACGTGCTCTGGCATTGACCAACTGGAATGCCTCTTCCACCTGGGTCTCTGGGCCAACGGCAGTTCCGATAGCCATGAGGCCGATCAGATCCCTTTGAGGCCCCAGCACCCGCGATATATTCCAAGAAAGCATCGTCTGTGAACCTGCGCGTCCCACGAGAGGGATCTCGATTCCTCTCACATCGTTCCCTTCGGCGACTCGTGCAAGCTCGGCCAGGAACGACTCACGCGCCTTCAGCGGAAGACACAATGCCACATAGCGGCGACCCAAAGCTTGGTCGGCTGTCCAGCCGGAGAGCGTTTCGGCCGCGCGATTCCATTCCAGAATGATGGATTCTGGCGAGAGCAGTAGGACGGCGTTGCTGGAGGCCTCCAGTAGTGCACGATAGCAATAATCAATCAGCCCCCCTGGGCGCTGGGTCGGCTTTGGAATATGTGTGGTCTTGAACCTAGCATTTTTTCTCACGCCTCGACTCAGAGTGCGAGCCGATAAGGCCGTGACAAGACGAGAGGGTGAGTGTTTCATACTATTGCAAGTATTGGCTCAAGATACACATCGACCGTGAGGCATGTGCCTTGCCCCACCGTGGATTGGACATTCAAGCGGCCACCGATTTTTCGGATCCGCTCCTCCATACGCGAGAACCCAGGGCCCTTATCTCGTCCGAGCTCGACGTCGAAACCTGATCCGTTGTCTCGAATGCTCAGTTGTACTCGCGTGCCGACGTGCTGCAGGGCGATCACAACTCGTGTCGCGTGGGCGTGACGGACGCAATTGCTCAATGTCTCCTTGGCGATGGCGATAAGTTCATGTGCCTCTTCGCTGGTCAGAATCTCCTCTGCTTTCGGGTCGATCTCCACACGAATCCGTACCTCACTCAATTCCTCAATGGCCTGGGCGAGGTCCTGTAACTCGGAAACCAGTCGAAATGGATCCGCAGGGTCCGATTCCACACTCACGATCATGCGCCGGACGTCTTCGATAACCGTGTCGAGTTGGTCTTCCGCCTGATTGTGAGTGTACCGCCTAGCCTGTGACGCTCCCTGGTGCAATCCAGAGGTCTTCTCAAGGGTCAGCTTGATCACATAGAGCGCTTGCAATACAGAATCGTGCAACTCCCGTCCGATACGACTGCGGTCGTGAAGCAGGGCGTTCAATCGTTGCTCCGATGCCTGAAGGCCGGAAACGAGGCTGCTTCCAATCTCTTCTCTCAATAGACAAGTAACAGACGCTGCTCCGTCGGTCGGCATTCCGTGCGCGCTCACTCCACGCTGGCGCTGCAGTTGGCCGGAAGAGGACCTGAACCCTTCGAGAATCTGTAATCCCCGCCGATCTTTCATCACTTGAAGTGGCCTTTCCATACTGTGACGTGAACCTTATCCAGGGCCTTTCCCCTCACGGGCTTCTCAATATTGAAGCGTACTGCTTATACGCGAATGCCGCATATCGGTCACCTGGCGGATCCGCCAGGTGACCGATATGTTCAAATTTGTAACCCTGTGAACCAGTCCCCGTTTCCTATTGTATTTCAATTTGTTGGAGGTGATCCCCATGAGCACGGAAATTAGACAGGAATCCAGACAGATTTCATTCTATGAGGGAGCGTTGGTGGTGAAGGCGCTCGAAAGCGAGGAGGAATTCCGACAGGCTTACCATCTTCGACATCGAGTCTTCGCCGAAAAGCTCAGATGGGTGCCGGAGAGAAATGACCAACTTGAGTCTGATATCTACGACGCATGGAGTACCTCGATAGGCCTTTTCTCTAACCAACAACTGCTCGGAATGGTACGGATGACGCCCGCCCCGTTCCCATTTATGCTAGAAAGCGAATTCAGCGGGTGCCTGGTTGGGTCACATCGCGTTCGCAAGAACCTCGATACCGCTGAAATTACCCGCTTGGCCGTGGATCCTGCCATTGCCGACCGAGGGCTTTCCGCAAGGCTCATGCGGACTATTTTCAAGGGCATGTATCAATGGACGCTCGCCAATAATATTCGGTATACGTACCTGGTGGTGGAAAACAGACTGCTCCGTGTGGTGCAACGGATCGGGTGGCCCTGTCATGCAATCGGGGCTCCCGTCGCACTTCCTCCAGCGGATGTGCTCTCGGTTGGAGCGCTGCTCGACCTCGATGAGTTTCGCTCAGACGCAGCAGCTAAACGACCTGAGATGTTGGAGTGGCTGAATATCACGGAGCCAGCCATGACGGAGATTGCGGCAGGAGGGTGACGGATGCCATCGATTTTGAATGGGCGGAGGTGGTTCCCCGCACCACGGTGGCGAATGAACCGTTAGCCCGGATTATTTGCGAGAGTTCGTAACAGAACCGCCGAGACAATAGACGAGACGGGAGTGCGGAGCCGCACGTGAGAGAGGCCTACTTGAAACAGTATGTTGACCGACTGAGCAACGAGCGCTCCCCCGTCAGGCTTGCCGTAACGGCGGTTGCAGTAGAAGTCTTTGTGAAAAATCCTGGGGAGCGGGGGAGAACTTAGCTCGCGGTGGGAAGACCATGCAGGACGGGAAGTCCGTGTTCCATGGCTGCAGCAACTGCCTGTGAGCGGGACGTCACATCGAGCTTGGAGAAGATGCTCGCAAGATGGAATCGCACCGTTCGCTCTGTGACTCCAAGAATTTGGCCGACCTCCCAGTTCGTCTTGCCGTTCTTAATCCAATTCAAGATGGTCACTTCGCGTGGGGACAGTTCTTTCACGCACTGCTCCGTCGCGGGAGCATCCTTCCGGGCTGTCCTCATAAGGGCAAGATGGAGATGGTGACCGAGATATTCTACGAGATGAACGTACCGCTCAGCGTCCACATCATTTTCTCCCGCGAACGAGAAAAACGTGGCGAGACCGCATGCCGGGTCGACTGAACTGGTTGTAATTCCGTCTGCCAGGCCAAACCCCCTGGCGGTTTCGATAAATTCCAACTCATTGTCGGAGGTCGCCTGTTTGTATGTCCGCTTCCAGACCTGGGTGCCGGAAGATCGGGAGGCTGCCTGAAACACAGGGTCAACGCCGGCATATCCATTCTTCCAGTAGAGGTAAAGCCATTCGTCTGGATAGCTTACATTCACGACATTCGTGAATCCCTCAAATTGTCCACCAAGACCGAGGCGCGCCAGCCCACCGAGTAGGCGATTGAACGGGAACAACCCCTGAAACCGAACCATCGCGTCTCTCACATCATCAGAGGTTTCCGCTTGAGCGGCATAGTGAAAGACTTCGAGCGCGTGCCGACACTCCTGTTTTGAGAAATCATCGAATAATTGACTTGGCAGGGGGTACTTGAAACTTAGCGCCATGAGAATTTCACACTCAATAAGAATACGTGAGTAGGGCCCAGTATACACAAACATCTCGCAAGAATGAACATCTATTTTTGCGTCCTGGCGAAGGCAAATGGCCCTATCAAAATCCCTTATTTCTCAGTACCATGACTCCGCGTTTCCCGCCCTTCAAAGAGAATGAGAGAACCATGAACTGGATCTGGTGTTCAGTAATCCTAATGATGATTTTTTCTTTCCCATCAACTACTTCAGCGCAAGCTATCCGATTTCAACCGCAAGGAGCAGCCTCAGCCGGCCAAGGAAACGCATTTGCCGCTCAAGCGGACGACGCCTCGGCTATCCACTTCAATCCAGCAGGGTTGACTCAGGTCGATGGCATCCAGAGCATTGTTGGGTCGACCCTCATGGGGGGATCGATCAAATACAAGAGCCCAGCCGGCCTTGATACAAGAGGCGATTTTGGCGGCAGTATCCTCTCTCCGCCTCCAAGCCATTTCTATCTGAGTGCGAATCTTGGAGCCCTTGGTGCATCGACGGTCTCGCCCCTGACGTTAGGGCTCGGTCTTATTTCGTCATTTGGCTCGAACACTCGTTATCCGGTCGATGGCCCTTTCAATACCGCCATCACCTCTGCGGCGCTTCCGCTCCTCGATATCAAGCCGACTGTGGCCTATAAGATTAATGATCAGTTGGCCATCGGTGTGAGCGCCGACATCTATACCTTCGCAAGTTTTCTTGGACAGGGACATATCGAACAGAAACAGGTGGGCGTCGGACCTTTGAGTGGGGCTTCCGTCGAACTCAATGGCACAGGAACAGGGGCTGGCGCAACCGTCAGCCTGCTCTACACCCCGTTGAGAAACGGCGACGGTAAGCCGATCACCTCTATCGGACTGGTCTATCGCACCCAAGCTGTGGTGCCGCTGAGTGGATCGTTGTTGGTCAATGGGGCGAAGGTTGCCGACGCCTCCACCAATCTTGTGCTGCCACAGATCTACACCGGCGCCATCGCAATCTGGCCGGTTCGGACGAACGAGCGGGAGTGGAAGCTGGAGCTCGACGTGGAATATGTCGGATGGAAATCGAATCGCGACCTTGATGTCCATCTCTCGTCCGGTGGAACGATCCCACAACCACAACAATGGAAGACTGTCACGGTCGTAGCCGTCGGCACCGAATACAAGTGGCTGAACCCCGCATGGCTGCCGCACTGGGATATAGCAGTCCGATCGGGGTACACACGAACTGAGGATCCTGTTCCTGATACGACGTTCAACCCGGGGGTGATTTCTTTACCGTCCAACACGCTCTCTATTGGGGCCGGATTCTTGTGTAAAGGACAGGGACGGTTTTTTGGAATGGTGCCTTGCGGAGAAGTCACGGCGCTTTGGCCGAAGGGGATTGGACTCGATGTGGCATTTCAGGAATGGTTCTATGAGCCACGCGCTATAGCGGGAAACCTGAACCCCACCGTCAACGGGGCATATCACGCCTATGTCCATTTGGGAATCGTCAGCGCAAAGTTTTTATTCTAACATCGATTTTGATCCTGCGAGCTCGCTCACAAACAGAATACTCAAATGGCTGAGCATCGCGGCTTCATGAGAAGTGTCTTCGGCCCGGCGTGCTATCAATAGAAAAACCAAGACGGGGCCAGTCGCGAGCGGCGCTGGCTGACTGTAGTGGTTCGTAAATAGCCCCGCCCGGCGTGCTCGACGATCTTCCTCGCGATCACCCCTGCGACGATTTCACGCGTGGTGGTGAGCCTCTCCTTCGGCCACTCAGGGATAGCCTCACTTCGTGTTGCGGCTCAACTTGCGGCTCACGGCGCTGGGGGCTCGCCCTCATACCTTGACGATTATCCACAACGATGGGCTGTGGGTCAGGCTCAGACTCAAGGTCTCACGGTCTGTGTCACGCAAGTGCCTGTCGCATGGTTCTGACATACCAGCGCCTGAGCCCCTCAGGGCCTGTCATGTTGCACTTGGAACTAGCAGGCTGCGGAAAAACTTGGTTGATGCCAAAAATATGGTTGGAGTTTTCCGTATAGTGATGAAGCTAGGATACGTCCAGGATGCTCAAAAAGGCTGTCCAGCAAGGCCACAGCAAGCGAAGAGTCGAAGAGGTACGGACCGCACTTCGTGTAACCGTTCGCCTTTGCAATGAATCTTGGCGAACGGATAAGCCCCTTCAGTATTTCGAATATCCGAGGGGGCCCTCAACGTTGAGCCTCTGAGCGACGCGAGAACGCCGCTGACGGGCTTTCTCAGCATTCTGCTAGAACTCAAGAATCAATACTTCAGTGGTCTCATTCCACCAGGCGATGGTCGAGAGCATAGCGGATCAGTTCGGCAGTGGTCGTGAGATCAAGTTTTTCCAGGAGCCGGGCGCGATAGGTGCTGACGGTCTTGATGCTGAGCGCCAGGGACTCGGCGATGTGCCGGACGGACTGGCCCCGTGCTAATAAGTCAAGGACTTCGAGTTCTCGCTCAGACAAGGTGTGATGACCGGGGCGCGTAGGATGCTTGGCCAGACTGCTCGCCATATACTCGCCGAGGGAGGGGGTGACATACATGCGGCCGGCCAGGACCTGCGTCACCGCTTTGACCAGCTCGTCTGATGCGGTCTGCTTGGTGAGATACGCCATTGCCCCGGCGCGAAAGGCCCGCACGGCATATTGCTCCTCGGCATGCAGACTCAAAACCATCAGCGGGAGGTTGGGGGCCAGGCTGTGTAACTCGCAGAGCAACCCCAACCCGCTCTGATCTGGCAGACTGATGTCCACAATGGCCAGATCCCACGCTTCCCGTTGCACCGCCGCGATTCCCTTTTGCCCGCTATCCGCTTCCCCGATCTCGACGTGCGGGAGGGCCCTTCCCAGGATCTGTTTCACACCCAGGCGCACCACCTCATGATCATCGATAATGAGCACTTTCACCAACCGGGTCTCAATCATAATGCAACCGCCGCCGACACCGAGGCACAGGCGGGCAAGGGACAGCTACATCGGCACCTGGAAACATTCCTTGCCCAAGCATTGAGAGCTGTCTCTTCAGCCTGCCAGAGAAATCCAGAAACCCGCCTACAACCTGATCTCCCTCGCTCGTTCATCACTTGGAACTCCCTTGAGCCAAGCCCGAGCTGTAAGCACGCGAAAACGCCGATGTCACCATAGATCTGTGATGGTCCGCTCCCGCCCTTTCATGAATCAACTGGCCAAGTAATACGGGGCTATCGACACGTGAGACAGGGATGATGATGTTTTTCCCTCCAAATCCAAAACTATTCACCAAGGCTCGCTGCAGAGTCCGTGCTTGTCCAACACAAGGCACATAGTCCAGGTCGCATTGAGGATCGGGGTGCGTGAGATGAAGTGTGGGGGGAATGAACTGATGTTGAAGCGCGAGCACCGTGCCGATCAATTGAAATGCCCCGCTGGCTGCAAAGGCATGGCCAAGCGCAGACTTAAAAGAGCTGATAGGAATCCGATAGGCGTGCGAGCCCAGGGCACCCTTGATGGCCATCGTCTCGATAAGATCAAGCTCCACAGTTCCCAAGCCACATGCGTTGATATAGTCCACTTCTTCCGGGAACCAATGGGCCGAAGCAAGCGCACGATCGATGGCGCGGCGGTGCTCTTTACCCGTATCATCGGGGCGAGCCATGGAGAAGGCATCGGTGGTAAAGCCCCAGCCCTCCAGTTCGGCATAGATAGAGGCCCCTCGACGTTCGGCGTGTCCCTGTTCCTCCAAGATCAGGCAACCGGCACCCTCCCCCAAGACGATGCCGCAGCGAGTTTGATCGAAGGGTCTAGGGAGATTGCGAATCGTTCCTCCTTGATCGGGAGCCAACGTTCGGCCTGCATCCATGGCGGAAAAGATCGTGGGATGGAGAGGCGCTTCAGCCCCTCCCGCCACAACAATATCGACGTCGTGTGCCCGGATGAGGTCATAAGCCCGACCGATGGCGTTCGCTGTTGAAGAGCAACCAATGGAATAGGTTTCGCACTCGCCGTGACTGCCCAGTGCAATCGACACTTCGGCTGACACGGCATTGGGAAACGTAGTAGTCATGGTAAAAGGGTTCGTGTGTTTGTACCGCTTGGCGAGCATGGAGTCGTGGGCTTCGAAGGCCTCTTTCAATCCTCCAACCGACGTTCCGAAACAGACAGCCACGCGATCTCGATCCTCTTGATCCATATCAAGACGGGCATCCCGGCCGGCCATAAGGGCTGAAGCAACGGCGAACTGGGAGACACGGCCCATACGGCGAGCTTTTTTGGGATGGATAAAGTCCGTTGGGTCGAAATCGTTTACCTCACCGGCAAGGGACGATTGAAAGGGCGAGGTATCGAAGTGAGTGATCGGCGTGATTCCACTCTCCCCAGCGCTCAAGAGATGCCAAAACATTCCAAGATCACACCCGAGCGGCGACACAACGCCCATCCCCGTAATCACAACTCGACGACGAGGCGTCATGGGCGTATTCCTTCCTGTAATGACGATAACCCTGGCTCCTCCGCATGCTTTCCTTGATGCCACGCCATGAGGTGATCGCGGTGCGCCTGGGGAACCGACTCATTCGGGTAGAACGTATCGTAAAAGTCGAGATCCAAATGGTGGGCTTGAAAAGCAACAACCGTTTTAAACGCATCGGTATGGGCAGGGAATCGGCCATAGGTCCGCATGACATAGGTACAGAACGCAATCGTCGCGTCCACCGCTCGCTCTTCATGCTTCCCTATCGATGATGACGTGCGTGCATCGGTCCAGGGTCGCGCCCCCGTACTCGAATACGTACCCATTTCCCCAAACTTTGACGTCACCATCCTCAGAACGGCTTCCTCCATTGAAGGCAAAAATGGGGGACACGGACCTTCCCATACGTTAGGAACTCCCACGGGATTCGATCGGACACCTGAAACAGGGGATGGTGCAAAGTGGAATCCAAGGCCCTCGAATATCCGGGGTTCCCACCCTAGAAGATGGCGGCCGCTCCCGACACTATGAATTCCACCTCCGAGCCCTAACGCTTGCTCCATCAAAAACATATTCTGGCAAACCACCGCCTGCTCCTGAAGCGCGGTGTCGTTGATCGCGGCATCGATGTCGCGCAGAGTCATTGTACGACGCTTCGCCATATCATCGTGGAGATGGCCGCCACGGCTCCTGCGGAAACCATCGAGTCCACACGCTGCATGTCCATTATCGGGATCGACAATGAAGTATCCGCACTCGCTGCTGAAGAGGGCAAGCAAGAGATTCACATACACACTCACGATGTCTGTCACAGGGATAAAGTACAGTGTGCCCGGCCGGTTCACATACCACTGGTTGAACGACAACATGTAGGGCATTTCACGAGGGATCTCGAGACGACCTTCCCTGAGTTTCACCAGAAGTGGCATCTCCATGCTGTCGGGGTCCGGCACCCGCGAAACGAAGTACAGACCTGTGTCGTCGGTGACGAACATGCGCGTGGCCTGAGCCGCACAAGGACTCGGTACCGTTCTGCCCTGAAAGCTCATGATAGCCATACCCTGACCGTCTTCACCGCCACGCCGAGGGGCGTACTGCATGTCGCCGAGATGCATGCCGGTTTGGCCGACTCCTGCGAACAACAGATAATGCAGCTCTTCTTTCGACAAGGGAATTGCTGGAAGCTGACTTTGGAATCGAAGCGGGCCTTCCGGAATTTCCATTCCACACCCGAATCGGCGTGTTTTTCTATTTCGTAGGATTCCTAGTATCGACTCCAGGTCAGTCCTGTGCGATAGATGGGATAAGGGAGTGGTCATGACATCCTCCTGCTCGTGAGGTGACTCAAGGCCCATCGTGTGTTGTGTGGTTGCATCATGGCTGATGGCAACATACGCGAAAATCAGCGGCGAGGAGCCTACCCGGAAGGGTAGGTCCACTGCAGGAGAAATTGTCATAGCTTGGCCGTTGAAGCAGTCATGACGCGATAAAGAACACAGACAGGTCGCTCACTTAATCTCTCCCGCGCAGACAGGGAGCACACAGGAGAAGGCACCATGGACACATCCACTCCAGCAACATGCCCCTTTCATGCCCCACAAACCCTGAAGGAACAGGACGGCCCGGTGTCTGTCCACTCGAATCGGACACTGAAGAACCTCCCAGGTCCGGATGGGCTGCCGATTCTTGGTAACATCCTGCAGCTCGATTTAACGAAGTTGCATTCGATCCTCGAGCAATGGGCCGACACGTACGGACCGCTCTACAAGTTCAGAATTGCCCGCAAGAACGTCGTAGCGGTGTCCGACCCGAATCTCATCAATGAGGTTCTGCGCAAGCGGCCCGCTGCCTACCGCCGCCTTGAATCAATCGCCCCTGTGTTGACTGAAATGGGTATCAATGGCGTGTTCTCAGCGGAGGGCGAGCAGTGGCTCAGGCAGCGACGGACCGCCATGCAGGCCTTGAATACTGCGCACTTGAAGACATTTTTTCCGACTCTCATGAAGGTGACGGAGCGATTGAAGAAGCGGTGGGATCAGGCGATGGCTGAGGGTGCCTCGATTGATGTGCAAGAAGATCTCATGCGTTACACGATTGATGTCACGAGTAATCTCGCATTTGGATACGATGTGAACACATTGGAGGACCAGGGAGCCGAGATTCAACGGCACCTTGAGAAGGTATTTCCCATGGTCAATCGGAGGATCAATGCACCTTTCCCTTATTGGCATTTCGTGAAACTGCCCGCAGACCGCGCCTTAGACCACGCCTTAGTGGCGATCCGTGCGGCACTCACTGAATGCATCGAACAAAGCCGCAAGCGGCTGGCAAAGAATCCCGACCTGGCAACGCATCCCACAAACTTTCTTGAGGCTATGCTTGCAGCGCGTGATGTCGATGGAGCCGAAATTACCGAAGAGGAGATCTTTGGCAACGTGCTGACAATGCTGATCGGAGGCGAAGATTCAACTGCCGCAACGATGGCCTGGATGCTTCACTTTTTGACGGATCATCCCGATAGTCAACGACGCGTCCAGAAGGAGTTAGACGATGTATTGGGGCCCTCCGAGATACTGCGAGACTTTCGGGACGCGGAGCGGCTCACGTACTTGGAAGCGGTGTCATTCGAAACCCTGCGCCTGAAATCCGTGTTCCCTATCCTGTTTCTCGGAGCCAATACGGACGTGGAATTGGGCGGGGTGAACATTCCGAAAGGCACCGCGATCTTCTTACTGACGAGGCAGTGCGGTATGCAGGAGCATGAGTTTACAGCCGCTGATCAATTTCAACCGGAGCGATGGACGACTCCTCATGGCGGTCAAGAGCAGGGGCATAATCCCAAAGCGTTTGTCCCCTTCGGCGCAGGCCCTCGATCGTGCCCTGGACGCAATCTGACACTGTTGGAAATCAAGTCTGCGATGGCCATGTTGTTCCGAAATTTCTCCATTACCAAATCAACTTTCACGAAACCTGTCGACGAACATTTCGGCTTTCTTATGGCGCCGAAAAATCTGTCCGTTACCTTCCAAAGGAGACTACGGATCGATGGGCATGATATAGAGCAAACGGATGCCCTCGACGAGTGCTCCGTTACATCGGTGGGAGTATAGGCTGTCTCAGGGCAGGGAACCGCTGATGATGTTTGGTGATATATCGTGCAGGCCTTCCTGCGCACCGCTCTCACCGTTATGACGTAGAGGTTCTCTTTGAACGTACCATAGCGGCACACCATGAAAGACGGAAAGAGCCTGCCTGTCTGTATTAGCGGACGGTATGCTTGATTTCTGGAGAGAAATCTCGAGGCGTTATCGTTTGTGGGAGCGTCAGATCAAAGGAACGATTTTGCCATTGTGCGATCGCGGTCCATCGGTTTTCCACCCCTCCGAGCTTATGGTACACGTTCTTGAGATGAAACTTAATCGTGTTGAGGCTCACGTGCAGGATGATCGAAATTTCCCAATTCGTCTTCCCCTCCGAGACCCAACGCATGATTTCTTCTTCACGATTCGTGAGGGCCAATTGCTTCTGTCCTGGCTGGCCATAGTTTGCCCATGATGTCGCTCGCATGTACGCGAGGTGAAGATGCGGGCTAAGAATCTGCATCATGGTCCCGAATTTTTTCATTAACCGCTGGTCAAAATTGCTGAATGCAAAGTAGGTGCATAGTCCTAACGGCCCGCGCACCCCGATCGTCAGGCATTCCTTGATGCCTCCGTCCAGCTTGAGGTTGACCACTGCTTTGGGGATCTCCAGATCGAGGAGGTCCTCGCTCGAGACCGTCGCATTCCGGGTGGCTTCCAAGAGATGAACGGCAGGATCCCATCGATACCCTTGTGTTTCATAGAGGTGGGTATGCTCGTCCCCGTAACTCGAATGACCGATTTGGAAATGCTTCTTAGAAACATCGAATGTTCCACACGCCGAAAATTCATGAGGCACGAAAGAACTTACCGATGTGGTCAACAATGGCAGGTGGTCTTGGCGTTGAACACTTCGCATCTGGTGCATGATCTCGCCCAGGCGCTGAAACTCTTTTCGGGATGGATACTGGAACTTCTCCAGTCCACGAAGGATCACGACGCAACCTCTAGGTCATCGCTAGGCCACACCTGATGCCTCATCTTGCTGAGGAAGCACGAGTGCGACTTCAATGGATTGTCAAACAGAGTCAGATTTCCTAACGGCGGCATTCTGAGCCCCTCTGTTCGAATATAAATCCTTGCGGTATGGCGTGAGTGAACGGTGCTCCTAAATCTGCTACAGACACAGTTGTAGGCATATGACCGACCCCGTTAACGGAAGTCACGATGGGATTTTAGTGCCAGCAGTGAATATTATATATGGTGCCGAATGGCCCTATCTTGATGGTTATCCAGCCATAACGCACGCTCCTACTATCTTGGAACTCCATGATAATGGCGGGAAAGGCATAACAGCCCTGAACCGTTGAAGTCTTTACGTTCAAGCAGGATACCTGCTCGCCATGACAGATGACCCACGCCCAATACCATGCTCGGGATAGATCTGCCCAATACCCTATTAGGTTACGGAATCTGTATTCGCAGGGAAGCCGCCTTCAACTGCGAGACGGCGCGTTCTTCGAGAGAGCTTTCCGCATCTGCGCGATGGTCTTGGTATTGAGGCCGGCTGCTATCAATTCGTCGTCCGTGGCGGCAGCAACGTTCGTCAGGCTTCCATATTTTTTGAGCAATCGGGCCCGTGTGATTTCGCCGATGCCTCCCACCTGATCGAGCGGCGAGGCCATCAAGGCCTTGCCACGTAACTTGCGATGAAAGGTGATCGCAAATCGATGGGCCTCGTCACGAATGCGCTGCACGAGATGGGTGGCTGGGGAGTTCGCCCGGAGCACAATGGGATTTTTTCGACCGGGAAGGAAAATCCGCTCGTCCTTCTCACCGCGTGCTTTGGCCAGACCAATAATTGCCAGGCCCTGATGGCCAACCTGTCTCAGCCCTTCCATGGCCGCGGCGAGCTGACCTAACCCTCCATCGATGAGGATGAGATCCGGACGCGCGAGATTCTCGCTGTCTCTGTACCGTCGCATAACGACTTCCTGCATGCTGGCGAAATCGTTGGCGCCGGTCACGGTTTGAATCTTGAAACGGCGGTAGTCGGCTTTCTTCATCTGACCGTCTTCCCATACGACCATGGAGGCGACAGACTGATTGCCCATGGTGTTGGAAATATCGAACCCTTCGATACGGCGAGGCGCGATGTCCAGCCGTACAAGCCGCTTCAGTTCTTCAATGGCCTGCCGTCCAATTTCTTCATCTCGCAAATGATTGGCCACAGCAGCGGCTGCGTTTTCTTCTGCTAAGAGAAGCAATTGATGCTTCACACCTCGCTCAGGGGCCACGACACGGACGGCGTTTCCTCGTTTCCCCGAGAGCCATTCTTCGATGACCGTCGTGTCGTCAAGATCGGTGGGTATGAGCAGTTCTTTGGGCGGCTGACCATCCTTGTTGTAGAACTGTTCAATGGCGGATCGAACCAGTTCCTCGTCTCCGGCGTCGGCTGAATGGGGCCAGAAGAAATCTTTGCGTCCGATGAGCAGGCCGCCCCGCACGAAGAGAATCTGGAGATCGACTCCTGAGCCTTGCCGTGCCAGCCCGATCACGTCTTGGTCTGTCGTCGCCGTTTGGGTAATACGCTGCTTTTCGAGTGTGCGTTCGATGTTGAAAAGCCGATCGCGCAAGCGCGCCGCCTCCTCGAATTCCTCACGCTCCGCTGCCGCTTCCATCTGGACACGCAAGTCGTCCAGCAATTCACGGTCGCGCCCTTCCAGAAACTGGCGGACCTGCGCAACAATATGATGGTAGTCCTCTTTCGACTGATTGCCGGTACAGGGGGCCATACACCGTTTGATCTCGAATTCGATACAAGCCCGTTCAGCCTTGCCGTCTATGAGGATCGTACAAGTGGCCAACGGAAAAGCTTTCTTGATGACTTTCAACGTCTCCCGCAAGGCACCGGCCGGCGTGTAAGGCCCATAATACAGTGCGCCGTCTTGTTGCACGCGGCGAACGATTGAGAGGCGAGGAAAGTCTTCTTTGATCGGCAGGCGAAGATAGGGGTATTGCTTGTCGTCCCGTAAGACCACGTTGAAACGAGGCCGATGCCGTTTGATCAAATTGCTTTCGAGGATAAGCGCTTCAAGCTCTGAGCGGGTAACAATCGTTTCAAGGTCTGAAATGTGACTGACGAGGACGGCTGTTTTTGGAGAGTGATCGGCCCCTTTTTGAAAGTAGGACCGGACGCGGCTAGATAGAGCGGCAGCTTTCCCGATGTAGAGTAATTCGCCCTGCCCATCTCTGAACAGATAGACCCCCGGCTGGTCTGGGAGATGGTCGAGTTTAGACTGGAGGTCGTGGGAGGTAGCCATCATCTCTCGTCCTTCAGCGGCCAGCAGGGGACACGTGCCTGCATGGCGACATTCTACGGACCGAGAGTCCCCAGGGCAACTTGATCAGGGCTTGAGGCTGAGAGCGTATGCGGATGGCTCACTCAGCGCAGGCTACGCACGAAAGAGGGACTAAGACTTCCCCGCGCGACTTCCTCGACCGGCCCCTTCATGGTGAGACTGAAATCATGGGCGACCTGGATGTTGAGCTGCCCTCCCGGCATCTTCACCGTCACAGGGCTTTTCACTAACCCGAGCCTGACTGCTGCACTCGCCGCAGCACAGGAGGAAGACCCTGAGGCCTGGGTTTCTCCGGCCCCACGCTCCCAAATAAGGATGAAGAGTTCCTTCGGGCCGGTCGGCACAGCGAGTTGCACGTTCGTTCGCTTCGGGAACAAGACATGGTTTTCTAATATCGGTCCCAAATTGAGGAGATCCTCGCGCGACCAGGACTGTCCGATTGGTTTGAACACGACACAGTGGGGATTGCCGACGCTGACCCCGGTAAAGGTCAGCGATCGGCCCGCCGCCTCAATGGGCTGTTCGATCAGTTCGTTGGCAGTGAGAGTGCAGGGAAGTGATGCGGGCTCGAATGTGGCTCGACCCATTTCGACAGTGACGCCACTCGCATCTCCAGCCCGGTCTACATGCAACGTCACCGTAACCAAACCGCCTTTGGTCTCAACGGTGAACAGCTTCCTTTTCGTCTTGCCGGTCGCGTGAAGGTAGCGGGCAAAGATGCGAAGGCCGTTGCCGGATTTTTCTGCTTCGCTGCCGTCAGGGTTGAAGATTCTCAGACCGAAATCGGCTTTCTTTGACTGGACACACGCAAGGATCCCATCGCTGCCGAGCCCCCAGTTCCGATCGCAGATCGTCTTGATCCTCGATGGAGTGAGCGAGAACGATAGTTCTTTGGGGTCTATCACAATGTAGTCGTTGCCCAGCCCATGACCGCGAAAGAATCCGTTCTTCATTCTTGCAACCTCCAAGATTCGTCAATGGTCAATTGTCATTGGTCAATGGTCAGTAGTCAATAGTCGTTCGCGCGGCCAAGATGTCTTGGCAGCTATCAGGCCAATGACTGTTGACCTTTGACTATTGACCTCTTGCTTGACCGATGACTTTGGCTAGACGATCTTCACATTGGGCGGGCGCTCGATCAATTCAACTTCGTACCCGTCCGGGGCATCGATGAAAATGAAGCGGCTTCCGGAAGAGGTTGTGGTCGGCCCGTCCGTCACTTTGACACCCTTCGCATTGAGTGACGCAATGGTGTCGTCGAGGCTCTCTACCTGAAAGGCGAGATGGACGAGATCTTCCTGAACTCTCACTGGCCCGCTCGGAGGAAAACTGGTCAACTCGATCAGTTCTTCGCTGTTCGGTACTTTTAAGAAGGCCAGGTGCGAACCACGCGGCGAAACCTTTCGTTCCAGCACCTCAAGCCCAAGGACATCCGTGTAGAACTGGATCGTCTGTTCCATGTCGCTGACCCGCATGCGGGTGTGGAGAAACTTTTTGACTTGCATAGGTTCCTTCTTACTTTCCCCTCGCCGGGCCGCTGGCCTTGCGCAGCAGAATTTCTGCACTGCCCGGGATCAGAAAATCCGGCATGGGGCCAATCTCCTGGTAACCCTGTTTCTTGTAAAATTTCCGGCCCTGGTCGTTGAAGTCCGATACGCAAGCGAACAAGTTCTTTACCCTCGCAAACACAGCTTCTTCGGCATGAGTGAGCAACTGTCCCCCTAGCCCCTTGCCTCTCGCCCAGCCCGCCACTCCTAACAGTTCCAAATAATCGCCGAGTAAGAATTTCTGACGAACGACCGCAATGCCGGCCACTCTGCCATCCTGTTCCACAACAAAGCTGTCACGCCCCTGGGGAAGCGGTGTGAAATAGCTGTCCCAATCTTTGGCTTGATAGCCCAGACGTTTCCAGGGATCGGCATCTGCCAGCAATTCCACGACAGCAGCTCGATCGTTCGCCGTCATGAGCCGCACGATCGAGTGATTCATGGGGCTGCCTGGCCACAGGACAAAAGCTCACTCACGGTCATGGGGGTGAGGTTGCGCTCCGGCAAGAGATGTTGATGGAGATCTTGCACCACCTCATGCGTATGTTGGCCCTTCCCGTTCGCATGCATGACGACGATACTTCCCTTCCGGACAAATCGCTTCAGTCGACCCTCGATTTGGATCGCCGTGAGCGTGGGGTCGGGATCGCCGGACACGACATTCCACAAAACGAACCGGAGGCCGCGTGCGCGGGCCACATTGACCGTGTCGTCGTTGAACTCTCCGTAGGGAGGACGAAACAGGTTCGCAACATGCTGGTACTTGGTTTTGAGCAAGCGAACCGGTCCGAGCATTTCTTGCTCCTGCTCCTCCGCCGAATGGAACGGCATATGCGCGTGGACGTCCCCATGGGTGCCGATTTCAAAGAATGGGACCTGGAGAAGGGCTTTTACTTGCCGATCATGCTTCGTCATCCATTTCCCAGACATGAAGAAGGTGGCCGGGATTTTCCGCTCAATCAAATAGTCGATCAAGGCTCGATCGTAGCCTGTGCCATTCCTCACCGGGCAAAGATCGAATGTGAGCGCCACGCCGTGACAGGAAAGCGGGCCCGACGTAATCACTTGGGCCTGCGTAGCAGAAGGCATCGCTGGGATAAGCAGCATTGCGAGAATAAGGCACAGCATGTGTGGGAAGTAACGCGGCATGGTGGCAAGTATACCTGATCCCGCAGGCTGCTCAAAATGGCCGTCCTTGTCGTTCGTGAAAGGTGAAAGGCAGTGGAAGGGCATTCGGCAATCCTACGTTTCACCTTTCACTTTTTACGTCTCACGCGTGCCGATCTTCATAGGCTGGCGGACTTTTTCAGCAGCCTGCCGTTGACGCTCCAATTCACGCACTGTTACGGTGAAGACATGGTATTGCCCAATTGGAAAATCGGACGTGCGCTTGGCATCCCGATTCACCTGCATGCCTCCTGGTTTGCCGTATTTTTCTTTGTGACCTGGTCACTCGCGACAGACTATTTACCCGATACGTTGCCTGGGCTATCGGTTCCGCGCTATTGGGGAATGGGTGGTATTGCTGCCCTCCTGTTGTTCCTCTCCGTCCTTCTGCATGAACTGGGACATTCGTATGTGGCGCTGCGCTATCAGATCCCTATCCGACAGATTACCTTGTTCATTTTCGGGGGAATGGCGCACATGGGAAAAGAGCCGCCCAGTCCGCGTGCCGAGTTCTTGATCGCAATCGCAGGACCGCTCGTTAGTGTGATCCTGGGAGCCGGTTGTCTCGGCGGAGCCATCGCCATGGAATCATTATTTTCACAGCCAGGAATGAAAGGGCTTGTCGCCCTTGGGAGCCTGCTGGGCATGGTGAATATGCAGCTTGGACTGTTTAATCTGATCCCGGGGTTTCCGTTAGACGGAGGGCGTATCTTACGGGCTGGTCTGTGGGCTCGAAACAAAGATTTTCATCGAGCCACCAGTCAGGCCGCATTCGTCGGGATAGGATTCGGTGTCGCGCTCGGGTTGGGCGGTATGGCCCTGATGGTAGGCGCCTGGTCGGGGTTCCTGAGTCAGTCGATCACGACGAACGGGGTCTGGCTCATGTGTATCGGCGCATTCCTCTTTGCAGCAGCCTTGAATCACAAGCGACAGGCGGCCCCACGGATATTGTTAGCATCGGTGACCGTTCGCCAGGTCATGGTCCACCGCTCCGTGACCTTGTTGCCGGATATGAGCGTGCAGGACGCGGTCGATCAATACTTTGTCGCGCAGGGATATGGCGCATTCCCTGTGTGCGAAGAGGGACAGGTTCTCGGGGTGGTCACCGTGCGAGACGTACAGGCGCTTCCCACAGCCCTCTGGCCATGGCGCCGCGTTCGCGAGATGATGCGTCCGACGTCGCCGGCGCTCTGTATCCCACCAGACTGGTCCATCATGCAGGCAATGGACCGAATGACCCAGAACGGCTTTGATTGTCTCGTGGTGATGGAGAGCGGAGAGATTGTCGGGCTGGTCACCCGATCGGCTATCGCACAGTACGTACAGTTGCACAAGGCGTGAGATGTGAAAGGTGAAACGTTAATGATGGGGGAAACCAGGAGGTTGAACGGATTTGTCTTTTCACCTCTCACGTTTCACCTTTTACGCCGTACGCTCATTCATTCGCCCTGGAGACGGATATATTCTGCGCGATAGAAATACGCACCAGGTGGACCACCAGCAGAAATCCGTAGACGACACAGAAGAACTTGAAGGTCGCGCGGTAAAAGTCCGATAAGAGGATGGGAAGACAGAGGGCAAAGAGTAGACTGGCGATCAGCGTCATGAAGGTCAGTCGTTTACAGAATTCATGGGAGGCTTCCCGCCCGATCTGTTTCAGTGCGCGGGCATACCGATCGGCTCGTTGAAGTTTGGCTTTCTGCAGGGCGGCCTCACCGGTCCCCCAATAGCGCAAATAGCCATAGCCTCCTAGAATCAACAGCCAAGGCGCTGCCCACAAAGGCCAATAGGTCGGACTTCCGTACGTGTCACTGCTCAGCAGGGCAGCGAAGGAAGGGGCATAGAGCAACCCCAACACCAGCGGCAGAATGCGCTCATCGCTCGGACGCTCACCCTCCGGTCCTCCATGAATCAATTCACGCTCAAAGAGCGGATACCCATACTTGAGAACCACAAGCGCGATGGCTGCACTCATGGTTTTATCCGGAACATAGCGAATCCAGTTCTGAAACCAGTTCACAATCCACCAGCTCAGACTATCACCCCATGTGAAACCAAAGAGGGAGTCGAGATAAAGATGCGCCGTCTGTTCCCATTTGAGTACACGCTGGCTCACTGACTCGGCCACGTCAGGGTTCAAGGCAAAGATCGTTTGCTCATGCAATGCCGCTTGAATGAACGTTCCCGGCAAGCTCATGACGACCGCGCCGCCGACCCCAAAGATATACAGGAACCAACCATGGGACAGGGCGGAATTACGTCCTGTGCGGAGATAGGTCTGAAAGCCGAGCTGCCTAGCCATCCAGCCCCAATAGAACGCACCGGCGATGTTGACCAGCGACCAGGGAAAAATGACCACATCCCCGCCGGTTTCTGGGTACAACAACCAGTTCACAACAGAATTCGAGAGAAGGGCCACAATGGCTCCCCACCAGGGACCCAAGAGGAACGCAACCAGTGCCGTTCCTGTCATATCGAGAAACAGAATACTCTCCAAATGTCGGCTCAACGTCAGCCCAATGTAGTTGAGCAGCAGGCCCGCGGCGACGATCACACCGGTTTCGTATAAAAGGAGATAGGAGACCCCACGGATGGGTTTCGATGAAAAGAAACTGGCCGTGGAAGGCGAGTCAGAGACGGTGCGCTCGGTTGAGGCCGGCGGTGTGTGTGCCTTCTTCGCTGTCAGTGACGTGAAACGGGCTTTGACTTCGAGTAGCTTCTCCAGAAGGGTCAACACCGTTGCGATAAAGCCAATGACGGTACCGCCGAGCATGAGCATGTCTTTGCTGAAGTCATCGAGCATGAGGCGGTTCCCTTCTAGGAGCCTGTCCGACCTTGCCTTCGTGACGAGGCGAAAGAGATGCGGTCAGATGCGAGGCCGCAGGCCTGGAAAAACCGGAGGGGTATTCGCAGGAATACGTTGAGGATTTTTTCGGGCCGAGTACGACGCAGATGGTCGCAGATCTTTCGTCGCAGTAGAATGGTCAATGTCTGACAGGCTCCTTGTATCGAGTGCTATTGTAGCCACGAAGGGATCTCCCCACCAGAAAAAGTCCAGAAGCCAACAGGCTAATTTGGTCTATCTGGTTGATCTGGTTTGTTTGGTTTATCTCAGTGCTCTTCTTCAACCAAATAGACGAGACAGACTAGATCAACCAGAAAAACCGGTTTTTTATGTTGATGGACTCTTCGGTAAGGCATGGTCCGACTGAACGGCTTTTGTCACTGCGGAGGACAGGACCTGCGCCTGTTGCTGGAGGCGGTGGGCGACCTCGGCCCCGATCAGCAAGAGAGCCGCGGAGTAGTAGCACCATAAAAGCGTCAGAATAATTTCCAAAAGGGAACCATAGAGGTCGCCGTATACAGTCGCGTAGGTGCCATAGATCACGAACAAGAGTTTGGCCGCGACCCAGAGAAGACTAAACGTCAGCGCTCCGATCATCGCCTCACGCCATTGCGGCCTCCGCCGTGGGACGAGCCGATATAAGCCCGTGACCGTCAAAAAGGCCAGCGAAAATGGAAGCGTATAGGTGAGAAACAGATCGTGGGCTGCAAGGGCTAGGAGATCGAGCCCCCAGAGTCTGGGCGCGTATGCCGTTAAGAAATCGACAGCTTGGGTCGCAACGTAGGAAAGGATCAGGATAAGTCCGATCACGCCGAGCGAGGCTACAGCGATGGCGGTTGAGATGAGGGGATGGCGGCGCCAGGTGCTCTCAAAAACGACGTTTAACGCATAATCGAGTTCGTAGAACACCAACGCGCCGAACCAGACGAACGTCAGAAATACGGCCCATCGAACGGTTTCTAAGGCGCTCACTCGATGCAATTCCGTCACAACATGTTCTCCCATCGATGGGAGAAAGCCCTTGAGAACACTGAGGAGGACCTGTTCCCCGATCACGTCGTGACTCACCACAAAACTCAGCCCGTAGAGCAAAAGGAAGACGAGCGGGAAAAGGGATAGCAAAGAGAAAAATGCCAAAGATGCCGCCAGGCTGGCGCACCCATGATGTAGGAATGATCGTGCGATCGCTCGGAGAAAACGAAAGAACTGCATAGGGTGCGCTAGATACAGGGACTTCTTGCCAACGTACCACGACTCGCCCTCTCGTGCATCTGTTCATCCTGGATCATACGCGCAGGCTTCTCTTGCAATAGCCAATGATCAGGCAAAGTACACTGGGTTCGCAGGATGCTCAAAAAGCTTGCTCAGCAAGGCCGTAGCCAACGGAAGCACCGGAGGCGTAGCCCCTGGCTACGTTGAGGATGCTTTCGAGGCGAGAACGATGCTGGCGGAATTTTTCAGCATCCTGCCAGAGAATTATTTGAGAGTCAGGACAGATTGGAGCGCAAAGCTGACAAGAGGGTTAGGAAAGAGGCCAAACAGGATCACGCCTGCGACTGCGCAGGCCAACACGAAGGAGAGGGTCGGTGAGGTCACGAGGCGCGGCGGCGCAACGGAGGAAGGACTCGGGTCCCGCATATACATCACCATGACCACCCTCATATAGTAGTAGGCCGATACGACAGCAAAGACCAGGGCAATGGCGGCCAGCCAGGCCAAGTCTGCTTCAACTGCTGCCATAAACACGTAAAATTTTCCGATGAAACCGGCAGTCGGCGGAATACCCGCCAGTGAAGCCATGAAAATCAGCATGAGAAAAGCCGCGAGTGGCTGGCGCTTTGCGAGCCCTGTGAAGTCCTCGATCTCTTCCCCTTCGATTCCACCTTTCCTCAACATGCCGATGACGGCGAAGGCGCCAAGCGTCATGAACGAATAGATGGCGAGATAGATCATGATACTCGCAAGACCGGGCGTTCCCCCGGACAGGCCAACGCCTCGGCCTGCTGCCACAAAGCCGATCAAAGCGTACCCGGCATGCGCGATACTAGAATATGCCAGCATCCGTTTGATGTTTGTCTGCACAATGGCGACCACATTGCCGAGTACCAGGGTGACGACGGATATGAGGAGAAACAGAAGCGACCAATCGGCCTTAAGTCCGCCAAGTCCTTCGACGAAGACCCGCATAAACGCTGCGAAGCTGGCGGCTTTTGCCGCGACCGCCATGAAGGCTGTGACAGAAGTCGGGGCGCCCTGATAGACATCGGGCGTCCACATGTGGAACGGCACCGCCGCGATCTTAAAGCCGAAGCCGACTGCCACCAGGATCGTGGCAATCAACACCAGGGGATCATCCGATCCGCGACTCCCGATGGCACTTGCAATCGATGCCAGCTTGGTGCTGCCGGCCAGACCGTAGAGCAATGAGATACCATACAGCAGGATGCCTGAAGAGAAGGCGCCCAGCACGAAGTATTTGGCTGCGGCCTCCAGAGAACGAGGCTTCGACCTGTTAAGACCGGTCATGACATAGAGCGAGAGGGACATAAGCTCGGTGCCGAGATAAATCGTCAGTAAATCGACGCCGGAAACCATGACCATCATGCCGGAGAGGGCGAGGAGGATAAATCCATAGTATTCACCGAGATGTATGCGTTCCGCCTTCAAATAAGGCAGCGACGTCAAAATGGTCAGGCCGGCCACGCTACAGAGGAGGATTTTCCAGAATCTGGCATAGGCATCGACCACGACCAATTCGCTAAACGCGGACACTCGGGTATTCACTGAATTGATCTGGCCGATGGTGATCCCAAGACAGATCACGAGAGCGCCGACACTCAGCCAGGCCAGGAGATCTCGCCGCGAAGCGGGCGTGATGGGGTCTAATGCAATAACAAGACAGGCCGTGACGGCGATGATGAGTTCGGGAAGCAGAGCCAAAAGGTCAGCGCCGTACGCACTCATCGCGACGGGCCTTGAGCCGTCAGCGGCTCTCTGCTCCCCACCAGCAGTGACTCTGTGGTCCCTCCGGCAGAGGGATGGGCAGTGGGCGCAACTTTCGCGCGGGACATGGAGGCAATGGTGTTGGTCACACTCTGATGCATTCGACTGACGAGCGGATTGGGGTAGAGCCCGATCCAAAATACCAGCACAATCAGTGGAACCAGGGTGGCGAGTTCCCGTTGATTCAGGTCGCTGAGCTGCGGGAGATGGTGCGGGGACGGGACCCCGAAAACCACGCGCTGGATCATCCAGAGAAGATAGGTGGCAGCGAGAATAATGCCCAACGAGGCTAGGGCAGTCGCAACCTTGCTCCAGAGGAACGTCCCGACAAGCACGAGAAATTCTCCGACGAAACTATTGGTGCCGGGGAGACCGAGCGAGGACAAGGCGAAAATCACCAACAGCGTCGCATACTGCGGCATCGGCGCGGCCAATCCGACATTGTCGGCGATCAACCGGCTATGGGTACGCTCATAGATGATCCCGACACAGAGGAAGAGCCCGCCGGTCGTAATCCCATGGTTGACCATTTGAAGAACGGCTCCTTCGATGCCCTGCTGGTTCAACACAAACAGGCCAAGAGTAATGAACCCCATGTGGCTCACGCTCGAATAGGCGATCAATTTCTTGAGATCGACTTGGGCCAGCGCCATATATGCGCCGTAAATAATTGCGATGATAGAGAGGGCGACCATCAAGGGCGTGAAGGCGAGGCTGGCATCCGGCAACATCGGCAAACTGAATCGAAGGAATCCATAGGTGCCCATTTTCAGAAGGATGCTGGCGAGAATGACGCTGCCCGCGGTCGGGGCCTCGACGTGGGCATCCGGGAGCCAGGTGTGAAAGGGAAACATGGGGACCTTGACCGCAAAGGCGGCGAAGAATGCTAAGAAGAGCCACATTTGCAGCGACGCCGGGTAGGTGCCTTGGCTCAAGGCAAGGATATCGAACGTGTGTCCTCCATAAAAATACAACACAAGGATGGCCACTAAGAAGAGCACGCTCCCTGCGAGGGTATACAGAAAAAACTTGATGGCCGCATAGAGCCGGTTGGGCCCTCCCCAGACACCGATCAGGAGGTACATCGGAATCAACATGGCCTCCCAAAATACATAGAACAGTATGAAATCCAACGCGACAAAGACCCCCACCATAGCCGTTTCCATCACCAGCAATGTGGCCATAAAGCCGCGGACACTTGTTGTGATCGCATTCCAGGAGGCCAAGACACAGAGAGGCATAATCCCGGCGGTCATCAAAACCAGCGGAAGACTGATTCCGTCGAGACCCAGGCTGTAGTAGATCGGAGGGGCTGTAATCCAGGCGACATGTTCCGTGAACTGCATCTGAACGGCCTGTGGATCGAAGAGCCACCAGAGCGGAAGCGCCACCAACAGGTCGGCCAAAGTTGCAACCAGTGCAATCCAGCGAGCGGCCGATTCTGTCGCGAGATACACGGCGACAGCTCCCGCAAGGGGCAGCACGAGGAGGAGTGAAAGCCAGGGAAAGGAACTGGTCATCGGTCGATAGTCAATTGGCAATGGGCATTGGCAAGAGAACTGCTGTTCATGATTCCCCTGGACCAGTAACCATCGACCATTGACGCTCCTTACAAGAATAAGAACATCGTCACAAGAACCACAGCCCCCAACGCCATGCCAAGGGCATAATGTTGCGCCTGTCCACTTTGCATGAGTCTCAAGAACCAGCCTCCCCAGGCGATTGCACGGGCTACGCCGTTCACTGCACCGTCAACCACATTCACATCCACGCGCTTCCAGAGCTCGGTTGCGGCATAAAACGTGGGGCGAACAATCGCGCGATCGTACGCCTCGTCGACATACCACTTATTCAGGGAGGCCCGATACAACGACTGCCACTGTCGAGCGAATCGATCCGGCAGCGTGGGGTTGAGCACATAGACATAATAGGCACTTGCGATCCCGATCAATCCCATGGCCGTGGCCGCCACCATGATGCCAACGGCGGCTCCTCCCTCGTGAGCTGCACCGCCTGGGTGTGTTTCGAACATCGGGCCAAGAAATTCCGGAATGCCCAGGTAGCCCGTGACGATGCTGAGGACGGCTAAGATGATCAGCGGAAGGGTCATGGTCTTCGGAGGTTCATGTATGTGGCCTGCATGATGAGGATCGACACGCGAGGGACCCCAAAACGTGACAAAGACCAACCGGAAGCTGTAGAACGCCGTCATCAATGCCGTCACGAGGCCGAGTATGGTGAGGAATTGACCGAGCGACCCAGCCGACCAAGCCGAGATCAGCAAATCGTCTTTGCTGAAGAACCCTGACGTCAGAGGAAATCCTGCAAGCGCGAGCGAGCCTATGACGAACGTCCAATAGGTGACCGGTAATTTGTTTTTCAATCCTCCCATGCGTTGCATATCCTGTTCGTGATGCAGCGCGATGATGACAGACCCGCAACCGAGGAACAGGAGGGCTTTGAATGCGCCGTGGGTCAAGAGATGGTACATGCCTGACGCATAGGCGCCGAGGCCGCATGCCATGATCATGTACCCAAGCTGGCTGACAGTCGAGTAGGCCACGACTCGCTTGATATCGGTCTGGGTCAAGGCGATGGTCGCCCCGACGACCATGGTCACACCACCGGTAATCGCCACCACCGTCATGGCCGTGGGAGACAGATTATAGAGTGGGGCCAACCGCGCGACCATGAACACGCCCGCCGTGACCATCGTCGCCGCATGAATAAGTGCCGAGATGGGGGTGGGCCCTTCCATGGCATCCGGCAGCCAGACGTGGAGCGGCACTTGGGCCGATTTGCCGATTGCGCCGGTGAACAAGAGTAAACAGATGAGTGTGAGGACGGAGACGTCCCAGGTCCCCCCGAATGGCCCGAGGACATTCATGACGTCACCGGCAGACTCGTGCGCGCGAGGGAAAATTTCCTGATAGTCGAGCGAGCCGAAGCTGTACCAGACTAATAGGAGGCCTAGCATAAAGCCGAAGTCGCCGACGCGGTTGACGATGAACGCCTTTGTGGCCGCAGCGCAAGCAGTGGGACGATCGTACCAGTGACCGATGAGTAGATAGGAACAAAGTCCAACGGCTTCCCAGAAGACAAAGAGTTGCAGCAGGTTGTCCGCCATCACTAACATCAGCATCGAGAAGGTAAAGAGAGCGATGTAGCTGAAGAAGCGGGCATAGCCGAGATCTCCGCGCATGTATCCGATGGTGTAGATATGGACGAGAGAGCTGACGGTCGTGACGAGGAGCAGCATGACAGCCGTAAGCCGGTCGATGGAGAAGCCGATGTGAATATCGAGCATACCCGAAGTCAGCCAGGTGTAGAGTGGGAAGCTCGTCTGGTGGCCGTTGGCCACATCGAAAAAGACCAAGAGCGAGAGGAGCCACGATACGAGGACAGCCGGAACCGCGACAAGATGGGCGTTGTCCTTAATCCAGTGGCCGAAGAGCCCGAGTATCAGGAACGAAACTAACGGAAGCAATGGAATGAATTCGTAGGTCATCAGGAATCGTCTCTCGTCGTTCGTCGTTCGTGAAGCGCCCCGGACGAACAATATCCCAACGCACGTAATCCGTCTGTTACGAACGACGCTTCACGCTTCACGAAAGACGGGTTCTTCACCATTTCAGCAACTGAAATTCGTCAATATTGATCGCGGACTTTGCCCGGTATAAGGCAATGATGATGGCCAATCCGACCGCGACCTCTGCAGCGGCAACCGTGAGGGCAAAGAAGACAAAGACTTGCCCTGCAACGTCGTGGAAATATTGTGAAAATGCGACGAAATTAATATTCGTCGCATTCAACATGAGTTCGACAGACAGCAAGATAATGATGATGTTGCGACGAAGCAGGACTCCGACGAATCCGGTCAGGAACACGATGCCGCTCAGCACGAGATAGTAGGACAACGGGACCGTCATGAAATCCTCGTGATGAGTGATGGGTGACGGGTGACGGGTATGCTCTTCGATATGTCACATCGTCTTCGCATCACTGATCACCCCTCACTGTTCACTTCCACGATGTCTTTTTTGGCAAGCATGATCGCCCCGATCATCGCCACGAGCAAGATCAGGGACGCCACCTCGAACGGAAACAAATAGGTGGAATAGAGCACGTCTCCTATCGCTCCAGCATTGGTTGTCGCCCCGACTGTCGTCTCTGTACCCGCCGCCACGACAGGGGCGGTCCAACCCTTCATGACTGTGAGAATGATCGCCTCAATGACCAGGGTCGCCCCCACAATACCCGCCATGGGCCATTGCCGATGGTAGCGATCGTCCTGCCGCAGATTCAGCAACATCACGACAAAGAGATAGAGGACCAAGATGGCGCCGGCATAGACGATGATTTGAACGGCGGCGAGGAACTCCGCGTGAAGCGTGACGTAGAGCCCTGCCACGTGAAAAAACATGATCAGCAAGGCCAGCGCACTGTATATAGGATTGCGCAGCGCGACGACCAGTACCGATGCCGCGGCAATCACGAGTGCAAAATAGAAAAAGAATACCTGCTCCATGTCACCTCTTTCTCTATGCCTTAGGAGCCTGCCCGCTCCACAGTCCGTGGCGCGTCCCACGACGTGGCTCGAAACGGCGAGCCCTGCGAACCGTACACATGGGCAATTCAGCCGGGTTTTTGCGGCAGGTGCTTGAACGCAACGTTGAAGAACGCCACATTCGGATGTTGGAGCTCCAACTGCTTTTCTCGAACCGGGAACGATCGATCGCCGATGGCGAGCAATTGCTCCTTGTTGAGATGCAGTTGCCGCTTGTCGTACACAGACCACTCGAATTCCCGCGTCATGCCGAGAGCATCTACCGGACAGGCATCGACACACAACCCACAAAACAGACAGCGGGTCATGTCCATATAATATTCTTTCGAATAGCGCTTCGTCGGCTCGCCCGGCACCTCAGCGCTAACCACGCGAATGACCCGCGAGGGACAGGCGGCTTCGCACAAATCGCAGCCGACACATTTTTCCGTCCCGTCGTCGTACCGCAACAAGGCCAGCATCCCGCGATAGTTATCCGGCAACGTCCGCTTTTCGTGCGGGTACTGCTCGGTGACCGGTCGGTAGTGCAACATATGCGACATCGTCGCTTTCATCCCGATGAGGATTTCGTAGAAGGTGACGGTCTTGATCCACGCCTTGAACGTCATTGTTACCAAGCCCTCAGCGATCAGCTTTCAGCGGTCAGTTTCATCGAGATTCGAATCCAAGCTGACAGCTGATAGCTGACAGCTACGTTGCTTCACCGCGGGAAAAAATACAGAGTAATCGACGTGATGATGATGTTCGCCAGTGCGATCGGCAGCATGACCTTCCAGCCAAACCGCATCAATTGATCGTAGCGCAGTCGGGGCAACGTCGCGCGTATCCAGATGAACAGGAAGAGGAAAAAATAAACTTTCGCCGCAAACCAGACGATGTGTTCCACCCAGGCCAACTGTTCGAGACCGATGTACTCGAAGATCGTGCCAGGGTAGGGAGCGTTCCACCCACCCAAGAACAGCGCAGAAGCGACGCAGGACACAAGCGTCATATTGGCGTATTCCGCGCTGACGAAGAAGGCGAACCGCATACCGCTATATTCCGTAAAGAATCCAGCCACAAGTTCGCTTTCCGCTTCCGGCAGATCGAATGGGATACGGTTCGTTTCCGCCACGGCAGAAATGATAAAGACGACAAAGGCAAAAATTTGGGTATGAATTGGAAAGAATCCGTCCGGGCGTCCTCCCCAAATGAACCAATGCCAGAATCCGCCCGACTGCGCTTCTGTAATTTGCACCAGACTGAGGGTACCCGCCAACATCAGCACGCCGACGAGTGCCAGCCCAACATTTAACTCGTAGCTGATAACCTGGGCTGCAGCGCGTAAACCTCCCAGTAATGAGTATTTGCTGTTGGAAGCCCAACCTCCCAGAATAATACCGTATGCGCCGATCGAAGCAATCGCCAAGATGTACAGAACCCCGATATTGATGTCGGCGACGACGAAGGGTTTGATCGTGATTCCATAAATGTCCAAGGTGATGTTCGGGCCGAAGGGGATGACGGCGAATCCGATCATGGCCACGACCATGGTCAGCATCGGCGCCAGAGCAAACATCGCCTTATTCGCACCGGCCGGCACAATGTCTTCCTTAAAGAACAATTTGATGCCATCGGCGACCGGTTGGAGAAGGCCGTAGGGGCCGACTTCCATCGGGCCCATACGATCCTGCATCCAGCCAAGCACCTTGCGCTCGAAATAGGTCAAGGTCGCCACCGTGATCATCACAATGCTCATCTCTGCCAGGATCTGGGCAAACGTAACCGCAAGCCGCAAGCTTAACTCCGTCACGACAACACTCCCGGATAACAAGTGGAACACACCATAGATTCTCGCCCGCTCACGTTGTTTTCATCACCGACACGGACACCGTCCGAAAGGATGGAACTTTTGTGTCGGGATCGACGACACAGTCAAAGAGCCGTAAGGCGTCCTGCGCGAAATGATCGGGGAACCATGCCAAGCCCTCGGGCACACGATCAAAGACTTTCGCCGTGGTTGTGAATTCACCCCGCCTATTCGAAAGACGGACTCGATCCCCCGTCGTGAGACCAAACCGTGCCGCATCCACGGGATTCATTTGCAAGTATCCGCTCGGTTCAACCTCCAGCAATCCCTTCGAGTAGGTCGAAAGCTTCCCTGAATGGAACAGGCTCTGGACCAGCCCAAGTTCGACGGTTCCCTCCTGACGCACGGTTCGTGACGGCAGAGTATACCGACCCGCAAGGTCCCGGCGATACCCATCGGTCACGTACTGCTCGAGAACCATAGGATTCACTGCGGGAGGGATCGGCGAGGGACCGAGCGAGCCGTAACCGGGAATCACGGCCCGGATCTCTTTGAGAATCTCTTTGCTCTCGCCGTATTCCAACGGTACACCGGTGAACACTGAGATGGCTGACAGAATTTCCCAGTCTGGCCGGCTGTCTCCCAGCGGATCGATTGCAGGCCGAACAGCTTGGACGTGGCCCTCCGTATTGGTGAAGGTTCCGGCCTTCTCCATGGAAGGGGCAGCCGGGAGTACCACGTGGGCAAGCGCCGCCGTCTCCGTGAGAAACAGTTCCTGGCATACAAGAAGATCGAGCTTACCCAGCGCCTCTTTGACTCCGGTCTGGGGCGGGAGGCTCCCGACAGGATTTTCTCCGATGACGAAGAGTCCCTTGATGATCCCGGCATTGGCGCGATCGATCATTTCGATGAGAGTGGCCCCTGCCGTCGACGGAAGATCCTCTTTCCAGGCACGAGTGATCTGCGCACGCGCAGCCGCATCGGTAAGGTCATGTGCACCCGGCAGCAGTGCTGCCACCGCGCCCATTTCAATTGCTCCTTGATCGTTATTCTCTTCCGCCAAGGGAGCAAACCCGCAACCCTGTGTGGTCAGCTTCCCGGTCAAGAGAAGTAGATCCAGGAGATTGACACAGATGCCGTAACCGCCTTGGCTGCGGAGCAATATCTGACCGGCAAGCACGACGACGCGGCGCCCTCCGGCCAGTGAGGCAGCCATCTGCACAAACGATTCGTGCGGCACCTCGGCGATCATGGCCAGATCGTCCCAGGCGAACTGCTGGACAGCGTGCGAAACGGCCGAGACATAGTCCGGTGCCCGCTGTCGGATTGTATTGTCGACGTGGTTGCCCTCAACCACTGCCTTCAGCAAACCCAGGACAGCTGCGCCGAACTGCGACGGTGCGATACAGAGATGCTGTTGGGACAAGTTAGAAATGTTGCTGATCGTGCCGATCGCGGGCTGGATTGCCTCGATCGTCAACAATGTCGCCCCGTGCTTCTTGACGGCTTCTTTGACTTTAAGTCCGGTGATCGGATTCGCTTCAGTGATATTGGTGCCGACCAAGAGCAGGACGTCTGCGTGCACGATGTCCTCGAACGTCACAGTCCAGCGATGCGTGCCTTGCACCAATCGCATCGCCTGCACTCCGTTGATATGGCCGTACCGTGCACTGCTATCGAGGTTATTCGTCCCGATTGTGAGGCGCATAAACTTCTGGAACAGATAGAGTTCTTCGTTGGTACAACGGCTGGAAATCAGTCCGCCGAACGCCTGCGGGCCATGCGCGAGTTTGAGCCGATTGATCTGTTCAGCCACAAACTCCAACACGTCTTCCCACGTGGCTTCGACCAGCGCGCCGTTCCGTCTGATCAGCGGATGGGTCACTCGGCTAGGATGGCTCGTCGCGCGAAATCCAAAAAACCCGCGCGCGCACAGATCTCCGCTGTTCCGACCGGCGCCCTGGGCACTGTTTACCTCGATCAACTGCTGGTCCTTGGTTTGAACCGTGATCTGGCAGCCGTCCCCACAAAAATTGCAGACTGTGTCGGCGCGTTTGAGCATCCAGGGACGGTATTCGTACATCGAGAGCCGGCTGACGATGGCACCGACCGGGCAAATCTGCACGCAGCCGCCGCAGAATTCGCAGTCCAAGGGATGGTCGCCGAATGACTTGATCTCGGTCATCGTGCCTCGTCCTACCGGGGCGAGGGCCTTGACGTCCATCACCTCGTCGCAGTAGCGGACACAGCGCAAACATTGCACACATCGGTTCATCTGCGTTTCGATCAAGGGGCTGAAATATTCCTTCTGGAAAATACGCTTGGTTTCCTCAAACCGGCTGGTCGCGGTGTACTGATGGGAGAAGTCCTGAAGGTCGCACTTCCCTCCCTGATCACAGACCGGGCAATCCAATGGATGATTGGCCAGGATGAATTCAAGCACCGACTTGTGAGCATTATGCACGACCGTCGTAGCCGTCCGAACGGCCATGCCTTCGGTCGCCACAGTACTGCAGGAGGTCTGGAGCTTCGGCATCCGTTCGACTTCGACCAAGCACATACGACAATTCGCGTCCGGCTTGAGTTTCGGGTGATAACAGAAGTGCGGGACCATCACGCCAACACGACGAGCCGCTTCGATCACCAAGGTGCCTTTCGGCACCGAGACGGACATACCGTCGATCGTCAATCGGACGGTCTCTGTGATAGCGTTAACCATGGTCCTGTTGACTCAATGCCTTCCTGCCGGCTCCAACTTGATCAGGTTCGCGGCCTCTGCTTCCTGAATCAGCGCGACGTATTCAGACCGCCAATGTTTGAGCGTGCCCATGATCGGCGCCACTGATGCATCGCCGAACGCGCAGACTGTTCGGCCTTCGATGTTCTTGCATAGATCGACCAAGGTTTCAAGGTCCTCCATCCGCCCCCGCTTCGCGACGATTCGACGCATGGTCTGTACCAGCCAGGAGCTTCCCTCGCGACAGGGGCTGCACTTGCCGCAGGACTCATGATAGAAAAACTCCATGAGCCGGAGCGCGGCCCACACCATGTCTGTCCCCTCTTCCATCACGGTCACCCCACCGGAACCGAGCATAGAGCCGGCTGCGGCAACGGACTCAAAGTCGAGCTTGACGTCGAGGTGGTTCGGCGTGAGGAACGGCGCTGATGCCCCCCCGGGAATGAATGCCTTGAGCGGTTTGTCGGAACGCATGCCTCCGGCTTGCTCATAGATCAATTCGCGGAAGGTGATCCCCATCGGCACTTCGTAATTCCCCGGCCCTTTCACATGGCCGCTGACGCAGAACACTCTGGTGCCAGTGCTTTTCGGTGGGGAACCGATTGAGGCGAACCATTCAGGGCCTCGGCCGACAATGTGCGGAAGGTTCGCCAGCGTCTCGATGTTGTTCACCACGGTCGGCTTGTTGTAGAGACCGTGTGTCGCCGGGAAAGGGGGCTTGACGCGCGGCAGACCCCGCTTGCCTTCGAGCGACTCCAGTAAGGCTGTTTCTTCCCCGCAGATATAGGCGCCAGCGCCTCGATGCACCCATACATTGGCGGTGATTCCTGCGCCCAGGATATTCGTGCCGATATAGCCGGCGGTCCGTGCTTCGGCAATCGCCTGCTCCAAAATCCTGGCCCCAAGGACGAATTCGCCCCGTATATAAATGTAGGCGGTTTCTGCCCCGATCGCGTAGCACGCGAGTACGATACCTTCCAAGATCTGATGGGGATCCCGCTCAATAAGCTGGCGGTCCTTGAACGTACCTGGCTCACTCTCATCCGCGTTGCAACAGAGATAGCGCGGTCCCTGATAGCCTTTGGGCAGGAATCCCCATTTCACGCCGGTCGGGAAACCTGCGCCGCCACGCCCGCGGAGCCCTGATTTCATGACCATGGCAGTCACTTCAGCCGGTTGCGCCTTCCCCACAACCTTACGGAGCGCCTGATAGCCTCCAGCTCGCTCGTAATCTTGGAGCGAGCCGGTATAACCCGGCTGCATCATGTTTTTGAGCAATATCAGTTCGTGCTTGGGCATGGTTACCACAAGTGAAAAGGTAAAAGTGAAAAGGTAAAAGTGAGATACTTGCCAGCCAACATTTTACTTTTAACCTTTTACTTGCGCCTTCGGCGCCTCCGGCCACATAAACGGGCCGGTCTTGAGCGAACAGGTCCCGTCCTGCTTGAGGTCGGCCAGAATTTTGTCGAATCGTTCCTCTGTGAGCCGTTCGTAATAGTCTTCGTTGACCTGCATCATCGGCGAAGTGCCACAGGCTGCGAGGCATTCGACCGCGCTGAGGGAAAAAAGCCTATCGGCCGTCATCTCACCCGGTCCAATCCCAAGTTTCGCCTTCACCCACCCGATGACTGTGTCCGATCCAGCCAGAGCACACATCAATGACTTGCAGACTTGGAGATGAAATTTCCCCACGGGCTTGAGATTGAGCATCGTATAAAACGTCGCCGTCTCATAGACTTGGGGCGGAGTCAGACGCAACAATCCCGCAATTTCCTTCATCGCCGACTCAGAAATGAAGCCCTCATCCCGCTGCGCCAAGTACAGCAAGGGGATCAACGCCGAGCGCTTCACCGGATAGCGACTCACGATGTCGTCAATTTCTTTCTGGTATTTCTCTTTCAGCATTCCGTCCTCTTCGACTACCCCTCGTAAGGCGTAAGGGGTGAGGCGTAAGGGGAACGACTTTCTCTCTCGCCTGCCGCCTTACGTTTCACGCCTAACGTCATCTGTCACACTCCCCCATGACGACATCGTAAGTCCCGAAGATCGTGACGACGTCGGAAATCAGGTAGCCTCTCGCCATGTGATCAAAAGCGCCCATATGGACGAACGACGGCGCGCGAATCTTCAGCCGATAGGGACGCGGGCTGCCGTCGCTGACGATAAAGAATCCCAACTCGCCCTTCGGGGCCTCGGTTGCACAATAGGTTTCAGCCTTCGGTGGCTTGATGCCTTGGGTGTAAATGATGAAATGGTGGATCAGGCTTTCCATGTCCCGCATGACCAGTTCCTTGGGCGGCGGGATATACTGCGGCGCCTCGGCCATGATCGGCCCAGCAGGAAGCTGATCGAGACATTGTGCGATAATCCTGGCGCTCTGACGCATTTCTTCCATGCGGATCCAATAGCGATCATACGTGTCGCCGTTCCTGCCGATCGGCACGTCCCAATCGACCTTGTCGTATACGCCGTAGGGCTCGGCCTTGCGGACATCGTAGGCCACGCCCGACCCTCGCAAGACCGGCCCGGTGCAGCCGAAGCTGATCGCGTCCTCGGCTGAGAGGAGGGCGATGTTCTTGGTACGTCCGAGCCAGATGCGGTTCGACGCGATGAGCGAATCGTATTCCATAACCTTCTCGGGAAATGTCTCGAGGAACGCCTTCATCCGTTGGACCAGATCCGGGGTAAAATCGCTATCGACACCGCCGATGCGATAGTAGTTCAGGGTCAGCCGGGCCCCGCAGAGCTTTTCGAACATGTCCAACAATGTTTCACGCTCCCGGAATGTCCAAAAAAACACGGTCATCGCGCCGATATCGAGCGCCTGTGTCCCGAGCCAAAAGAGGTGCCCGATGATGCGTTGCATCTCAGCCACGATGGTTCGGATATATTCAGCCCGGATCGGCACCTCGATCTCGAGGAGTTTTTCCACAGCACGCACGTAGGCATAGTTGTTGGACATGGCACAGACATAGTCGAGCCGGTCTGTGTGTGGGATGATCTGCATGTAGGTCAATCCCTCTGACAATTTTTCGACACCGCGATGCAAGTAGCCGAGGTCCGGCGTCGCCTTTACAACTCGTTCGCCGTCCAGCAGGAGTACCACGCGCAATACGCCATGAGTGCTCGGATGTTGCGGCCCCATGTTCAGCAGCAACTCCTCTTTCCGTTGGGAACTGGGCACATCGGGTTCAGCACGAAAGACGCTTTTCTCCGAGTCCGTGAATTCGCTCTCGATGACATCGACCGAGGCTTCGTCGAGCCTTGGAATAAACTCGAATTTGCTGCGCCAGCCACGTCCTTCGGTCGGAAAATCTTTTCTCAAAGGGTACCCTTCGTCATAATCCTCCGGCATCAAAATGCGCCGGAGATCGGGGTGTCCGGAAAAGTGAATCCCCATCATGTCGTACACTTCACGCTCCAGAAACTCAGCACCCTTCCAGATTCCAGTGACCGACGCAATCGTCGGGTTATCCTCTGTAATACGCGCCTTGAGGCGAAGACGCTGCTGAAGGGGAAGCGAATGCAGGTGATAGACGACTTCGAACCGCAACTGATCTTCCGGATAGTCGACCGAACAAATATCGGTGAGATGGTCGAAAGCTGCTTCCGGCGCATCATGCAAATAACGCGCAATCTCCAGCAAGCGCGCGGACGCCACAGAAAGCGTCGTCTCGGCGCGCGCGGTATCCACGCGAGTCGTGAGGATCGCATCCTGAAATTTTGTCTTCAAACTGTCGAGCAGCGCTTGCATCGTTCTTCTTTGCGAGTCAGGCGCGGTTTGCGAGTCGCGCGTTTCCCGCTTCTTTCGCACGTCTCGCGGTTTATCTTACGAACACCTTCTCCCGCTGAATCTTTTCTTGTAATTTGAGTAATCCATCGAGCAATGCTTCCGGGCGGGGCGGACAGCCCGGCACATAGACATCGACCGGAATAATCTGGTCCACGCCCTGGACCACGGCGTAACTATTGTAATGGTTGCCTGAGGTGGCGCAGGAACCCATAGAAATGACATACCGCGGTTCCGGCATCTGGTCGTAGATGCGGCGGATCACCGGCGCCATCTTGCGGGTCACCGTGCCGGCGATAATCATGAGATCGGCCTGCCGCGGAGACGCTCGAAAGACACCGGCACCGAAACGATCCAGGTCGTACCGCGACGAGACCGTAGCAATCATTTCGATCGCACAGCAAGCGAGGCCGAACGTCATCGGCCATAAGGCCGACTTCCGAGACCAATTCACAACGGCGTCCAGATTGGTCGTCAGGATATTCGCCTCAAACTGTCGTTCCAGAAAACTCATGAACGACTCCGTGAAATGTGAAATGTGAAATGTGAAATGAAACGAGAACGCCTCTCGTTTTTCCTTTTCACTTCTAACGTTTCACGTTTTACGTTACTCAGTCCCATTCGAGCGCCCCCTTCTTCCAGGCATACCAGAGCCCGGCTAATAGGATGGCGATAAACACGAGCATTTCGATGAGTCCTAGAATCCCGAGCGACTGAAACCGGATGGCCCACGGGATCATAAAAATGATCTCGATATCGAACACCACGAACAGCATCGCGATGATGTAGTAGCGCATGGGGAACTGGATGCGCGCATCTGAAAACAGCGGGCTTCCGCTTTCATAGGGAGTCAATTTGGCTCGGTAGGGGCGATTCGGCCGAACGAGCGAGCCACCCAGCAGCGCAAAGGCGCCGAATGTCAGGCCTACGACGATAAACAACAGGATCGGTATGTAATTCTCAGGAATGCTCACGCTATCCATGCGGGCTCCGTGAAACGCGATCTGACCCATACACAGTCATCGTGTTGTCCTTACAGATGTCAGGCTGCGGAACAGCCTGTCAGCGCCGAACCGAAGAAGGGCTTGAATTTCAAACCGTCCAATTGCGGGCGACCGATTCCCTTGTGTTGAACGAGCACCTTGAAAATGCTGCCCATGCCATTCGGCTTGAGGAGATGAATCGCGGCGCGAAACGCAGGGCTCTCTGGCTCCAATCTCCCGATCATCTCCTCAGCGCCAAGCCCCATCAGAAAACTCATTTGGTTCGTGAACCCTGTCACGTGAAGTCCTTGCGTCTCCCCAATAGAAGCCAGACTCGAAAAATCTACATGCGCGGTCATATCCTGTTCGCCAACATGAATAAATGGATCGTCGTTCGCCTGCTGCCTGAAATAGCAGAGGAACGTGCCGTCCTTACGGTCAGACCCATAGAGATCCTGGGCTGTATGGCCATAGTCGACGGTCAAGACAAATCCATGTTCCATCCGCCGCCCCACCTGCTCCATCCAGTCCACCGCGAGGAGATTGACTTCGGTTCTGTAGCCTTCCGGCCACACAGTATTCAGACGCTGGAGATAGTGAGCAAGCGCGGCCGTGGACAACGGCTTGAGGCATTCCACAAAGCGGCCATCTCGATAGTCAACATAGAGCTCTTCGGTCCGTCCGTCCTTGACTTGAACCCGATGTACCGGGAAGGCATCGATCAACTCATTGCTGAAGAGTAAACCGGTCACACCCTGTGGGCCCAACCCATCGAGACTGTCTATCCACGTGACAAGGCCAGGCGTACGAAGCCAGGGAGCCAAGTTCTGACGCTGGAGGTTCCGCATCACCAGGCTCCGTTCGATCAGGACATAACGGACGCGCGAGGCGAAGTCATCTTGATCCTCATGGATCGCCGCAAGGCAATCTCGAGCTAATAAGCCTTTACCAGCACCCATTTCAACGATCGTGAAAGGGGCGGGACAATCCATTACTTCGTCCATTTGTCTGGCTTGCCCTGCAATCGCACGGCCAAGAATCGGATGCACGTCGGAGCTGGTGTAGAAATCGCCGGACCAGCCGATACGCTCATGCTCCACGCCGTCAGGCTGGCGCATGTAATAACCGAATTGAGGATGATAGAGCGCCAGCTCCATGAAGCGGACAAAGGGGATGGGTCCGTTTCTGGTAATTTCTGACGAAATGGCAGCAACGAGTTCAGGATACCCGTTTGTCACAACCCACTCCTCTTAATTTCCTTCTCTGAATACCCCCACAGCTTCTGGCAAAGCACTCCATCCCATCGACAACACACGAGAAGTGACACCAATAGCTGAAGAGACACCCCACCCCTCCCTCTCGAAGGGTCAACACAGGACTAAAAGTTTCGTAGATTAGCCTTGAGTTTGCTGGTAAGTCAAGGCGGAGAGCATTGGAAATTCAGGAAAATTTCGCAATTCAACGGCCTTCAAGGGACCTATTGTACTGTGCAATGACAAGACTTCATTTTGCGATCGAATAGCCGGCACATTTCCGGTCGTGCGGCTGTATGAATTTATAGCGCCCCCGTAATTCTCTGGGGGTGATATATAGGGGGCGAGGCCATGGGGACAAGGCGGTGCACATGCTAAGCGAGGACAGGCCAAATGCATACCAGAATCTGGCACCATTACTGGCCCAGAACTCACATCATTCTGAGTCACACACATAATCACCGGAGGATAGGCGCACGGCTTCGCGCTCTCGGGTTATTGGCGGTGCGCCTGGCAGTCTCGGTTGTATTGGTCGTTTCGCTCTGCCGGGCGGAGGCTGATCCTACGTCACCGAGCGCGCGAGACATTCTCAAACGCGGGACCATTGAAGCGGGTGGGGTCGTAGGGTTCTGGCAAGCGTTGGATGGCCCATTTCAGGGGCCCTCGGCGAATCGTAGTGCCGTGTTCATTAAGCCGAGGATCGGGATGGTGGTGACGGATGAAATACAGGCGGGCCTACTGACCGGAAATCTTGAGGTGCTCGTGGAACCGTTCTTTGCCCGATTTACGCAGCCGTTTCCAGCGGAGGCGGCAGGAGGCACCTTGGTCTTCAAGTATAACCTCCTGTCGTTCGGGCGGTGGATGCCCTTCTGGGATGCCGGGGTCGGAATGCTCTGGACCAATCTCGCTCCCCGCATTCCAGAGCAAAGCACACCCCTCAACCTACTCATCGAGACCGGGCCAGGAGTTCAATACTTCATGACGGAACAGACGACGCTGACATTGGGTGTACGCTATAGCCACATTTCGAATGCCGATACAGGCGAGCGAAACATTGGGCTCAATGCCATACTCCCCTATGCGGGACTGTCCTGGTTCCTGACGAGATAACACAAGCTCAGATACCCCATTTCTTCGCCCACTGCCAAACAGGCGCAATCCTCTTTTTAATTTCTCTCCTTGGCTCGGTTGGAAGGGATGTGGACTCAGCCCGCATGACTCATGAACGATTCGGCTGCAATCGCCGAGAGAGGTCACAATCCAATATGGAAGTTTTTCTTCGCGCCAAGATCATGTCAATGGCATTCGACCTCGCAAGCGTGGTGACGACGCGCCTTCAGCCGACGGGCTCGCCCTCGGACCCTCCACGTACTTCACGAGTACGGATCGGGTCCTTACGGGTCCGCTCGCCGGTCTCGCAACGCGGCTCAGAGATTTCGGGACGAACCGTCATGAATCATGTGGCCTAGGTATTCGACATGGCCGGTCCCACAATGATGATGTCATTGCGATCGGTCTTCTTTCTATCCACCACCTAGGCTCGCTGTGCCTTTTCTCGCGACCTATGCGGCAATTCGGGCACCGTTCCGTCGCACCACTGTGGTTCGCTGAAAGCATTGACGTCGATGTCCGATGTTTCGTTCATGCATCGCATGGAACGAAACGAGTTTCGACGCCAAGCGGTGGCGTGACCTGAACGGTCAAATTAACGCGTGGGAGCGAGAGAGGCGCAGCGAGTCTCTCTACACTCCGTGGCACTTCTTATATTTTTTCCCGCTGCCGCAGGGGCAGGGGTCGTTGCGGCCGACTTTGTCGTCGTTGTGTTGAACGGTCTGAGGGGCGATTGGTTCTTCCCCGCGATTGAGGATGAGCGGGGGGAGAGGGCGCGAGATGACGGGAGGAGGAGGGGGCACTGGTGCAGCCGTAGGTTGTTCTTCGTGTCGGACCGCCTGTACGTGAAAGAGCCGATCAAGCGTGTCGGACTTCACCCGTTCCATCATGCCGGAAAAAAGATCGAAGCCTTCGCGCTTATACTCAATGAGCGGATCTTTTTGACCGTAGCCGCGCAACCCGATCCCGTCGCGCAGGTGATCCATCCCCAATAAGTGGTCTTTCCAGTGGTGGTCGATGACCTGGAGCATGAAGGTCTTCTCCAGGAAACGCATCAGTTCCGGGCTTAAGTCCTGCTCTCTCCGATCGTAGGCCTCGCGCACCTGCGTACGCAGGTCTTCGAGCAAGGCGTCGCGCCCAATGGTGCGAAGCGCCTCGCCGCCGTCGCCCTTGCCTTGAGCGATGTCGAAACCGAACTGGCCATGCATGAGTTCAGCAAGCCCTTTGATGTCCCATTCTTCGGAATATTGTTCAGCCGGGCAATAGATGTTCAGCGCGGACTCTACCAGACCGTCGATCATGCCGCGAAGATCGTCTTTCAGATTCGATCCACCCAAAACGGCACGCCGGTGTTGATAAATCACCTGGCGCTGCTTGTTCATGACGTCGTCATATTCCAACAGCTGTTTCCGAATTTCGAAATGATGGGCTTCGACCTTCTTCTGGGCATTGGCGATGGCCCGGGTGACCATGCCATGCTCGATCGGGACACCTTCTTCCATGCCGAGTTTGAGCATCAATTGAGAGACTCGCTCGGAAGCGAAGATACGCATCAGGTCGTCTTCCAACGACAAATAGAAACGTGACGAACCAGGGTCGCCCTGGCGGCCGGCGCGGCCTCGGAGTTGATTGTCGATCCGGCGGCTTTCGTGGCGCTCAGTTCCAAGAATATGAAGGCCGCCTGCTGCGATGACCTCTTGCTTATCCTTCTCGCAGTCGGATCGAATCTGTTCGAAGATCTCCAGCTTGCGCGCATCAGATAGATCTTCTTCCCGATACAGGATCTGCTTGAACATGAAATCCGGACTGCCGCCCAGGAGAATGTCGGTGCCGCGGCCCGCCATATTCGTCGCGATGGTCACAGCGCCCTTGCGTCCGGCTTGGGCAATGATCTCGGCTTCGCGCTCATGCTGTTTCGCGTTGAGGACGTTGTGCTTGACGCCGGTCCGGCTCAAGGTGGCGGCGAGCCGTTCTGATTTTTCGATGGAAATCGTGCCGACTAAGACGGGCTGGCCGCGCTCGTGGCATTCCTTGATATCTTCAACGATCGCGTTAAACTTTTCTTTCTCGGTACGGTAGACGACATCCGCATAATCCAATCGGATCATCTTGCGATTGGTCGGCACCACATTGACGTCGAGATTGTAGATCTTGGCGAACTCCGCTGCTTCCGTATCCGCCGTACCGGTCATACCGCTGAGCTTCTTGTACATCCGGAAATAGTTCTGGAAAGTGACCGAGGCCAGCGTTTGATTCTCGTTCGCAATCTTCACGCCTTCTTTCGCTTCGACGGCCTGGTGTAGTCCATCGCTCCAGCGGCGCCCCGGCATGAGCCGTCCGGTAAATTCATCCACGATGATGACTTCGCCCTCTTTCACGACATAGTCCACATCCCGTTTGTAGAGGCTATAGGCTTGGAGCCCCTTGACGACATGATGGACGAGATCCATATGGTTCGGATCGTAGAGATTGTCCACGCCGAGCAATTTCTCGACCCGGACGTTGCCGTCTTCGGTCAACGACGCGGTCTTCGTTTTCTCCTCAACCGTGTAGTCCTGCTCCGGCTTCAGCTGTGGAATGATCGCGTTGATGCGGTAATAGAGGTCGGTCGTCTCGTCCGTCGGACCGGAGATAATCAACGGCGTACGAGCCTCGTCGATGAGGATACTGTCGACTTCGTCCACGATGGCGTAATTCAATTCGCGCTGCACGCACTGGGCCAAGTCGGTGGCGACCAGGTTGTCCCGGAGATAATCGAACCCATACTCATTGTTGGTGCCATACGTAATATCGGCGCGATAGGCTTCCGGCCTCGTACAAGGGCGGAGTGACTGGAGCCGTTTGTCGGAGGCCTCATAGACCGGATCGAAGAAAAATGACGCGTCATGTTGAATAATGCCCACCGAGAGCCCCAGCGCGTGATATAGCACACCCATCCATTGCGCATCGCGCTTAGCAAGGTAGTCGTTCACCGTGATGAGATGCACGCCTTTGCCTTCAAGCGCATTCAGATACACCGGTAGCGTGGCCATCAGGGTTTTCCCTTCGCCGGTCTTCATTTCAGCGATACGGCCTTTATGGAGAATCATGCCGCCGATCAACTGCACATCGAAATGGCGCATGTTCAGCTTACGGCGGGACATCTCGCGGCAGACCGCAAAGGCCTCGGCCAGTATATTGTCCAGGGTCTCCCCAGCTCCAACACGCTTCTTGAATTCCTGGGTCTTGTCCGCCAGGGCCTGGTCGGAGAGTGGAGTCAGACCGGACTCCAGGCCATTAATCTGCTCCACAATCGGGCGGATTGCCTTGATTTCACGATCGTTTTTGCTACCGAAGATTTGATTGAGTATTTGAGTGACCATGATGCTGTCGTTCGGTACGAACGCCGATGTCTCCGAAAAGATTCAGTGCACTATACAATACCCTTTCTTTAAATCCTATAACAAGCGGCACCTCATACCCTCGATAATTTCAAACTTTATCTTTGCCCTACACCTTCAACCTCCTTCAGGCTTCCGCCCTGAGCAACCGGCTTGACAGGCCTAGTGAGCCTCCGGTAGCATTCGGCCGAATCACACTAGGGTCGTCATCTAATGAACCGTACCGTGCTCAGATTTCTGTCAATCCTCCTGGTGCTTTGCGTTCTTTCCGTCGGTGGATTGGCACAGGCACAGTCGGTCGAACATGCAGGCCACCATGCCCAGCATCAGGCTGCCACGCATGGCACCCTGCTCTGTTCCTGGATGTGTGCCGCCGGGACAGTTCTCGATACTGCGGTGGTCACATTTCAAGCTGAACTCAAACCGGTTGATCTCATTACCCTCCCTCATTCTGGGCAGCCCTCGGTCGAGGCCTGCCGGATTTCTCTCAGCCGCGCTCCTCCATCTTTCTCTCTATAATCTTCGGTGCTCATCGGCTCGCAGCAGGGCACGTTCCGTCTCTCACGCATTCCACTGGGTGGCTTGCAAAGTAGGCGGATGAGGACGATTCTTTTTATAGAGATAAAGGACCAGCAGCATCATGGCAGGGAAACGGTTCATCTTCGGATTCATCCTCAGTCTTGCACTCGTTGTCTTGTCGTGGCCCAACGCCCAAACCGCGCAGGCATCGTGTGGAGCGGTCAGCTGTTTTGTCGTGATCGGGTCCCAGCAACAAGTGCCTCAGGAAGGCGTGCTGACGATCAATGGCATGTACAACTACACCCCCATGCGGTTACTCAGTGGAACCAACGGCATTATCCCAGCGGCCGATCAGGCGAACCAGCGGTTGATCTTGGACCATCATAAAGAAGTCAGAACGATCACCCAAACCTATACGCTCGACATGAATTATGGGGTGACTGATCGATTTGCCGTTCAGGTGACGGTGCCGTATTTGAAACGCAAGCATGGGCATATCGACGAGATCGGTGAGTCGACTACTGAACTTGGCGAAAATGCCAACTTTTTCGACAACGGGATCGGCGACATGCGAGTCACGGCAAAGTATAATGTCTTGCCCACGCTGAGAAACTTGGTGGTTTTGGGTTTCGGTATAGATCTCCCGACCGGCGACACGCGAGCCAGAGACAGCGGTAACCGTGTGCTAGAATCGTCCGGACAGCTGGGGCGTGGCCACGTCGGCTTGATCGGCTCGATCTATCAGACCTATGAACTGATCCCACATCGGTTGAATCAATTCGCCTATGGGAGTTATCGCCATACCTTCCGCAATCGGGACGGCTATCAATTCGGCGACGAGTTTCTCTTCAACTTCGGCGTCAATCTTGTGACCCTGCCCTGGCTGGTCGTGACGAATCAATTCAATTACCGCTACCTTGTGCATGACAACGTGCGGGCCAATCTGGAACAGTCAGGGGCGCCGTTTTCCGGAGAGGAGCCTCTGTTGATCGACCCATTCGTCACCACTCGCCGGGTTTCCAGTACCGGCTCGACCTATTTTGCCTATACACCGGGACTCCAAATCAGCCTCGGTGATCTCGTGAGTTCTCCGTGGACCGATGCGACATCGATCTATTTTTATACTCAGATTCCCATCGCGCGCGACGCGAATAACAATCTTTCGCAGGGTACGAGCTTCATTTTTGGCATTACCAAGTCATTTCAGCTGATCAAACCGGCGGCCTGATTTGTCGAAGCCGTTCGAGTGAATGGAGGAGCCGATGAGGAGCAAAGCCAAAGTCGCAGTCATGGGGCTGGTGCTGGCGGCCTGTGCGTACAGTTTCGTGCAGGCGCCTCAGGTCTGGAGCATGGGCTCGCGAGTCCCGACGGTCGGCATGCAGGCCGAGGATTTTCGCTTGACTGATCTGACTGGTAAGGAACAGAGCCTCAGCCAGTATCGTGGCAAAATCGTGCTCGTGAACTTCTGGGCTACCTGGTGCAAGCCCTGCACGACCGAAATGCCTGCCATGCAAACAGCCTATGACAAGTTGCGTGATAAGGGCTTCGTGGTATTGGCCCTCAATGAATTGGAAGATGACGCCAGAGTGCGCGAGCACATCAAGCAATATGGCCATACCTTCCCAGTCTTGATGGATCGTGACAATAAAGTTGCCAATCAATTCGGAGTGTTCGGATTACCCGTGAGCGTGTTCATCGACCAAGAAGGCCGCGTGCAGGAATACATCAAGGGTGGCCTGCTCACCGAACAGAAGATCGATGAAATCGTTGCGCGGATTCAGAAACAGGAGCCGGTGAAAGCAGCAGCTCTGCGATAACAGCCTATGACTCATAAGATTCGACAATGTGTTGTTGGAGGATTCGCGCTCTGGCTTGTGGCGCTCAGCGGGATTGTCTATCCGCAGCTCACCGCCCACATGGGGCAACACGAGCATCACAGCGCGGCGACACATGCTACCGCGCTCTGTTCATGGCTCTGTATCGCTGCCGATGCCGTCGAGGGAACCTCAGTCTACTTCGCTCCTGTTGAACACGTCGTTTTCCTCGAGCAACAGCGTATCGGGCCACAGATCGGTGCTATCCTCACGGTTCAGCCCCCAGCACGTGCGCCACCCTTCGCATAGCTTCTTCTCTTTCTTCATCCCTCCGAGCTTACCGGTGACAGCGGTCACGCTTTCTTTCCTCTGAAAGAGAGCACGATCGTTGCCCGATCAGACATCGGAGAGATGAAACCGGTCTTCTGTTCAGGGCCGCCTAAAGCTGAGCATACATTCACACCGGTGGTGAGCACATGATGATGAATCCAAATAGACACTATCGCCTGCAAGGATGGGTGGTGTCAGGGCTTTTTCATGGCCTGGCACTGACTGTGGCCATCGGGCTTATGACACAGGTCAAACCGGTCGTGCCGAAAGAAGTGTTCACGTGGGACGTCGCGATGGTCGAGCCCCAACGGATTCAAAAAACAGTGCAGACTGAAACCAAGCCAACTCAGGAACCTGCCACGCCGACTCCACGTCCGGTAGCCCCTCCCCCCCGTAAGCCTCAGATGGTCACGCAGGAAGTACAAACCCGGGAGGTGCCGCCGGTTGTCCAACGCGAGATCCGCCAAGCGATCGAGACGAACCAGCAGATTCAAGAGACCGTAGCGGTGCAACCGAGAACCGAGATCGTTCCACAGGTACAAGAGGAACAATCAACGGAGGTGACGCAGGATGCCACCGTTGAGCAACAAACCGAACACGTCATCGCTGAATCACCGTCTAGCGTAGTTGCCGAGTCAGAACTGACCAAGCCTGCTGAATCTGTCCCGCAGGAGCCTGCGCCACAAGTGGTAGTGGCATCCAGTCCAGCTCCCGTGGTGAAAGTCGATCATGGCTGGCTGGCCGAATTGCTGAGACGGAGACTGGCCGAAATCAAACGCTATCCCAGCACTGCGCGCCTCAATGGCGATGAAGGAAAGGTTGTGCTTCGGGCGGTCATTCGAGCCGATGGCCACCTGTCTGAGGTGAAAGTGCATCGAAGCTCCGGTCATGAGGCGCTCGATAACGCGGCCCTAGAATCCATCCGTTTGGTGTGCCCGCTCCATATGCATCAACCGCTCGGTACGTCCGAAGTCGCGGTGTATATCCCGATAGTGTATAGCCTCGGAGGCTAGTCGCGGGAGGAAGAGTCCTATGTCCCTGATGTCGGATCGAGGATTGAAGATAGCGCAAACCGCCATAGTATTCGGTTTTTTTGGCATAGTGGCTATGCCGGTTTGGGCTGAAGAAAAACAGGGCGTGATGAACGAACAAGAACGGACGGCACGGATTCAAACACTGCAGCGAGAGCGGGCAAACATCGAGGGTGAGTTGCGCCGGCTCCAATCGCAACCGGAAGGGACGGCGCGGTCGACTGTTCCACGGTCTGAATTCTCGGACCAACCGACAAGAAGCTTGAAGGAGTCTCTTGAATCGGTACCCGGAGTTTCCGCGCAACAAGGTTCAAGCGGACGTGACGCGCAATTCTTCATTCGAGGCTCGAAATGAGGCGCACTATGATCGAACGGACATTCAGCACTCAAGGCCTGATTATGATGGTCGGGATTGTGATCAGCGCTGTCTCGCTCGTACCGATGGCGTTGGCTGAGCCGGATCAATCGTTGCGATTCGATCCAAAACTGACGACCGATCATCGGGTAAGGGCGGTGGTAGGTCCTTCCGTCAAGATCGACGACGAGAACCGCATCTCGCTCGCCTGGATAGAGGAAGACAAAGACATCCGCACGGTGTTCTATTCTAGAACGGATAAGTCGGGAGGACCGATCGGAGCTCCAGTCACAGTGAATCAGCCGACCGAGGCGCCCTACATGCGGCAGGAAGCGCCGGCGCTAGCTGTCGTTGGAGACGACGTGTTCCTGACTTGGGCCTTGACCCATCCGAAACTGACACCCGACAAGCCGTTCTCGAACGAACTGCGGCTGAGCCGGTCCACGAACGGCGGGAAAACATTTTCGCCGTCGATTCTGGTGAACGACGACGAGCAGGTCATCGGCCACAGTTTCGACTCGATTCACGTCGCTCCTGACGGCGTCGTACATGTCGCCTGGATCGATGGACGGGAAGGCAAGAAAGAATCCGGCACCTTCGTCACTCGCTCGACCGATCGCGGACGCACTGTCGCGAAGAACCTGAAAGTGGACGACAATACCTGTGTCTGCTGCCGGACGTCTCTGACGACCGGAGCGGACGGCACACTCTATGTAGCCTGGCGCAAGGTTCTCCCCGGCGATCTCCGCGAAACCGTGGTCGCGCGTTCCACGGACGGAGGAAATACTTACTCTTCACCGGTGATCGTGGGTCACGACAAGTGGGTGTTCCCTGGCTGTCCACATCGGCCCGCTTCGGTCGGAACGGATCGGCTCGGGCGGCTCTATGTGACCTGGTACACCGAGGGCGTCGATGAAACCCCGGCGGTTTTTCTAGCCTATTCGGACGACCGAGGAGAGACGTTTTCGCCCAAGCAGAAACTGAACGTCTCCAAGGGAACCTTCCCGGATCATCCGCAAATGGCGGTCGATCCAGAGGGACGGCTCGTTTTCGTCTGGGAAGAACAATCCCCTGTCCGACGGGAAATCGTGATGAGCGTATCTCTTGACCGTGGACAGACGTTCAGCGCCCCGCAGAAATTAAATGAGAAGAAAGGCCAGACGCCGACCCTCTCGATGAATGCGAAAGGGCTCGCCGTCTTGGCGTGGATGGAGCATGCAATGCCGGCTCATCGCATGGTGGTGCAAACGCTTCAGCTACCGGCGGCGAAGGTCCTGGCGAAACAAGAACCGTAACATGCCGGCGTCAATGAAACATACCGTGATCGCAATGGCGCTCTCTCTTGTGAGCATCGCTGCGGCTGGTCCTACACTTGCCGGCGATCCCTTTGTCTCGCTCAAGATGAGCCGGTTGCCCGCGGGGAGCATGGCGGTGCCCTTTGAGCTCGCGACGCTAGACGGCAAGGTCGTGAAGTCGAGTGAGTTGGCCGGGAAGGTGGTGCTCGTCAACTTTTGGGCCACCTGGTGCGGGCCCTGCAAAGAAGAAATGCCTTCTCTTGCACGGTTGCAACAGCAACTAGACCCCTCACGCTTTACCATGTTGACCGTAACGACGGATCTGCAGCGGCAAGGCATCGCCCATTTTCTCTCTCAGTTGGGAGTCAGCCTGCCGGTCCTCTTCGATGAAGATCAAGAAGTGTCACGGTCCTTCATGGTGCGTGGCCTCCCGACCACGATTGTGATCGCGCGGGATGGCACGCTCGTCGGACGAGCGGTCGGGCCACGCGCCTGGGATAGTCCTGAGGCGGCAGCGGTGATGCGGCACGTCATGGAGAGTGGGAAATGAAGAAGTGTTTCGTCCCGACTGCTCTGCTTCTTGCAACACTATACCTGACGCTTTCGGTCGGGGCCATGGCTTGTCTCTTTGCACACGAGAGCGAGTCACGCTCATCCCATCATCATACAGGCGGAACGACGCAGTCCTCTCTATGCGCTTGGGCCTGCGACGCCAATCCGACCGTTGACCTTCCTGCACCCAAGCCACAAACGCAGCCGCTTCACCTTGTGTCCATGCTGCCGTTGGTCGAATCTTCCGTCTCGTATTTTCTTTCCCAGCAGTCAGCTCAGTCCCGCGCACCCCCTCGTTCGTAAGATCGCATCCCCTCAACGTTCATCCGTCGTCTCCCCTTGCGGGGAAAGGCTATAGACCTTGCGGCCTGTAACCGGCTGGACAGCAGTGTGTCATGTTCATTTTTACAAGAAGGAGTACGGGCTATGGTGTCGTTCAAGAGAGTGAGGCATCTCATTGTGGCGGTCGCAGCGCTCGGAGGCGCTGTTGCATTGGATCACGTCGCGCTGGCACAAGAACCGGCCGCGACAGAGGCCTTGCAGCAAGGCTCGAGGGAGCAACAACTGCGTGAACAGCTCAAAGGCATCTTGCAAGAGCTGGAGGATCTCAAGCAGGGTCGTGCGAGTACGCTGCCTCCGGCCGAGCAGCCCAAGACGGTCACTGAGAAGGTGTCGCCTGAGCAAGCGCAGGTTACCGGAGCCATGCCGGAATATGAGTTGAGCGATACGAGCATCGTGAGCACGCGTTTCCAAAAACGGCCGGAGGGCCTCTCGTTGTCGTCGACTCTTCCTTCAGAAACGGATTCTCAACCGACCAGAACGATGAAGGAGTCGATGGAATCGCTCCCCGGCGTGGTCTTACGCCAGGCCAACGGACCGCGTGACTTCAGCATGATGATTCGTGGCCAAGGCGCCAAGACGACCTTCGCCATACGTGACATTAAGATCTACGAGGACGGATTCCAGCAGACACAATCCGACGGGTTGTCCCGGCTCGATATCCATGATCCTTGGTTTATGAGAAGCACCGAGGTGGTTCGCGGGGCATCGTCCTCCCTCTACGACAACTACGCGCTAGGCGGTATGGTGCATTTCAGGACCAGACGCGGCAGCGATATCAATGGAGCCGAGGTGTTCGGAAGCGGCGGGTCGTTCGGGTACCATAAGGAAGCCCTCGCCGTCGGCAAGCAATATGAAAATCTCGACGTCTCCCTCTTCGCCAGTAACGTGGGGGAAGACGGATTTATCCGTCACAGCAACTACAGTACGCAAACGATCAACCTGAATCTTCGATTCAGGATCGACGACAAGCAGAATTTCTACTTTAAGGCCATCACCAATTGGCTGGACACCCTCGTGCCCACCCGTTTGACCCAGGCGCAGTTCACGTTCGATCATCGGCAAGCCGGCAACGCCCCGCAACTTGCGCAACGTCGACTCGATCGGCGCACCATTGTCGGCGGCATCTACGAGCGACAACTGGATGCGAACACGGTCCTGACGCTGGAAGCGGACTACGACGTCAAAGACATCAATCAGACGTTCACTCAGATCAGCGACAACATCAATCCCAATTTCAAGCATTACGCCGATCTGCGACACGATGGGCGCCTGTTCGATATGCCGCTGCGGAGTTATGTCGGCTTCTTCCTCAATAATATGGAGCAGGAGGCGCAGACCTTTCAGAACCTGGCCGACGGCAGAGGCACCAGAGGCAATCTCATCCAGAATTCGCGTGGAACGATTAGGAACGTCGGGGCCCGATTCCGAGAAGAACTGGAAGTTGTGCCAAAAGTGATTCTCGCTGCTGGATTAGGCTTCGAGCAATCGATGTTGAGTGTGCAAGCAATTAACTATACCGGCGGTACAAATCCAGCTCCTACCAGCGCAAGCCGAACCTTCACCAACTGGGCGCCGGAAATGTCGCTGAGTTGGAAACCGGCGGAGGCCTATCGGCATTGGGTCCGGGCCTCTACGGGATATGGCATTCCTGGTTTTGGCCAAGTCCTAAGAGATCCTGTCACCGGTCAACCAGGTACGAACTTCAACCTGAAGCCGCAGAAGAATGCCAATTTTGAAATCGGAACGGAGTCCAAGCTGACCGAGACCCTGACAGTTCAACTCGTCGGGTTCTGGACGTTCTTTAAAGATGAATTGATTTCGCGAGCCGTGTCGGGAACGAACGTGGCTACGGTGAACGCCGACTCCTCTCAATATCGAGGGATTGAGGCCTTCTACGATTGGCGGCCGATGACGGGCCTGCGACTCTCAGGAGCCTATACGCACATCGAGGCTAAATACACGAATTTTTCAGACCAGATCAATACCGCGGCCGGATTGTTGGTTCGGGACGGGAAGAACGTGCCAAACGTTCCAACCGACGTCTTTAACTCCAAAGTTGCCTACGATCATTGGCCGACCGGATGGGGCGCCTGGGTTGAAGGCAGTTATTACAACAGCTACTTCCTGAACAACAGCAACACGTTCAGTATCCCCTCCTACGTGGTCGCCAATGTGAACATTCACAAGAATTTTGAGCTGAACAACTCCTGGTTCCGATTCGCCAAATTATTTTTTGAGGTGGATAACATTGCGGACAAGAAATACGCCGCATCCGGCCAGGTGATCGGGGGTGAAACCGCCGGCGCTGCCGCAGGCCAACAGATCTTCTTTGCCGGCTACGGCCGAGCAATCTATGGTGGTGTGACGCTGGGACTGTTCTAACGGGTCAGGATAGGCAGCGTGGTTTCGGATTGAGATGAGGGCGTCCTTGAGACGCCCTCATCCACCGGACGTGTTCATCACAATGTGATGAGTCTGACGACGACAGAAAGTGAGGGGCGAGATGAGCAAGCAATTACTTCGGGTCAATGAAGCGGCGGCAGTCTTAAACGTCAGCCGCTGGACAGTCTATCGGTGGGTGGAGGAGGGGAAATTGAGCGCCACAAAAATCGGCAAGCAGAGTTTGCGCGTGATGGGCAACTCGGTCGATAAACTGATCTCCGAGCATCGGACCGATTCCTGAGATCCACCTATATGCCTGGGCCTGGCGACGTGCGACACAAAGCCTTCTCGAGGGCAGCTGATGTAGAAAGGACAGTGGAGTGCTGATGGAAGGACTCAAAGAACTTGTCGAGTATGGCGTCATCGGGCTTTTGCTGGGACTGAGTGTCTGGGCGATCGGGGTAGCGGTGGAGCGCAGGCTGTTCTTTCGACGGGTGGACGTAAGGCAGTTTCCCACGCTCGATCTGTGCGAAGTCGCGTTGACCAGGCGGCTGGTGGTGATCGGCACCGTGGCGGCCAATGCGCCGTATATCGGACTACTCGGGACGGTCCTCGGCATCATGCTGACGTTTCACACGATGGGTACATCTGGAACGTTGGCAGTGGCATCGATCATGATTGGCCTGAGCCTCGCGCTCAAGGCCACCGCAGCGGGACTGCTGGTCGCCATACCGTGCGTCGTCATGAACAATGTACTCCGGCGTCGCGTCAGCGAACTCCTCGCCCAGTACAAGGCCCAGCATGAATCGTGAACTGAATGTATTTGGATAGAACTACGGCTTGCGCGCTACGTACTGTAGCATCCGTGAGCAGACGTCGGTAGACAGGTGATCCATTGACGCGTATAAGCAGTGACATCGTGGGGAGAGTGATGATTCGTTCTACTAGATCACGCAATACCGTGCTTGTCGCCGGGCTCGTAGCCCTGGTCTATGCATCGCTGGCGGTCATGGCGGCAAGCTGCGCGTTGCGTCACGTCGATCCCTCCAACGGCCATGCGCACCATGGTTCTGACGAAGCTGCTCCACACAATGCGCTCTGCGCCTGGGCCTGTCAGGCCACGTCCGATGCTGGGCTCGTGACGGAGCCTTCTGCGTTATCAATAAGCCCGGTCGTCCAACTGGTGGTCTCGTCTCTCAATCAGAAAACCCCTTCGCTCTCTTCCTCTCTGCTTCGCTCCCGCGCGCCTCCGTCGGGACCCTTCGTCTTCATCGGATAAGGGACCCCGGGTGGCCGTTTCATGGTGATTCTTCTCGCGCTCCCTTCTTCGATCTCAATCTTGTATCCACATATTTAACGGTTGTTGATCTATCGATGTCCGGGTTGAGCTGCCTCCTCGCTCGGACAGATCCGGGGCGCAGGTTTTCCTCTTTGTCCTCCGCCCCGGCCTTTTAGTGAAATGAGGTCGAAAGAATTGTCGCCATGCGCTGGGTATTTTTTCTCGCAATGTCTGGGTGGCTGACAATGGCCGGGGCCTCATCGTTCTCTGCTGTGATTCCGCAGACCGACTCCGTGGAGTCGAACAGGGAGACGAGTGAAGTCGTCGTCCAGATTTTCGGTCGTATGTGCGAATACCATCGTAAGGATGTCGAGGGAGCACTTCGTGCATTCAACGCGGTTAAACAAGTGGAATTTTTGAATGATCATGGCACGGTGCTGGTGCGATATCAGCCCGGCGGCGAGACACCCGATCTGTTTGCCGGCGCCATACATCGGGCACTTGCGGCAGGATGGAATTGTTCGGCATCGGTGGATCGTGGTGAGCAGAGGCCAGTGCTCATGCAACAAGAGGGGAGACCATGAATCGCCTCATCAAGCTCGGCGGCAAATTCTGTAACGTCTATTTTAAGGATGTCCGTGATGCACTGACGAACGTGGAGGGCGTGAAGGCGATTGACTTGAAGAGCATAAATGGCCACGCGGTGGTCACCGTCGATTCCAGCAAGGTGGAGCCGGAGCAAATCGCCACGGCAGTCAGCACGGTGAAAAGCGATAGCTGGTATTCCACGGGCAGATCATGAGGTGATGGGACAACATTCTGGCAGACCATGGAAACAGTTTGCCAGCGCCATAGTCTGTGGTGCGTGAAGCACCTGATATGTGGAAAGGCGCGATCAGATACTCAAGATTCGAAATTCCAAGAACCTCGACTTTCTGACCTCCACCCACCCCGCGTGCATAGGGTTTCCCACGAACAGACCTGGATGGCTAGTTGGCTTGCTCACATGAGTTTTTTATCGCTTCCGGTAAAGGGGTTCGACGGAAGCTTTCGATTCACGCGCGAATACAGACGACATCGTTACATGAGCCTGTGCAGAAGAAAGGGTATTTCATGACTGTGTATGTCCGACGATTCATTGTCAGCCTCGTGACCCTGGGGTGGTTGTTGTCCGTCATCGCGCCGCCCGTTGAAGCGTCTTGCGGGTCGGTGAGTTGCTTCGTGGTCATTGGTTCTCAGCAACAGGTGCCGATGGCGGGTCTGTTGACCGTGAATGCCATCTACAGCTACACGCCGAGCGAAGCGCCTCCGGGCGAAGGCGGCAGCATCCCGTTTGCCGATCAGGGCAATCGAACGTTGACGCTGGCGAGCTTGAATGCCAGTCAAATTCGCACGCTCACGAGGACGGCCACGTTGGACATGAACTACGGGTTGACCGAACGATTCGGAATTCAAGTGGCGCTCCCCTACAAACACGTGAACTCCGATGCCCAGATCGGAGGACTCAACCCGGTGCCGTACAGCGACAAAGGCCTCGGCGATATTCGTATCGCGGTGAAGTACAACGTCCTTCCGACGTTGAGAAGCATGGTGGTGCTGGGAATGGGCGCCGATCTGCCCACCGGAGACTATGGGCAACGAGTCCAGGGTGGATCGCTCGCGGAATCGACGCTCCAAATCGGCCGCGGAAGTGTCGGTCTCGTACCGACTCTGTACCAGAGCTATGAACTCATTCCCCATCGACTCAATCAGTTTGCCTTAGCCAGCTATCGCCACACATTTAAAAACAGCGATGGGTATCAATTTGGGGACGAGGTGAACCTCAGCGCAGGACTCAACATTATCCCACTTGAACAGACTCCGTGGCTTGTGCTGACACAACAAGTCAACTATCGCTGGATGCAGAAAGACTCGATGGACGCGGCGCTGTTCCAGTTTAACCCTGGAGGAGCCGACATCCTCCTTGATCCAACCATCAAGCATCGCTCGATCCCAACGACCGGGTCCACCTACCTGGCCTATTCTCCCGGCATCATGCTGAACCTCTGGAACTACGCGTCGTTCTACTTCATTGCGCAGATTCCCGTGATGCGCGACTTCAACGGCAACCTCGAACAGCAGCGCAGTTATGTCTTCGGACTGAGCAAATCCTTCCAGTTACTCGGTGGATCGTAAGGCCAAGGGGTAGATGATCGACGTGTTCTTGCAGAAGTGGACAGAGAGTAGACGAGCCGGATTCTCCCGCGCGATAGCGGGCGTCTGCGTGGCGCTCTGGCTGACCGGATCCGTGTCCATGCTCTACGGGAATCTCGCGCCGCAATGGACGACGCCCCACTGTCCACAATCTCATTCGCACAGCACGCAGCCGACGCATGGAGCCTGTGCGTGGTACTGCGCCGGCATCGACACCCAATCAGACTCCTGGCCTCCATGGGCCTCGACCCTGACTCAGGCTGGATTCGCCGGAAGATCTCTCCACGCCTCGTTCGACATCACAATTGTCAATGGATGGATGTCTCCACGAGGGCCGCCGATTTTCATGCAGAATCTACCAGTTGTCTGAAAGGCCATATCACAAGGGCGGTATTCCCACGAGGAATCCTGTAGAAACAACTCAAGAAGGATAGACATATGAAATCGATGATGACTCATTCAAGCGTTACGTCAGGCACAAAAGCCGCTCTGTTGGGGCTTGCACTGATCAGTCTTGCTAACTGTAGTAGCTCAGATGATACGACGCCTCAGGTTACGAGCGGCGGCAGCGCGGCTTTGCAGGGACCGCTGGTGTTCGTCAACAATACAGGCGACAAGACGTTGACCAGCGTGGCATTGAAAGGCGATTCCGGAAACGCGGTGCTGAGCACAATCGCCTCGGCTGAGTTTGAAAACGTCGCATTGGGCGACATGCAATTTTCGGAAGGCGAGTGGGTCTTCGTGAATCTTGGAGCCGCCAACAAAGTGGCAACCATTGATCCTTTGACCGGAGCGCAACCGATTCATGAAACGAATCTGGCGGCAGGAACCCGCCCCGTCCATATGTACCGTGATCCGACGGACGGGGAAGTGATTTGGGTAGGGAACGATGGCGATAATGCCGCCGGCACGACGACACCGGGCGACGATCTCATCAACTGTAATAATCCGGCGAGAGTTGGTGGTGCGGTCACAGGGAGTTCCGTCACCATTCTCCATAACTCGCACCTGGGTCCAGGCGGCAACCCGCCGACCGTGGAAAAGACAGTCTGTATCCTCGCCGATGGCCACAAGGTCGCGGCTTTCCCTCGACCCACGGCAACCAACGGGGCAATCCCAAAACGAGTGTTTGTTTCCAGCGAGACGGCCGGTGAGATTGCGGTCATCGACAATGAGCCTGCGTCTCCTACCAAGTGGCAAATGATCGGACGAGTCGACCTCTGTAACCCGCTCAAGGAAACGTGCAATAACGAGTCCGCGACTCCTTTGACGACCCCATTCACACCGAATACCTCCGGACCGCACGGCATCCGTTGGTCGAAGTTGACCGGCAAAGTTTACAGCATTCAAGAAGGCTATGGGCAAATTGCCGAGATCGATCCGATCACCTTGGCGAAAACCATCATCCTCGATCTTGCCGGAACTCCCTACACGAGTTACGGCATTACCCCTGATGGCCGATTCCTCCTGTTGCGCGGACAGACGTTAACCCCTCAGGCGACGAAGCTGGGCGTCCTAGACCTCAGCGTCACGCCGGCCGTTCGTACAGACTTTACCATTCCAGAGCTGGACGGGACGTCCCCAGCGTCGTTCAAGTTCTCTCCGAATGGGAATCGGTTCTATATCCTGGCGGGAAATACCGCGACATCGACGAAGAAGGACAAGCTCTTTGCGTTCGACTCGTCGACTCTGACCGCGACAACACCGGCGCTGACCCTTCTACGCGAAATCCCCCTTGTGGCGACTGGCGGCCATGGCTTGGATGTTCTGGTGCAAGGGTCAGGCGAAGCCAAATATGTCGTCGTATCTAACAGTACAGATAACTCTATTTCCATTATCAACGCGACAGATAATCAAGAGAAGCAAAAGGTAACCGTGGGGCCAACGCCAGGCGGCGTCATGGTCTATGAACCTGGTGCGGCCTCGGCAGGCAACCAAGCGACGTCATCGCTTACGGTACCGTCAAAAGCCAAGCCTTCTGTATTGTCTGATCAACTCGACGATCACGGCATGCCGAAGTAGGAGAGCACTCCACGTATCTATTGCGCGTGAGTCAAGGGGGCAGGATACCCTGCCCCCTTAGCGCATGACGCAGAGGCTACGAGAAGAAACCTTCCTCCCGCCTCCATCCGTTCTCTGGATGGCCTTCAATGGTTTCGTTCCAGTAGTGGCTTCAGTGTTGGGAAGACCTTCTCGACAATGAGCCGATAGCCCTCTCCTGTCGGATGGATGCCGTCGGCCTGGTTGAGCGAGGAGGACACTGCGACCCCTTCGAGAAAAAATGGAATCAGCGTCAGGCGATATTGCTTCGCTATGGCTTGATAGAGCGCCTCAAACCCATTCGTATAGTCCTGCCCATAATTTGGAGGGAGTTTCATCCCTGCTAGCACAACCGTGACCGAGGCCTGTTGGAATTGTTGAATAATCCGTTCGAGGTTGGCCTTCGTCTCATTCAGGCTGAGACCGCGGAGCCCATCGTTGGCGCCGAGTTCCAGAATCACGATGGTCGGCTTACTCTTCAAGGCCCATGAGACCCTCCGAACTCCGCCTGCCGTTGTATCGCCGCTGACTCCCGCATTCACGACCCGATAGGCATAGCCCGTTGCATCCAATTTCCGTTGGAGGTGTGCGGGGTACGATTGATCCTGTGGCACACCTAAGCCAGCCGTCAAGCTGTCGCCGAAGGCGACAATGCTTGGGCGTCCGTCGGAGACGGGCCGCTTCGGTCGGTCCGATGGCGCCACCGCCTTCGTGTCCGGCTGTAATCCCGTGCCCTCGCGCAGGGGATTCGACGACGGGGGTTGATCGGCGGACGCACGACCTCGGTCATACCCACAGACCAGAAGCACGCAGAGGACGAGGCAAGAAAATAGTTTTGTGAGAATCCATGAGCAGCGCATCATCATCCAGTATAATATAGCCTCGACGTGGACGATACTGTGGGGACCTGACCGACACGATGATCACCATTTCTCACCTCACAATGCGCTTGGCCGGAGGCGGCCATCAGATCACCATCCTCGACGATGTTACGCTTGAGATTCCCGATAAACAGCGCGTGGCCATCGTCGGCCCATCAGGAAGTGGAAAGTCCACCTTGTTGGGTCTCATCGCGGGGCTTGATCGGCCAACCTCCGGCTCCATCACGTTGGACGGCGTGGAAATCTCGGTGATGCGTGAAAGTGCCTTGGCGCGGTATCGTCGCGATCACATCGGCTACATTTTCCAATCCTTTCATCTTATTCCCACCCTCACGGCGCTGGAAAACGTCTTGGTGCCGTTGGAGCTGGCAGGGATGCGCACGGCGCAGGATCGCGCCACGGAACTGTTGAATACCGTCGGCCTTGGAGAACGCCTCCATCATTATCCCGTCCAACTCTCAGGAGGCGAACAACAGCGGGTGGCGGTGGCCAGAGCCTTTGCCTGTCACCCACCGATTCTGCTGGCAGACGAACCGACCGGCAACCTGGATTCGGCTACGGGCCAACACGTGATGCAATTGCTCCAGTCGCTCCATCGCGATTATGGAACCACCTTGGTCTTGGTCACACATGATCACACCATCGCCTCGTCGATGGAGCGCGTGATCTCATTGCGCGACGGTCGCATCGAATCCGACCGCCTCACCGATCCGGCCCCCCGAGTTGCAGAGCCACCCCTGTGAATCGTTTTATCTTCAAGATGGCCTGGCGTGAAACCAGGGGAGCCTGGCGGCACTTTCTCTATTTCTTCGCCTGTATCGCAATCGGCGTAGGCGCCTTGGTCGGAGTCTCGCTCTTTGGCGCACATATGGAACGCGCCGTCACGAAAGAGGCGCGAGGGCTGTTGGGCGGCGATCTCGAAATTCGCCTGACTCGCCCCCTGAGTCTGGCTGGTCAAGCGGTGCTAAGCTCGCTGGGAGCGCGCGACATAGTCTTCACCCATGTGAGTGAACTGGTTGCCATGGCCGCGCGCCCAACCCCTGGGTCGTTCATGACCCAATCGACCCAGATCATCGAACTCAAAGCGGTCGAATCGGCGTATCCCCTGTACGGTACGATTCGGCTCGACTCGACGCAGGCGCTTGACGCTCAGCTCCACCCGGATGAACGCCGCTGCGGCGGGCGTTCTTGTTTTGGCGCGGTGGTACAGGAGTCGCTGCTGATTCGGATGGGTCTCTCGGTCGGAGAGCGATTGAAGATTGGTCAGGCGATGTTTCTCATCACGGGCATCGTGCGGACCGAGCCTGATCGAATGGCCAACGCCTTCACCTTGGGCCCACGGGTGATGATTGCGCAGGAGGGGTTATTAGCCGCTGAGTTGGTCAAACCTGGAAGCCGTGTGCGAGAACGATATCTCGTAAAAACGCCTCCCGCGATGCCGTTGGAGCCGCTCCTTTCCGAGTTGCGCGACCGATTGGGGGCAGATTCTGCACGCGTCACGAGCTATCGCACAGCCCAGTCGCAATTGAAGCAATTTCTCGAACAACTCTCCCGCTATCTCGGGCTGATCGGTCTCACCGCGCTCTTCATCGGCGGACTGGGTGTTGGAACCTCGATTCATGCGTTTTTGCGGGACAAGTTGCGGACGATCGCGACCTTAAAGGCGGTCGGCGCGGATTCGACCACGGTCGTCTCAACTTACGTGGTCCAAGCGATCTTCCTTGGATCCATCGGAAGTCTGGCCGGTATCCTGTTGGGAATCGCACTCGAACGAGGACTACCTCCGCTCGCAGCCGCCCTCTTCGCTTCAGACATCCTCGATCAACTCGGTGTGTCTTCGGAATTATCGCAGTCCTCGATCTGGCCCTTGCTGAAAGGAGCCTTGCTGGGACTCTTGTCGACGTTGCTGTTTACGCTCTGGCCATTGTTGAAGATTCGAGATATTCATCCCGGTGCCATTTTCCGCCGCGATGCAGAACAGTCGGCCGTCGGGTTGGAGAATGCTGCGTCGCGGTGGTGGGTACGATGGGGACTCACCGATGGATGGAATGTCGGCACGGCCGGAGTGATCATTGTCGGGCTCTGCGCACTGTCGGTGTGGCAAGCCGGTTCTTGGTCGATCGGCCTCTTGTTTATCGGGGCGACATCCCTCGCCATTACGGTCCTCTTTGTCTGTGCGCAAGCGTTCGTACGAGGGCTGGCCTTGATGCCGTTGCCTCGCGTCTTGAGCCTGCGTTATGCCTTGGGGAATGTCGTGCGACCGGGGAGCCAGGCGACGGGGATCATGGTCGCGATCGGCATCGGTGTGATGGTGATCGTCACGGTGTCGCTGGTGGAACAAGCGTTGCTCAGCCAAATACAGGATAATCGCCCGGCGGATGCCCCGACATTTTTCTTCATCGATATTCAGCCTGATCAAGCTCAGGAATTCGTGTCGCTCATTGACCGACAAGCCGAGGGGGCACATCCCGAGCTCACGCCGCTGGTGCGTTCGCGCCTCCATGCGATCGATGGGAAGATCATCAAGTTTGACGAAGCCGGAGAGAAAGATGAGAAGCGCACGGAGGGAAACGAGGGTCGCGGGAAACAGTGGTATTTCACCCGTGAGTATGTCCTGACATTTCTCGATCGGCTCCCGAAAGACAACACGATCACCAAAGGGGAGTGGTGGAAGCCCGGGCAAGTTTTTTCGACGCCTCAAGTATCAGTGGAAGAAGACGCGGCTATGCATTTAGGTCTCACGATCGGTTCAATCGTGGAGTTCGACATTCAAGGGGCCACGGTGTCGGCGGAGGTGAGCAGCATCCGAAAAGTCGAGTGGGGAAATTTCTCGACGAACTTTTACATGATTTTGTCCCCAGGCTCGATTGGCGGAGCGCCGTTTACCTATGTGGGGACGGTGCGGGTCTCAGCAGCGAAAGAGGTGCCGTTGCAGCAGGCGGTTGTTGCCTCATTTCCAAACATCAGCGCAATTCATATCGGTGACGTACTCGATGGGTTTGCGCGGGTGCTCGATCGCCTCTCGCTGGCGATCCGGGCGGTCGCGCTCTTTTGTGTTGTGGCCGGCGGGCTGGTCATGGCAGCAGCACTCGCCGCGACACGCTACCGGCGTCTCTATGAATCGGTCATTCTCAAGGCGCTCGGCGCGACCCGCAGCCTGATTGCGAGGGCCTTTGCCATGGAGTACGTCCTGCTGGGCGCTGTCGCAGGGCTCATCGGATTATCCCTTGGAAGCATCTTGGCATGGGCCCTGGTTCGGTATGTGTTCGACCTCCCCTGGAGCATACACCCACAAGTACTCGGCATCGGCCTCTTCCTCACGATATTGCTCACCCTGATAGTCGGGTTTGCCAGCACCTACCGGATTCTCGGCCAACGACCGTTGGCTGTGCTCCGGCACGAGTAAAGATGTACCCAGCCAGATGCTGAAAAAGCCCGCCAGCATCGTTCTCGACTCATCGAAATCCTCAACGTACCCCTGAGGGTACGCCTCCAGTTTCGATTCGTCTGCGGCCTTGCTGACGACCTTTTTGAGCGTCTTGCCCCGCCCAACCCCACCGCGCCAAGACACGCCTGTTCCCATGCGGCGTTCTCACCTTCCGCCCGAAATACTGCAGTGTAAAGGTGAAGCAGGCACCCAAGAGCGCATGGAACCACTAGCGACGAGCGATCAGGTGAGCTCGATGCAGACATATGTGAACTAACGCGCCAAATGAGCCGCACGCCACGTGCGACATGATCGCACGAGAACGCACAGCGCGTCAGCTCTATTTGAAGGTTAGCCGGCGGTCTTAGAACGATGCATGCCGCTATACGTGTTCGTACGGGCAGCTACGGAATCAGGACCTGCTGCACCGTGGCGGCCATGAACGGGACGCTGCACACTATCTCCGAGTACAAGCGGAAGCGACTAGCGTCCTGCGGAATCTGTTTGCCGGTGTTCGACGCGATGTTGTGCCTCACCCATGCGCGGGCAACGACGCCAAAGACATACGTCCGGCCACCCTCCACCAGGAAGGTCGTGCCGAGTGCGGAGTTTACATAGTTGCGCTGCATCGTGTGGCGGATATTGGGAAAGATGGTGCTGCCGCCATCCTGTGCGAAGGAGTCGAACACCGTGACCTCATTGGAGCGAAGGAGCTCGTACGATCCGGACAGGACCGGGGTACGCAGCCAGGCCGCCGTAAAAAGGCTCATGCCGAGCCGCAGCTGGCCGGAGATGAGCTGCGGCCAGAAATCCACGAACATCCGATACGCGAGCGAGCAATAGACGTCGGGCTCGTAGCGCACGTAGCTCAGGCTGCTCGTCGGCGAGTAGGTGATGCCGACGGCCGCATCCGAGGACTTCGCCCGATCCGTGGTCGCCGCCGCTGCGTACGCGAACAGCCCACCGGTGTTGCGACTGGCGGTCGCGACTCCAGTGCCTCCGGTCCACTCGTGGCTGTACAGCCGGCTGTCTGGCGGTTTCGGCCTGCTGGAGGCCTGCTGATCGCGCGGAATATAGAGGGTGTCAGGCCACGTGAAGCCCGCGACCTGGCGAAAATCGATCAACTGCCGGCCGAAGACGGCGGAGCCGCCGCGGACTTTCGCGCCGATGATCTCGGGTTGGAACGCCCTGATCTGCCGATCCTTGACGGTAGCGCTCGTCACGAGGTTATCGAACTTCAGCGCCAGCCGCTCCTCGGCCGGTGTGGTCCCGACCAGCGGAATCGCTTCGAATGTGCGCCGCGCCCGGCCGCGTGCGGAACCCGGACGTGCGTTGCGAGCTTTGCCCATGCGGCGGATTATAGGCGGTCACCCGACCGGATGCAACCCAACCGCTGCATCCGAGATAACCCACCCCCGGAATCCCGCGTCTTTCGAAGCATGGAAGAAATAGGGTGGTTCAAGTGCTCGCTTAGTCATGTTTAGTATTGCTCCGTCGGGCTACCGAGTGAGATTAAGGGGTCTGACCCTTTTTTTTCGGCCCCGCTCAGTACCATCTACAACGCCGCTAGTCCTTGCGACTCTTCAAAGTAGACTTAATACCCTCAAGAGCCTTTCGAATTTCTATTAATTCATGAACGATGGGCAATTCGTCCAACCTTGTACCAAGAAACTGTTTCAGATCGATTGCAGTTTCCTCCTTAACCGCCTTCCCTGCATACGAGTACTCAGCAGTGACTCGAAAGGTTTGAGGCGTTAAATCTGGATTGGCTTTCTCACTGAAAATGTCCGGGCCTGTTGCCAGATAAAAGCTTAGGACTGAGCGTGGTGCGAATGAAGCGATAGGATACTGGAAGGCATTAGCCGTGGCCAAACTTTTACCCTGACTTTCTCCAAACGGATAAAAATCCTTATCGAGTGTCAGCCGTAGATTCGACGCAGCGGTTAGCCCCGTGTTTCTGACTTCGAGAAAAAGTATCGGGTTACCTGGCTCCGTGAAAGGTCGAATTGTAATGTATGGGCGAGTCGCAGACTCATGTTGGGCTTGCATGACAGCAACGACCTTCTCATTTGCCTTGAGGATTCGGTGAGTCACCCAAGCATAAATTGCCGTGATAACCACGAGCAATCCGGTGAGAAAGCTAATCAAAGATCCGTTCGTTTCAGGCGTCATGGACGACTTGTCTTATTGTGGCTCAGGAGTGTGTGAGGTCAACACAGAGTAAAACTTCTGGAGTCCTTTCTGTCTCAATTCGTCAATTTGTGGAAGCAGTTCGTTCAACCACAGAAATACCTCTGGTTCGAGCTTTCGGAATTCCTGATATTCCTTATCAAAATCCACACGCTGGGACGGATTGCTTGGATTTGGAGTAATGCGAATACCCTTTCCTTCTTTTGCTAAATAGATATCAGGCCCACAGTGACCAAACAATTGCGAATTTTGTTTAGCTTGAACAGTTTTTGAAATTGCGCTTCAGCCGCCTTCTTGTCAGCTCCCTCCATTATCGAATATAGAATTTTTTCTAGAATGTTTCGCTTCATGCCAAAAGAGCAATTCTCATCGTAGAGAACCTCAAGAGCAAACACGAAACTAAATGGGTTCTGTCTGCCAACATAGTAATTGGAGATGATACTGCTCATCAATGTTTCGATCTGAATAAAACCTTCAATAACCTCTGCACGTGCTTTGGTGACTTCAGGAATGTTCATGACTTGAACTTTCTTGTCAGGATGTTGAATCTCTTGGCTTGGCTCGTCTCTTCCTCCAGTTACCAAACTCTGTGCGTAGGGTGCCAATCCGCGAGGCAATAAGTTCCTCCTCAATCTCCGTCAGCGGTGTCCCAGCGCGAAGGAGTTCAAGCAGGGCTCTTGTTGCGGCCCGAAACTCCTCGACAGTTTGTCTTGGTGCCATGAGACCTCCTTACAGGGCTTTGCTGTTCCCTAGTCCCATTCAATTAATGCCTCAAGTACCTTGGTTCCTTGTCCTCCCTCGGCCTTAAGAGTTACGCTAGACCTATCGCACTTCGGACATTTTATGTCTCTCTTGTTCGTGAGGGTAGTAGCAATAAAGACTTTCCCACAGCCCGATACGGGGCATCGGAACGCGGCATTATTTCCGTGTAGAAATCCTTCGTCGTGTAAATTATCAAGAGTGAATGTTTTAGATGGCATGGCAAACCTCCTCTTGCGAGGCCAATTGTAGTTAGGTTGCGAACTACAGCGCAAGGGCCGGATTGTTCTGTCATCAAACGGTAGGTGGTCAGAACGAGCGGCGGTAAAGTTCAAAGTAGGGTGAAGCTGTATGGCGTGTTGGCAATGAAGCGTGTCTCCATAAGTTCCCATTCCACATCACGACTCTCCGTCACCTTTTCAATATAGTCGTGAATCTCTGCTTTGGACTCGTTTGGGCTGATATAAATTCCAGCAAGGAAAAAGTTCCGAATCTCTGCATCAAACACGGACTTCGATTGCGCAGAGTAAACCTTCTCAGCATCCGACAGCATATTCGCTACGCATCTCTTCCAGTCTTGATCTTGCTTCAGTTCGAGAAAAATAAGTCTCTCGGTGCTGTGCCTTTTACGTCTGAAGCACAGATCGATGGCCAGCGAATCCTGCGAAGTGTCGTGGCGAAGGTCTGTAAAGAAAGGCTCCTCCATATCCCACTCTGCCACGTCGTCGTGCTCAGACAGGAACAGGGCTAGTTCGATCTGCCACCACTTCTCCCAACCTGAGATGTCCTTGTCTGCAATCATTGCCAGTACCGTTTGGATCTGGCTCTGTTTGAAGAACGCATCCAGAAGTGACAACGTGAACTCGAAGTCTGCCTCGAATGTGCTCCGTTCGCTCACGGTTGTTCCTTGGGCTTCAAGCGCTTCCTAGGTGGCCAGCTTATACGGGACACGGTGGCACTCCTCGGTAGCTTCCCTTGATAATAGCCGGAGTCGGCGATGCGGAAGGGAGGGTCAGGGTGACTATTGACTTATTGGTCTTGCCGTCGTTCGTGAAAATGAAAATGGGACGTATTGCTCCTTCCAAGCTTGCTCGTTTTCTCCTCGTGGGGGTGGCCTGACTCATCCCTAACTGCGCGCGTCATCACCCGTTGCACTTGGAACTTGAAACCGCCCTCTATAAAGCGCACTACAACGCTTGCAAACTAGGGAACTCCCTGTTCCGACTCGCTTGTTGTCTCTCAGGGATGGGGGCTGATTGATCTTCCACTGCGCGCGTCCAACGAGGGCCTTCTGAGGCCGCGCGTTGCGCGGGCCAAGCGCGTAGAAGGAACCTCCGCGACGTTCTACCGTATCCGCCTTGAAACGCCTCATAGCAGGATGCGGAAAAAAGTCCGCCAGCGGCGTTCTCGCGTCGCTCAGAGACTCAACGTACCGAAGCGTACGCCTCGCCTCTTCGCTCACTGCGGCCTTGCTGGACGGCCTTTTTGCGCATCCTGCGAGCTATTCTGACACCAACACGACACGTGAGTTGATCGCGGCGTATTACACAACCATCGTGTTTTTCCGCAGCTTCTTAGGCCGCTGTGAGCCGGACTTTCCCGACCTTACCGAGCTTCACATGCTGCTTGGCTTGCCAGAGATCGTGGTTGTACTGCATGGCAAGCCAACTCTCTGGAGAACGGCCAAGCGCCTTGGAAAGACGTAGCGCCATTTCAGGGCTGAGACGGCTCGTACCCTTAAGAATGCGATGCAGCGTTGAAGCAGCTACATCAAGCTTCCCGGCCAGTTCGCGGGCGCTCAGATTATTGGGATCCAGATAGACCTGGATAATGAACTCGCCGGGATGGGGAGGATTGTGCATAGCCATTAGTGGTAGTCCTCATAATCCAAGACGTAGGCGTGTCCGTCTTTGAACGTGAAGGTGAAGCGCCAGTTTCCAGTTATCCACACAGACCATCGACCGCGCTCCGATCCCTTTAAGGGATGGAGTCGGAACCCTGGAACATTCATGTCTTCAATGGACAGAGCTGTGTCCAGTGCCGCTAACAGCATGCGCAGGCGTTTGGAGTGGTGCGGTTGGACACCCGCCGCGCTCCCCGACTCAAAGAACTTCCTGAGCCCCTTGTGTCGGAATGATTGGATCACATGCAAGATATAGCATGTTGCGCACCACGCAACAAGGCCTCCCGCCAAATCGGAACAGTTACGTGCATTCATCGAGCCTGGTTGCTGAGAGGGCTGAAAGGGAGGAGTCGACAATCAGAGGGTCTGGTCGGGAAGGCGCAGGGCTAGGAGACGGCTGAGACGTCGTTCCTCTGAGCGGAGGAGACTAGAAAACCGAAGCCCGATCCCTTCGGCGCAACGGGAACGCACTATGGCGCCGTCAACCATGATGGGATCATCGTACTCGGCGGGATGAAACTCCAGCATCACCTGGCATCCCATTGGAATGCGCTGGTTGGTGCGTACCTGGCACCCCCGAAGAGACAAGTTCGAGAGTATCCCCTCAACAACGACACGCTGGCTAGGATCATGGATGGGGCGAACCTCTACCGGATACTGGACCGAGACTCGATCATAGTTGCGGCGAGGATTCGTCTTGAGTTTGCCGAGGAATGTGGTAAAGCGGTGCGCACAGAGCTGACATCGGACTGGATAAATGGTCAGGGTGCCGAGCAAGTGATCGGTCAGGCCTCTTCGTGGTGCCAATTTCGTTTTCGCAGTCCCACACTTTGGACAGTTTTGTGTATGCATGGTTGGACGTCACCCTCGTGAATTGCCGCTGAACGACAACGACAGCCTCATCAATACAGAGGGTAGTGTAGCGACCTCTCCGGCGAGAGGACAAGCCCCCCGGAGGAGGGTCTGAGGTGAATAGGCCATAGCCGTGCCGGCCTCTCCCTGCTCTGTCTTTCCTTTCACGATCATGTATGGAAAGCCTGGAGGTACTGCCGCAGCACGATTCCGTCCCGTTCCCGCACGTTTACCGCAATTCGTAACTGCTCCAGATACTGATCGAGCGTTTTGCCACCAAGGTCGATCTTACGCGTCATGAAAAAGTCCCGCACGTCTCGTTCGAGTTCAGGTGTGGCAAGACTGACGATCCCGCCACACATGCGTCGCACGCCTTGCTTGGGGAACATGCGGTCCATCTTCTCCCAGTTCATTTTCACAAATGCCCAAGCCAACTCCCTGCCATCCACATTGCCTAACATGGCACTGACGAGAAACGGCGCATCTTGCGTGCGGATTTCTCCACTAATGGTGCGAGCAAGGGTGCGTTCAACCAGGTCCGTTGGTCGGAACGATGCGAGCGAAAAGAGATAGCGCCGTTCTTCTTGCGGTGTAACGGCAGTGCGGAATCGTTCGTCAAATTCTTCATACCTGGCGGCGTCGCCCGTATGCGCGAGAATCGCGACGAGCGCGGGGACAATATTGGGGTCAACGGCTTTCGCGTCGTGGCGGTATGCCCGGTACAGTTCGACTGCACGTCGTTGAATGGCCGGATCGTTGCCGAGCTTACCCTGTGCGCCGATCAGTTCACCCCGCAGTTGTTTCGTTAATTCGCTCTCACCATCTTTAGGCTCCCAGCCCAAGTCTGCGACGGCTGAGCTGACTCGACCTCGTACGAACGCTTCGAGCGCCGGTCGATCCTCCACGGTGATGATCCGGTTCAGAAAGGAGAACGATTCGAGTAAGAGGGCCCAGACATTCTTATCCCGCTCCTCAATGAAGCGAGCTGTCAGGTCAAGATAGGCTGCGAGGGGCATGAGGCCTGCGACGGTGGTCGCCCAGGCGTCGTTGATGAAATTAAATCGTTCGGAGGGAGCGAGTCTATCGACGCCCGCGTTCAGTAAGCGGCGAAGCAGGTCTGGCGCATAGCGCACCCGATAGAACCCATGACCACCTTCATTGATGAATACTGACTCCCAATCGTGAGGGAGTGGGACGGTCACGTCCTTCTTCGTCAACAGTATGCGTGACGTGCTGCGCTTGCCGCCTGAAATGACTCGAATCTGGAGCGGAATATTCCACCGCTGGTCTTGCGAGAGACCTGACGGAGCTTCGCTCAAATAGTTGAACCGTTGTTGAGTGATGGTCATTTCTGAGGACGCGCTCACGTTAGCAGTCACGAGCGGAAATCCAGGCTGAAAAATCCAGCCGTTCATGAGTTCAGGCACCGGCTGTTGCGCGATCTTCCCTAGTGAAACCCAGAGATCACTCGTGTCTGCGTTCCCATAGGCATGCGCATGCAAGTAGTCGCGGACCCCGTCTCGGAACAGGGTCGGACCGATGTGCTGTTCCAGCATTCGGAGTACCGATGCGCCTTTTTGATAGGTGAGCACGTCGAACATCGCATCGGCATCTTTAGGAGCCTGTACAGGATATTCGATCGGTCTGGTGCTATGTAGTCCATCGACTAAAAACGCGGCCGCGCGCTCGACGCCGAAGCTGTCCCATCGTTTCCATTCCGGTTTCCAGGCATCGACGGCCAACATTTCCATGAACGTGGCAAAGGCTTCGTTCAGCCAGAGCCCATTCCACCAAGTCATGGTCACCAAATCACCGAACCACATGTGTGCGTTTTCATGCGCAACCACATCGGCCACGCGCGCGAGGTCCCCGTGCGTCGCCCCCTGCCGATCGACCAGCAGAGCCGTTTCACGATAGGTAATCGCACCCAGGTTTTCCATGGCTCCGGAAGCAAAGTCAGGAATAGCGAGCAGGTCCAGTTTGTCACCGGGATAAGGGATTCCATAGTAACTCTCAAAAAATGAAAGCGACGCCGCAGCAATGTCTTGACCAAAGCTGGTCAGATGTTTCTTCCCGGGAATGGACCATAGGCGAAGCGGGGTCTGGCCGATCATCACGGGTTCGGTCGGCTCGATCCGTCCCACGATGAACGCGACCAGGTAGGTAGACATCTTGATCGTATCGGCGAAACGGACGGCCTTCTTCCCCCCAGCCAGCGTTTCCGTTACGACCGAGCTGTTGGACACTGCGGTGAGTGTGGGATCGATGACCAGTGTCGTGGCAAAGACGGCTTTGAAATCCGGTTCATCCCAGCAAGGAAATGCCCGACGGGCATCAGTCGCTTCGAATTGTGTTGCGGCCAGACGATGAGTCGTCCCGCGCTCGTCTTTGTAGGTACTACGATAGAACCCGCGGAGCTTGTCGTTGAGCGTCCCACGGAATGCGATGGTCAACCTCCAGGTGCCTGGCAAGAGAGGCTCGGTGAATGTGAAATGACACCGTTCGAGGGATTCGTCTAATGCAATCGTGGCCTGCATCATTGGGCCAGAATCTCCCTCGATTTGAGCCGAGACGATGTCGAGTTCAATGGCGTTGAGAACGATAGCAGACGTTGGTTGATGAATCGTGAGAGTGATCGTCTCTTGTCCGGAAAATGTAGCGCCAGGCAGGTCCGGCTCCAATCGCAGGTCGTAGCGCATTGGGACTACATGTCTCGGGAGCCGATAGGGGTCGAATGTACTGGGGGAAGAGTCCTGGTTCATGTCCTTACCTTTCGATTGATCGGTCGTCGTGTGTGCTGAGGAGGTCCAGAGGCACGAGCTGAAGAGAGGAGCCAGTGGAAGGGCCAAGAGGAGTCGGGCATGCGTCGTGAGAGCCTGCAGGGTTTCCCGTCTGCTGATCATGTGCTCGTCGCAGGGTACGACTCGACTCCATTCGCAGTGCCCACGAGAAGCAAATCTGTTCGTCCAACAAAGAGGCCCGTCTCAACCACTCCAGGAATACGGTTCAACGCAATCTCGAGTTCTCGCGGATGGTCGATCCGTGGGAGATGAACATCCAGAATCATATGGCCTGCTTCCGTGATGAATGGCGCTCCATTCCGTTCCCTGAGGACCACAGCGCTCTGGGTAAGAGCCTGAATTTCTCGGGCTGTGCTGCCCCAACCGAACGGGATCACCTCGATGGGAAGCGGGAACGATCCCCCGAGCACTGGGACTCGCTTCGCATGGTCGACCACAACGATAAACTGCTTGGCCGAGGCCGCAACAATCTTTTCTTTCAAGAGCGCCCCACCACCACCCTTAATGAGATTGAAGTGAGGATCGACCTGGTCTGCCCCATCGATCGCGACATCGATCACCCAGGCATGGTCGGTGTCGATGAGAGTGATCCCCTGTTGCCTGGCGAGCGCAGCCGTTTCGTTCGACGTGGGCACTCCACGAAGTCTCATGCCCGCGCGGACTTTTTCCCCCAGTGCGAGGACCATGTGTTTTGCTGTTGAGCCGGTCCCAAGGCCCACGACCATCCCGTCACGGACGAACTCGACGGCTTTCACGGCGGCGGCTTTTTTGAGGGCGTCCAGTTCTGCCACTATCATTTCACCTTATTCGTCCAAGGGTTTTCTTAAGGGTAAGAATGCTTGGGATCATTCCCACGGGCGGCTATAGGGATAACCTTTCACTTCTTTTAGGGTCAGAACCCCCCACAGGACAAGTAATCGAGACCAAATCCACCAACCCACGACGATCATAATAACCCAAATAGAAACAGAAGCTAATATCGGAATAACGATCTCATTCTTTTGAGTAGACGGAGAATTAAGTGGTTCAAGCCAAGGCTTGACTAGCCATGAACAGAGGAGAGAAATACCCACAAACACAGGAATTGCAGATAGCTGCGTAAATAGGAATCTGCCGTGGATCTTCTTTCTGTGAGTGGAATATCTCGCCATTACTTGGAGAGGGATGCGGCGACGGATGCGGCGCCCAGCAAGGGGGTCTTCTGATTCATCACCACTTTCACCGGGATCGAACTCATCACGCGCTTGTAGCGGCCCTTGTTCGTGAACGACTTCATAAATGTGCCGTCTTTCAGTTTTGCCAACAGCTTCGGGGCAATGCCGCCGCCCACATACACGCCGTTGAGTGTCATACCCTTCAGAGCAAGATTGCCGGCTTCGGCTCCATAGATGGAGGCAAACAGATCGAGCGCCTGCTTAGCAATATCTGCCTGCCCCTTGAGCCCGGCTTCTGCGATCGCCGCAGCAGGGTCACCAGCTTTAATTTGCTCGGCGAGCCACGTCGGTTCATTCTTCTTGCTGTCTCGGACATAATCATAGATCGCATGCAGACCAGGACCTGACAAGACACGCTCATAACTCACATGCAGATAGCTGCTGCGCAGATGGCGAAGCAGTTCAATTTCGTTGTCATTGTTCGGTGCGAAATCCGCATGTCCCCCTTCCGACGGCATCGGCTGATAGCGCGAGCCGTTCCAGAAGAGGATGGATTCACCGAGTCCGGTTCCCGCTGCAATGAGGGCGAGCGCCTGATTCTGCGCCGGTGGAGTTCCAGCATTGAGCACTTCAACTTCATCCGGTCGGAGCAAGAGCACTCCGTACGCCATCGCTTCGAGATCGTTGAGCAACTTCACTCTTGGTATGTCGAACTGTTTTGCCAGGGTTGCTCCGTCGACCACCCACGGAAGGTTGGTCGTTTGGCAACGGTTGTCAATCACGGGACCGGCGATACCAAAACAAGCCGCGTCGATTTTCTGCGGTTTTTCAGCCGGGCGCTCCACCTCGACAGCATCCCCCTTCTCCGCTGCAACGTCGTCGATGGACTGGGGAGCAGTCGGTGGGGCAAGAAATTCTGTGAGCATATCCTCGAGCGACGTGTAATCGGCACTGTGGAATGACTCTAACCGGACGGGGTCTACGCGGTCCTTCTTCCAGTCGAATAGAGCCAGGTGGGTTTTCGTACCCCCGATATCTCCGGCAACGATCATCTCGCCCTCATGTGCTCGCCCATTATTACGGCATCGGAAGCTTGGCGGCTGCAGCCTGATCGAGGAACCAGATGAGCCGGCCCTCCTCTGGCTTGACCAACGATGCCGGAAGCTGTCGTTCCGCTTCGGTCTTTGGATCAAGAATCGCTCTGACGACTTCTGCCTTGCCACTTCCGGTAGTCAAGAACAGTACCACACTCGCCCTGTTGATCGCAGCTAGAGTCATCGTCAGTCTGTGAGGGGGATCTTTCGGAGATTGCGTAGCCGCAATCGCACGTCGGGAGTCCCGCAAGATTGGGGATCCAGGAAACAGCGATGCCGTGTGCCCATCTTCACCCAGCCCTAAAAGGATAAGGTCGAGTGATGGCAGGACCGATGGTGCGGTTTTCGTGGCGAGACGCAGCTGCTGTTCGTACTCAGACGCTGCCGCCTGAGGGTCACTGGATTCCCCTGCCATACGATAGATCTGTGAGGGTGGAATGTTCAGCGGAGTGAACAGGGTCTTGTCGGCTAACGCGTAGTTGCTCCGAGGGTCATTCGGTGGGACGCAGCGTTCATCGCTGAAAAAAAAGATGGCCCTAGACCAATCGAAGCAATTGATGAAGGCAGGGGAAGCGAGGACTCTATAGAGAGTTTCCGGCGTCGTGCCGCCTGAGAGACCGAGAACGAATCGACCCTTCGCACGAACAGCCTCTTTACCCACTTCCAATACGAATTCAGCTGCCGCCTCTGCCACGGCTTGGCTGTCGTTATGGATGCGGATGTCAGGGACTGAGGGCATCCTACTTCTTGCGGGTGCGCCCGCTCTTGGGGCGCTGCATAAGGGGACGCTGAGCCCGCGTGCGTGGGGTCAGGAGTTTTGTCAGGGCCTGAATCGTCGCGATGGGATTCTTGCCCAGAGGCAAGACGATGCCTTGCAGTTCATGCGCGTGAAGTGCTTGGATATCGCCGATAGCTTGGGCCTGCGCCAGAGTGCGAAAGGTGAACGATTTTCCCGGGATACTGAGATCGGGAGTCATCTGATCAACGAGCTGTAAGAATACCCCGCTCTTTGGACCCCCTTTATGGAGTTGCCCTGTCGAATGGAGATAGCGCGGGCCATAACCAGCCGTCGTGGTGATATGGTGATTCGAGACGAGCGCTTTTCGCAACATACGAATACTTTGTTCCATCTTGGAAGACGGTGTCGTATAGGCCAATATCGCAACGTAGGCGCCTGGCCGGCACTGACGCGTGAGTTGTGATGCAGCCTGTGCCGCCGTCACAGTAGCCTGTTTCGGTAATCGACCAGTGGACTGGAGAGTCCCCAGTACGCGGGCGGTATTATCTTTGCTTTCTTGGACGTTCGGTTGATCGAACGGATGAATCCCCAAGAGATGCCCTGCCAGAGCCGTGGCAACTTCCCACCGGAAAAATTCTCCGGCGAGATCGTAACGGTCTTTGAGCGTGAGTGTCAGGATTGGATGGCCCTGTTTCACGAGCCCGGCGACCTGTCGGTCCAGCTGTGTATTCTGATCCCCCTTCAGCCTGAGATAGACAAAAAGCCGATCTGTACCATACGCAGTCGGTGCGACAATCGGTTCATGCGCCACAGGGATAAGACCGGTGCCTTCTTTTCCCGTACTTTCCGCAAGGAGTTGTTCCGCCCACAGACCAAATGCAGCGATCTGCGGTGATGTCATCAGGGTGATCTTGTTGCGTCCTGCTTGCGCCAGTGAGCCCATCGCTGCGCCAAGATCGGCACCGGGGTTCTGTTCGAGAGGGGATGGGATTCGACAGGCCTCGGCCATAGCCATGGCGCGTGTGAGCAATCGCGCGACATCGATTCCCATCAAGGCGGCAGGGACTAATCCAAAATAGGACAGCACCGAGTAGCGGCCACCGATGTCCGGTGGATTGGTAAAGGTACGCCAGAACCGATGTTCTACTGCCAGTTTTTCCAACCCGGTGCCGGGATCGGTAATCGCGACGAACTGTGCGCCTCCTTGGTGGCCAGGAGTCTGGTGCACGAGTTCCCAAAAGTGGGCGAAGAGGGACATGACTTCGATGGTTCCACCGGATTTACTGGCGAGGATGAACAGGCTTCGCGCCGGGTCAATTTCCCGCGTGACCTGCTGGACCCAGCCTGGGACGGTGGAATCAAGGACCCACAGGCGTGGGTACCCGCGTGACGATCCAAACGTGGTGCGAAAGACTTCTGGACCCAAGCTGCTGCCGCCCATCCCGAGCAGGACTACGTCCCGGATTCCGCGCTTTTTTGCCGAAGCCGCGAAGGCCCGCAACTCCTCCGTCCGATCTGTCATGTACTCGATGATGGTCAGCCAGCCGAGACGATTGGCAATGTCGGTGGGATCTGGCTTCCAGAGCCGAGGGTCTTGAGCCCAGAGCCGCTCGACCGCATGGGATGCGTCGAGGCGTGCATACCCTGCAGTAACCAGGGATTGAAGTTCCGGGGGAAATGATCGATCAATCTCACGTGTCATAGTATGCCCTCTACGTATTGTAGTTATCGGATAAGAGAAACACAAACATGAGGCCTCACCTATGCCCTAGTGGTTCGGCGAATGGCAGAAGGCCCGTCTTGTACGATTTGCCTTGATGGAGAATGCGCGAGTCGAGAGAGCGGCTGGGGGCGATTATGGTCATCTATTGCCAACCGCTGATGTACGCTCCATCGGTGTATTACCTCAACTCGCGCCCCAACAAGGCCGAGCGCGCAAACAGACTCTGTGCAGCTCGGTCGGAGGCGTTGAGAGATTGATCGTACTGGCCCTGCTCATAGAGCACACGGGCCTGATTCATCAATCGTTCGATTTCGTCCGGCCTCTGTCCGGACAGCGTACGACCATCAATGGCACTTACTTGCAGAGTCGCAGGCTGGAATCGATTCTCAACCTGGGCGATCTTGGCTTCTGTGGAGTCACGGAGCGACTCGCGTTCCTTTGTAAGGCGGGCAACAATACGAGACCCTTCTGCGTGCAACTGACGAAGGGCAACGTCCAATTCATTGGGTTCCCAAGGCCAACGGATAAGATCTTCGTCGGCCTGGGCGCGGGCTCTAAGAGCCATCCACTGGTGAGAGAATTGGGTATAGTCGGTGGGCAAGAACTCACCCGCTCGCAATTCCACTAATTCTTGATCGATATGGTCAACCGCTTCAACTACATCTTGAGGCACGGCCTCTATGCAGCCGGAGATGGAGCCGACGAGTGCCATGGCTGCCCATCCAAACAAGATTCGCGTGAGTCGTGGGCAATGACTGGTCATACTACAAATGTACCTTACTTCTTCTTATACGCAGAGCGTTTTCCTTGTTTGCCCCTGGCAAGCCTCGTCTCGGTTTTGAGGGAGACGGCCAGACGGTTTTCGCATTGAGCGTTCGCCTTCGTTGGTACGCTGGATGAGTCAGTCATGTCGATCGCCAGCTGTGCGTGAGTGGAGTCCCACGGCTTTACAGCCGTGGTCCCTTTTGTATCTTCGGCGGAACCCGCCGAAGCGTGTCCTCCTTCGCCAAGGCTTCGGAGGACACCCGCTGCGCATTCCTCCACAGCTTGACAGCTGTGGCTTCCTGCGTAGGCGGGTGAAATATGACTCCACCCGCACCACTCACACGTGTTCGTGGAAAATCACATCGAAAATCCTGGGCAAGCTTACATGTCTGGAGCGATAGGGAAAACATCCCCTCTGCCCTCTTCGCCGAAACATGACGGCTCTTCCATGAAGAATATTGAGCGCATAGGTATATTCGCAAGGGGAATGCCACGGCCGGCAGCGCGTGGATTGGGAGAAGGAGGCGTCTTTTCAGCAGCATAGAAAGAGAAGTGTGCGATTGGCTTATACGGCCCTGGGGCAATCTAGTCCATCAGGAACAAAACTGCCTCAATATAAAAGAGTTATCAAAGGGTTGAGACTTATGCCCCCTGAGTTTGAGCGGGCGGAAGTAGAACGACATCATCTGCTTGAAAGCCCAGGGTTCACACACGTGACATCACAACCACTTTACCCACGAAATAGCTGTGCCGAGTACAGGGAACCATGGCTTGGCAGTTTTACAGCTGTATGCATGGTTGAGAAGGACTGTTCGTCATTTTGCTGAAAAGAGCGGGATAGAGATCTCCCGGTGTCAGACGACCGACCTCGGATGAATCGTACGCAGTTTGACAGGGTGCCAGCCCGCCCCTATAATGCCCGGATAATTTATCAGTCTTCTCAGGCTAGGAGTGATTGCATGTCGTTTACATCGCAGCAGCCATCGAATCTTAAGAAAAAACGTGAACATGGGTTCCGTAAGCGGATGAGCACGAAGAATGGCCGGAAGGTCTTGGCTCGTCGTCGCGCCAAAGGGCGAGCCCGCTTAACGGTGTAGGTCGAGCGACACTGACTAGGGGCTGCACGAAGGAATCTTTGCCCTCCGTTATGTGACCCACACAGGGTAGTTCCCATCACAGGACGATGGTGTGTAATCATGGTCGAGTCTGGAGATCCAGGCTCGAAAGAAAGCCCTGTGCAAGCTGACCCTCTCCCAGGATGATGGTGATGTCGCAGGGTGCAGGCGCCAGGGATCTGTTTCTGAAACGTAGTCGTGACATCGAGTATGTGAAGCAACATGGCCATCGTATTTCGACAACTCTATTTAATCTTATGATTTGTCGGACCGATGTGGATGGCAGCCGCGTTGGTATTGTGGTGGGAAAGCGATTCGGGGGAGCCGTCAGTCGAAATCGCGGCAAGCGTCTGTTTCGAGAGCTCACTCGTCAACTACGTGGGCAATTGATTTCTGGGCACTCACTCGTCGTCTTCCCCAAGCGGACTTCGATTGCACAGCCTTTTGCCGTCTTGAAAGAAGTATGGGTGGCGACGCTTCAGCGTCAACGGCTGCTTCGTATGCATGAGGACTAGTGTGCGCCAGTAGTACCAAGCTCTGTGGACCGGATTACCTGATTGAATTTCGCCCAGCCTTAGACCAACAGACCCTTTCTAAGGTAGGCGCAACCTTGTTATCTGCTTGCTGATACACATTGATCCGTTTTTCTTTCTGGAGAATGGATTCTGTGAAGCAGCAGAGACATCATTGTTCAGATCGCGCAGCGGTTTATTATGGATAAACGGGTTATCGTCTTTCTGGTCCTATCATTAGCCATCATTCTCGGATTTGATTTTCTCATGAGACAGATGGGATGGCTCCCTGAGCCGCCCCCTGCTCAGGATGGCTCTACTCAAGCTCCCGCCTCTTCAGAGCGAGATCCCGCTCCTGCCGTCCCGGCAGGCAAAGACGGTGTCTCCACCCCGAATATCGCAAACCAATCAAGTTCAAAGTCTGGCGCACCGGCGTCGAGCATCCCTTTGCCGTCATCTGAACAGACAGTGACGGTTGAAACAGATCTGGTTCGAGTCGAGTTTTCTAATCATGGCGGGGTGATTCGAAGTTGGGAGCTGAAGCGATACCATACATCGCCCCCAGGGGAGAAGCCGGTACAGCTCGTCTACCAGGAAGGTAAATTCAAAGAGCCACTCTCAATAACGGTCGCGAATGCCGACATCGACAAGATGTTCCGAGAAGGCCTCTACAATATTGAAAAAGACTTTACGAAGCTCGATGCCACCCATCCTGTCGGACATGTCACGATGCGGTTCCACGATGCTGCGGCCCATATTGGCGTGGAGAAACGGCTGACATTTCATCATGATAGTTACCTGGTGGATATGTCGTTCGCTATCGAGGGGGTGACCGAATCCTTTGATGTCGGGTTAGGGACGAATTTCGGCATCGTGGAGTGGGGCGATGGGTTCATCGGCCTGATCGGATCAGCCTCCCAGGTCGACAACAAAATCGAAAAGGAGACGCCGGAGAAGGAACTTGAACGGAAGGGAGCCGTTCAGTGGGTCGCCTTGCAGGATAAGTATTTTCTATCGGTGTTGATACCGAAGGAAGGTGCAGCAACCCTCGCGAAAACAGAAGCCCCTAAAATTGTGTCGGCTGGGGTGCGGATAGCCGCGTCAGGGGCAGCCTCCTCGGTTGCGCTTCAGCTCTATGCGGGCCCGAAGGAGTACGACATCCTCCGCTCTTTGGGCGTGGGACTGGAAGATATGATCGATTTCGGATGGTTCATCTACGGCAGTTGGACAATTGTGAAATCGGTCGCCAAGCCGATCTTTTATGTGCTGCGATTCATCCATGACTATGTCGGTAACTACGGGGTTACCATCATCTTATTGACGTGTATGATCAAGATCTTATTTGTGCCGTTGCAATACAAGAGCTACAAGTCGATGAAAATGATGCGGGTCATCCAACCCAAGATCAAAGAAGTCCAGGAGAAATACAAGGGTGACCGCGATCGTCTGAACAAGGAGCTCATGAAGCTGTATCGGGATCAAAAAGTGAATCCGCTAGGCGGATTTCTCCCGATGTTCTTGCAGATGCCGGTCTTCATCTCCCTATTTAATGTCCTGTACATGACAATCGATTTACGCCAAGCCCCGTTCATGCTCTGGGTGACCGATTTATCACTGCAGGACCCTTTCTATGTCCTCCCAGTGCTCATGGGGGTCACGATGTTTATTCAACAGAAGATCACCCCCAATACGATGGATCCGACACAGGCAAAGATCATGTTGATACTCCCCATTGGCATGACATTTCTGTTCATCAATTTTCCTGCGGGCTTGGTGCTGTATTGGCTGACAAATAATACCCTGACCATTACCCAGCAATTGGTCACTGATCGCTTTCTGCTCACCGACAAGGCCCTCGCAGCGGCAGGGGCTGAGCAGAGCAGCAGCACGAGCGCATAGACGTTTGTCAGGTGCATCCACCTCAACTAGGCCTATGGCACGCCGTCTCCCTCGTTCGTCCAGTCTGTCTCACACAGCAATCGTAGGAGACCGCGTACTATAACCACGGGCCTGGGGCCATAGGAATTCTTGTCGTCGTCTGGAGTAACGGAAAATCCCCATGCGTGGCGGACTCGAAGACACGATCTGTGCCGTTGCCACCGCAGCAGGCGAGGGAGGTATAGGCATCGTACGTCTGAGTGGCCCGCAGGCGCTTGTTGTCGCTTCTCAAGTTGTTCGCTTACGGTCTGGCCGACCCCTTGTATCGGTATCTTCCCATACATTGCATCTTGCCGATCTTGTGATTCCCGCATCGAATACGGGGAGCGAGAACAGATCAATCCTTGATCGTCCACCAACATCGAATCTCCTCGATGAAGCCCTTGTGGTCTATATGAAAGCGCCACGATCATTCACGGCGGAAGACGTGGTAGAAATACAGTCTCATGGTGGGATGCTGGTGCTTGGGATCGTCTGCAAGGTCTGTGTTGAGTCTGGTGCACGGATGGCAGAGCCGGGCGAATTTACGAAGCGTGCCTTCCTCAACGGACGATTAGATCTCTCTCAGGCGGAAGCTGTGCTCGATACCATCAAAGCCACATCGCATGCAGGACTGACTGTCGCTCAACGCCAGCTACGGGGCGATCTCGCTCGCGAAGTGGAACAGGCTCGAACGTCTTTGCTGACCGTATTGGCTCATGTGGAAGCCGCGATCGACTTTGTGGACGAAGATATTTCCTTCCTGCAACGTGATGAGCTGGTACGAATTATACGCGAAGCCGCCGCAGTCGTTCACAAACTGGAAGCCACAGCTCGGGACGGTCGAATCTTGAGAGAAGGCGCGCATGTCGTGATTCTTGGCCGTCCGAACGTCGGCAAGTCCAGTCTGTTGAATCGTCTTCTAAGAGAAGAGCGAGCAATTGTGACGGCGATTCCTGGGACGACGAGGGATGTCATTGAGGAGTCTATCGATCTAGGCGGGGTGACGATTCGTTTAGTCGATACGGCAGGAGTGCGAGATACTGACGACATGGTCGAACGTGAAGGAATCAAGCGAACCCGTCTTGCACAAGATGAGGCCGACCTCTTACTTGTGGTCGTAGATGGAAGTGTGCCCCTCACGAGTGATGACCTGAGTCTATTGAATGCAGTCAAAGGTCGAAAGCATGTGGTGGTCCTGAACAAGACAGATTTGCCTGATGAAGTCGAGCTGGATGCCGCGCTTGTGGGCCATTCTTCATGCCGTATATCTGCAAAAACAGGGTCTGGGATCGAGAGGCTGAAGTCGGTCCTTCGTGGTCACCTGATCTCGAAAGGTTTTGAAACATCGGAGAGTGTCACGGTCACAAATGTGCGACACCGTGACGCGTTGCGCCGGGCCCATGATTCCTTGGGGCAAGCACTTGAATCCGTGCGGTGCGGGATGGCAGGCGAGCTGGTCTCGATCGATGTGCGCGGCGCAGCCGATGCCCTCGGTGAAATTACGGGCGTCATTACGACTGACGAGATTCTTGGCCGAATCTTTTCAGAGTTTTGCATCGGTAAGTAGGAACAGGTGGACATGGGAAATATCGTTGATGTCATCGTGGTGGGCGGAGGTCATGCAGGCTGTGAGGCCGCCTTGGCCGCGGCGCGCATGGGTGCGCGAACCTTGCTGCTCACGATGGATCCCGACCGGATCGCACAAATGTCCTGTAATCCGGCGATCGGAGGCATCGCCAAGGGGCACCTTGTCAAAGAAATTGATGCGCTGGGCGGGGAGATGGCGCGGAACACGGATCAAGCCGGCATCCAATTCCGTTTTATCAATACGAGCAAAGGTCCGGCGGTGCGAGCCCTGCGCGTACAATGCGACAAGAAACTGTACCGAAACGCGATGCGACACACGTTGAGTCAACAAGCGGGACTGACAATCGGCGAGGGCACAGTTGACCGCCTGCTGACGCATGACGGTTCGGTGACAGGGGTCGTCACGGACCGGGGCGATCACATAGAGGCGAAAGCTGTCATCTTAACATCAGGTACATTCCTTAAGGGTCTTATCCATATCGGCCTCAATCACTTTCCGGCAGGACGAGCCGGAGAGGCATCCGCCGAGCACCTATCCGATTGTATGCGCGACCTTGGATTCGAGGTGGGTCGGCTCAAAACGGGCACACCTCCTCGTTTGGATGGCGCCACCATCGACTTTTCTGTGATGGCGCTACAGCCGGGCGATGATCCGCCTCCGCCGTTTTCGTATCGGACCAGCCGGATTGAAAACAGACAACTCCCTTGTCATTTGACCCATACCAATCAGTCGACACATGCATTAATCCAACAGAACCTCGATCGATCGCCGCTCTATAGCGGCATCATTGAGTCGGTGGGACCACGGTATTGTCCATCGATTGAAGATAAAGTCGTGCGTTTTGCGGATAAAGAGCGCCATCAGATCTTTATCGAACCGGAAGGGTTGGACAGTCGAGAGTTTTATCCCAACGGGATCTCCACCAGCTTGCCGGTTGATGTGCAATCCGCAATGCTGAAAACGATTCCAGGGCTAGAGCAGGCCGTCATGCTCAAGCCTGGATATGCGATTGAGTACGACTATTTTCCGCCACGGCAATTGCACCAGACTCTGGAAACGAAGCTGCTCAATGGTCTCTACCATGCCGGGCAGATCAATGGGACATCCGGGTATGAGGAAGCAGCGGCTCAAGGCCTGATGGCTGGGATCAATGCTGCGCTACGTCTTCATGGAGAATCTCCGTTAGTGCTCGACCGTTCACAGGCCTATATTGGTGTGTTGATCGACGATCTCATTACCAAAGACGCCCGTGAGCCCTATCGCATGTTTACCTCACGGGCAGAGTACCGCCTTCTGTTGCGTCATGGAAATGCTGATCTACGACTCACTGATACTGGGCGTAAAGTTGGATTGATTGGCGACGAATTCTATGCAAAATTTCAATTGAAACAGAAGGCTATCGAATCTGAACTCGTACGACTCGAAGAACTCCGACCAAAACTTACCGAAACGGTTCGCGAACGCTTGGCAAAAATTCAAATAGATGAAATCTCTGGACCCTGCACCGCGGCCCATCTTTTACGTCGCCAAGGGGCGAACTATGCAACTTTATTAGCAGCACTTGAAGTTGATGCGTTGCAAGATACCGAAACTACTGATGAAATTGAGTTACAGATTAAATATTCAGGCTATATCAAGCGGCAGCTTCAACAGATAGGCCGTTTCAAAAAACTCGAAATGAAACCCATTCCTGCCACATTCAACTACGATGCAACTCTAGGTTTTTCGCGAGAGGTTTGTGAGAAACTCAAGAAAGTTCGCCCTGCGTCTATTGGCCAAGCATCGAGAATTTCAGGAGTCACACCAGCGGCAATCTCTCTTCTTCTTGTGGCGCTAGAAAAGCACAGAGGGGAATCCATACAAAATAGCCTTCTCTCAACCCTGTCTTAAGCACACACATTCAAATATTTCTACGATCCATTCCAGAATGTCTTGACCTCACCTTTCGATTCACGTAATTGTTCCACGTGGAACATGAACATGAGTTGCGCGAGTTCATGATTAGCTCTGCACAGGAACTTGGACTGACAATCAGCGAAAGTCACGCTGAGCAGTTTGTTCGCTATCTCACTCATCTCATTACGTGGAATAAGACAATAAATCTCACAGCGATCACCGATCCTAAAGAAATAATTACCAAGCATTTCGTTGATTCACTCACCGCACTTGTCTCGACGAACTTTCGGCAAGATAGCATAGTGCTTGACGTGGGATCTGGGGGAGGTTTTCCTGGCATTCCTCTTAAAATCATAAGATCTGATATCCAGCTCACTTTAGTAGAGCCGGTTCAAAAGAAGTGCTCATTTCTCAATTCAGTGATTGGCCTATTACAGCTTCGTGGTGTCTCTACATTTTCTGGAACCATAGAACAATATGCCAAGCAGGCTCTTACCCAATCCATCGATGCGGTTGTCGTACGAGCATTGAAGTTTGATGATATACAAAAACACATTCCTGCATTGCTGACCGAAAAAGGGAAAGTTGTTTTATATCGAACATCGCTCATCGAAAATAAAGAAATAGGGGAAAAATTCCATCGATTGAATGAAACGACCCTTCTTCTCCCTCATGGATCTGGCAAGAGAGTCATTACGGTTCTTGAGAAGAAACATTTATTTATATAATCAACACTATACGCATATGTTCCACGTGGAACATTACTGAGAATTATGGAAAGGAATGCCAGTAACGAGGCACTCAATATGGCTAAGATTGTAGCGATTGCAAATCAGAAGGGTGGTGTAGGAAAGACGACAACCGCTGTGAATCTCGCTGCTGGTGTTGCAGTTCTGGGCAAGCGCGTCTTACTTGTCGATATGGATCCGCAAGGAAATGCAACAAGTGGGCTAGGGATTGACCCCCGTTCTTTACAGGCTACTTTGTACAACTGCTTAATTAATCATGTAAAATTTAATGATGCCGTCAAAGTCACAGAAGTGAATGGTTTATCACTTTTGCCGGCAAATGCTGATTTGTCAGGGGCAGAGATAGAGTTAGTCAATGTTGAAGATCGTGAAAAAATCCTTCAGCGTTTCTTGCGAGATGTGAGCCAGTTATTCGACATTATTTTTCTCGATTGCCCCCCTACATTGGGGATTTTGACGGTCAATGCACTTGTTGCCGCACAAAGCATTTTGGTTCCAGTCCAATGTGAGTACTATGCCATGGAAGGGCTCAGTCGTTTGATTGGAAGCATCGATCGAATTCGTCAATCATTTAACCCTGACCTCAGGTTGGAAGGGATCGTCTTGACAATGTTTGATGCGCGGAATACGTTGGCGCGTCAAGTTGTTGAGCAAGTTCGGGAGCATTTCAAAGACGTCGTCTACAAGACGGTGATCCCTCGCAATGTGGCCCTGGCAGAGGCTCCAAGCTATGGACGCCCAGCCATGTTATATAACGTCGCATCGGCAGGGTCCCAAGCCTATTTGTCTTTAGCCAAGGAGTTTATGAGTCATGGAGAAGAAAGCGCTCGGTAGAGGACTCGACGCACTACTGCCTGCCACCAAGACCGTTGCGACGTCTGAGTTGTCGGATGTCCTCCATCTGCGTGTCGATGCGATTGTGCCCAATCGGTATCAGCCGAGACAAACGTTTTCTCCTCAGGAACTGGCAGAGCTTACGGCTTCATTGAAAGAGAGTGGATTGCTGCAGCCGATTTTAGTGCGCCGCAAGGGTGACGGGATCTACGAACTGATATCAGGCGAACGACGTTGGCGTGCAGCAAAAGATGCAGGATTGGAAACCATTCAGGCTGTCGTTCGGAATTGCGGAGATGAAGAATCTGTCGTTCTGGCACTGGTAGAAAATCTTCAACGAACCGATCTCAATCCAATGGAAATGGCAAGGACCTACCACCGGATGATGAACGAATTTGGACTCACTCAGGACATTATTGCACGACGAGTGGGCTGTGAGCGATCATCGATCGCCAATGTCGTGCGCCTCATACAGCTTCCTCTAGAGGTCCAACAGCTGATTGAATCGAGTCAGCTGTCCATGGGGCATGCCAAAGTGATTCTCGGTCTTCCGAGCCAGATTGAGCAGATTAAAGTCGCTCAGCTTGTGGTGTTAAAAACCCTCTCGGTGAGAGAGACAGAAAAACTTATAGAATCCTCACAGGTTACAAAGAAGCGAGGGACAAAGGAATTACGGCGAACACCCTGGTCTGATGTTGAAGAGCGATTACAAAAACGATTGGGCACCAAAGTCATGATTCAAAAAAGCAGGCGTGGAGGCAAAATCATCATTCATTATTTCTCTCCACCTGAACTCGACGGGATACTCGAGACTCTTTTAAATTAATCCCCACCTTATTTTTTCGTCAAATCCTTCCTGTCAGATAGAGGCATACTTGTTGCTTCTACGTATACGTGACCCTATTCATTCTGACCGACTATTTCCTCATAAATAAATACATAACAGCTGTACATCTGTGCTGAAACAGTGGGGCTATCAACTCGAGGAGGCGAGTTCATGTGGGGGCAAGAGAAAAAAGCGGGAACGAGCTCAAGCGAGCAGGAAGGTAAAGAGGTTGTTATGGTTGCTTCTAATTCAACAAATACCGAAGGAGCCGGGGATATCAGTGCCTTTGTGGGGAAAGGCGTTGAATTCAAGGGCACAATTTCCTACAGCGGCACGGTGAGGATTGACGGATATCTCGATGGAGAAATTCATACAGATGGCGTGCTGCTGGTTGGGGAGGAAGCCATTATCCAGGCAAAAATTACCGCAGGAACCATTGTGTGCAAAGGGAAAATTACCGGGGACGTCGTGGCAAAAGAATGTGTCAAGCTTCGGACTCCGGCTGTCATGAATGGAAGCATCAAGTCACCGATCCTTTCAATGGAAGATGGGGTGCTCTTCAACGGTGCGCTTGAAATGGCGCACGGCGTCCGCGAGCTTCCTCGTGACGCCACGCTCCAACCCGTCGGAATGATCGCGCCCCCTGGCATGAAGCGAGTCAACGGGTAGGGAGAAACAATTATTCATTTAGGTATTTATCTGTACATTATTGCGTGATGACGGATCATGCGTGTGCGGGAAGACTGGGAGGCGCGATCATGTGGGGAATGAAAGAGCAGAGCCAGCACGTCGATCAGAGCAGCGAGAATATTACGCTTCTGGGGAAAGGCACAGACTTCAAGGGTGTTGTGAGTTTTGGCGGCACCATTCGTGTTGACGGGCGTGTGGAAGGCGAGATACATACGACCGGAACGCTCATCGTTGGGGAGCATGCGATGATCCAGGGCATCGTATCCGTTGGGGTGCTCCTGAATAGCGGAAAAATTCATGGCACCATCACAGCCGCTGAAAAGATTCAGATTCTGAAGCCCGGTGTTCTCATCGGCGATATTCGGACCCCAACCATTGCGATCGAAGAAGGTTCTCGCTTCCATGGCATGTGCGATATGGGCGCTCACCTTTGGAGTGGCGAACGCGCCCTCTCGGTCGACATGGCTCCCGGCCTTGTCGCAACTGCCAGTTAGCTGTAGAGAACAGCCCCGGAACCCGCATTATTCACGAGCCTTCGTGAATAATGCGGACTAGCCCTTTTCCTATCTCCCCAGTACAATAGCCACCCTATGGCTCGACCTACCGTTCTTCTTGGCATGAGTGGTGGAGTGGACAGCTCTGTTGCCGCCGCGCTGCTGGTTCGCCAGGGCTACGACGTTCAGGGAGTCACGCTTCAGGTGTGGGAACACGAAGACGAAACAGTTGCGGTCTCTAAGCGGTGGGAAGAGCGTGGGTGTTGCAAGGTCGGCATTGCCCGATATGTGGCTCAGACATTGAAAATTCCGCATGAAGTAATCGACACCCGAGAAACCTTTCGCGTGGGTGTGATCGACGACTTCGTTGCCGGCTATCTCGACGGCACAACCCCTAATCCCTGTGTCCGGTGCAATGAGCGCGTCAAACTCCGAAGTCTCATGGAGCTCGCGGAGGAACGCGGGATCGATTTTGTGGCCACGGGCCACTATGTCCAAATCGACCGATCCGAGGGAACACCGACTCTTCAGCGAGCAGCCGATCCTAAGAAAGATCAAAGTTATTTCCTCTACCGTCTTCGTCAATCATGGCTTCCTCGGCTGCTCTTTCCAGTGGGGGGCATGCAAAAGACGGACGTGTGGGTAGAAGCAGAAACCTTGGGCCTTCCCGCGGATGAATTGAAGGAAAGCCAGGAAATCTGCTTTGTGAGCCATGGCGATTATCGAACCTTTATCGAGAGAGAAGCGCCTGCCGCCAAGAAGCCTGGGGCATTTGTGGATGATGAAGGTCGCTATTTAGGAGAGCATAAAGGCATCGCCTTCTACACGCCGGGGCAACGCCGAGGGTTGGGTATTGCCACTGGCCGCAGGCTCTATGTTCAGCAAGTACAGCCTGATACCAATACCGTCGTCCTTGGAGTAGAGGAATCCCTACGTCGCGGCCAGTGCGATGTGGGAGATCTGAATCTTTTCGACTCCTCACTTCTCAAAGGATCAAGCGATGTCGCGGTCAAAGTCCGGTATGCGACACCTGCCGTGCCAGCCACCATCCAATCTCGTTCAGACGGTACCCTTCGTATTCTCTTCCATGAGCCGCAGCGCGCATTGAGTCCAGGGCAATCAGCGGTGTTCTATCGAAACGATCGCGTGCTGGGCGGCGGCATCATCCAATCACTCTAGCCCCGTCCTCATCCATACCGTCCATATTGACAGTCCTCGTTCCGCAATGCTAATTTTGCACGCCGCTTTTCGTGCGAGCCACGAAGGCTTCCCCCTTTACCTAAAAAAGAGTGAACGGACCGTTATAGTGATTAAGACAGCAGTGGCGCGACGTTATGCGCAGGCGTTATTCGAGCTACTCGACGTATCCGCTATCGAGCCAACCCGTGTGGCCTTAACGGGCCTCGGGCAAGCGATCGAGGAGTCGGTCGAGCTGCGCCATGTCGTGGCCTCACCGGTCTTTGGTGCCAAAGACAAAATCGCCGTCCTTACAGAACTCGGTTCGCGTTTGGGGTGTCCTCCCATCGGAAAAACCTTTCTCGCACAGTTAGTCGAAAAAAATCGGGTCGGCTTTCTTCCTGAAATTGCAGAGGCCTTCGCAAAACTTGCCGATGCATTGAAAGGTACTCAGCCGGTCACCGTCTTCTCCGCAACGGCGATACCCCCAGGCGAGCAGGAGCAAATCAGCAATCGCTTGCGCACCGTGCTCAAGCGCCAAGTCGAAGTCACCTTTCACACGGATGCCCGCTATATCGCCGGCATGCAAATCCGTCTCGGCAGTACGGTCGTCGACAGCACCGTGCTGGGGCGGTTACAAGCCATGCAGAGTGTGTTGACGAAGGAGTAGCTATGCAGATAAAGGCAGACGAAATCAGTTCGATTATCAAAGAAAAAATCAAAGGCTTCGACAAGCAGGTCGATGTCAAGGAGACCGGCTCGGTCATTCAGGTTGGAGACGGCATTGCCAAGGTCTATGGCCTCGACGGCGCCATGGCCGGCGAAATGCTCGAATTCCCAGGCGGCCTCTACGGGATCGCGCTGAACCTTGAAGAAGACAACGTCGGTGCCGTGCTCATGGGCGATGACGTGGGAGTGAAGGAAGGCGATCCGGTCAAACGCACGGGACGCATTGCAGAAATTCCCGTCGGAGAAGCCCTGATTGGTCGTGTGGTGAACGCGATCGGCCAACCGATCGACGGCAAAGGTCCGATTAATTCGACCCTTTCGTCCCGCATCGAAGTGGTAGCGCCCGGCGTGAATACGCGCCAATCTGTGCGCGAGCCTCTCCAAACAGGCATCAAGGCCATCGACGCCATGATCCCCATCGGCCGCGGCCAGCGTGAGTTGATCATCGGCGACCGGCAAACCGGCAAGACCGCCATTGCCGTGGATACCATTATCAATCAAAAGGGCCTCAACGTCTTTTGTATCTATGTCGCCATTGGCCAGAAACGTTCGACAGTCGCACGCGTCGTCAAGACGCTTGAAGAGAGCCACGCAATGGAATACAGCATCGTGGTGGCGGCCACCGCGAGCGATGCGGCACCCATGCAGTACCTGGCGCCATTCTCGGGCGCAGCCATCGGTGAATACTTCCGGGATAACGGCAAACATGCCTTGATTGTCTACGACGATCTTTCCAAACACGCCGTCGCCTATCGCCAGTTGTCTCTGTTGCTCCGCCGTCCACCAGGCCGCGAAGCCTATCCGGGCGATGTGTTCTATCTACACTCCCGGTTGTTGGAGCGTGCGGCCAAGCTCAGCGACAAGCTCGGCGGGGGAAGCCTCACCGCACTGCCCATCATTGAAACACAAGCCGGCGACGTCTCGGCCTACATTCCAACCAACGTCATTTCAATCACCGACGGGCAGATCTATCTCGGCAGCGATCTGTTCTACTCCGGTATTCGCCCCGCAATTAACGTCGGCCTCTCGGTCTCCCGCGTCGGAGGTTCGGCTCAGATCAAGACCATGAAACAAGTTGCCGGCACCCTTCGACTCGACCTCGCTCAGTATCGAGAAATGGCCGCGTTCTCGCAATTCGGCAGCGAGCTCGACAAAGCCACGCAGATGCAGCTCGCCCGTGGCGTGCGCATGGTGGAGTTGCTCAAACAGGGGCAATACAAACCGATGCCGGTCGCCGATCAAGTGCTGTCGATTTACGCCGGCGTTAATGGACACCTCGACGATGTTCCGGTCGACAAAGTCCAACAGTTTGAAGCCGACCTGCTGCACTATGTGCAACAGCAGCATCCGGAGCTAAAAAAAGAAATCGCAAGCATTGGAAAGATCGATGACAAGGTCGGCGGCAGACTGAAAGAAATTATTGGGGCCTTTAAACACAAGATGGGGTACGGCGCAAAACCCTAGTTCATCATTTTCAATTTCGAATTCTCGCTTGGGGCGCTGAAGCCTCTGACACTATGCCGAGCTTACAGAGTCTACGCCGGAAAATTGCGGCGTTTAAGAACACACAAAAGATTACCAAGGCCATGAAGATGGTGGCCGCGGCGAAGCTGAAACGATCGCAAGACCGTATTCTGGCGGCTCGCCCCTACGCCCTCAAGATGCGGGGTGTGGTCAGCAACTTGAGTCAACGCGTGAATCGGGCCTCTCATCCCCTCCTTCAAAAGCGCGAAGGGAAGAAGGTCGAAGTGCTTGTCATCACGAGCGATCGCGGGCTGTGCGGCGGATTCAACGGCAATATTGTGCGGAAGAGTTCGGAATTTGTGCGGCAATGTGAAGCCCAGGGACTTCAAGTAAGTTTGAGTATCGTGGGGCGCAAAGGCCGCGACTATTTTCGTCGCCGCACCTGGCCGATCAGGCAAGAGTGGACGGGAATCTTCGACAAGCTCACGTTCGAACATGCCATCGACATCGGCGGCGATCTGACAGACCACTTCGTCAAGGGGGCGTTCGACGAACTCCACATTGTTTATAACGAATTCAAGTCGGCGATTCAGCAGCGCGTGATCGTGGAGAAGCTATTTCCCATCGATGCCGTAGCCGAGTTCGGGGCGACGCAGGCGGAAGGCACGACCGGCGGCAGCTACCTCTATGAGCCGGGCGAAGCCGACCTCTTAAACATATTCATTCCGAAACATTTCCAGACGCAGACGTTTCGTATCTTGTTGGAATCAGCCGCAGCGGAACATGGCGCCCGTATGGCAGCGATGGACGGCGCAACCAGGAACGCAGGACAACTGATCAAGAAAGTAACCCTGCATTACAACAAGACCCGCCAGACGGCCATTACTAAAGAGTTGATGGATATCGTCGGCGGCGCAGAAGCGCTGAAATAGATTGGACGTTCTGAGTGCTGAGTTCTTAGCGAGAACGCCGCAAGAGCCTAGAACTCAAGACTCAGAACTCATGACTCAGAATTCAGAACGTGTGGGAGAAGGAGCGTTATGAGCACAGGAAGAGTGATTCAAGTTATCGGACCGGTGGTGGACGCGGAATTTCCTTCCGGACAACTGCCGAACATTTACAACGCCCTCAAAGTGATTCAGGAAGAGAATAAAGCCGCCGGCACGCCGGCTGTCCGCATCACTCTTGAGGTCGCGCTGCACCTCGGTGAAAACCGCGTCCGTGCCATCGCCATGTCCACCACAGACGGTCTCACGCGTGGGATGGATGTGCAAGATACAGGGGCGCCAATCTCTGTGCCGGTCGGCCGCGAAACACTGGGACGACTGATCAACGTGTTAGGCGAGCCAGTAGACGAGATGGGCCCGATCACGACCACGAAGACCTATCCCATTCACAGACCAGCGCCGAGGCTCGAAGATCAGGACACGAAGACTGAAGTCCTCGAAACCGGCATTAAGGTTGTCGATCTTCTCGAGCCGTACAGCAAGGGCGGCAAGGTCGGGCTCTTCGGCGGCGCCGGAGTCGGTAAGACTGTCATCATCATGGAGCTTATCAACAACATCGCCTTACACCACGGTGGCTTCTCGGTGTTCGCCGGCGTCGGCGAGCGAACTCGTGAGGGCAACGACCTCTGGCACGAAATGCAGGAGTCGAAGGTCATCGATCCCAAGGACTTTACCAAATCGAAAGTCGCGTTAGTCTATGGCCAGATGAACGAGCCACCTGGTGCGCGTCTGCGCGTCGCCTTGACCGGACTGGCCGTCGCCGAATATTTTCGAGACGAAGAGAACCAGGACGTGCTGCTCTTCGTGGATAATATCTTCCGGTTTACCCAGGCAGGCTCAGAAGTATCCGCCCTGCTCGGGCGTATGCCGTCAGCCGTCGGCTATCAACCAACCCTTTCGACCGAAATGGGACAGCTCCAAGAGCGCATCACCTCGACCAAGCGTGGATCGATCACCTCGGTGCAAGCCATCTATGTGCCGGCAGACGACTTGACCGACCCGGCCCCGGCTACGGCCTTCGCCCACTTAGACGCGACCACCGTATTGTCTCGGCAACTGGCCGAGTTGGGCATCTATCCAGCCGTCGATCCGCTCGACTCCACGTCGCGTATTCTCGATCCGCAAGTCATCGGCGAAGATCATTACAAGGTGGCTCGCGGTGTTCAGTCTGTCTTGCAGCGGTATAAAGATCTCCAAGATATTATCGCCATTCTCGGTATGGACGAATTGTCGGAAGACGATAAGATGGCCGTGGCCCGTGCGCGGAAGATTCAGCGCTTCTTGTCACAGCCGTTCCACGTCGCCGAAGCCTTTACCGGCTCGCCCGGTAAGTACGTGAAGCTCAAAGACACAGTGCGAAGCTTCAAGGAAATTCTCGACGGCAAGTACGACCATCTCCCAGAACAGGCGTTCTACATGGTCGGCCCCATTGAGGAAGTGATTGCGAAGGCGGAAAAGATGGGAGTCAAGGTCTAGAGGCGTGAGAAGTAAAACGTGAAAGGTGAAACGAGAAGAACTCTCTTCATCGATTTTACCTTTTACCTCTAACCTTTTACGTTTCACGAGGAAAGAATGCCAGGGAAGATTTTATTAGAGGTTGTGACGCCGGAGAAGTTGCTCTTGAGCCAGCAGGTTGATGAGGTTATTGCCCCAGGCTCAGAGGGTGAGTTCGGTGTGTTGCCGGGACACTGTCATTTCCTTTCTATGTTACGCATCGGTGAGCTGCGCTATCGCGTCGATGACGTGACCAACCACATGGCGATCCTCTGGGGCTATGCGGAAGTCACACCCACCAAAGTGACGATCATGGCCGAGATCGCAGAAAAGGCAGAAGATATCGACATCGGCCGCGCTCAAGCAGCCGTTGAGAAAGCTGAGGAACGACTCAAGGCCGGCGGCCTGCCGTCCGAGGTCAAAGAGGCTGAGATCAGTCTCGAAAAAGCCCGCCTCAGAAAAAAGATCGCCGACCGCGCCCGCAAGACCGGCCACGCATAATTCTCGCACCCTCTACTACAAACGCCCAGCATGTCGAATGACGCCCTGCTGACTCCTTAGACCTAGGAGTCTGTGGAAAAACTGTTGTGCACGGTAAAAATTCCATGGTCCGCACATTTAGGGCAACAGGTGAACCGGGCACAGGATGCTCAAAAAGTCCGTCCAGCAAGGCCGCAGCAAGCGAAGAGGCGAAGGAGGTACCTACCGCACTTCGTGTGGGCCGTTCGCCCTTGCAATACATCTTGGCGAATGGAAAAGCCCCTACAGTGCTTCCGACCTCCGAGACGCTCCTCCTCAACCTTGAGCTTCTGAGCGATGCGAGAACGCAGCTGGCGGACTTTTTCAGCATCCTGCTAGAGCAAAGAAGGGAATGGCGAGAGCATGACAGGCAGAGTCACGCCATGATCCCGGTATCTCTTGCCGCGTAATCAGCCATCACGACATCAGCCGCCTTTCGGCCCGACAGCAGCGCTCCATCAAATGTTCCGGACTCCCGATAATCGCCGCACAGGTACAAGCCTTCGTCCAGTCGTGGAGACACTGCTCCATCATGTCCTTGCAGCAAGTCAACCGGAGGCAAGGCGCTGCGGATTCGATCAGTTCGGAGATGGCGCCACGCGTCAACAGCAGGGCCGAACCAAGCGCGGAGAAACGTTTGTACCGCCTGCGGGATATCGCCATCTGATGTGTTTAGCCGATCGGATAGGCTGACGGAGACCAAGGCCCGTCCCGGTGGCGCATAGGAGGGAGCCACTTCGCTCAACACGCACAGCGTCTGGACCGGACCCTCTGCATCACCGTTGAGTATTAACCAGGGACCCTGTGTCGGAGGAGCGGGCGCATCGAAATACAAACAGGTCGACTCTCGTGACGCGCCAAGCGGCGCACGCTCACCACGCAGTTGAGCCGCAGTCGTGTAATCGGTCGCGATGACCAGAGCGTCGCCGGCGAGGCGCTCGCCAGACTCCAGCACGAGGCTGGCCCCTTCAATACGGTTCACGGGGCTACCCAACCGGATCGTCCCTGCGGGCAAGGCGGCAGCAAGTTGATGGGCAATGGCTCCCATCCCGTCTCGCGGGAGTGCCACCGCCCCGCGGGAGAAGGCGGCCCAGACCAATTCAAAAATCCAGCCGGGCGTCGCCAGCGCCTGCTCCAGAAACACCCCGCCGAGAAAGGGGCGAAAAAAGCGCGCCTGCATCGCCTCCGAGAAGCCATACGCCTGCAAGGCATCCCCCGTCGAGAGGGAGAGGGCTCCCACTGTCGCACAGAGGCGATGCTCCAACGCGTCTCGTCGAAGGCCAAGCATCCTGAACTTGTCGGCGAACGAACCAATGGGACTGAGAAGTGACTGCACGACGTCCTGAGGCCGGCGAAGGGGATCACTCATCCGATGAAACTGTCCGGCGTAGCGAACGAGCGCGCCGGAATAGAAGGGCTTCAGCCCCAGCGAGGAATAGTCCAGCGTCGTGCGCGCTTCTGGGTATCCGGTCAGGAAGACCTGGAACCCGCGATCAAGCTGGAATCCCTCAACGCGATCCGTTCGGACTCGCCCGCCCACATCGTCAGAGCCCTCAAGGACCGTGCATGCGATGCCAGACTGCGTCAAGCGACGCGCACAGGCAAGCCCCGCGAGACCAGCACCGATAATCAACACTCGAGGGACGATGGACATCATCGCATGATTGTAATAGGAAGGATGAGGAAATGGAATCATGCAATACTGACCGGCACCTTGCCTCCTCCCCGCCCGGAGAGCAGCGCAAGCGGGAGGAACGGAATGACACCCGTGCTGATCCCTTGCTCCCGGAACAGAGGAGGGGATGGAGTCTGATGATCGTCTTGGCTCGTGCAACGCACGGCCTCGAAGGCTCTCGTTGGAGGCGCGCAGTGGAAGATCCTTCAGCCCCCATCCATAAAGAGTGAACAAGCGAGATCGAGTATGCCGCCGATACCGCTCCAGACCACATGGCGGTGATGGATGAAAACGAACGTCCGGTCGAGCTAGACTTAATGAAGAACTGATATTTTAACGTCAAGGATTAGGCTGGCGTACCACATCGAGAACGCAACTTGTGGTGTACTGAATTTTGAGGGAGCCCCTTATCCCGCACCCTAGATTAGGAGGTGCCTTATGGATCTATTTGTTAAGACTAGACGGGACATGGAGGCCGAAGTCAAGAAATCGTTCAAGTGGGTCGTGTTAATCGCCATATTCGGGCTCGCATTGTTGACGGCTTATGTCATGGTCACGTGAGCCCGTGGAATGTTAATCAGCCTGCAGTCTGGTTAGCCTCAGTAGACCGGTCGCTTTGCCCTTCGCTCCAGCATCGGAGTTGTTTTTCAATTCGCATAGTTCCAGGAAAACGAGCCTGGAAGTTTTATTAACGTTTCACACCCCGAAAACAGCAACAAGAGATAAGAAAAACTATTCCTGGCACCATTTTCCTCTGAGAAAAGATTCCCGAGCCATTTGGTTTTCGGCACATTTCTCGTATTTGTGGCAGTCTTGTTAAGAACTTGGCACAACGATGAATCCCTCTACAGCGTCGCCGTAAGTCTTGAATGTGCCAGTTAAGAGATGATGGGCAGCAAGAGCGCAGATAGCAGCATCGATCAAATCAATGTTGGCACGCGCTTCCAGTTTAACCCCTGCCTCTTGAAGCAACCGGGAACGGTCAGCTCGCTTCTGTTTGGCAGAGAGAGTCTTTCTTGCCAGCGCACAAGCCACAGCATGTGGGAATGTCTCAAAGCAAACTGGGCTCAATGGCCGCCATTGTCCGTTAAACAATGGATAGCTAGGCTCGATGCAGCGGTAGAGATCAGCTCCCTTCACCATCCAGCGATAGAACGGGTGCGCCTCTCCCTTCGCCTGAGATGGGGTAGCAAAGGTATAGAGGCCTTCGGCGGCAAGCGCTCGCTCACAGGGCCGAGCTCGGCCAGTGAGACTCCATCGGCAGGGGGCATCAATACCAACCACAGAAGCCTTGAGCCTCCGGCACCACTCGGCGATATCTGCTGCAATGAGCGTGGAGAGCTTCTCGCGGCATTGCCCGTCCTGGAGTGCGACGGCATGAAAACCCTTCTTGGGACCGCCGACATCAACACCGACGACGATGGAACCAGAATCTCGGTGACTCATTACGGTCCATGCCTAACGGTGAAGTGGCCCTACAACGTATCCTTCCCAAGATCATTCGCAATCAGCCGGAACTGTTCGAGGGCCGCTTCTAAATCATCGACGATTTCTTGGGCGATGATGTCGGGGTTGGGAAGATTGGCGGAGTCTTCCAGGCTGTCATCTTTGAGCCAGAAGATGTCGAGGCTGGCTTTGTCGCGGGCGATGAGTTCGTCGTAGTCGTAGGCACGCCAGCGGCCATCTCGTTTTTTGTCTGACCACGTCGCTTTGCGGGTGTGGCGATTGCCTCCGGCCTGCTTGTCGGGCCGGTCGAGATTGCCGTTGTAGCATTTCACGAACTCGTCGAGGTCTTCGCGCTTGAGCGGATCGGTCTTGAGCGTGAAGTGTTGGTTGGTGCGGAGATCGTAGATCCAGAGTTTCTTGGTCCAGGGTGTCTCGCTCGCGGGCTTCTTGTCGAAAAAGAGCACGTTGGCTTTCACACCTTGCGCATAGAAGAGACCAGTCGGCAGACGCAGGAGGGTGTGCACCTCACACTCGTGCAGGAGCTTACGCCGGACAGTCTCCCCCGCCCCACCTTCGAAAAGGACGTTGTCAGGGACCACGACTGCGGCTCGACCATTTTGCTTCAGCAAGGTTTTGACATGCTGAACGAAATTGAGTTGCTTGTTGGAGGTCGTCGCCCAGAAATCGTCACGTTCGACGATGTCCCGTTCCTTGGAGACCTGGCCCTCTTCGCCCACGATCGTTGTGCTGCTTTTCTTCCCGAACGGCGGATTGGTCATCACGATGTTGAACCGATCCCCAGGATCAGCAGCCAAGGAATCGACTCCTGACATGATCGGGAGTTCTTTGTCGCTACCGATCCCGTGGAGCATCAGGTTCATCGCGCAGAGTCTGGCCGTGCTGTGGACCAATTCCCATCCCTTGAATGTGCCTTGCTTGAGTTGTCGTTTTTCGTCCTTGGTGAGGTTGGGATTGTGCTTCACCAGGTAGTCGTGTGCGGCCAGGAAAAATCCGCCGGTCCCGCAGGCAGGGTCGCAAATGGTCTCGCTGGACTTCGGAGCGATGGCCTCTACCATCGCGGCAATAAGGGGCCGTGGGGTGAAGTACTGGCCCGCGCCGGACTTGGTGTCTTGCGCATTCTTCTCCAGTAGGCCCTCGTAAGCATCCCCTTTCACATCTGCACTCATCGTGGACCAGTCTTCTTTGTCGATCAGGTCCACAATCAGCCGCCGGAGCTTGACCGGATCTTGGAACTTATTCTGGGCCTTCGTGAAAATCAGGCCGAGCATGCCCTTCCCTTTGCCGAGGTCTTCAAGGAGATGACGATAATGGCCGAACAAGTCTTCGCCGTCCTTCTTGAGCAGGCTAGACCAGTTGTACTCGTTGGGAATCTGGCTGGGCTGGTTGTACGGCGGCTTCGTCCGTTCATCCGCCATTTTGAGAAACAGCAAGTACGTCAACTGCTCGACGTAGTCGCCATAGCTCATGCCGTCGTCACGGAGGACGTTGCAGTAGTTCCAGAGTTTTTGAACAATGGCTGATGAGGTCATATGTTGGCACTCTCTGATGCCTGATACGCTTGTTCAGGATGATTCGGGTGATGGGGATATCGAGGCAGCAGACGCCCCTGCCTCAATAAGCGAGTAATATAGTGCTTCCGAAGGGCCTCTGAGTCGCGTCCGAGCAATTCAGCAAGTTCGCGAAGCGTGAGCCAACGGGCTCGACAAAGGGATGCAATGATCTGTTCGACCAACTCTTTTGGAGCACGACCTTTGTCCCGGACAGGCGCAGCAAGCTGCCGTAAGGCACCTTGCTCTCCCTCAATGGCAACATCCTGATGCGCCTCTGAATGTCCGGTAGCCACCCCAGAATGTCCGGAGCTGATCACCAAATGTCCGGAGCTTGAGACAACATCTCCGCTTCCAGCAAAGAGGTCGAGTGAGGCACTTGCCGGCAGTCGATATCGAGTTCCCCGCGTATGTCCGGTCTTACTCAACCACCCTTTGGCGACAAACCGCCGTAAGCGAACGCCGATATCGCGGGGATGGTCCGGACAATAGGGCTGAATGTCCGCGTTCCCTACCTCTCCAAACCGATGTGCCAGCATTAAAATCACCCGGTCCGATTCGTCAAGGGACGCATACTGATCGCCGACGATCGCACGAATCTCCTGCTCAATCGCTTCCGGAATCATACTGGAGACAGGAAGGAAGATCCGCGTCATTTCCAAGACAGGGTGTTCCGCGACAAAAGGAATCAGCCAGTGCTGCTCCCGCCATGCCCGCAAGATCTTCTGAAAGCCAGACCCGGCTTTCTCACCCAACCCGAGCAATTGAAACATCTTTTGAAGATTCGGGTTGCGGGGATCGCTGACACCGCCTTGATACAACATCTCGCGCGGAATGCGTAACCGTCCGGGGTTCGTGAAAATGAAGGCATCACGCCGCTTGATGACCGTAATCGGCCTCGCGGATTGGTGATCGGCATGAATGAGCGTATTGACCAAGGCCTCGCGGAGCGCCTCATGGACATGCGTTTCCTCAAGACGAACAGCACTCCGGTCGAGCTTGAACGGAAGATCCAGCCCCTCAACCAACCGCGGATAGACGCGGTAATAAAAGTTGAAGAGATTCGGCTCCCACTTGCCATCGACGGTCAGCCGATAGGTCCACCGGACCTCCGGATCATCAGACATCGCCTCCTGGTAGTCCACGTGGTAATGAGACACGCCATCGAGCAAACTTCGCTCACGTCCGAACATCAGCAACCCTGCAAGCGTCAGTCCCTCAGCCCCGGATTTCCGATCACGTCGTAGCGCGCCCAGGCGCTCAAGAAAATCCCACTCGCTCAGGGCAAGAAACGGATGATCGGGATCCCGCGACCCAAACCGATTCCGGTAGGCGGCCAGCGTCTCACGGTCAAGATCATCAAGGTCGAAGCCCTCCAGGATCTGAGCGTCTTGCGGATCATCGGACGCATCCCGCAACATCTGCCGTACTTCAGACTCCGTGCAGCGATAGTCGCCCTCAAAATTGCGCTTATACGTCCCCGTCAGTGGATTGCCATACAAAAAGACCGGCCGCTGCATCTTCGTTGCACGAGGCACAGAGATCACAATCACCTTGCGACCGTTGACCACAGCAATGCGAACATCGGAGGGGCGACAGATCGGCCCACTCAACTTCTGCGAGTTGTTATGCGTATCCCAGAAGATCTTGAGAAGGGATTCGGGCCGCCGAAGACCGGTGACTTCCAAGCCCTGATCGGCTTCGGACACCCCAAGAACCAGCGTGCCTCCCTCCGTATTGGCAAACGCCGACAGCGTTTCCCAGAGTGATCGCGGCAACCCCGCCTCAGCCGCCTTAAATTCAACGTCCTGATCTTCGCCGAGATCGAGTTGTCTGAGAATCTCGTCAGGACTCACGACCGTACTCCACAGGGTGACACCGATTCTGCAGCAAGCAGCGGCAGATGCGAATCTGAAGAGCCGGTATGGCCCTTCTCGCTAAGCAGTCTACCGGAAAACGCCCGCTGAAGAATCGATTGCCGCAGGCGGTCGGCACGGGTGAGGTTCGCTTCGATGGCGGATTCGAGTTCCTCGATGACTGATAGGCGTCGCTCGACTTCGGCGACGATTTCATGCTGTTCTGCAAGAGAGGGAAGCGCGATGGCAGTCATCTTTAGCTGTTCAAAGCTAAGATGTGGTCGGCCCTGCCCGTAGATGTACTGCCTCCACTGAGCTTGTCCATTCTCTGGGGATGCCAGATACAGCTCCATGAATTTCGCGGATGCTGGCATAAGTGGCCGGAGAAGCGCGACACTCTGGCAGACAAAATGGTCAACCAGCTCCTTGGGAATGCGGCAAACTTCACCGGTCTTTGCACCGACGATAGTGACAAGAATGTCCCCAATGGAAACTCGAGTTCGTGCCGTCTCGGCATCGTTTTTAGGAGGATCGACAGCTTGGCGCTCGCTCAGGTCCAGCCTCATGAGCCGGACATTCTGGGCAAGAATAAACGTACCACTGCCACGACCATAATAACGGGTCCAGTCACGTGAACCGCTTGTGATATGTGAGGTGAGTTGGTCAACACTCGCCCACGTCCACTTCTCCGGCAGAGATGGGAGGTTATTCATATCTGGCTTAGCTGGCTCTTTGTATTTCCCCCTGCCATTCCACCTTGCTCGGCGTTCAACGAGGATGCGTTCGAGGAGTTTGCTGGCTGATTCGACGTTGGGATGTTGCTTGCGCCAGTCTTCGGTGAGCTTTCCTTCCACGGCGGCTTTGAGGACGGCGGCTTTGTAGCGTTTGAGGTTGGCCTTGACCCGCTTGAGGTTGGCGACGGCTTCCTCGAGGCGGGAGAATTGTTTTTCAATCTCCGCGACGATGCTCTTTTGTTGATTTGGTGGAGCGACAGGAATCGGCAACGCCTCCACAGCTGACTTGCTCAATTCAACTTGGTTCGTGGAACCGGATTGCATCGCCTCAATACTTCCCTGAACGGATGGACTCATGATCCAGTAGTGGACGTACTGAGGATCGATGTCCCTTGGACGAACAATAGTAACGTGGCTATCCACGACATACTTTTCGCCTGGCGCCAGATTCCTTACGAGCGCTGCACGTCCAATAGTTCCCGTTCCGGTGCTATTCCAAAGCACATCGCCTACGCGAACGTATCGCTGTTCTCCCCATGCACTCCATTGCTCGGGGTCGACATATTTTAGATGCTCCTTCTGAATTCCAAACCAGCGGATGCACTTCTGATTGATAACGGGCAGATCACTTCGCTCAATATACTTGGGGCCTTTGCCGCGTTGGATGTACTCAGTAACGTCGGCGAGTGTCGCCCCTTTCCAGCTTTCTGGAAGAGAAGACTTATCAATGGTCAGAAGCTTCTTGGCTGTCACGCTGCTAACGCCCCGTTCAGTTCTTCAATGATCTTGTTTAGCTCGCTGCCAAAGACCTGATGCACCCTCCCTAGCCCACCTTCTTGTGCAAACGGCGCGTACTCGAAATCGTCCGACTCAACCACAAGGTTTGCCGCGACATGGTCGCGGATCATTTCCAGCCAGTGGCGCTGTTCGTCCGTGAACTTCCTCCCTCTGCTTCCTTGTTCCCCTAACCAGGCCATGAAGTTTGCGCTGACCTTCTCAGGAAATGGCACCAACTCGTTGTCCTGATGCGTGGCGAAGCGGACGAGGGAGACGAGGTCTGTGAGGATGCGTTTGCTGCTCGCGCCCTTGACTTTCGACTTCTCCAGCGCCGCGTAGGCCTGCCAGAGTTGGGATTCATTCCAAAGATAGGGAGGCTTTTCGATGGCGTTGGCGAGGTCCTTAATATCCTCGAATTTCAGCCGTTGCTTGTAGGGCTTGCTGTAGAGGACTTGCAGAGCGGTGATTTCGTCCTTGTGCTGGGAGATGAACTGCTCGAAGGATTGCACGATTGTGCGAGCACGCGCGAGGGCATCGGCACTAAAGCCTGCTTCGATGACCTGGTCCTGGCTGACGTGATCTATGGTGAGTTCGTTCTTCTTCTTGATGTCGATGAGGAGTTCCCGGAGTTTCGGGTCTTGAAATGGCTTGGCGGCTTCTTGGATAAGCGCCTCGGCTGTCTGCTGAATCTGCTGCTCGCTTGGTTTGTTGGACCCGAACTGTTTTCTTGCCCGTTCTTCATGCCGGTCCGGATTGACCGCTTCCACTAATTGACGACTGAGGTCCTTGAGCGAGAGGCCGCCGCTGGCTTTGCTGATGGCCTGTTCATCTTCCTTTGTAATGCGGTGCTCCATGCGGGCCAGTCGTCCGGCGATGCTGGTGAGCACGTCTTCTTCCGTATTCCCCAGAGCCACGGCCTGGAGCAGCTTCTCAAAGGCGACACTGGGCTTTTTCTCCATCGGTCGAGCGTCGGTCTTGTCTTGCTCGCAGACGCCGACGGCATCGACGATGACGAAGTGGTCTTTGGTCGTCGCATCGGGCGTGACGGCCTTGAGATCATCTGGCTTGATGACGCGGACGCCCCGGCCCTTCATCTGTTCGAAGAAGGTGCGGGATTTGACCGCGCGCATGAAGACGACGATCTCGACCGGCTTGATGTCGGTGCCGGTGGCGATCATGTCCACGGTGACGGCGATGCGGGGATGGTAGCTGTTGCGAAAGGCCTTGATGAGCTCCTTGGGAGTTACCCCGGTGGTGCGATAGGTGATTTTCTGTGCGAATTCGTTGCCCTTGCCGAACTCCTCGCGGAGGATTTCGACGATGTTCTCCGCGTGGGCGTCGTCCTTGGCAAAAATAAGGGTCTTGGGTACCTCGGTGCGGCCGGGAAAGATGTCGGTGAAGAGCTTCTCCTTGAATGCTTTGACGATGGTGCGGATCTGGTCCGGAGCGACCACGTCGCGGTCGAGTTGGTCAGGATCGTAGGCGAAGTCGTCGTCCAACTCTTCCCATCGCTTCTTGCGCGTTTCACGTTCCATCTTCTGAACGTATACACCTGCCTCAACCTTGGAGCCGGCTGCGGTGATGGCGGTGCGGATGCGGTACACGTCGTAGTTGACGTTGACGCCGTCGGCCACGGCCTGCTCGTGGTTGTATTCCATGACGAGGTTCTGATTGAAGAAGCCGAAGGTCTGCTTGTTGGGCGTGGCGGTGAGGCCGATGAGGTGGGCATCGAAGTATTCCAGCACCTGCGCCCAGAGGTTGTAGATGGACCGGTGGCATTCGTCGGTGACGATGATGTCGAAGGTCTCGATGGGGATGGCGGGGTTGTAGTCGATGGGCTCCGGTTGTTTGAAGAGCCGTTCGAGGCCGGAGACGGAGGCTTCTTCGTCCTCGTCCGATAACTCGCGCCCCTTGAGCATGGAGTACATGCGCTGGATGGTGCTAATGCAGACGCGCGCGGTGGTATCGAGGATATTGCCCGCCAGCCGTTGGACGATGAACTCTTCGGTGAACTTGAAATTGTTGTAGGGCGAGACGTATTGCTGGAATTCCTTGAGAGTCTGGTCGCCGAGGTTACCGCGATCAACCAGAAAGAGCACACGCTTAGCCCCAGCGAACTTGAGGAGTCGATATATAGCCGCAATAGCCATGCGGGTCTTACCACTGCCCGTGGCCATTTGAATGAGTGCGCGAGGTCGATCCTGAGCCAGCGACTTTTCAAGATTGTTGATGGCAGTGATTTGTGCGGACCGGAGATCAGTGGTAACGAGAAGTGGCAGCGTTCGCAAGCGAGCGCGGAGAGTCGTGGGTGTTTCTGCGGCCAGAGACGCGCCGTGCAGATCCTTTTGGGCTTCGCTACGCTCCGGGATTAAAGCGGCCAGCGTGTCAGGCCGATGGAAGCTGAACACTGGGCGGCTGCGAGGTTGGGGATCAAGGCCGTTCGCGAATCGTGTTTCCACGCCGGTGCTCTGATACAGAAAGGGCAATGGTCGGATATAGGCGGGTAAGTCCGTGGGGAGGCCCTTGCTGTACTTCTCGGCCTGGACTTCCACGCCGACTAAAGGAAAGCCTTCTTTCTTCGCCTCAATGACTCCTGCCGCTTTTCCGTCCAGGTACAGCAGATAGTCCGCAAAGCCATGTCCGCTTGCGAGGGGAAAATTTCTGAGGACTACGCCCCTCCCGGCCTGAAGATTTGCGCTCTTGTAGTCCTGAACTCGCCAGCCGGCCTGTTCCAGCGCCTGGTCGATGTGCTCGCGCGCTTGATCTTCAGGAGTGGGCATGGGGCGCAGAATACCCGTTTCCTCACATGAAATCACCCCGCCTGTGTGAGGAAGTTCTGAGTGATGAGTTCTGGGTTCTGAGTTGTCTGGCCCGCTATGAGATGTAGGAAATGGGCTGAGAGGGTCTTTCAGGTCTGTGGGGAAGAAGGTGACGGGGAAAGTTCGTCTGGTCTGGAGACCAGACAGACTCAATGAGCCAGATGAACGAGAGCAACATGCAGAGGCTTGTCCAGAGTAGAATCCTAGCTCTGGCAGCAGCTTCATCAGAGAGGCATGGGCGATGCTCGTGACGCCGGAGGCAAATCGTCGGAATCGTAGACAGGCGCTCATTGCCGCTGGCCTGGTCGCCTGGGCCACGGGATTGTTGGGCTGGGCCTTCCCTGTTCTGTGGATTCTCCTGGTACTGAGTCCGTTCACATACTGGTGGGTGCGGCGACGGTGTCATCGGCGTGTGGCAGTGATGCGGCAGCCGTTTCCAGACCGTTGGGAGCAGATTCTTCGCGAGCAGGTCGCTTTCTTCTTGGCCCTTGACGATGCGGGGAAGGCGCGGTTCCGCCAACTGGTGCAGATCTTTCTCGACGAGGTGCAGATCACGGGCATTCGCACGGAAGTGGACGCGACGATTCGGGTGCTGGTGGCGGCGAGTGCGGCGATCCCTATCTTCGGGTTCCACGATTGGGAATATCGCCGGCTGCGTGAGGTGCTGATTTATCCGGACTCGTTCGACGACGCCTATCAGAGCACGGGCGGGTCCGATGAACAGATTCTAGGAATGGTGGGGCTCAATCATTTGAGCGGGGTGATGATTCTCTCCAAGCCGGCGCTCCTAGCGGGATTCGCCGATGAATCGGGCCATCATAATGTGGGGGTCCATGAGTTTGCGCACCTGTTCGAGGAGGAAGCAAGCGAGTATGGGCTCCCGCCCGAGGTACCCTGGAGGGTGGTTCGGCAATGGGTAGGGTATGTGGCGCGGGAACTGGCGCGCCCACCTCACCATGGCGATCACATCAACCCCTATGCCTACACGAATGAACATGAATACTTCGCGGTGCTGGCGGAATATTTCTTCACGTCGCCCGAACTCTTGAAACATCGAGACCCGACCCTGTACGCGATGCTGCGAAAACTCTTTCACCAGGACACGGAGTCGCTCTTCTCTTCGATGCCCGGGCGCGGCCAGACTGTCGGTCGCAACGAACCCTGTCCTTGCGGCAGCGGTACGCTCTACAAACACTGCTGTCTTGCGGTGAACGCGACAAACGGGTAGCCCGTGGAGGCCAAAGAGCTTAGGGCAGATGGTCGCGGATCGTTCCACGCAGTAGAACGGTCAATGTCGGACAGGCTCTTCGCTAGAAAAGGACCGATTCCCAGAGTGACGCAAACCAATTCTTGAAATAGGTCAGCCAATCCTCTTCGACTGGTTCTGGCAGCTGAATGCGGGCCGGAGGCTTCGGGGCAGCCACTGGCTGATTGACAGGTGAGGACGCTGTCACCACAGTCGGCTGTGGGGTCGGCGCTTGTGCAACCTGAGTTTGTGCTGGAGGAACAGGGGCGGCTTTGGCTGGTTCGTTGGGCACTGCAGCCGGTTGAGGGATTGTTGATGCTTGGAGTTCTTCTCTCGATCGTAGTTGTGACGTATAGTTGTCGACGGTCGACTGCAGAGTGACCTGCTCTTTGGTTGCACGCTTCAGTCCGTAGCGCAGGCTCTTCTGCTGAGCGGTCAGCTGCTGGATTGAGCGATTGAGTGTGGTCACCCGTGTGTGCGAGAGGGCACGCTCAGCATTTATCTTTTTTTTCGCTTGCTGGAGCGCCGAGACGACGACCTCCCTTTGTTTTGCGAGGTCGCTTTGGCGTTCTTGGAGGACATTCAATTGCTGGGTGAGCCCCTGCGCTTCTGTTCGGATGCTGTAGAGTTCGGCTTTTGTCGCTCCCAGGTCAGCGGTGGCACTATCGTAGGTGCCCCGCGTGACACAGGCGCCGGTAGTGAGCGTGATCAGACACAACATTCCAACTGCTGCAGTCGGAATATTTTTGCCTTGCCTCATGATGTTGTCATCAGTGTAATCCCTTAGCATGCTGCTCCTCTTATGATTCCGTCATTTCCTGACTTGTCAGACACAGCACAAATTGGAAATATCGAACTTCATGCTAACCAGTATTATTTTTTATGGGAATGCGCAAGTAAAACGCCGATTCCTGCACAAGAGCGTAAGTCATCACAACACCGCATGAGGAGGACACGTTTCGACTTGACGAGGCTGGGGAGGGGGGCCACCGTTTGCGCATACTCCTCAGAATGGAGCGTCCTATTTGTTAACCGGTGACGCAACCGCCGTGAGATACCGTCGGAGAATGGCTTGTTCGATCCGTGAACGACCACGATCGGGCGCCGGAAATCGTAGCACCAACTGAATATGCCCCCCTTCGATGACTTGGATGGTAACGCGGGGCTCAGGCGATGGAGCTTCGAGCAAATTGGTCTGCTCTAACAACTTCATCTGTCGGCTGGCTTCACTCATAAACGAGGCACATTCTGCCTTTGCTGCATCAAGCAGGTACCGTTCAGCATTTCGCCAATCTTCAGTCTCCTTGAGGGGGATCGGAAGAATATAGAGCCCATATTCCTGGTCAGGATTCTCTTTGACCAAGGGATTCATAAACAGCAAGCTATTCGGAAACACGGTCGTGCGGCCGGTATAGAGATGCGATGCCTGGCCCGGTCCGATCTCAAGGAGCTTGGTCGCAAAGATGTCATGGTCCAAGACGACACCGCGATGACCGGCGATCTGAATGCGATCGCCCACCGAGTAGACCTTCCCCCCCACCCGTAGCGCGGCTCCACTCCAACAGAGAATGAGCTCTTTCGTCGCCAACACAAGCGCGGCTGCGACCGCTACGAGGGAGACGGCAAAGGCTTGAAGTTCATGCGCCCAGATAACGAGCAGCCCCACCAGCAGGATGAACACCATGCTATTGCGGACAGAGACCACCCATCGACGTTTCGCTTCCATCGAGAGGGTCGGATTTTTAGAAATCGCCCGGACGATCACCATCCGCACGATGAAGAGGAAGAACAACAGCAAGAGCGAGGAGAGGCCGTCGAGTAGAGCCGAACTGTCGATGTGCGGTAACCAGGCTGACATGGATTACCGCATCAAACCATTAAACGACAACTCTTGCAAAATGTTTCTACATCCTGTTTTGTGCGAGTGCGCCTCACGCTCAGGATGTTGAGAGTAGCCTCCGTACGAAATTCTTGTTGGAGCGTAAAATTATTTGAGATGCGGCAACCGTCTCATGTTAGTTGGCGTTCAGCGTATCATGGGTTCCCGGCACACATTCTTCTCGTTTCCACTGTTTCAGGATCTTCTCTTCATTGAAAACCAGGGTATAGCGGTAGCAGTACAACATGGCCTTGGGGCCATCTACTATTGATACGGCGGCCTGCTGCGCCTTGTTGGTAATGTGGGAAAAGCCCATCGAAGCCAATTCTTTGTCACTGATCGGAACACGATAGGTCCAGACCGTATCCCCTCCGAGAGCCGGCTTCTTCGCCGTATGGGGCGGCCCGAGCTTCTCCTCCACCTCATCTTGTGTGAGCCGATCCACACCACTTTTAAAATAACCGTCGCGCCACGGCCCCCCGCAAGCGAGCATCACCCCTGAGAGGATGAACACCCCAACCGTCAGCATATATTGATGTGGCCATCTCATGACTTAGGACCGTCCTTTTCCTCTTGCATGCGCTTCACGGAACAGTAGAGCGCATACCCTTGGGCCACCATTCCTGTGACGAGCAAGCCCAGCGCCGTTTTCATCCACTGCGCCCCCGTGTCTTCCAATCCATACATCCCCACGACGAACCCGAGCGCAATCGACACGATCCCCACAAATCGTGCGATCATCCCCTTCGTCCGCAAGTGATGAGATGTCGACCCATCGCGCGTGGCCATTGTGGGGATACGCTACACTGGATGGCGCGACCGGTTCAACTCCACTTCGCACGAACGTCTTCGGCGCGGAACTCCCGTGAGTACGTAACATCCTCTTCTTCATGCACCCAACTGTCCAACAATGGATTCTGCTGGATAGGTCACAATTTCTGCCAACGTGGGATGATAGTGCGGCATGCGTAACAGATCGCCCGCGGTCCCACGGTAATACATGACCGCGATCAATTCGTGAATCAATTCACCTGCCTCTGGGCCGACGATCTGTGCGCCAAGAATCTCACCGGTCTGAGGCGCCGCGAGCAATTTCACAAACCCCTGTGTTGCACCAAGGCATAACGCCTTTCCGTGGTCGGCAAACGGATAGGAGGCTGCAAGATAGGGAACCTTGTCGGCTTTTGCGCGCACTTCATTCAGCCCCAACACCGCAACCTGGGGATCGGTAAAGACCACTTCCGTATCGAGGCGATGATCGATCATTTTTGCCGGCCGATTTGCATGTGTCGCGTTGTACGCGGCAACTTCGCCCTGCTGGATGGCAAGATGCACAATGGGCGTGACATCATTCACATCGCCCACGGCATAAATATGTGGCTGCGATGTACGCATGGCGCTATCGACCACAATCCGTCCGCCATCTACTGTCACGTTGGCCAGATCGAGCCGAAGCCCTTCGATGTTCGGCTGCCGACCTAAGGCTTGAAGAATCTCCTGGCCGACATAGGATCGCTCACGGCCATCTTTCACGGCCCATACTGTCTTCTCTGTTGTATCCCGAGTGACACGCAGCAACTGGGTACCCGTCACAACTTCGATGCCCTCGTCGATCAATGCCGTTTCAAGCACGCGCCCAACATCTTCATCCATCTCGGAAAGCAGCGTGGGTCCCCGTTGAAGGATCGTGACCTTCGTCCCCAGTCGGGCAAAGAATTGGCTGAGTTCAAGGGCAACAGCCCCACCGCCCAACACGATCAACGAACCCGGTTGAGTACGAAGATCCAAGATCGTGTCGCTCGTGAAATATCCCGTTGGAACCAAACCGGGAATCGGAACCTCACGGGGCCTCGATCCGGTGGCAATCATGAACGAGCCGGCCGACAGGATGGTGTCTCCGACGGCGATTTCGTGGGGCGAACGGAAAACGGCTTGCGATTGATAGAGCGTGAAACTCGGATCCTGAAGCTGCTGAATCCGATACTCCGCAAACTCGCGGACCAACCGATCCTTACGATCCACAATCGCCGACAGGTCGGCAATGGCTGAGACCGGGGAGAGCCCAAACTCCTTAGTCCGGCTGAGAAGAGCTGCGACTTCGGCAGAACGCAGGATGGCCTTTGTCGGCATGCAGCCACGCAGGATACAGAGCCCCCCGAGCGGTCCCTGATCCACAATGGCCACGTCGGCGCCGGCGTCGCGTGCAGTCCGTGCCGCGGCATAGCCTGCCGACCCGCCGCCGATCACGATGACATCATGTGTCTTGTGCGTTGAAGCCAAACTCTGTGATTTCATCGTGCGTTCCCTTTATAGTATGACGTCAGGAGAGGAAAGATACACGATGGTACAACCTGGTCGCTATCGGCACTATAAAGGGCAAGAATATGAGGTGCTGGGAGTGGCCCGGCATTCAGAAACGGAGGAAGAGTATGTGGTCTATCGGGCACTCTATGGCGCCCGAGGCCTATGGATCAGACCAACGGAGATGTTTCTGGAAACCGTGATCGTTGATGGTCATTCTTGCCCTCGGTTTCAGCTCCTTGCTGTCCCTTAGCGCCCACCAAGACCCTTCGATCTCGTTCCCGATCCTCATTCCCCACCTTTCCCCGTCGGTCGTTCAGTCCAAGCCGTCCGAGCTTAAGTACTTACCGCTATCCTCCGATAGAGACGGTACGAGGCCCATCATGCCGATTATCCACGCAGTCAATGGCATCACCGAAATGCATCCTGTCCCAGCGGTCTCTCCACGCCTACCTGCCGCTCAGGTTATGGAGGCTGGTCGAGATGATCGCTCAAAGGGTCAGGAACACCAAACTGCTGACCACGCAACACGCCTCGCTCAACAGGCGTACCAGCAACAGGTGCGGCAGGATCCTGCACCGAAACCGGCTCTCCTCGCACAGGATATCATGACCTCTCCCGTCACATGTTTGCCGTCCGATAGTACACTGCTGGACGCGTGGACTGTGATGCAACGCAAGGGGATTCACCATCTCCCCGTGACGTCGGTCCATGGAACGTTGGTCGGAATGATTTCGAACTACGACCTGCTGCCCTACTCGCATGAGTTGGAATCCGTCAATTCGACGAAACCGTTCGCCGGGCACAAGCTCGCAGGTATCATGAGCAGTCAGGTCTTGTCCGCCACTCCGATGACTGAGATCCGAGAGATCGCCCACGCCATGCTCGATGAACAGGTCAACGCGATTCCAATCATCGACAACCTCCGTCACCCGATCGGCATTCTGACAACCAGCGATATTCTCCGTGCCATCGTCCACCGAAGCCCTCTCGATCTCCGGACATAATCAACCCTGCTCATCGTGCGGCATCGCGTCTCCGGACAACCGCCGGGTCACCGACCGCTGGACCGACACCTAGCAACCTACGGAAAAACTTCTCTGGCCCCGGCTGACGTTATTTGGTCTGTTCTTGGACAATAGGAATACCCTTCGCAGGATGCTCAAAAAGCCACGGTTCTCACCCGCCCAGCCCCGGCGCGCCAAGACGCGCCATTCCGCAGGCAAGGCCGCAGCAAGCGAAGAGGCGAGGAGGTACCACCCGCACTTTGTGTGGCCGTTCGCCACTAGAATGGATCTTGGCGAACGGAAAATACCCTCCAGTACTTCCGAGCCTCTGAGCGCCGAAAGAGCTCCGATGACGGACTTTTTCAGCATCCTGCTACGTCAACCAGGTCCATTGCGAAAACGTGGCAGCTTGCCCGACTCTCCGGCCCTTTGCATCCACGACATTCCAGATCAGAGCATTCTCGACGAGAAAGCGGCGTCCTGTTGAAGTAATTCTCACGCCTCTGTATGTGTCGAGATAGCCGCTGGTTCTGGCTTGTTCCAACATCCATTCCCGCTCGGCTCTATTAATCGGCTCAGCGGTGAGCCGCGACGGTGTCTTGACGAGTTTCTCCCTGGTCAGCTCCCATAGCTCCAATGCGATTTGATTCCCGTAATTGAGGAGCGGGTCCTCTTCCATCCCATGAGACACGACGACAAAAGGGGAATGGAAGAGCGCGTGGGCCTGATAGTCTGGATTTCCTACTCGCTCAAGCAACTCACGCTTCGTCCAGTGACGAAAACTGTTGAGAAGCAGTTGCGACCATTCGACGATGGCAGGATTCGTCCATATTTGAGACGTCACGGCACAATCCTCCGTGGCAATCGCTGGGACAGGGCCTCGAACTCACCGACCACGCGATGTACCACGTCCGGTCGGTCAACACAAGAATATGGTAAGGACTCTTGTACAGACCATAGGGGAACTCTGTATAATGTGTTTCCTATCGGAAGTACCCCCCGAGAGACACCGATCATTGAGGAATCGCCATGGCCGCTCAGACCCTCTTCGACAAAACCTGGGAATCCCACGTCGTCCGCTCAGAACCTGATGGGACCACCCTGCTCTATATCGATCGCCAGCTCGTCCACGAAGTCACGTCGCCGCAGGCTTTTGAAGGACTCAAGCTCTCGGGCCGTCGTCCTCGACGTCCCAGCGCCACGTTGGCGGTACCGGACCACAACGTCCCGACCACCGATCGGACACTGGGCATCGCCGATCCCCTCAGTGCGATACAGATTCGGACGCTGGAGGAGAATTGTCGAGACTTCGATATTACCCTCTTTGGCATGAGCGACATCCGCCAAGGCGTCGTGCACGTCATCGGACCAGAACAAGGTTTCACCCTGCCGGGGACAACCATCGTGTGCGGAGATTCACACACCTCGACACATGGAGCGTTTGGCGCATTAGCCTTCGGCATCGGCACGAGTGAAGTGGAGCATGTCTTGGCCACCCAGTGCTTGGTACAGAAGCGACCCAAGACCATGGAGATCCGCGTCGACGGGGTTTTGCCGAATCTCTGTTCTGCAAAGGATGTGATTCTGGCCATCATCGGAAAGATCGGGACAGCCGGCGGTACCGGTTATGTCATCGAGTACACGGGCTCGGCCATACGCGCCCTCAGCATGGAGGGCCGCATGACGCTCTGCAATATGTCGATCGAGGCCGGAGCCCGCGCCGGCATGGTCGCACCAGACGAGAAGACCATCGCCTACATCAAGGGACGGCCGCTGGCGCCAACGGGCGAGCTGTTTGAGCAGGCCGTGCGAGCCTGGCAGCAGCTGACAACCGACATGAACGCCAGCTACGATGCGACGGTCGCGTTGAAGGCGGAAGATATCGCTCCGCAAGTGAGCTGGGGTACCAGCCCTGGCATGGTCATCGGCGTAAACGGGAAGGTCCCGGACCCGCACACGATGGCCGATGAGAACACCCGCAAGGCGACCGAGCAGGCGCTGGCATACATGGGCCTCACCGCGAACATGCCGATCACCGAGATCACGATCGACAAGGTCTTCATCGGCTCTTGCACGAATGCACGGATCGAGGATCTTCGCCTGGCCGCAAGCTTAGCAAAGGGAAAACATGTCGCGAAGACCGTTCACGCGATGGTCGTGCCCGGTTCCGGTCTCGTCAAGCAGCAGGCCGAACAGGAAGGGCTCGACCAATTGTTCAAAGAAGCCGGATTTGAATGGCGGGAAGCCGGCTGCAGCATGTGCCTGGCGATGAATGCTGACGTGCTTCAGCCTGGAGAGCGCTGCGCCTCGACCAGCAATCGAAACTTCGAAGGGCGTCAGGGGGCCGGCGGTCGGACCCATCTCGTATCGCCGGCCATGGCAGTCGCAGCCGCCATCGAGGGACACTTCGTCGATATACGAACTTGGAAATAGAGGACCTATGCAACCCTTTACCACCATGAGCGGTCTGGTCGCGCCGTTAGACCGGGTCAATGTCGATACCGATCAAATCATCCCGAAGCAATTTCTGAAGACGATCAAGCGAACCGGGCTTCGCGAAGGGTTGTTCTACGATTGGCGCAAGCAGAAGGATGGATCACAGGACCCGACGTTCTTTTTGAATCAACCGCGCTTCCAGGGCGCGACGATTCTCCTGACGCGTGACAACTTCGGATGCGGGTCGTCGCGTGAACATGCCCCTTGGGCGCTTCTCGACCAAGGTTTCCGTTGCATCATTGCACCGAGCTTTGCCGACATCTTCTACAATAACTGCTTCCAAAACGGCATGTTGCCGGTGGTGCTGAAAGCCGACGAGGTCCTGGCCATGATGAACGACGTCCTGACGACACCCGGATATCAACTAACCGTGGACCTCGGAAACCAGACAGTCGCCACCCCGGGCAATACTCATTGTTGCTTCGAGATCGATTCCTTTCGAAAAGATTGTTTATACCGAGGGCTCGACGCCATCGGATTGACCCTGCAACACAAGGACGCAATCGCGGCCTACGAAACTCGACGAAAGGCCGAGGCTCCCTGGTTGTTCACGGATCTTCGCTAGGAGCTGTCTGAGTTTGCCTTCGTCTCAACAGAACGGTCAACATCAGACAGGTTCCTGTAACCTAGGAGACGCCCGATGATCAAGGTGATTGTACTGTTCTTGTTCTTCATCGGCGCAGCCTATCTGCTCATCGCCTTCAACTACAGCTACTCCGATGGAAACAGGGCCGGCTATATTCAAAAATTCTCGAACAAAGGCTGGATCTGCAAGACACACGAAGGGGAACTGGCCATGACGACCGTGCCGGGCGTCGCTCCAGTATTGTGGAGCTTTTCCGTCACAGACCCGAAAGTGGCGTCACAACTCTCGCAGATTGTGGGAAAACGATTAGTCCTGCACTACAAAGAATTTCGCTACATTCCCACCACGTGCTTCGGAGAAACCGCCTATTTTGTCGATCGCGTCGAGGTCGCTGAGTAGCCCCCCTGTCCTTCTGGCTACCCAAGCCGTAAGCAGTCCACCTCGTTCGAACTGCCAACGCCTCAAGGCTGATTCATGTTCATGCCGTCATGGACACACCAGGCTAGGACGCTGTGGGCCCAATTGATAAAAGTCGAACCGCCACCCAAACCGAAATGCACGCCCCATGAGCCCTTGGGATCATCGCCAGGTCTCGTCGAGGACCAATAGACCGATGACTTGATAGACAGAAACGGATGACCAGGCGGAAGAGCCAGACTCGGAGGAGCGACAGAATAATCAACCAGACTGGCCAGCTCTTCCAGGGACGGCAACCGCCAATCCTTCTGGCCTCCGACACTTTTCTCAGCGCATGTACGTCGAGCTACGCTCCATCTGGCACTCGTGGTCTGTGGAGACTTTTCCCAGACCAAGCCGGTTTTTGTGTCTAACACCGCATCGTTCGCGAAAGCCGGCAGAATGACGAACCGTTGTGCCGCCGGCAGCGCGTTGTCTCGATTCTGAGTGACGCCCGGAAGATTCGCGGGTTTTCCTTGTTCGCCTGCTACCGCCTCCGTACTGCCGTAACCTGCCAGGAGTAGCCAGACAAGCGCCAGCGCACCTCTCGTGACGGTGAGAACCCGCCGTCTCATCATCTCTCCCTCATAAGTCATACGGGCTAGGAGTCTGTCCGAGTGATCCTTCGTTGCGAGGCAAAGGAGCTGCTGGTAGATGCGAGGCCGCAGGCTCGAAAATACCGGAAACGTATTCGCTGGAATACGTTGAGGATTTTTTCGAGCTGAGAACGACGCAGATGCATGCAGATCATTTGCCGCAGTAGAATGGCATGACTCGGACAGACTCCTACATCCACTTCTTTCGTTTGAAAAATCCCAGCATGGCAATTGCGATCGCCAACATCGCCCCCAATACAAGCGGGTAACCCCATTCCCATTTCAGCTCAGGCATGTACTCGAAATTCATCCCATAGATCCCAACGATGAAGGTCAACGGCATGAAAATCGTCGTGATAATCGTCAACACCTTCATGACCGAATTCGACCGATAGCTGATACTCGACAGATAGATATCGAGACCGGCCGAGACCATTTCGCGAAGCGTTTCGATCGTATCCACGATCTGGATCACATGATCGTAGACATCGCGGAAAAATATTTTCGTCGATTCATGCAAGAATGGGCACTCCGATCGCGAGAGATTATTCGCCGCTTCACGGAGCGGCCACACCGCTCGCCGTAGAAACATCAACTGTCGTTTGAGGGCATGAATTTTGTGCAACGTCTCCGGCTGGGGATCTCTGACCACCAGATCGTGAAGCTCTTCGATTTTTTCGCCTAACACCTCCAACACTTCGAAATAGTGATCGACAATGGCGTCGACCAACGCATGGAGCAGGTAGTCGGCCCCGGACTGCCGCAAGCGCCCCTTTCCCCCGCGTAGACGATCCCGGACCGATGTAAAGACATCCGCCCCGTTTTCCTGAAAAGACAGGACAAAGTTCGGTCCAAGGACCAGACTCACCTGCTCCACGACGATCTCCTGCTGATCGGTGACCGAGAGCATTTTCAGCACCAGGAACAAGCAGGTTTCATAGTCGTCGAGTTTCGGTCTCTGATCAGTGTTCGCAATGTCTTCAAGGAGCAGTGAGTGGAGGTGGAACTGCTTTCCCAACGATTCCAGGATCTCCACGTTATGGACGCCCCCGATGTCCACCCACGTGACGGACCCATCTGTCGGTGGCGTGAGCGCATTGGGTGGCTGATCTAGGAGTTCGTCGCAGCGAGTGCCGGCATAATTGAAGGCTGCGATCGTCACCTTGGCCGGTTTTTTTTCGCCGATATGGACCAGCGTGCCGGGAGGGAGGCCTGTCTTTCTGGATCGTTTTTGGAGGAGCTTCATCGATGGACAACCTCGCAGTATCCCCTGCTTGTACGCAGGTTCTTCGAGATGGTCAAGAGGGTCGTCGTCACTGGCCTCCGGACATCGCCTTTCTGCTTTGCCGATCCGGCGAGACCTGATACTCTCCCTCTTCCACGCTGCGAGGCATTCAACTTGGAACGAGAACTCACAACGTTAGTCGAATCGATCTTGAGGGCCGGTGCAAAGGTGCGTGAATTGGTCAAGGTTGGATTCGACGTGCAGAGGAAATCGGACGGTTCGCCGGTCACCACGGTGGATCATGAGGTCAACCGCATCCTGCACGAGATGCAAGAGAGGGAGTTTCCACTCGATGGTTGGCTCTCGGAAGAGTCTCCTGACAATCCGGTTCGACTCACCAGCAAGCGCGTCTGGATTGTAGACCCGATCGACGGCACGAAGGCCCTGGTGAACCGGATACCGGAGTTTTGCATCTCAGTTGCGTTGATAGAACGAGGCATACCGGTCGTCGCCGCGCTCCTGAACCCCTCAACCGACGAACTCTTCACCGCAGTGCGCGGCGGCGGATTATTCTTGAACGGCACGCGTATCACCCCATCCCCTGCGTATGACACAAAGCCCGCTATCCTGGTCAATGCGTGGGAGTTCCGGATCGGCCGATGGTCAACACTTGCCGAGACCACTCGGTGCCGTCCGATGCATTCCATCGCCAATGCGCTGGCCCTAGTTGCTTCGGGCCGCATCCAAGCTGCCTTGACCATCGAGCCACTCAATGAATGGGACCTCGCAGCGGGAGTCCTCCTCATCGAAGAAAGTGGCGGCGGCGTCACCGACGCGGACGGAAACCCCTTTGTCTTCAATCAACCGACACCGAGGTTTCGGGGAGCCATCGCTGCCGCCGATAAGAACCTGCACGCCACCCTCCAGGCTCATGCCGGACGTGCCGGCTCAACATCAGATCGGGAGCAAGCCGTTCCTTAGCGCATCATTCCCTCCTTACGCTCATTGCCGACGCCTATGCCCACGTAGTCCTCAAGAATCTCGCCTCTTTTTTGATATTCGTTGAGAACGATCAAAATACTTCTATACTGACAGGAGTGAGAACAGGCACTTACTCACTCCTGCGTCTATACAAATAGGAACCATGCAGAACCTGGCCCACCGAACCATCGAACCGCGTGCCTACGACCCCCTGATCCATGAAGGCTTCATCCGTCAGGCGGATCTGGTGAAAGCGGTTCAGGAGTCTCAGGGAGGACAGACCGATTTAGAAGGTGTGTTGATCAAAAAGTATCGAGTCCCGAAATCGGCGCTCGGCAAGACATTGAGTACGTTTTTCGATTGCCCCTATATTCCCTACGACGAACGGACCCTGGCAAACCCCCAACTCCTCAATAATCTCAGTCACGATTACCTTCGCAAGCATCACTGGCTCCCACTGAAGCAGCAGGGTGACATCCTGGATGTCCTCATCGACAACCCACATGATCTCAGTAGAGGTCATGACATCCAACGCGCCTTCCCTGGCCTGACGATTCGGTATGCCTTGGGCCTGCGGTGTGACATTGAGCGGTTCCTCAACGCCACGATCGGAGACACCGACAGCGGATCCATCTCGGACACGCTGGGCGAGCTGGTCAACGACGCGCACCAGGAGCAGCTGGGCGACACCGACTCTGACGGGATTGACGAGAACGATTCTGCGATCGTTCGACTCGCGCACCAGATCATTGTCGAAGCCTACCGGCACGAAGCATCCGATATCCATATCGAACCGTATTCGGATCGCAAGGAAACGGCCATTCGTTTTCGCGTGGATGGCACCTGTTCCACCTACATGCGGATTCCCGCGATCTATCGCCGAGCCTTGGTGTCCCGTATCAAGATCATGTCCAATCTGGATATTTCCGAACGCCGGAAACCGCAGGACGGGAAGATTAGGTTCAAGCTGAACCAGGATAGAGAAATCGAGCTGCGCGTGGCGACCTTGCCTACCGCCGGGAACAATGAAGACGTGGTCATGCGATTGCTCTCAGCGAAGGAACCTCTCCCTCTCGATGCCATGGAATTTGCTCCAGCCACGCTCACGAAGCTGTTGGAAATCGTGGAGAAACCGCACGGCATGATCTTGTGCGTGGGCCCTACCGGATCCGGAAAGACCACAACTCTGCACGCCCTCCTCCGCCATCTCAACACAGACGAACGGAAAATCTGGACGGCGGAAGACCCTATCGAGATCACCCAGGAAGGCCTCCGGCAGGTGCAGGTTCATCCAAAAATCGGGTTTACCTTTGCCGCCGCCATGCGGTCATTCTTACGAGCCGACCCGGATATCATCATGATCGGTGAGATGCGGGACAAGGAAACTGCCGATGTGGCTATCGAGGCCTCGCTGACCGGGCACTTAGTCTTGAGCACATTACACACGAACGGGGCGGTCGAGACGGTGGTCCGCCTCCTCGACTTGGGATGCGATCCCTTCAACTTCGCCGATGCCATGCAAGGAGTGCTTGCTAAACGCCTCTGCAAACGGATCTGCGTCAATTGTAAAGAGCCGTACCACCCAACAGTGCAAGAGTACGATCGGCTGGCGCATGGATACGGTCAACAGGCGTGGGAAGCACTCGGAGTGGGCTATCGCGAAGATTTTCAGCTTTATCGAGGCCGCGGATGTGAGACCTGCAACCAGACCGGCCTCAAGGGTCGGGTCGCGATACACGAACTCTTATGCGGGTCTGAGGATTTGCGAAGCCTGATCCAGAATCACGCCAAAACGGCGGAGATGCAGGGCCTGGCCGCGAAGGAAGGGATGGTAACACTTGTACAGGATGGAATTCTGAAAATACTCGCAGGCCTGACCACCTATGAACAAGTTCGAAGCGTCGCCATGAAATAGCCGCTCGAATCTCGGCCTGGCCCTCTCTGCTCAGGTCGTCGATTCCATCGCCTTGACGAATTTCTTTAACTGTTCACCCGCCTCAGGACGAATTTTAATAAACTCAACACCGAACCTCGCTGCCGAAACCCATCGGACCGCGGCCAGATCGATCTGGATCGGCTCCTCTCGTTCACGGAGATACATCGTCAATTGTAGATAGACTCCGGCGCCAGGGACGGTGTCTGACGTGATCGCGCAACCCTCAGCGGACACATTCAAGATCGTGCCCTCCTCGGAAAAACTGTCTCCGCTAAACGAGACAGGAAGTTGTACCGCAAAACGGGTATGCTTACGTCCTTCCATAAGAATTCCTGCCGATCATCGGCTATGGCGCAAGAAGCTCTTCATGGTGCCTGCTTCTCCAATCATAGCGACTGTTCACCCGCTCGTCGAGCAACAGGCGCAAATCAGGCTGAGCTCAAAACCAAGACTGACGGAAGATGAGATTCATTCCTATTCAGCGTTGACCTCAGCGTCAATCTTCGAGCCTGTTAGCCAAGCCTCGCAAGCCGCCGGCATGCGTCATCAATATCGGAGTCAATTTTCGCATAGCTGAATCGAATGAACTGCCTCCCGTCTGTCCCCGCAAAGAAGGCTTCCCCCGGTACGCCGGCCAAGCCGATTGTCTCGAGGAGGAACATCGCCCGCTCTTTTCCCGTTACGCCAGGCAGGCGCGACGCGTCAGCCAGCACATAGTACGCACCCTGTGGAATCGAAGGCGTCAGACCGGCATGGGCCAAAGCCTGGCAGAACCGATCGCGCTTCCGCTGATAATCGCGTGCGAGCTCGTGATAGAACGAACCAGGAAGTTCCTGGATGCCCACCGCCACTCCCGCCTGTAACGGCGTCGGGGCACAGACATAGAGCAAGTCGTTCATGGCGCCGATCGCCTGTGCCCACCGTGCCGATGCAACACTGTAGCCGATGCGCCAGCCGGTGATACTAAATGTTTTGGAATACCCGCCAATGGTAATCGTACGGTCTGCCATGCCCGGCAAGGTTGCCATGCTCACATGTGTGCGACCGCCATACAGAAAGTACTCATAGATTTCGTCGGTGAACACGAACAGATCGTGTCGTTGTGCTATCACGGCAATACTCTCCAGTTCTTGCCGGCTAAACACTTTCCCCGAGGGATTGCCGGGCGAATTCACAATGATCGCCTTGGTTCGGGACGTGATCGCCCGCTCGACCTCGTCCGAGGAAAAGGTCCAGTCTGGAGCCCGCATCTTCACCGGCACCGGGACCGCCTCGACCGCCAATAGAGCACTGATGTGATACTGATAGTAGGGCTCGAAAAGGATCACCTCGTCGCCGGGGCTGAGCAGCGCCAGACAAGCGCAATGAAAAGCCCCGGTGGCCCCCGCGCTGACCGTTATATCCGTTTCAGGATCAGCCGCGATGCCATTGTACTGTAGGAGCTTCTTGGCAATCGCCAGCCGCAGTTCAGGCAATCCATCGAATCGCGAATAGATATTCTTCCCGCCATCTATTGCCAGCGTGGCGGATCGTAGCACCACCGGTGGAACCGGCGTGTCGCAGACCCCTTGCGCCATGTTGAGACCCTTCGCCTGAACACAGGCATGGGTCATTGCTCGAATCTCCGAGTGCGCTAAGGCGGCCATTCGCTGATTGAGATCTCGGTCCATCGTCGTATCACTCATCAAGCATTGCGTCTTTCTTGTCGCAAACTTACTCCAGATTGGTCAAGCCCTCTTTTTACACCCACATGATCCAGTCATTACGACGACCCGAATCCATCTCCGCTGCTGTAAGCAAATTCCTCGCCCTTTGGCCATCCAAGCATGCCTGGACCGATCTGGTCAAAATCAGTCTACCCAAACAGATACCTTCCGCTTCTGACGCCCGCTTTCTGGCAACAATATGGGCAATAGCGCTTGCCATCGAGGCCTCGTTGACTGATTGGCACGGACATAGCGTTGGACAGGCCGCCAGAGTAGAGCCCACAAGCCCGGGTATCTGGCGCATTTTGCCACGCCCATGGAAATCCAGGAGCTACAGCACCGACATTCACCCCTGATGGATGGAGCGTGAAGTTAGTATCAAGAAGTCCACGGTGGATCCTGCTATTCTGCCACTGGCCTACTTCAGCCAAGGGCCTTATATTTCGGGAACACTGTCTACACATCGTCACCAAGGTGCTGTCGGAAAGGCCCTAGGACTTTCGGGTCGATACTACAGGTCTTTTGGACGCTTGCTATCCCTGTAACCCAACGTCTAAAATCCAGCCTTCCTTACATATCAAGGCGTTGAAAGGTCAGCCCCATGAGTGGTTCCGAGTTACTTCTCGAGTATCTGACCAAATACTTTCCGATTCTGTTTTTTGTCATCATCGCGCTGACGTTCGGCCTGTGGTCGTTGATTATCAGTTATCTCGTTCATCCGAAATATCCAGAATCAGAGAAGCTCTCGACGTATGAGTGTGGAGCGGAACCGTTTTCGGATGCTCGGATGCCCTTCCCGGTTCGGTATTACATTTTTGCGATGCTGTTCGTGATCTTCGATATCGAAGTCATCTTTCTCTATCCCTGGGCAGTAGTCTTTACCAAGATTGCGTTGATCGGATTGATTGAAATGCTGGTGTTCATCGGATTGTTTTTGGTGGCCTATGTCTATGCGTGGCGGAAGGGAGCCCTGGAATGGGACTGATTCAACTTGGTCGTCATGACAAGGATGGCACATCCGACATCGTCACCACGACGGTGGAAAAAGCCGTCAACTGGGCTCGCAAGGGATCGCTGTGGCCCATGACGTTTGGCCTGGCCTGTTGCGCAATCGAAATGATTGCCGCCGTCTCGTCACGGTACGATATGGACCGTTACGGCGCGGGGGTCTTCCGGGCCTCACCACGCCAGTCCGACCTCATGATTGTGGCCGGAACCGTCTGCCGACGAATGGCTCCTGTCATCCGAAAGCTCTACGATCAGATGCCCGAACCGAAATATGTCATTGCGATGGGATCGTGCGCAACATCAGGAAATATCTACGATAGCTATAGCGTCGTCCAAGGTGTCGATCGCTTTGTGCCGGTCGATATCTATGTGCCAGGTTGCCCTCCAACACCGGAAGCGCTCTTCGACGGCATCCTCAAGTTACAAGAACGAATCATGCTGAAACGTGTGTTCCTCAAACAACCGGATCAAGTCAAGTCCAGTTTTAAAATATAGGTCACGATCGATGGTGTTGCAGGAACTAGCCAGCCGACTCCAAAATGATTTTTCCGCAGCCCTCGTCAGAACTGTTGAGTGGCGTGGGGAGCTTTCGGTCACCGTGATGCGAGATCGGCTCCATGAGATTGCACAATTCCTTCGCAACGACCCGGCTATGGACTTCGACTATATCGTGCATGTGAGTTCGGTCGACTGGCCCGACGACGAAGAACGGTTTGAAGTCGTGTATGAATTGTATTCGATCAGAAAACGCCATCAAATCAGGCTCAAGACCAGGGTGCCGGAGTCGGACTGCGTAGTAGATTCTCTGACGGACCTCTGGAAAGGCGCGGACTTCATGGAGCGCGAAGTCTACGACATGATGGGAATCCGCTTCCGGAACCATCCGGATCTCCGCCGGATTCTCTTGCCTGACGACTATACCGAAGGCTATCCCTTGCGAAAAGATTTTCCGCTTCGTGGCAAGGGCTGGCGTGACACATTCGAGTTCCTGGACGAAACGGCTCGGTAGGACAGACCATGGCCTTCGAAGATCAACGAACTACCGTCTATAAGATCGACCCGGCCCATCCGGAGAGCGAGACCCTTCCGACTCTGCGCACAGAGGAACTCCTTCTCAATATGGGCCCCCAGCATCCTGCTACCCACGGAGTGCTGAAAGTGATCCTCGAATTGGAAGGGGAACGCCTCGTCAAGTCTACCCCGGTCCTGGGCTATCTGCACCGCGGCGTGGAGAAACTTGCGGAAGACGGCACCTATCACCAATTTATCCCCCATACCGACCGGCTCGACTACGTCTGCGCGATGTATAACAATTTTGCCTACTGTCGCGCGGTCGAAAAACTCATGAATATTACCCTGCCTGACCGTGCAGAGTACCTGCGCACGATTGTGGCAGAGGTTCAACGGATTGTCGGCCATCAGTTTTGGCTCGGCACCCAGGCGCTCGACATCGGCGCGATGACCGTCTTTTTCTATTGTTTCCGTGATCGTGAAATTTTGATGGACTGGTTCGATGAACTCTGCGGCGCGCGCCTCACCACCAGCTGGTATCGCATTGGTGGTGTCGAGCGTGACTTCACGCCCTCGTTACTTGATAAGTTGAAGCAGTTCCTGGACTACTTTCCCCCAAAAATCGACGAGTACCAGGTATTCCTGGAGACAAACCGAATTTGGGTCGGGCGGACCAAGGGGGTGGCCATCATCTCGGCGGAAGACGCCGTGAGTTTCGGCCTGAGCGGGCCGACACTCCGCGGGTCAGGCGTCGACTATGACCTCCGTAAAGCCCAGCCCTATTCAGCCTATCCAAAATGCGAATTCAGTGTGCCGCTCGGCAAGAACGGCGACACCTACGATCGGTACTGGATCCGCGTTCTAGAGCTCTACGAGAGCGTAAAAATCATCCGACAATGCCTGGAGCAGATGCAGGATGGCCCCATTATGGCCGATGTGCCCAGCGTCACGTTGCCGCCGAAGCAACGGGTCTTTACGAACCTGGAATCCATGATCCAGCAATTCAAGCTGTTCTCGCAGGGCTTCGACGCCCCTCCCGGAGAAATCTATTGCGGGACCGAAGCGCACAAGGGGGAGCTGGGGTTTTACATCGTCAGCACGGGCGGCGGAAAACCCTACCGCTTGAAAATTCGCGCCCCCTCGTTTATTCACATGGGCGCATTCGACCATATGTCCAGAGGCTACATGATTTCCGATGCGGTCACGATCTTCGGAACCTACGACATTGTGATGGGGGAGTGCGATCGGTAGACGTGAAACGTGAGATGTGAAAAGTAAAAGGTAGTGCGCAATTTCGTTTTACGTTTTACAAGGAAGAAACATGGGACTGAAGCCGGGAACCAATCCTGATGTGGAAGCTGTCACGATCGAGCTCTCGATCGATGGGAAGTCCGTAACGGCAAAGAGCGGAGTCTCGCTCTACGATGTGATCTCGAGCACCGGCAAGATCATCCCGGCCATGTGCTACCACTATACCTTCGACCCCTTCGGTTCCTGCGGGATGTGTTTAGTCATGCAGGAAGGCAAGAAAGCGCCTGTCCGCTCCTGTACCGCTAAAGCGGCAGCCGGCATGATCATCAAGACCGACGGGGACGATCTCTTCCTGGCCAGGAAGAAAGCAGTGGAAAAGCACCTCTCCGTCCATCCGCTCGACTGCCCAGTTTGCGACGCCGATGGCCATTGCGAACTCCAAGACATGGCCTTCCGGCACGGGGTCACCAACCTGGCTAATGCGAAACAGAAATTTATTCCGGAAGATACGCGCAGCCCGGTACTCGACTTTAATATGAACCGCTGTATTGCTTGCGCGGAATGCATCAATGTCTGCAAGGACGTGCTGATGATCGATGCCCTTCAGTTCATGAAGAAGGGCGGATTTAATCAAGTCGTGCCGAAAGGAGACCTCGCACTGTCCTGCGAGTTCTGCGGAGACTGCCTTGCGGTCTGCCCGGTCGGCGCCATTACGAACAAATTCTCCAAATACTTATATAAGCCGTGGCAGATGAAGAAAACCACGACGACGTGTAACTACTGCGGCGACGGTTGCCAGATGTACCTTGAGACCAAAGACGCGGAAGTCGTCCGCGTGACCTCGCCTCTCTCTTGGAAGAACAAATGGGGCGACCGGGCCGAGACTGCCAAGGGGCACGGCGGGATCTGTGTGCGAGGACGGTTTGGGTTCGAGTACATCGATAGCGCCGCACGCCTGAAGCAGCCGCTCCTTCGCAAAGGCAATCAACTGGTCGAAGCTCCCTGGCTCGAAACCATGCACCAGGTGGTGGATCGGTTCTCCGAAATCCGACGTAAGCACGGACCCGATGCCATAGCCGGTTTGATCACCGCGCGCTGCACCAACGAAGAGTTGTATCTTTTCCAAAAGCTCATGCGTGCAGGGTTCCAGACCAATCATCTCGACAGCAGCGCACGCTACGGCCATCTCAACTTCGTCCATGCCTCTCAACACGCCTTGGGGATTGGGCGAAGTCCGAACGACTGGGAAGACCTGACAAAAGCCAAAGCCGTGATACTCATCGGCTCCAACCTCACGGAGACAAACCCACTTACCGCCGTGCGCATCAAAGAAGCGATTCGCGTCTATAAAGCACAAGTGGTGGTGATCGACTCCGCTGTCACGAACATGGCCAAGCTCGCATCCCACCCGGTCCTGATCGCACCGGGAACGGAAGGACTCGTGATCGACGGACTTGTGAAGGCCGCCCTAGAGTTGGACCTGATCGACGAAACCAGCGTCAAGAAACATCCGCACGCTTTCGAAGCGCTGAAGGCCGCCGTGGCCCACGTCTCATTGGAACAAGTGGCGGTCCAGACCCGCATGTCGGTCGAATCGCTGAAAGATACTGTGACCATCTTCGCCGAAGCGTCCCGTTCCATCATTCTCTGCGCTGAAGGCATCGTCCGTCGACCCGATGGATATCAGAATGTCTTGAAACTGATCGACCTCGCCTGGATCACCGGCAAGTTGGACCAACCAGGTTGCGGGGTGAATACGGTGACAGAGGAGCCGAACGAACAGGGTGCTGTAGACATGGGCGCCGCGCCGGAATTTCTCCCTGGGCAGGTCTCGTTCAACGATCAGACGGCTCGTGATCGCTTTGCCAAGGCCTGGGACGTCACGCTGCCTGCAGCCGGCTCTGGAGCGAATCTTGTTGAGATCCTCAAAGGCTGTAAGACTGGCCAGATCCGCGCGCTGTATGTGATCGGAGAAAATCCGCTCGCGACATTGCCGGCATCGATGGAAGTCCGCGCCGCGCTGGATCGGCTGGAATTACTCGTTGTCCAGGATCCGTTTCTCACCGAGACGGCACGGATGGCACATGCCGTACTGCCGGCTTGCACTTCTGCGGAAAAAGACGGCACCTTTACCAATCTGGAAGGTCGAGTTCTCCGCGTCCGCGAGGCCATCGATCCGATCGGGGAAAGTTTGCCGGACTGGCACATTATGACGGCGCTCGCCAACGCGCTGGGCTGTCAATGGGAATACGAATCCTCGAACGATGTTCAAGCCGAGATCATGAAGCTGCTGCCCGGATACTACAACCTCGGACAGCCACGCAAGGTTGTGCCGGTGATAGACCACTATCTCTCTAACGGGTACGCCGCCGATGTGGCGGTTCGCTATCGAGCGTCTGCCCCGTCAGACGCCAAGAACGGCCGACCCTTCGCGTTGCTGATGGGGCAAGTCTTGTATCATTCGGGCAAGCTGTCTACCGAAGCCATCGGACTGATCACGATCGCCCCCAATACCGGCCGGCTCAGGATGAATCCCCAAGATATGGAACGCCTCGCCGTGAGTGAAGGAACAACGGTGCGTCTCACGTCGGACCTTGGCTCGATGCAATTGGCGGTGCAATCCGATCACTCCATCGCCCCACAGACCTGCTTCTTCCCGGAACATTTCAATGAGCCGCCGGTGAAGGATTTGATGTCGGTCCAGGTCGATCCGACGACCGGCGTGCCCACGTTCAAACAGACCCGCGTGACAATCGAAAAGGCATAAGAGAGAACAGGAAACGCCTATGCGTGTTGCCGCACTGACAAAGCAAATCCTCCAGGCCGCATTGTTCTATGAGATTTGGGACGCCATGAAGGTGACGTTCAAGCACATGTTCCACAAACCCATTACGTTCCAGTATCCACGAGAACAGCGAACGCTTCCCGACACCCACCGGGGGGCACTCGCGCTCTTACGCTACGATGATCACCAGGAACGCTGTGTCGGCTGTGACCTCTGCGAAGCAGCCTGCCCATCCCGCTGCATCAAGGTCATCAGCTTGGAAGATCCGGAGCGTCCGCTGCAGCGATATGCCAGCGAGTTTTACATCGATATTACCAAATGCGTCTTTTGCGGCTACTGTGTCGAAGCCTGTCCTGTCAACGCATTGGCGATGACGAAGATGTACGAATTCTCGACCCACGACAAACGCACCTTACTGTTCGACAAGAAACGGCTGTACGAAATCGGCGAGCGACATCTCGAGGACGCGAAAAAGTATCTGTACGCGCACAATCAGGAAAAAAACGTTGAGGAAAGCCGGGAATATCGGTATTACTTCCCGCAATCGGTACTCAAGCCGACCCAACCACCACCCAAGCATCTGGGCTAAGCAATCGATGGTTTTAGTCTTTTTTGCCTATTTCGCACTGGCCAGTATTGCTGCGGGCGTCTTGACCGTTGCGCTCAAGCACCCGGTGCATTGCGGTCTGGCGCTCCTGGCTCTGTTAGTCCATGTTTCCGGACTCTTCATCCTCCTCAATGCCGAGTTCCTCTGGGCCGTACAGATCATCGTCTACGCCGGCGCAATCCTCGTCCTGTACCTCTTCGTCCTGATGCTCATGAACTTGAAGACCGACGACCGATATTTCCACTCCTCATACCTGTACTTTCTCGTTCCAGCAGCTATCGGATCATTATTCGTATTGGCCCTCCTCGTCCGTTCACCCTTCGGAGGCGCAAAAGGCGACGCCACGATCGAGGCGATACTCGAGAAGGGCGATACCCACGCGGTCGGGATCAAAATGTTCAGCGAGTATCTGTTGCAGTTCGAAATCGTCGGTGTGTTCCTGCTCGGCGCCGTCATCGGAGCGATTGTGCTGGCAAAAACACCAAGACCGGCCAGCAAAGAACGTAAGGTGTAAGGGGTCAGGCGTGAAGGGACGAGCGACAGCAGAAAAGACAAGAGTTCGCGCGCCGCACGCTTCACGAATCACAAGGCACGAGTCACTATGATTCCACTCAGCGCATATGTTGCCGTCAGTGCCGCGCTCTTTATCACCGGACTGCTCGGCGTCTTAATCAGACGGAACTTCATCATCGTGCTGATGTCCGTCGAGATCATGTTGAACGCGGCGAACATTAACCTCATCGCCTTTTCCCATTACCTGGAATCCATGGCAGGCCAAATGGTCGCCCTCTTTATCATTGCCATTGCCGCTGGGGAAGCGGCGATCGGGCTCGCCATCATCATCGTCGTGTTCCGTGGAAAGATCTCCACGAACGTGGACGAGATGAACTTCTTAAAGTGGTAACGTGACCGATTTACTCATCAAGCTCATTCCGCTCTTTCCCTTACTGGCCGTGATCCTGAACGGGTTTCTCGGCAAGCGATATTCCCACGAGACCGCGCACCGGCTTGCCTGGGGATCGGTAGGACTGTCGTTTCTCAGCACGATCGCCGTCTTTGTCGACATCCTGCGGACCGGCAAGTCTTATGAAGTCATCGCCTATCAATGGATCTTCGGCGGAGACCTCACCATCAATCTCGCCTATCTTGTGGATCCTCTGACGTGCATCATGCTGCTCGTCGTGACTGGAGTCGGGCTCCTGATCCACATCTACTCCGTCGGCTACATGCACGGAGAAAGCGGGTTCACCAGATTCTTCACGTATATGAACCTCTTCATGGTCTCCATGTTGCTGCTCGTCATGGGGAACAACTATGTGGTGCTCTTCATCGGGTGGGAAGGAGTAGGACTCTGTTCCTATCTATTGATCGGCTACTACTACGACAAGGTCTCCGCCGCCAAAGCCGCCTCGAAAGCCTTTGTGGTGAACCGCATCGGCGACGCAGGATTCCTGCTGGCCATCTTCCTCATTTTTGTCAATTTCAAGACGCTCGACTATACGAAAGTCTTTGCCCAGATCGGCCTGCTCTCGCCGGAGATGGCCACGGCAATTGCGCTGTGCCTCCTCGTGGGGGCAGTCGGCAAATCAGCCCAGATTCCTCTCTATACCTGGCTCCCGGACGCGATGGAAGGTCCCACACCCGTCAGCGCGCTCATCCATGCGGCGACAATGGTAACGGCCGGGGTCTACATGATCGTGCGAAACCATGTCATTTTCGATTCATCGCCGACGGCCATGGCGATCGTTGGCACCATCGGTGGAATCACCGCTTTGTTCGCCGCCACGATCGGGCTGGTGCAAACAGACATCAAGCGGGTCTTGGCCTATTCAACGGTGAGTCAACTCGGGTACATGTTTCTCGGGTGCGGGATCGGAGCCTATACGGCCGCCATCTTCCATCTCATGACCCATGCCTTCTTCAAGGCCCTCTTGTTCCTCACGGCCGGATCGGTCATCCACGCGCTCTCGGGTGAACAAGACATTCGAAAGATGGGTGGACTCAGTTCGAAGATCCCCTGGACCCATCGACTGTTTCTCATCGGCACCATCGCGATTGCGGGCATTCCTCCACTGGCAGGTTTCTGGAGCAAAGATGAAATCCTGGCCCATGCCTTCACGCATCACCACTATCTGCTGTACGGCATGGCTGCTCTCGGCGCGCTTTTGACCTCCTTCTACATGTTCCGCCTGATGTATCTGACCTTTTATGGCACATCCCGCATGGACCACCACACGGAGGAACATGTCCATGAGTCCCCAATGGTGATGGTGGGTCCGCTTATGGTGTTAGGCGTGCTGTCCATTCTCGGTGGGTTCCTGGGGTTTCCCCCTGAACAGGGCTGGCTCCATCAATTTCTTGAACCGGTCGCAGGTCTCGGAGGAGAGCATGCCGTGAGTACCGGACTCGTGCTGACGCTCATGATGGTGGCGACAGGCATTGCGTTGTTAGGCTGGGCCCTCGCGCACTATTTTTATAGCGTGAATCTCTCGGCGCCGGATCGCCTGGCGAAGCAATTCAAGGCTGCCTACACGACCCTGCTCAACAAGTACTACATCGATGAGCTCTATGACTTGATATGGGTGGAGCCGACCAAGACATTGGGGCGTTGGCTCGATTGGTTCGACCGCTTCGTGATCGACGGCCTCGTTCATGCCGTCGCGCAGTTGGCCGATTTGGTCGCAGCCGCTTCGACGTGGGCGGAAAAGTACGTGATTTACGGGGGTCTCAATGCAATCGGTTACGGCAACCATCTCGCCGCACGCCAATGGCGGCAGCTGCAGAGTGGGATGGTCCATCATTATGCCGCGGTCATTGTGGCAGGAATTTTCCTGTTGGCCGTCATTGTTCAACTCATCATGCAACTGTAGTGCGCTGACATGTTAGAAGAACTGGCATCAACGTTCCCGATTCTCACCTGTATTCTGTTTCTCCCCGTCATCGGGGCCGTCGTCCTGTGGCTGTTCGACGATGAGGACATGGTGAGAACGTCCGCTTTGACAGTTGCGCTCTTGGAGTTGGCCCTCTGTGTGTTCGTGCTCTTACGATTCATTCCCGAATCGGCTGCCATGCAGTTTTCCGAACACGTGCCATGGATTCCCGCCCTCGGGGTCAGCTACCACCTCGCGGTGGATGGCATCAGTGTCCTGTTCGTCGGACTCACCGCATTCCTTACTGTCCTGATCATCATCTATTCGTGGGACACCGTCCGCCATCAAGTGAAGCTCTATATGATGGCGCTCCTCGCCCTTGAGACGACCACGATGGGGGTCTTCCTCTCCATTGACCTGATCCTCTTTTTTGTGTTCTGGGAACTGATGCTGATTCCCAGTTATTTTTTGATCAAACTTTGGGGTGGAGGAGCCGAACGACATTACGCTGCCTTGAAATTCGTCCTCTATACCTTGCTCGGCAGCGTCTTTATGTTGGTAGGTATCGCCCTCCTGGACATCAACTATCACCAATGGGCGATGCTCCGCCATATGGAGCCGACCTACTCGTTCGACTTATTGCAGCTGCTCTCAGTTCCGATTCCGTTCGACCAGCAAGTCCTCATTTTCTGGCTGTTGTTCCTCGGTTTCGCGTTCAAGGCCCCGGTGTTCCCCTTTCACACCTGGCTTCCTGACGCGCTCTTCGAAGGCCCTATCGGCATGGCGGTGGTGCTGGCAGGGTTGAAGCTTGGGACATTCGGCTTCATCCGGTTTAGTATTCCATTGCTCCCGGACGCATCGAAAAGTCAGACTGTTGTCGCGATCACCATGGCCCTGGGATTGGCAGCAATTCTCTACGGGGCCATCATGGCGCTGGTCCAGCAAGACTTTCGCCGGCTTCTCGCGTTCAGCAGCATCAGCCATCTTGGATTCGTGGTGATCGGGCTGTTTGCCCTCAACTATCAGGGCCTGCAAGGCAGCTTGCTCACCATGATCAATTTGGGATTCAGCACGGCAGGGTTATTCTTTATCGCGGGCTTTCTCTACTCACGGCAACAGAACACCCAGCTGAGTTCATTTGGCGGTATGGCTAAACAGACTCCCTTGCTCGCGAGTTTTTTCTTATTCATTGGGCTGGCATCAATCGGTTTGCCGGGCACCAACGGGTTCGTCGGTGAATTCCTCATCCTCTTGGGGACCTTCAAGGCCAATTGGTTATACGGGGGGATTGCGGTCACCGGTGTCATCTTCGGTGCAGCCTATTTTCTCTGGTACTACGAGCGATCGATGCTGGGACCCCTTGGAAAAGCCGTCAAGGAATCCATGAGCGATCTGCATCCTCGCGAAATACTCATTGCGGCGGCCTTGTCGGTGATGATCCTCTGGATAGGCCTCTATCCTGCGCCTTTCTTGAGAATGATGAACGGATCAGTGCAAGCATTGGTGGATCGACTAGAAGGGGGAACCGTGGCGTCGGCTGAATCTAAACAGCCGATACGCGTGGATTAATTCGTATGGGTGATCTCACTCTGCTCTTTATTCTGTTTGCCCCCTTTGTGGGAGCCATTGCGCTGATCTTCGTCTCTAACCGGCAAACGATGCTCGTGCGAGGGATTGCGGCGGGATCAGCTTTTGTCTCCTTACTCGCCTCACTCTATCTGTTTTACGCGTACGATCACGTGAAGGGAGGCTTCCAATTTGTCCAGCAATTTGAATGGTCTCGCCAGCTAGGCATCTCGCTCCATCTTGGAGTGGATGGGATTGGCACCCCGCTGGTGCTGGCGTCGAGCATCTTGTTGTTCGCAGGAATTTTTGTGTCCTGGCACATCAAAGACCGGACGAAAGAATTCTATATCTGGCTGCTCATCCTGGCCGCTGCGACGATCGGCGTGTTCATGTCCTTGGACCTCTTCTTCCTGTTCTTCTTCTATGAAATGTCCGTCATCCCCATGTATCTCTTGTTGGGCATGTGGGGAAGCCATACGAAAACCTACAATGAGATGACGGATCCGGAAGGTCTCAAGCTGCGGGATTCGGTAAAGTTTATCTTCAACTTCGGGTCCAACAGTAAAGAATACGCCGCCATGAAGCTGGTGCTCTTTCTCTCGGCCTTTGCCGTCGCGGCGTTGATGGGAATTTTGCTGATCTACAAGTATTCGGGGCTCAACACCTTCGACATTTTGGTTTTGCGTGAGCAGGCCAAGCTGATGAATATTCCGGTTCTAGGCACGACGCTAGACAAGATTATTTGGATCTTGATCTTCTTCGGCTTTGCCTCAATTGCTCCGTTATGGCCGTTACACTCCTGGTCCCCCGTCGGCCACGCAGCCGCGCCGGCCGCCACGAGCATGTTGCACGCGGGCGTCCTGATGAAGCTCGGCCATTTTTCCATCATCCGGGTGGCCTTTGAGATTTTGCCCGAAACGACCAGGGAGCTTATGCCCATCGCGGCCGTGCTCTGTATGTTCAGTATCGTCTATGGCGGGTTCGTGGCGTTTTATGCCAAAGACACCAAGTATGTTATCGGGTATTCCAGTTCCAGCCACATGGGGTATGTCTTCTTAGGTATGGCCGCTCTGGACTACATCAGCTTGACCGGGGCAGTGATGTATATGTTCGCCCATGCGATGGCCACGGCCATGCTCTTCGCCATGGCCGGGTGGGTGTACGATCAGACGCACACCCGCGACATCCCCTCGCTCGGCGGGCTCTCAAATCGCATGCCGTTCATCTCCGGCTGTTTCGTGGTGGGGTGCATGGCCTCAATCGGCGTCCCCGGCACGGTGAACTTCATCGCCGAAGTGATGATCATCGTCGGTAGTTGGAACAAGTATCCTCTCCAAGTTATTGTGGCCGTGGTCGGGATCGTCTTGACCCTGGCCTACTTGTTCAAGATGATGCGCGGACTCTTCTACGGGCCCATGGACCAGAAGTATAGTCACGCGCATGACGCCGTCTCCCTACCTGATCGTCTCCCACTCTTGATCATGATTACCGTGACCATCGGGTTCTTTTTCTTCCCCATGCACCTCTACAATGTGGTGCGGTCCGGCGTCGATCCCTTGATTGCGAAGATCACCCGCGTGGTCCCGGTGGCCTCCCAAGATCGTGAACTGTTAAGCGTGAAGCGTGAAGCGCAAACCGGCGGTGTACAGAACCGACCGCAGGACGTTTCCGATAACGCTTCACGCGATACGCTTCACGCTTCACGAGGCAAAGAATGAACTTTTCGTTCACGATGTCTCCCTCCGATCTCCTGTTGCTGTTACCGGAGATCCTGCTCACGGTCTGGCTCTGTCTTATCCTGATAGTTGATTTCTCCTTTCCTCGGCTGCCCAACGAACAATTGGCCTATTTCAGCATTGCAGGGCTCGTTGCCACCCTCGGCTGCCTGGTCTGGTTCGATGTCGCCGGCATCACCGGGACCCTCTTCGCAAACATGTTCGCCCTCGACCGGATGGCCCTGTTCTTCAAAATGTTTATCGTCGGATCGACGATCCTCGTCATTCTCGTCTCCGTCGATTACATGCATCGATTCAAGTTCTTCCGCGGAGAATATTATTTCCTCGTCGTCATGTCGGCACTGGGAATGATGTTCATGGCTTCCGCGAACGACCTGCTGTCGGTCTTCGTCGCACTGGAATTTTCCACTCTCGGTTTCTATGTCCTCGTGGCCTATCTCCGCGACGACATGGGCTCGAATGAAGCGGGTATCAAATTTTTCATCCTGGGCATCTTCGCTGCCGCTCTCCTCGCCTATGGCATCAGCTTGGTCTATGGGGAAACCGGCAAACTGGTGTTTTCTGATATGAAGAACGCGCAGGCCTCCCCGGGATTGGCCATTGGATTCCTGCTCATTTTCGCTGCATTGGGATTCAAAATTGGTTCTGTGCCTTTTCACTCGTGGATTCCGGACACCTATCATGGCTCGCCGACTCCGGTGACGGCATTTCTCTCAATTGCCCCCAAGGGGGCGGCCTTTGCCATCCTCTTGAGAATGTTCCTCGTCTCCTTGGTGACATTTAAGCCAATCTGGACCCTGTTGCTGGTCGCGGCATCGATCTTGTCTATGACCTATGGCAACATCGTGGCCATCGCCCAAAAGAACATGAAACGGCTCTTGGCCTATTCCGGTATTGCCCAGATCGGCAATGTGCTGATCGGTCTCGCGACCGGCACGAAGATGGGCAGCGATGCGATGCTGTTCTACCTCTTGACGTATCTGTTCGCCAATCTCGGTGCGTTTGCCATTGTCATCGCCGTCAGTGAGGCCATCGGCAGCGAGGAAATCGACGACTACAGCGGCTTGGGGCGCCGGTCGCCCTTTCTCGCCTTTTCGATGCTGATTTTCCTCTTGTCTCTGGCTGGGGTGCCCCCGCTAGCCGGCTTCATCGGCAAGCTGTATATCTTTGTCGCGGCCATCAAGGAAGGGCTCTACGTACTCATCACCGTCGGGCTCATTAACATCGTCATTTCCATGTATTACTACCTGATCGTCGTGAAAAAGATGTATGTCAGCGAACCCCATGATCGGTCACCGCTGAAGGTATCGGGTCCGATCAAAGTGGTGATATACGTCTGTCTGGCCGGCACCCTCGCGATCGGTATCTATCCGCAACCAGTCACCGACTGGGTTGTCTCGGCCGTCATGATGTTTGCGGATGTGGCTGATCCAACCGCATCCCTTCCCGCCCCCCCTGCCGTCATCCCCTTCGGGGGCTAGCCCGCATGATTCATGAAGATTCGCCGCGAACGCGTGCAGACGCGACGCGAGACGGGCACTCGGAGGCGTGAAGCCCTGAGCAACTGTCTTGACCATTACGTGTCCTGTGCCACGACCGGCTGCCACGGAGTCCCCGCATGCACCATCGCATTGAGCATCGTCAGCAGCTTTCGCATCGCGGCGACCAGCGCGACTTTCGGGGCTTTGCCGGCCGTGCGCACGCGCTGGTAGAATACCCGGATCACGGGATTCCATCGCGTGGCGACCAACGCGGCCATATACAGTGCTCGGCGCACGGGCGCGCGACCACCCCAAATGGCCCGGTGCCCACGCAGCCGCCCACTATCGCGATTGAAGGGGGCCACGCCCACCAAGGCGGCGATCTGCTTGCGATTCAACAGGCCCAGCTCCGGCAACTCGGCCAACACCGTGCGGCTCATCACCGGCCCAATGCCAGGTACGCTCTGCAGCAGATCTTCTCGCTCCCGCCACAGGGGACTCTGCTGGATCATCTCATCCAGGTCCGCATCCAGCCGCGCCAGTTCGGCGCGCAACCAGCGCAGAGGGACCTCGATCCGCTTCCGAACCCGAGCCGGGGCGCGATCCCGCCGATTCTGCTCGGCCCCCTGCATCGCCAGCACTTGGCGGCGCCGCGCCAGCAAGGCCGCCAACTCCTGGGTCTGGGCATCGGGGATCACCCGCAGGGGCGGCCGGATGACCTCTCCAAAGCGCGCCAACACCTGGGCATCCAGCACGTCCGTCTTGGCCCACGGCCCCGTCGCCTTGGCACAGTCCCGGACTTGGCGCGGATTCACCACGATCACGGGCAAGGCGGCGTCCACCAGCGCGCGGACCAGCGGTCGTTCCAAGCCACCCGTCGCCTCCAGGACAATCCGTGTCGGCTGCACCGGGGTCAGCTGCGCGATCAGTGTCGTGATGCCGTGGGCGTCATACGGCACACTCGTCCGCTCGTCGGACGGCCGGACGCCCACATCCAGCCGGGCTTTCGAGACATCAATCCCGACAACAACCAATGGGGTCTGCCTCGCCGCCTCCTGGGTGTAGCCCGACCTTGTGAACATGCGGGCTTGGTGGCCCTGGCAACTGTTCGGGCTTGGGTGATGAGGAACGTGACGACCTGGCTCAGGGACGGTCTCTTCGGACCGGAGGCATATCGATCTGTCCCGTTCCATCCGTCTCATGTACCACAACTCCAAGATACAAGGCATACTCGTGCAGTCTGTCGAAGGGCTGAACGGCGAGACTGCTCGTCATAGCCTCATACCCACGCGAACGACGCGCGCTTGCGACGCCGGAGCCTCAGCGTCCAATGCGCAGTATTTCTTGCAGGGTTTTCAGGAGGAGGGTACAGTTTCTACAACGCTATCTTCGTCCACGCTCGCGCCGCATATTCGAACCATGGAATCCGTCACGCAGGAACGCCCGGCGACTCTCGCACCCGTTCGATCGGAACCAGCTCACGATAGCAGTCCTCCCCCGACTCCCAAGACAGGCTGGCTCATGGAGTGGTTCGACCATTGGTCTATCGAACGGCGAGTCCTTGTGGGGTTTGGGCTCGTCTTTGCAGGCATTGTGGTCATCAGCACCATTTCCTACCGCAACACCACCATTTTGATTGAGAACAGCCAGTTCGATACTAAAAGTCACGAATTGGTGCAACTACTTGGCTCCATCGAAGACACACTCGGCGCCGCTGAAAGCAGCCATCGGCGCTATCTCGTCACCGGCGACGAATCATACCTCTCATCCTACCGGACTGTTGTCGAACGAATGCCCGAATACCTTCGGTATCTGAGAGGCCTAACCAACGAGGGGGGCCAACAACAGAACCTCGTGGCGACACTCGAACAGCTCATCACCAGGCAGTTGGAAACAGAGGAAAAATCCATCGCCCAACGCAAAAAACACGGGTATGAGGGCGTCCGTCACCTCGCACTCTCCGGGGCGGGGAAAAACAAGATCGATGAAATCCGTCGTCTCATGACGGAACTCGACACAGTCGAACAACGCGCGCTTCAGACTCGCGTGGCACAATCCGCTGGAAACACACACAATACCATCGCCCTGCTCGGCCTTGGCGCGTTCTTACAGCTCGTCCTCTTAGCCTCTGTCTATTTTCTGATCCATCACGATGTCACCGAGCGACGTCGCGTCGCGAAGGAATTGCGGAGCCGAGGCGAATTACTCCAGGCCGCCAATAAAGAATTGGAAGCGTTTAGCTATTCCGTGTCGCACGACCTGCGAGCCCCACTCCGGCATATCGACGGATACGCAGCCCTGTTGTCCAAGGCGGCTGGTGACACGCTCAATGACAAAGCGCGCCGTTATCTAGAAACGATTTCAGGCTCCGCGAAGCAGATGGGGCAGCTGATCGACGATCTGCTCGTCTTTTCCCGCATGGGCCGCCAGGATATGCTCCACACAGCGGTGAGCCTCGACCAACTCATCAAGACCGTCCTTCACGATTTACGTCTTGACTTGCAAGGGCGGGCGATCTCCTGGACAATGCATCCATTACCTAACGTATCGGGAGATCCGGCTATGTTGCGCCAAGTATTCGTCAATCTGATCTCCAACGCGCTCAAGTTCACGGCCACCAGGCCTGAAGCCAAGATCGAAATCGGTGTCGCCACACAAGGCCCCGCCGACGTTGAAGTCTTCGTGCGCGATAACGGGGTAGGATTCGATATGCAGTATGTGGACAAGTTATTCGGCGTATTCCAGCGCCTGCATCGGAACGACGAATTTGAAGGCACCGGCATCGGCCTCGCCAACGTGCGCCGAATCATCCATCGGCATGGTGGACGAACCTGGGCCGAAGGCGGTGTGGACCAAGGAGCCACCTTCTACTTTTCACTCCCGCTCGCGAGGTCTCTCTCATGACCACTGTCAAGCCCATCCTACTTGCCGAAGATAATCCACGTGACGCCGAGCTCGCGATGGCCGCCATGGAAGAACATCACATCGCCGACAAAGTGGTGGTCTGCCGCGATGGAGCTGAAGTCCTCGACTATCTCTATTGCCGCGGAACCTTTTCCTCCAGGCAGCAGGGTAATCCCGCGGTCGTATTCCTGGACCTCAAGATGCCAAAGGTTGATGGGCTCGAGGTCTTGAAAACCATTAAGAGCGACGTGAATCTCAAACCGATTCCTGTCGTCATGCTCACCTCCTCACGCGAGGAGTGCGATTTATCCAAAAGCTATGCGTTGGGTGCTAACGCCTATGTGGTGAAACCGGTCGAGTTTCACCAGTTCATCACCGCCGTGAAAGAACTTGGTGTGTTTTGGGGCGTGATCAACGAACCGCCACCCGAGGGCTCTGACCAGCGCGGTCACGTTCCTGCAAGCGTGTGACGAAGGCGCTGTTGAGGACCGATGTGTTCCGTCCAGACAGGAAGTGGCCAGCAGGGGCCCGGATCATTTATTGTCACTGTGTACCTGCCTTTTATCCCGCACGCGTGCCGCGCAAGACGCCCTCGTAGTCGAGGCTTTATCTCTTCGGCTGATTTGACGCTACCGATAGGCTCCCTCTATACTCGGCCCTGAGATACTATGGTACAAGACAACAGCTTCTACCGGTCTCTCCCTTCTATCGCCCTGCCTCTACTGGGTATTATCTTCGTCATGCTCTGCGGACCCCCGACGACGACGGGTCAGACCCTCGCAGGGGATCATCTCGGTAAGGGTTTATCCATTTCCGTCTGGGACCCCCACACACAGTGCCCCGATGTCGCGCCATTAGTCGCGGTCGAGATCGATCCCGACCGCTATCGTTTCACTGTGCATCAGTATCAACAACACGGCCTCTCGGAACCGCCCGATATTCGAGAATGGCAAGAACAAACCGGCCACGATCTGGTCTTCAATGCCGGGCTCTTCCGTGAGAATTATGCGTACCTCGGGCTGCTCTATGGAAACGGACGCTCGTTGGGGAGCAAGCGTCACACGACCTGGTTGGGACTGTTTGCGGCAGAACCGGCGGCGGATCGTTCCTCGCGACGCGCGAGGGTGTTGGACCTGACCTATGACACCTTTGACGAGCAGCACGTTCCCTATCGAGAAGTTGCGCAATCGCTCATGCTCCTCGACCGGACCGGCAAAGTCCGTGTGCGCCAAACCGGGAAACGCGCACATCAGACCCTCGTCGCAGAACAAGGCGACGGGCATCTCCTCGTCCTGAAGACCACGGAAGCGGCATCACTCTACGCCCTCGGGGAATGTCTGCGGGATGCCTATCCCTCCCTACGCCAGGTCATGGCGATGGATGGAGGATCCTCTTCCGATGTCGCCGTCAGCCCCTCACTCCGGGAAGCCACGTCGAAGATGGCCGGAGCACACAGCTGGATTCCTCTGCTAGAAGGCAGCCTCACCACTCACATCGGACTCCCAGCCGTCATCGGGATCAGCCCACGCCGGGACCAAGCCGGCGCCAAGACCACGGATAGATGAGCTTGTCGAGCTGTGGAGGGGCTGGCTGCTGTCAACGGAGCAAGGGTTTAACGAAGGACAGGCACACAACGCTAGTAACGTCCAACCCGGCATCCAAAATCACTGCGGCCTTTCTGGCAGAAATTTTGAGGAGCCTCTGAAATCTCTGAAATAGATCAGGCCGTAAAGGCCGATGGCGAGACGGCGATGGTTGGGAACGCCTTGAGAATCTGGCGATCATTCGTCACCAACGGCACCTCCAGATCCTGGGCGAGGGCCACAAATTCGCAATCGTAGGCCGAACAACCTGACCGGCTGGCAAGCTCCAACACCTGCCACGAGACCACGCTATACTCATGTCCAGTCATCGACCGTTCAGCTTCATCAATGATCGCAAGCGCCCTTTCAAGTTGAAGCGCATCTGTGCGGACAAGTCCGATCAGAGCATTACGAAACTCTGACCGCCACAGTAACGGAGCGGCCCACAGCGCATCCCGCTGCAGTACGGCCTCACTCTCTTGTGTCCGTTGGCCTTGGACATAGAGATAGATCAAGAGGTTCGTATCAGCCACAATCACAGTCGCCCTGCCACTTTGAGTTCATCGAGCAGGCGATCAGTCAGTCGAACACCTTTGGGAGTCCCGCGGATAGCCCGCGCCCGCGCAAGCAGGGCGTCAGCCTCAATAGGAACACTGTGTGTCATCTGCTCAAGAAAGGAGATGACTTCGAAGTTCAGACTCCTACGATGCGCGGCGGCTTGCTGCTTCAACCGTTTAACCAGGGGTTCCGGAATGTTTTTGATCGTCAGGGTTGCCATAACAATCTCCAGTTAGATGGTATCCATAACGCTACCACTATGGATACTAGCCGGATAACCCTTAACGGTCAAGCCTGAGTTGGTCCCGCTCGGCCCGCGCCTTGAGTATCTCGTCTAGAATCTCGAATTCCTCTTTGAGTCCTTCGTATTCGCGACGCACATCCGGGCGAGCAAGCGCCTGGGCCTTAAAACCTTTCAGAGTGTTTCGCATCTTCAGCCTCAAGCATTCGGTTCCGTCAGAAAAAGCACCCGGCTTCGTTCTGCACGCGTGCACCCTTGCGACGTACCGCAAGGGGCGCCTCTATCATCACGCTTCCAGCGGTTGAACAAACTGGATGCTAGGGTTTCAATGCGCCATTCACGCCCAGTAGTGTCTGCGAGTAATGTCCGAACGTCATCCTACTTTGCCCCTGCGGACGCACCAGCGCCTGGCCCAGATGTTGGGATGCTGCCGGAGGGATTGGCGCTCAAGATCTCACGGAAGAGATCTTGCCAGTCTCCTGTCTCACCACATTTGAGCGCACCCTGAATTCGCGCCATGTCTGTTGAGAGTATCAGGGTCGCTCTCTTTTCTTCGTGCATCTTCACCCTCTTACATACGCGCTTGCATAGCTCCTGGTGATCGCCCTGCTTACGCGTAAGCAATTCGAGTTGCTCGTGCTGGGCGTGGGTCATCATTATGATACTGGGACGTCCACCCTGAGGTGGGTCATCGGTCGCCATGGTTACCTTGAGACCATTCAAGCTATGCAGGTCTAACTCGCCATCCTCGCCATTAGGAACGATGGTACTCACATGGGCAATCGCCGACCTAGTCCAATGGACATAAGTCGATGGGCTACCAAAGCTAATTTCCCCCTTGGATATTTCCTTGTGAAATTGATGCACCAGAGCCATAAATAAGATTTTCCCAAGCACGTCAACGATATGCATATCAGTGTTATGTAGATCCTTCTTTGTCTCCGCTAAAGTTGCTCCATGCATCAATGCGTTTCTAGCCTTATCTAGCGCCTCTATAGTTTCGTCGTTGCAAGTCTTGTCAACCGCCTGAATCAAAGCACGAATGGCTTGTTTCGCGTATGGCCTATGCGTTGGATGGGTTTCGCAGCGTTCACAATAAAGGGGAGATTTGCACTGAGGACATTTATCTGCAACCTTTTCGGAGGATTTTAGATTCTCAGCAAGAATCTCCAGAGCAAACCAAAAATACTGAAATTGATCTTCTGGCGTAGACTCATAAACCCCAATTCTATACCACCGCATTGCACGGCGAACCGCAGGGGGTAAATCGCATTCCAGTAAGCGCTGCATTGACGCGATAGTATTTTCTTCTAGAAATGGTTGGGGGTCTTCATGCCCCGCTGAATCCGCCCATACAAGGCACTCCCTCATCCCTGACAGATGTGTGCAATCAACAATCTGCTTGGTTCGATGTCGACGAACCCCCGCGCCAGTTACAAACGCGAGCATATTGAGGCACTCTGCTAGCCTTTGGTCGGCAAGGTTTCGAGCTTCATTTAGACTCGGCGCTTCGAAGATGATCTGCAAGGACAAGAGAAATGGCTTTGAATAATCGTCACGCACTATGTTCTTAATCCGCGCCTGAAACTGCCCCTTCGGATGTTGAAGTTTTAATCGGACGTCATCCGCGACAACAGACATTTCGGATTCAATTTCATAGTTGGCGATACATCGCATGGCTGTCCGTTCTATGTTGGGAGGAACGACTGCAACTATTTACCCTCTGGAAGCGAGATATTGTTGAATCTTGGCTTGTCCTTGAAGGAGTTTCTGGGCCGTAATACGGTCGTATCGCAAAGCTGCTTTCCCAAACTCGCCCCTTCTTATGATGCCCCCGTACATCAACCGGTCCACCATCTTTTCGTTCGACTGCGGGCATCGAACGAGCACCGTTTCACCGTGCGCGTTCTGCGAGCAAGGGAGAACGATCCCGGGTCCCGCAGGATGCTCAAAAAGGCCGTCCAGCAAGGCCGCAGCGAGTGAAGACCGGAGGCGTACCCTCTGGGGTACGTTGAGGATCTGAACGATGCGAGAACGATGCTGGCGGACTTTTTCAGCATCCTATTAATCCGCCATTTGGCCTTCTTGGAAAAGCTGATTCAATATCATGTTTCTCTTTTCTGAATCTTTGTAGTACTTCAGCGCCTTGGTGAAATTGTCCAGCGCGCTCTCGCGCTTTCCCTTTTGGGAATAGTACTCGGCAATGCCGTGGTAGGCGCGAGGGTCTTGATCGTTGGACTTGAGGGCTCGATTGAAGGCTTCGTAGGCGGCCTGCATATGCTGTCTGCCCAGCGCTAACCAGCCGAGAGCTGAATGCGCCGGACCGAAGTTCGGATCGGCGACGAGAGCTGCATCATATTCTTTTTGTGCCAGGTCCAGACGGCCTCTGGTTTCATAAAAATCTCCCAGAGCGAAATGCACGGCTGCATCCTTAGGGTTCAGGCGCAACGCCTCCTTGTAGGACTGCAAGGCCGGCTCGAACTTGCCCTGCTCGGCAAGCGCGCAGGCGAGGTTGGCGTGGGCGGTCGCATCGTGCGGCTTCAGCTTGATCACCTCACGATATTGCGGGATCGCCATCTCCAGACGGCCCTGTTCTTGATAGGCCACGCCCAGATTGGTCCGCCCCGGCACATGGGAAGGATCGAGTCGGACGGCTTCGCGGTATTCCTTGATGGCCATTTCCAGATGGTTGGCCCGCTCATGGATCTGTGCGAGAAAATAGTGGGGATGGGCTGATTGTGGCGCGAGTCTGATCGATTCCTTATAGGCTGTGATCGACTGTTCTGATTGGCCAGATTGCGCCAGAAATAATCCCATCACAAGATGGGCGTTGGCCTGTTCAGGCTGTCGCGCCACAAATCCTTCGATCCACTCTTTGACCTGGGCAATGTCTTCCGATTCTTCGAGGCACTTCGCATGAGCCTTCCAGGCTTCGGCAAATTCTCCCCGGATCAGATAGATAATGTTCAGAGCAAAATGGGATCGAGGGTCTTGGTCTGTGCCGGCAGCAGGGTTGCGGGCCCAGGCCAGTGCCGCCTGCTGAGCCTGGTCCCATTGGCCTTCCAACAGCCTCGCTTCACATTGGGCTTGGTAGTCGGTCATCAGGGGCAGTCTGACTATCTGGTGAGGGTGTCTTCAATATCCGGTGAGGTGGCCTGAATGCGATCTCCGAGTGCAGGATAGCGTGCCGCAAGTTTTTGCTTCATCAACCAAGCAATAGTCCTGTACGACCAGTGGCCTTTCACACCGGAACGAAGCCTGGCGATGTACTCTGCCTCGGCATAGTCCATCTTAAAGAGGCATCGCACTTTGAATCCGAACGGCGTGGCATAGAGCGATCCCTCCGCGCTGGTTTTCTTGAGCGCCTCGATGTCCAAACGGACCGCGTCCATCGCCTGCCGATACTCCTGATCCAGCCCTGCCTGCACAAGCGGAGGGGGGACTTCATATCCATGCAACGTCGTAAAGTTCTGCTGAATTTGCTGACAGCGCCGGTGGCGATGCATGTCACGCCAGCCTCCAATATCCATTAGCACATCGAAGGAGAATGCGTAACCGCTGCGGAACTCTTTGATGAGTTCGTCGTAGGGGCCTCGTGTGCTCATGGCCACGTCGATGGCCTCCCGCTTCTGTTTCTCCGTCCAGGTGCGGACGACCGCGAGGAGGCTCCGATAGGGCGCATGGGAGACACGATACAGCAAGGTGGTCACAAGCTCGTCCAACGGATCGTGGGGTTCGATGAGATCCACGGGAGTCGGCTCACCCCATGACGCTGGTTGATCCAAGCCGGTGCCGCGGAGCGCGTCCTTGGCGTATCTGGCGAGATCCTGGTAAACCGAAGCTTGATAATCGTTCGACTTGGCATGGCGTGCGAGTGTCGGCGCGAGAGGTTCGTGCGTGCCAGGCTGACCGCACAGTTCGCCCCATAGGTTCACGGGTGACCGTTGGCAGGCATCCTTGAGTTCGTCTCCGATCGATCGTAATTCTGGGAGTTGCGACGACAACAGTCTGGTAATTTGCTTCTCCAGCGTCCTGATGCTGACGACTTGCCCGACGTTTGTCCTGGCCGCGAGGGGCAGGAGATACCGCGTCACATCGAACGCGCGCGCAGCAATCGTTCGTTGGTAATCAGCCGGCTTCATCGACTCGGGGCGCGGTTCACGCTCAGAAATAAACTCGATCAACGGTTGGTGTAAAAGCCGATAGATCTCGGCGAGGCTGCGAAGAATGCCGTGGTAGGTACCCTCCGTTTCAGTCCCTCGAATGGAATCCGGCACGAACCACCCCCCGGAGGCAAAGTTCTGATACCGGCTCGATTTGGCCTGACCATCCCATAAGGGCTCGTCTTCGAGTCGAATTGCCGCGAGTTCTGAGATGTCCTCGAAGCAGATGATGACATGGCCGAGATCGGCAATCGAGGCATGGCCGTAGTCGAAATAGAATTGATCCCAGAACTTTTCAGAGGAATGGCCATGTACCCAACGGAGGCTATCCTCGATCGAGTCAGGCGAGCGGCTGTAGCGAGCCAGTGCGTAAGCTGATTTCTCGGGCGGCATCGGTGCAAGCGCGATGACCCGGCGAGTCGGTTGATCTATACTCATGACACATCCTCACGTGGCAGGTAGGCCGCGAACTATACGCCCGCGAGCCGGTCGGCGCAAGAAGGAGCGGCGCGTTTCACCAGATATCGCTCGTGAAGTGACAGAGTTTTCGAACGTGCGGTCTACCGAACGACTGCCTTTGGCCTGCGTTGACTTGCCGGTACCCCGCCGCTATAGTCCCGAATCTTTCTAGGAGTTTGCGGAGAAACTGTTGTGGCACGATGAAAATTCAATGCAGGATGCTCAAAAAGGCTGTCCAGCAAGGCCGCAGCGAGGGAAGACCGGAGGCGAGAACGATGCTGGCGGACTTTTTCAGCATCCTGCTAGACGGTCGCTGAATGATGGACATGATCAAGGGCATTAAAGGCGTCAAAGATATCCTCCCTGAGGAGACACCTCGATGGCGTCTGATTGAGGACGCGGCAAGGCGCTGGTCGCTCTGTTACGGGTATCAGGAGATCCGTATCCCCATCTTCGAGCTCACGGCTCTCTTTGCCCGAAGTATCGGTGCGGCGACAGATATCGTTGAGAAGGAGATGTATACGTTTCCCGACCGGGACGGAACCTCGCTGACGTTGCGTCCGGAAGGAACGGCCGGCACAGTTCGCGCCTTCATTGAGCACAATCGGGCGGCCAATCCACTCCCACAAAAATACTTCTACATTGGGCCGATGTTTCGCCATGAGCGGCCGCAGGCGGGGCGACTCCGGCAGTTCCATCAATTCGGGGTTGAATCGTTCGGCACGTCAGACCCCCGCGCAGATGTCGAAGTCATCGCGCTACTGTGGCGTCTGCTCTCTGATTTAGCACTGCCGGACCTGACGCTTGAGATGAATAGCCTGGGAAGCTCCGGCGACCGTGCGGCGTATACACCCATCTTGCTCTCGTTTCTCTCTCAGCGGGAATCACAGCTCTGCGCAAACTGCCGCCGCCGTATGAATACGAATCCCTTGCGCGTGCTGGATTGTAAGGTGCCTGAATGTCGGGCTGCGACTGAGGAGGCGCCTCAATTGACCGACCACCTTTCTCCTGAGGCCCGTACACATTTCGACCTCGTCCTTGCAGGTCTCACAGCTGTCGGTGTGCCCTATCGACTCAATCCTCGTTTAGTAAGAGGGCTGGATTACTATTGCCTGACGAGCTTTGAAATTACCTCGACTCACTTAGGAGCCCAGAATGCCGTAGGTGCCGGTGGCCGCTACGACGGCCTCGTAGAAACGCTCGGTGGCCCCTCTGTTCCTGCTGTGGGATTTGCGGTCGGGCTTGAACGTGTGTCCTTGATGCTTCCAGAGTCCTCGTCGTCCGTACTGAATGAATGTCTCTATTATGTCGCAGCTTTTGGAGAGAACGGAACCAGACTTGGGCTTGTCCTGCTCGACGAATTCCGTCGAATAGGACTTTCATCCCTCTGTGATTATCGTGCCACCACGCTGAAAGCTCACCTCCGCCAAGCCGATCGATCACAGTGCCGTTACGCCATTCTTCTGGGTGACGATGAAGCCGCACGCGGCTCCGTTATTCTTCGTAACCTTGAGTCAAAAGCTCAAGAGGAACTCCCTCTAGCCGGTCTCTCCTCACTCCTAAAATCCCGTAGATCTTCTCAGTAAAACGCTCATTTTTTGATATTGACTTTGTGTTGAAAAGCTCGTAACCTCACACGGTGTTTTTTCATAAGACATTGATTGTATTAGCATCTTTTATTTTAAAACCATGGCGAGTAGAAAGTTAGGTCTCCTGTTATCCACACCCCCTTCGCATCCCAGTGTCGAGACGGTTGTTCACTTGACTCAGGCCGCGCTAGGAAAAGGGGTTGATGTCTATATCTATCTCATAGATGAAGGGGTAAAGACCGTGACGGATCAACGCTATCTTCGTTTGGTTGATGCCGGAGTCAAGATGTCTGTTTGTGCGTATGGCTGCCAGCAGCATGGAGTTCAAACGGTTACGGTTGATTCGCGAGTGTCTTTGTCCGGGCTAGTAGTGCTGTCTGGAATTATTGATGGTTGTGACCGCTTTCTTGCTTTTACATAAGATGGCTTTGTCACTGCGGTGAGCGATGTATGTCTAAATGTATCGCGGTGGTGATTTCAGGAGACCCCTCTCTAACAGCTCGCCCGGTTGAGGCGCTTCGCATAGCGTTAGGGCTTTGCTCTGGGGATCATCAGACGACTGTCATTCTCTTAGGGCGCGCCATTAGTCTCCTTATGGAAGACACGGAAGATATTGTCGATGTCGATATTCTTGAAAAATATCTTCCTTCTTTTAAGCACTTATCTATTCCCTTTATTGTTGAAGATGGGACAGTCATGAATCCGTGGTCTGATGATTTTTCTGTGACGCCTCGAACAACAGATGAAATTAGACAGTTTGTACGCTTGGCCGACAGAAGTCTGATTTTCTCAGAAAACTCGCTTTGATCCTATGGGTGTCACGCTCTATATTCTTCGACAACAACATGATCACATTTCTCCATCTCTTTTTGACATGAGCGATGCACACATTGATGTGGTCTTTATGGAGCAGGGTACCTCTCGAACCCATCTCGGTATAGAGGGAGTTATGGTTGGTGGGGGTAGTATAACGGCTCGTAGTTCCCTACAGGCTTTGACGTACGATGATCTGGTTGAGAAGATCTTTTCTTCAGAACATGTTGTGGTTCTATAGAGGGATTGGTTGCTCTTCTCCGAATATATTTTGTTTAAGAACAAGATAGTCGTCGGAGTAGGAATAGGAGTAGTAGAGTGGATAGTGTGAAAACAGTGTAAGATTATGAATTTAGATTAAAAATATAATATTATCTTTGTGGAGTGCGTTGGGTATTAACTCTGAATAACCCTTGTATAAATAGTTGGTAATCTGTGGGTATGTGATGTAGATGTTCGAGTTATGATTTTGAGTATCGTCTGATAATGATGTGGGTGGTGAGTATGGGCTTGCAGAAGAACAGGTTATCAACAGGTGTGAATAAGTCTGTGCATGAAGAATAGTACGGGAAATATGACTATTGAAAACGAATGGCAGGATGCCTTGGCGTATATCCAAGGAAGAGTGCCGAAGCAGGTATACGACACTTGGTTTACGCCGATTTATCTTGAACGAATCGAGGACTCCACTGCGCAACTGGGTGTCCCGAATAAGTTCTTTGGGGATTGGTTGCACCAGCATTATGGACCACTTTTATCAGAAGCTGTCTCCTCCGCACGAGGTGGAGTAGATACCTCGATTACGTTTGTCATCTTCAAGCAGGCGAGAAAGCAGCCTGACAATAGCGGACATACGGTTTCTACCGTCCGTCAAAGCACTGGGGCACGGGCAAAACGAGGCATCCAACTCAATCCAAAATATACGTTCAAAAACTTTGTTGTCGGCGCCGGAAACCAATTTGCCCATGCCGCCTGTATGGCAGTCGCCGAGCAGCCGGCAAAAGCGTATAACCCACTGTTTATCTATGGGGATACAGGGTTAGGGAAGACTCACCTCCTGAATGCGATCGGAAACTATGTGGCGGAGCGGACCGAGCTTCGGATTGCCTATTTGACAACGGAGCAGTTTACGAACGAGGTCATCAACTCTATTCGATACGATAAAATGATGGATTTGAGGAAGCGGTATCGTCATATCGACATGTTAATGATTGACGATATTCAGTTCTTGGCGGGTAAGGAGCGCACACAGGAAGAATTCTTCCATACATTCAACGCCCTCTATGAAGCCCATAAGCAACTTGTCCTCTCGAGCGATCGCTTTCCAAAAGATATGCCTGATATCGAGGAACGATTGCGGTCACGATTCGAATGGGGGCTGATCGCGGATCTCCAACCACCGGACGTTGAAACACGGATTGCCATCTTGCGGAAAAAGTCTGAGGATGAGGGTGTCACATTACCGGAAGACGTCATCCAATTTCTTGCCACAACGATGAAGAGCAATATCCGCGAGCTTGAGGGCTCATTGGTGCGCCTCGGCGCCTATGCCTCGCTCACCGGCCAGACTATCACGCTGGAGATGGCAAAAAGCGTGCTCCGTGATCTCATCGGCACCAAGAAAAAGATTGTGTCGATGGATGACATTCAGGAAACGGTGGGGGCGCGCTTCCACGTAAAGATTGCCGATCTGAAATCCCGGCGACGGAGCAAGACGCTGGTGCATCCTCGACAGATTGCCATGTATCTCTGTCGGGAACTCACCGACTCTTCGTACCCCGAGATTGGACGGCAGTTCGGAGGTAAAGATCACACGACGATCATCCATGCCTGTAAGCAGGTTATTAAGGCAAAAGACAATGACAGTGTATTCTGTGCCACATTGGAGAGTTTGAAGGAGCAGATCCTGCGAGCGTGAGGGCTGCGCCAAGGGGAAGAGATCATGAAATTACGTATGGGGCGAGTCGAACTCTTGACGGGTCTTCAGCGGGTCCAAGGTGTTGTCGAGAAGCGCAACACGATGCCGATCCTCTCGAACATCTTGATCGAGGCCAAGCAAGAGGGGGTTGAAATCGTCGCGACCGATCTTGAAATCGGCATGCGAGGCCTCTACAAGGCGACCGTGGAAACGCCTGGCGGGATCACGCTCTCGGCCAGAAAGCTGTACGAGATCATCAAGGAACTCACAGTCAGTGAAATCGAAATCGCATCGGGCGACAACAACTGGACGACGATCCACGCCGGCAAGAGCCAATTTAAGATTGTCGGTCTCCCCAGCACCGACTATCCCGCGTTGCCTACGATTGAACGAGAAGGGCTCATTCCACTCGCCGGGGCGGGGTTTCTGGAGTTGATTCGGAAAACCCTCTTCGCGGCCGGAGACAATGACGCGCGCTACATCCTCAACGGCCTGCTGGTGACGCTCATCACGTCGGAGAAGAAAACGATTTTACGGTTGGTTGGTACCGATGGACATCGGTTAGCGGTTGCCGAGCAGGAAGTCGGACATGCCGGACTCAAAGGCGCTCCGCAAGAGATCAAAGCCATTATTCCGAAAAAAGCGGCGCATGAAATGCAGCGTCTTCTGGAAGAAGGCGGCGAGGGAGAGCCTTTGATCGGGTTCACAAAAAATCTCATGATTTTCCGGAAGAGCGGACTTCTGTTGACTTCGCGGCTTATGGAAGGAAACTACCCGAATTATCAGCAAGTGATTCCGAAAGAGACCGGAAGAAAAATCGGGGTCAATCGCGCCGACCTTGAAAGCGCACTTCGGCGCGTCTCCGTGCTGTCCCGTGATAAGGCGAGCGCGGTGAAGGTGTCGTTCGTCTCCGGACAGATGACGCTGTTCTCCAGCAATCCTGATTTTGGAGAGGCGACAGAGGAGCTTGCGGCACGGTACGAAGGAGAGGCGTTGAACACAGGCTTCAACGCCCGCTATATGTTGGATGTCCTCGGGGTGATGGACGGAGAAACGATTTCTCTGCAAATGGATAATCCGTTGAGCCCCTGCTTGATCCAAGAGCCGGACAGCCCGGGGTTCAAGTGCGTAGTCATGCCGATCAAGATCTGAGAGTTACAAGTCAATTGTCATCGGTCAATGGATGAGGCAATCGGCCCTTGGTTGCCCGCTGCGAATGACCGATGATCAAAGACGTGTTCGAAGTAGGAGACTGATGGCTAGTAACGACGACGAGACCACATCCAAATCCGAGAGTTACGGTGCGGATCAAATCAAAGTATTGGAAGGCCTGGACGCCGTACGGAAGCGTCCGGCGATGTACATTGGTAGCACCGGTGTGGACGGCCTCCATCATCTCGTCTACGAAGTCGTCGACAACAGCGTCGATGAACATATGGCAGGGTTCGGTGAAACCATCGAGGTGACGATCCACATCGATAACAGCGTCACGGTCTCAGACAATGGTCGCGGTATTCCCACCGGGATGCATTCCACGCAAAAAAAATCTGCGGCTGAAGTTGCGCTGACAGTCCTGCATGCGGGCGGCAAGTTCGAGCAAGGGGCGTATACGGTGTCCGGTGGACTCCACGGCGTCGGGATTTCGGTAGTCAATGCTCTCTCCGAGTGGCTCGAGTTGGAAATCTGGCAGGACGGCCAGGTGTTCGAGCAGCGCTATGAGCGCGGGAAGGCGACTGCCCCGCTCAAGATGACGGGTAAAACCAAGCGCCGTGGCACAACGGTCACGTTCAAGTCAGATGGGCAAATCTTCGAGACGCTCGACTTCAGCTTCGACGTGCTGGCGCAGCGGCTTCGTGAGCTCGCCTTTTTGAATAAGGGACTCGAGATCACGCTCAAGGACGAGCGGAAAGAGCCGGTCAAAGAGCAGGTATTCAAGTACAAGGGCGGAATCGTCTCGTTCGTCGAGCATCTGAACGAAGCTAAAACGCCGCTGCACAAGCCCATTTATGTGCAGGTTGAAAAACCGGAAATGGTGCTGGAGGTCGCGCTTCAATACAACGACGGCTACGCTGAAAACCTGTTTTCATTTGCGAATAACATCAATACCAAGGAAGGCGGCACGCACTTGGTGGGTTTCAAGGCCGCACTGACCCGCACGATTAACTCGTACGCCAACGCCAACGACTTGCTCAAGAAAGATACCGAATCGCTCACTGGCGACGACGTTCGTGAAGGGCTCACCGCCGTCGTCAGCGTCAAGGTCCGGAATCCTCAATTCGAAGGACAGACGAAAGCCAAGCTGGGCAATAGTGAAGTGAAAGGTATCGTCGAGTCCGCGGTCAACGAGGCGCTTGGCACCTATTTTGAAGAGAACCCGCCGGTGGCCAGAAAGGTCATCGGGAAAGCGATCGATGCGGCTCGTGCCCGTGAAGCGGCGCGAAAGGCGAAAGAGCTCATCCGGCGCAAAAGCGCGCTTGACGGGGGCTCGTTGCCCGGCAAGCTTGCCGATTGCGCGGAGAAAGACCCGGCCTTGAGCGAGCTGTACATCGTCGAAGGAGATTCAGCCGGCGGTTCCGCCAAGCAGGGACGCGACCGCAAGTTCCAAGCGATCCTGCCGCTCAAGGGAAAGATTCTCAACGTCGAGAAGGCGCGTTTCGACAAAATGCTCTCGAGCGATGAGATCCGAACGTTGATTATGGCGCTCGGCACCGGCATCGGCCGCAAACGCGAAGAGAGCGAAAAGGCCGACAAAGACTCGTTCGACATCAGCAAGGCCCGGTACCATAAGATCATCCTCATGACGGACGCCGACGTGGACGGCAGCCACATCCGAACTTTGCTCCTTACGTTCTTCTTCCGGCAGATGCCAGAGCTGCTCGAACGAGGGTATATCTATATTGCACAGCCTCCGCTCTTCAAAGTGAAGAAGGGTAAGACAGAACGGTATCTCAAAGATGAGATGGCGTTGAACGAGCACCTGGCCGATATTGCCGTCGAGGATGTGGAAGTGTATGTGGAGGGAGTCCAAGGGTATGTCACGGGACGGCGGCTCCTACCCATACTGAAAAAGATGATCGCCTTCGAGACATTGCTCAGCCGGCTCAATAAGAAACCGCACGAGGCCAGCATGGTGCGGGCGTTTGTGGATGAGCCGGGGCTCGATCGCGAGCTTCTCAAGAATCAGGCGGCGCTCAAGAAGGTCGTGGCCAGTGTGAAGAAAACTCTCGCGGTGGTGTATCCTAAGCTCACACCGACGCTGGACATCGTCGAAGACGAGGAACATCAATCGAACAAAATTACGTGTCGCCTACTTGCCAATGGGGCCACCTATAGCTTCGATGTGACGCATGTGCTCGTCGGCTCTGCCGAGTTCCGAGAGCTGCAGAAGCTCTCACCGTCGGCGATCGGCTTGGGCCAGGCGCCGTACAAGATCAAAGCCGACGGTCAGGAACAGCTCCAGCCCTCGACGGTTGAGTTGGTCAAGGCGATCCTCGATAAGGGCAAACACGGGCTCGGTATCCAGCGTTACAAAGGTCTCGGAGAAATGAACCCGAATCAGCTCTGGGAAACGACGATGAATCCAGAAGTCCGGACGCTGTTGAAGGTCAAACTCGAAGACGTGCCAGGGGTCGACGAAATCTTCACCATTCTGATGGGCGACGAGGTCGAGCCCCGACGAAACTTCATCCAAGCTCACGCACTCGAGGTCAGAAATCTAGACATATAGCGGAAAGCTATCAGCTAGAAAAAAAAGAACGGAGATTGGCTTGTAGGATGCTCAAAATGGTCATCCAGCAAGGCCGCAGCGACTGTCTTTAATGTCAAGTCGTCTGAGCAGAAGTATCTCGCCACGAGGTCCGATGTTTGAGCATGGCATTCAACATCGTCAGCAGTTTCCGCATACAGGCTGTCAGTGCGACCTTGGGCGCTTTGCCGGCCTGACGCAATCGTTGGTAGAAGGCTTTCAGGACACGATTATGACGAGCCGCCACCAACGCGCCCATATACAGGACGGCCCGCACGGTCGCGCGGCCACCCCAGACCCTCCGTTTTCCACGGAAGGTGCCGCTGTCTCGATTGAGCGGGGCGACGCCGACCAAGGCCGCGATTTGCTTGTGCGTCAAGGTCCCCAACTCCGGCAACTCCGCGAGCAGCGTCCGAGTGACAACGGGGCCAATGCCGGGGACGCTCTGCAACAGCTCGTCATGTTCCCGCCAAATCGGGCTCGCCTGGACCGCGGTGGTCAGCTCCTGATCCAATTGCGCCAGGTGCTGTTGGAGCCACTCGATGTGCTGTTGGATGTTGGTGCGCATCACGCGCGGGGCACTGCCTCGGCGATTTTTCTCCGCCGTGAGCATCTCGACGAGCTGGCGTCGCCGCATAATCAGCGCCGCCAACTGCTGCGTACTCGCATCCGGCAGAGGGCGGCACGCGGGCCGCACCGCTTCCGCAAACTGGGCCAAGATCTGGGCATCGAGGGCATCGGTCTTCGCCAGACGCCCGGTCGCGCGGGCGAAGTCGCGCACTTGGCGGGGATTCACCACCGCCACCGGCAAGCCGGCCGTGGCCAGCGCCCCACTGAGCAACACCTCCAAGCCCCCCGTGGCTTCCAGGACAATCCCGACGGGCGACAGGGGCCTCAAGCGTTGGACCACGGTCGTGATCCCCGTTTCGTCGTACGACACCGTAAAGGCACTCCCGGTCGGACGCACCGCTACGTCCAAGCGGGTCTTCGAGATATCGATGCCGACAAAGACTGCTGCGTCCGTCATCACTACCCTCCTTGTTCGTGGCCCGTCCTTGCGCGATGCGGGCTCGACGGCCCAGGCGACTGTGCGGGCTCTCAGATGATGGGAGGTGTCGACCCGCGCTGCGGCACGGTCTCATCAGACCTCAGGCGAAACGGTCTGGCACATCCCTGTTTAGGCACGACGCTATCAAGCTTCCTCGTCCAAACCAAGATACAAGGCGAGCGAAAATCTGAAGCGTACCCTCTGTGGGGTACGTTGAAGGTTTTCACGAGCCGAGAACGAAGCTGGGGATCATTTTCAGCATCCGTGGAGAAGGTTAATGCCACCTGATGAAAGACTAGGACACATCGCCATCGAAGACGAGATGCGCTCGTCGTACCTGAGTTATGCGATGAGCGTCATCGTGGGTCGGGCGCTCCCCGACGTGCGTGACGGTCTCAAACCGGTTCATCGACGTATTCTCCATGGCATGAACGAAATGGGCCTGGCATCGAACCGGGCCTATCGTAAGTCTGCAAAAATTGTCGGCGAGATCATGGGGAACTACCATCCCCACGGGGACAGCGCGATCTACGACACGCTCGTTCGGATGGCGCAGCCCTTTAACATGCGGTATATGCTCGTGGACGGGCAGGGCAACTATGGATCGGTCGACGGTGATCCGCCGGCAGCCATGCGCTATACCGAAGCCCGGTTGACCAAAGTCGCCGAGGACATGCTGGCCGATATCGACAAGGAGACGGTCGACTTCGGGCCGAACTACGATGAGTCACTGGTCGAACCGCTGGTGCTTCCCTCGAAGATTCCGAATCTTCTCGTCAACGGCGCTGGCGGCATTGCCGTGGGCTATGCCACTAACATTCCGACCCACAATATCGGCGAAGTGATCGAGGCGCTCCTCCTGTTCTTGGAAAATCCGGACGTCACGATTGCCCAGTTGATGAAAAAGATTCCAGGCCCCGACTTCCCGACGGCCGGATTCATCTATGGAACGGCCGGGATCAAGGACGCCTACGAGAGCGGACGGGGACTCCTCACGTTGCGTGCGAAAGTGAAGGTCGAGTCAGACGAACGCACGGATCGCGAGCGGTTAATCGTCACCGAGCTGCCTTATCAGGTCAATAAGTCCAAGCTGATCGAAAAGATCGCCGAGTTGATTCGAGACGAACGGATCAAAGGGATTTCCGATCTGCGCGACGAGTCCGATCGGGACGGCATCCGCGTCGTCATCGAACTCAAGCGTGGCGAAATTCCGCTCATTACCCTGAACAATCTGTATAAGCTCACGCAACTCCAGACGACCTTCGGGGTCATTATGCTGGCGCTGGTGAACAACCGGCCGGAAGTGTTGAATCTCAAGCAGATCCTGCATCACTTTATCGAGCATCGGCGCGAGGTCATCGTTCGTCGAACCGCCTTCGAGTTGCGCAAGGCGGAAGAGCGGGCTCATATCCTTGAGGGTCTCAAGATTGCGCTCGATAATCTGGATGCGGTGATCACCTTGATCCGACAGGCACAGTCGCCCGATGAAGCCCGTGTCGGCCTGATGCGGAGGTTTGCGCTGAGCGAAATCCAGTCGAATGCGATTTTGGAGATGCGGCTCCAGCGCCTCACGCAATTGGAGCGCAACAAACTCATCGAGGAATATACAGAGGTCTTGAAACAGATCGAACGTCTCAAATCGATCCTGGGTAGCGAAGCGCTGGTCCGTTCGATCGTCAAAGATGAGTTGATCGAAGTGCGTGAAGCCTACTCCGACGACCGCCGTACGAAGATCGTGAAGGAAGAAGCGGAAATCACCCTGGAAGACATGATCGCGAACGAAGAAGTGGTCGTCACGATCTCGCACGCCGGCTACATCAAGCGCAACCCGGTCACCCTGTACCGAGCGCAGCGGCGAGGCGGCAAGGGCAAGATCGGGATGGGGGTCAAGGAAGAGGATTTTGTCGTGACCCTGTTCACCGCGTCTACACACGAATCCCTTCTGTTCTTTACAGACGCCGGAAAGGTCTATTGGCTGAAGGTTCATGAAATTCCAGACGCAGGGCGGGCCGCTAAGGGCAAAGCGCTCGTGAATCTATTGGCACTATCCGGCGATGAGAAAGTCACCGCGACTGTGCCGGTGAAAGAGTTCCGCGAAGACCGATTCGTCGTCATGGCAACCGCGCAGGGCATCATCAAGAAGACCGAACTCTCGGCCTACGGCAATCCCCGCCAGGGGGGCATCATCGCCTTATCGTTGGACAAGGGCGATCGGCTCATCAGTGTGCATGTCACCGATGGTCAGCGTGAAATCTTGCTGGGGACGAAAAAGGGCATCACCATCCGTTTCAAGGAAGACGATGTCCGAGCGATGGGCCGCACGGCGCACGGGGTGCGCGGCATTACGCTGGAAGAAGGCAACGAAGTCATCGGGATGGAAACCATCACTCCCGACTCCACCACGCAGATACTCACGGTTACTGAGGGTGGTTATGGCAAGCGCACGCCGGTGAATGAGTATCGTATCCAGGGACGTGGAGGGAAAGGCATTATCAGCGTAAAGACCAATGAGCGCAACGGGCTTGCTGTCGGGTTTCTTCAAGTCCGAGACGGCGATGAAATCATGCTGATGGCCGCTCAAGGTAAGGTGCTCCGGTGTAAGGTCGACGGGTTCCGTGAGATCGGCAGAAACACCCAGGGGGTGCGGATCCTCGATCTCGAAGGAGCGGGCGACCGGGTCGTGGCCGTTGCGCGTTTGGCGGAAACCGTCGAGGCGCTCCCCGAGGAAGGCGGCGAGTAACGGACAGACATGATCTCCTACGTCTTGTCCGTTGATCCTGGCCCGCATGATTCATGACCGCTTCTGCTGCAATCGCCGATCCGCTGCTGCGACGAGCCTTCGGCCGACGGGCTCGCCCATCGGCCCCTCACCGTACTACACGAGTACGCATCGGGTCCTCAGGGCTCCGCGCGCCGCTCTCGCGACTCGGCTCAGCGACTTCGCGACGAACTATCATGAATAATGCGGGCTAGGCCTTCCATGCAAGAGAAGGATTCTTCCCCAACACCCCTTCCCGGATCCAAGAAGCCTAAGAAGCGCTTGGACATGGTCGTCAAACTAGCGCTCGGCGTGGTGGTCATGTCATTTGCCATGATCTGGGGTGGGATGTATCTCACTCGTCCCGATCGAAGCATCCCTCCTTATAGCGTCGGTTCCCAAGTCGGCCACATCGTCGCGATGCATGTGCCTCATGACACGACGGACCTAGGGGTTGAGACATTGGTGAAGCGGTTTCGTAAGGTCGGGCGTCTGACACACCATTTTGCTAAGATGAAGGTTCAGCCAACCACACCGGGCGATCCGGCAGGCTGGTACAGGAAGATCGTGGTGTATGTGTTCGATGATGACGGATGGGCTGAACCGGAGATGCTCAACAAGTATCTGGCTGGAGACGCGGAGGTAGTCAAGAAATATAGGACAGCGATGCGGGGGTACTATCGCTTGCATGATCAAGAAGAAGAAGGAGGTCTCGGCCCTATCCCCAAGGCTGAGTCTGTTTCCGATGACACGCGTATTTTATTCAAGGGGCGTGTGACGGATACTATCCCGGCGGAGTTGGAGCCCGAAGATTTCTCGATATCACCGATGTAAACTGCTGGCGGAGATCCGGGTCTTGTATCGCTGAAACGTGGGGCAATGTCTCGGCCAGTAGGGCGTCGAACGCGGTGACATCGAGGTCAATGGTAGGTGTCGTCGCAGAAGACACGACCACACGCGATGGGATTTCTCCCACGCGCAACACGATATCGGTAACCAATTCCCCGCCAGCGACCATATTGAGCTTGTGAAGCATGGTCGGTTTGAGGAACGTGAGTTGGTGTAGCCAGACACTGTTGTGGACCAAGAGATACAGTTTCTTGTAGCGAATCTGGTCGGGCCAGGTATTCGACGCGATGGGCTCCCCGACGATGGAGACCCAATCCCGACGCAAGCGGCTTTCGAGCAACTTGGACTCGATCCCTAAGCGACGAGCCAATCCTTCAAGGATGCTAGAGAGGGAGTCGATGGAGCCGATTCCACGCATGGCACCATCATAGCAAAAACTGTTGTGGTAATCAGCAGCCTGCTGGATATACTTCCGGCCGGAACACTGACCGCAATTGACATCTGGAAGTAGAGGGCTGACGCCTGATGGGCAAAGAAAAGGACAGTTTCGAAAAGGCGGTAGTCACAAATCGCAAGGCCTACCACGACTATTTCATCGAAGATAAATTCGAGGCGGGCATCATGCTCAAGGGCACCGAGGTCAAATCGCTCCGAGATGGGCGGGTGAACCTACAAGATAGTTATGCCAGCGTAAAGGGCAGCGAAGTCTTTCTCCACCATTGCCATATCAGTCCCTATAGCCATGGCAACCTCATGAATCATGAACCTCTCCGTACTCGGAAATTGCTCCTCCACCGTAAGGAGATCAATAAACTCCTCAGCAAGACGCAGCAGCAAGGACTCACACTCATTCCGCTCCGTATCTATTTCTCCAAGCGAGGCCTTGCCAAGGTCGAACTCGGGTTGGCCAAAGGCAAGAAGCAGCATGACCGACGAGCCTCTATCAAGAACCGCGAAGCCAGCCGCGAGGTGGAGCGGGCGATGAAAGAGAGAAAGTGAGCAGCGAGGCAGCCCCTAGGATCGCCCCGTGCTCCCGGAGCGCGCGCCCTCGGAAGGGCCTCGCTCGACGGGCGCAGTTGGGCAATCCTAGGCTGCCTCGCTGCAAGAGTGGTGGAGTGGATGTCGCGCGTACGATCAGCATGTGCTCGCTCGATGCGCGCAGTAGAAGAAAGTATTGTTGCTTACCGGTGATAGAGAGCGTGAGGGCGTTGACAATGACGTCTAGACGTCATATCCTCCCACGATGTACAGACTACCTGATCAAACGAAGCGTCGCCCCGGCGAAGTAAGGGACGCAATTCTTTCCGTACTTACAGCCAGACCTGCTGGCGCACCTCTTCACACGATCGAACAACATGTGGCCGACCTCATCGGCCACGCAGCGCGATCCAGCGTACGGTCTTACCTGCGACTGAACACCCCATCGACCTTTATACGCACTGCCCGTGGTCATTACGGATTAAAAACGATTACAAGAATGCGAGCCAATAAGGTTGCCGAGTCTCGGCTTGACTATTGGCGGAGCTTCTCATTCGGCAAATCCCTTGTCCTTGAAGCCGATTGCTTAAACTGGTTGCGTGAGCGACAATCGAATACCATTCATGCTGTTGTTACCGATCCGCCCTATGGACTATTCGAATACTCTTCCGAGCAACAGGAAAAGTTACGAAATGGTAAGGGCGGCGTATGGCGTATTCCTCCTTCCTTTGACGGAGCCCAGCGTTCCCCACTTCCAAGGTTCACGGTACTCTCGTCGCAAGACCTCCGCGCTCTTGAATTGTTCTTTCTGGAATGGGCGCAGTTACTGATTCCGGTTTTAGTGCCGGGAGCGAACGTCGTTGTCGCTTCGAACCCGCTCCTTTCCTATGTGGTTTCAGGCGCCCTTGCTAAAGCGGGTCTTGAGAGGCGGGGGGAAATCGTTCGCCTCGTTATGACTATGCGAGGTGGTGATAGACCCAAAGCGGCTCACGAGGAATTTTCCGATGTCAGCGTGATGCCTCGATCCATGTGGGAGCCTTGGTTGCTCTTTCGGAAGCCCCTCGAAGGAAGGGCGCAAGACAATCTGCGCAAGTGGGGCACAGGTGGGTTTCAAAGGCCTTCTTCGGACAAACCATTCGGGGATGTAATTCCATCGGCACCAACCCATAAGTCAGAAAGAACCCTGGCACCACATCCAAGCTTGAAGCCTCAACAGTTCATGCGCACCTTAATTCGTGGGGTGCTTCCTCTTGGGAAGGGAGTGGTACTCGATCCCTTCTGCGGAGCAGGGTCAACGCTTGCCGCCGCTGAATCGGTAGGTTACGAGAGTATCGGGATTGAAAAAGACGCGCATTATTTTGAAATGGCAAAAAAGGCCATTCCAAGATTAGCCGCATTCAAGAACGGCGGCAATCATCTAGTGAGCTTATAAACCCAACTCTTTCTCAGCTTATCTATGCCGTCCTTATGCAAGGTGGCGGTCCTGGTACCTAGCTCCCCGCGTTGATTTTTTCTAAAGTCGTCCTTCGTGACATATCCGAGATAGATCTCCGTAACCGTCATGGGCGCTCTATCATTAGCCGGCTCCGTAGAGTTGTCTACGTCATAGACAAACACGCACATCCATTGATCGCGTGCGCCATGAGTGTCTACCGCACCGCCTGCCTTCCGAGTCGCTTTGATCTCTACGCCTTCCAGCCCTGCTTTAACCCTGTTGCCAGGGTATACCCCGTTCACAACGAGGTCGGGGTGACCATTGTGGTAGAGGTTGATGGTCAAGCTCCTGGAATGTTTTGCCAAGCTTGCTGTGAGCATGTCCGATAAAACTCCTGACATGATCGCGGGCCGTAACATGTCGTCGAGTCGCTGAAGCCCTCGTTCGATAAGGCCAAGATTCACGTCGTAGAAAAAGTCGTAGACGTCCTGCATGGCCATTTCGAAATCCTTCAAACGGAGGCCAAAAGGCAATTTGGCATTCCGATTAAAGCATTTGGTAGTCACTTCGTTTTGTGCAAGAGACATGTTTTCTTGGTGGAGTCGGATCTGTAGTTCGTGGACGCTAAAGACGGCAGCACATCATAAGGGCTTCGGTTTCGTGTCGCAACTACTGTCCTATCGGGAGTGAAAAACCGGGTGTTGGGCCTCTACCAACTAATGGCATAAGAGACGCCCAATCTATATTGAACAGAACATGTTCCACTCATGGACTTCTATTTTCCTGCCGGATTAGCTTATTTAAGAGGGGGTTCTTGGTTTGTTTGGCGGGGTAGGTGCCATGCGGTCTGACGGCATGCGCAGATGGGAGGGCAACGCGTGGTCGACAGAATCCCATTCAGACTCCAGAGCCGAGAAGGCCTTGGCTTTTTTGCGTCGGTGAATCTGGGTCTCGATGCGGGGACTTTCTTGGCCTTGAGCCTTGGAGGTCGGAGGCTGATCGGAACCCATGTGGTTGCTCCTCTCCGAGGAAGTATTGTTCTTGCCACCATAGCATCGGGGAAATGGGCGGTCAATGACGACAAGGGCTCAAATTCTTGACAATACAGGGCTATTTGCTATGGTTGACACAGCAACGCTTGTCTCACATGAAGGACAATTACCATGGCTCACCATTCAATGAAATCAGCGGTTTCTCTCATGGTCTGGACTTTGGCTACACCGTTCCTTTCGGTAGCCTGGGCAACAGATGACATCAATGCCATCCGATTCGGAGAAGCGGCTCTGGCCTATTCGTCCGGCTCCATCCAGCACACCACGCCGCTAGATGGGTCCGTGAATGTGATTACAGGCGACAATCAGACCACCGGAGATCATATGATATTGGGAAGCGGGGATGTCCTGTATCTCCGCCTCAAAAACCCCGGCAATGTCGCGCTTGGGGATCTTTTCACGATCTATAGACGTCCGCACAAAGTATTCCATCCCGTGACCGGTCAATACATGGGGCATTTGGTTAATCGTCTTGCGGTGGTTCAGGTGAATGAAGTTCACAAGGACCTCACCACTGTTCAAATCGTGAGGGCCTATGCAGCTGTCTCGCCGGGTGACCCGGTCATGAAGTTTGCTCTTCCGACTGACGAGGGGGAAGCGGTTGGCCACCCTTCAGGAGGTGATGTGGAGGGGCGGGTTGTGGAGTTCCAATCCAATCTGGGCGTCATGAACATGGCGGCGCAACGGAATATCGTCTATCTGGACCGGGGGAGAGAGGACGGGGTCAGGCCTGGGGATCGAATGGACATCGTTCGATCCGGCGGGAGTCTTCCTCAACGGATTGTGGGCGAATTGAAGATTCTGTCGATTGAAGACCGAACGGCCACGGCACTGATCACCAAATCGATCTCCCGCATTCTCAAGGGTGATCGCTTCAGGACGAAGGGTCACATCCACGAGGCCATACCGATCTCTCAATCCCCCCAGCAGTCTCATGATAGCGTCCCTCCGGAGGTGCCTTCTCAGAGCAAGTTGCAGGTCAAGAATGCCGCCGGCGAAAGCCGAATCAGTCTCAGTAATTTGATGAAGGAGCTTCGGTTTGAATCGGGCGAATCCACCATCACGACGGAGGGCTATCAGGTACTCGACGAACTGATCGCGCATCTCAAGACTGATGCAGGCGATCGGTTGATTCGAGTCGAAGGTCATGCGGATAACATGGAAATCGGCCCTTCGCTGAAATCACGCTATCAAACAAACTGGGATCTATCGAAAGCTCGGGCTGGAGGGGTCCTTCAATATTTACTCGAGAAGGGCGGGATCGATTCGGAGAAACTTTCGTCTGTGGGCTACGGCGATACAAAACCGATAGCAGGCAACGCTACTGAAGCAGATCGGCAGAAGAACCGTCGTGTGGATATCGTACTGTATTCATCGGAATCGGTTGGTGAACGGCCTGGGCAGGCTGCGAAGCCGACGGAGACAGGCGATGCCAGTTATAGCGTGTCTCGTCTCAGTTCAGCGGAAGGCGGAGCTCCGAGCTCTGCAGTGGACCAGGCGGTTCCAACTGGTTCGTCCAAGGAGCAGCTCTCCTCTATCCCTGCAAGCCCTGCTTCGGTAACGAATCAGGCATCAGTCGGTGAGGGCAATTCAGGCCAGATTCCCGTTCCTCCGGCTGTCCCCCCACAGTAAATTCATCGAATGTTGTGCGGAGGGTTGACGTTGAATCGTCAACCCTCTTCGATTCTCCTCAAGAACCTTTCCATCATTTCTCTCTCGTTGTCCCTCCTTTTCCTGTGCTGCTACAATGCCGCATGATATCGACGCGGGCAGACCCTTCCCCTACAGAGCCAGAGACCCTCTTCGCCGATGTCATTGTGCCACGACATCTGGCAGGTTCCTTCACCTACACCGTACCCTCGTCGCTCCGACACACACTCCGCATCGGACATCGAGTGCTTGTGCCATTCGGACGGTCGATTCTTGAAGGAGCCGTGGTCGCCCTCGCTCACGTTATTCCTCAAGGTCTTGACCGGGCGCGCCTCAAGGAGATTCGCTCGTTGATTTCTGAGGGGGCCGCGACAGACGTGTCCTCAAGCCTCTTCCAACTCTCACGGCAGGTGGCTGAAGCGTACGTCGCGCCATGGGGGCAATGTCTCCGGCTGGTGTTGCCTCCAATACCCAAACCGCGGGCACCGGTTGTTCACGTCGAGCTGACAGAACAAGGACGGGTCGCACATGAGTCTCGCGCACCCTGTTCGGTGAAAGAGCGGGCGTTGCTCACTCGTCTTCGAAATAAACCGTTGAAGCTCCGCCAATCATCTCGCCGCCCTGCTTCTGCCGACCTGTTGCGCGATCTGAAAGCTCGCGGGTGGGTCGTGGACGTTCGGGACATACCACCTACCTCGGCCGCGCCTCTCCCTCTCACAACTAGACGGGAGAAACAGGGCAGTTTGGACAGTACCGCGCCGCTCATTCCTGACCCGGCAATGTCTTGGGCGGAACCACTGTTCGATGCGATGAAAGGTCGAGGAGCAATGCAGGTGCTGGTGCAGGCTTCCTGGGCCGATCGACTGAGGCTGTTGCAACAGGCCATTCGTTTTGTACTCGAGCGAGGACAGACGATCCTCCTCATCGTAGGCGAAGCGGAGCGAGCTGAATGGGTTGCCGGCTTACTCCGTGATGACGAGGCGGGCATTTCTCCGACCTGTTTCCATAGCGGCCTTTCAGAGCAGCTCAAAGCCAAGATGTGGGATCAGATTCATCAAAAGGTCGTTCGCGTGGTTGTGGGAACGCGCTCGGCTATCTTTCTCCCATTGACTGCTCTTGGGGTGATTTGGGTCGAGGGAGAAGATGATGCATCGCTCAAAGAACCACAAGAACCTCGCTACCATGCGCGGGACGTAGCGTGGTTGAGGGCACAGAATGAACAGGTAGTGCTGGTCCTGAGCTCTGCCCACTCCTCTCTTGAGAGCAGAGCGGCAATGGAGCAACAAGGAATCACCATACAGAAGCTCATACCGCCTGAGGCGCGACCGAATGTGCAGGTCGTTGACTTACACGATTATGGTCGGGGCACCGTGCTGAGCCAGCCGCTCGTGCGAGCTATCGGGGAAGCGATCGGTCGCCGGGCTGGCGTCCTGCTGTTTCTCAATCGGAAGGGCTATGCCGGCGCTCTTGTTTGTCGTGACTGCGGCCAAGTGCCCCGTTGTCCCGCCTGTCGTGTTGCGCTGATGTACTCTCGGCAAGCGAGTCGCCTGCTTTGTTCGTACTGCGGGCACGTGATACCCCTCCCAGAAACCTGCGTCTCCTGTTCTGGCTCTCGCATGCAGTTGATTGGGGAGGGCACAGAGCGGGTTGAAGCGGATGCGAAACGATTGTTTCCTCATGCGACGATCATTCGGCTCGATGGAGATACCCTGCGGCGTCCGGCACAGGCCGAAGCCCTCTGGAGGAAAGTCGAACAAAGGGAGTGGGACATCGTCGTCGGGACACAGCTGCTGCTACGACGAGGAACTCTGCCAGCGATGGGCCTCGTTGGGATTGTGCAGGCAGACGCAGGACTAAGCGTACCGAATTTCCGATCCGCCGAACGAACCTACCATACGCTTCTCGACGCGATCAGTCTCGCCGATCGGGCAGAGGCTGGTGGCCAGGTGATCGTGCAGACCAATCTGTCCTCCCATCATGCGATTCAGGCTGTGGTCAAGAACGACGAATCCGTCTTTCTCACGGAGGAACTGTCCCATCGGCGCGCATTGGGATATCCGCCCTCGGTGCAGTTGATTGCCCTCCTCGTGTCCGGGACCGATGAGAACATGGTTCACGATGCGGCAGTGGCCTGGGTCGCTCGCCTTATTGCACGCTCGTCACCAGCCGTGGTCGGGCAGACGGCAACGACAAAGCCGCTTGCGTCAATTCAATCGCTTGATCGACCGGACGGTCTCACTGTCTTGGGGCCAATTCCTTCTCCGGTGCCGAGACTCCGAGGGCGGCATCGTTGGCAGATTCTCGTGAAATCATACGAACGGGATACAGGGCTCGAAGCGGTGCGGGTCACAGTCAAGGATATGGAACGAACGTATCAGAGACGGGCCATCAAGTTCGATGTCGACGTCGATCCGATCGAGATGTGGTAGATGTTACTTGTTCCTGCGGGAACGCCTTGACTGCGGCGCAGGTGAAGGGTCCTGGATTGCATCGACCGATTCAGCGGCGATGGGCTGGCGGGCTCGTTTGAAGAACCCATAGGAAAATGTGATCCAAAAAACAGCTGAAACGAGCCCCGTCAGAACGGCTGAGAGCATTGTCCCCAACTGTTCGTCGGTCGGCTCCATCGTGACTGAACGGACTTGAACCATTGTGACGATGGGCCAGGCAAGACTCTCCAAGCCAAGTAATAGGGTTGTCCAGGCCCACACCAGTCCAATCGTCCGCCCCTGCCACACCAGAAAACCTGTGACAATTCCAGCAATGAGAAAGACTCCCCAGGCTGGAAGCGAGTCCCACGCAAGCCATGCTCCCGCCGCGACCACGAGGCTGCCAAGCAGGGCATTCAGTTGAGGACTCCACCATGTGGTGCCCATACTAGAAATCTCTCTCCAAGGACGAGGGGCGGGTTAGTGTGCGTTCAGCTGGCGTGGTTGTCAATGGAGGGGTCTGTTGGCTCACCGTGCAAGACGCTCTATATTCAGGCGAAGAATTCTTGCCCTTCCGCCATTGATGAAGGAACCTATCGTGGCTGCGCGAGCTGTGCTTCTTGCCGCGCTATCCTGCTCTACCGTCCTATGGCATATGGTCCGTCGTTGCATCGTAAGTCGTTCGTTTCCGGGTCACCCTGCATGGCGGTCATCTTGACTGCTGCCTTGTCCGATCGCATGAAAGAGCCGCGTACGTTCCTCTCCCGTGAGGGGCCTCCATTGTCCTGGGACCAATCCGTCCAACGTCACATGCATGATACGAACGCGATGCAGTGTGAGTACCCGATACCCCAACATTTGACACATGCGCCTGATCTGTCGATTGCGCCCCTCGGTGAGAATAATGCGGAACCGTGCGAGGCCGAGTCGATCAATCCGACAGGGTTTGGTCGGTCTGTCGAGAATGACAAGTCCCTGGGCCATGCGATCGATGAACGCCTGATCGAATGGATGATCGACCGACACCTCATATTCCCGTTCATGTCCGTGCTCAGTTCGTAAAATCTCGTTGACGATGTCCCCGTCGTTCGTGAGCAGGATGAGGCCGGATGAGTCCTTGTCGAGTCGACCGATCGGAAAGATCCGTTCTGGATGGCCGATCTCCGAAATGATATTGCGAGGCACGTGCGACTCACTGGTCGTCGTCACACCCACCGGCTTGTAGTACTTGATATAGAGCGGGGCTGTTCCCCAGGGAATCACCTGACCATCTCGCGCAATGACGTCGTGAGGACCGACCTGATCCCCCAAGCAGGCGATTCGCTGATTGATGGTCACGCGACCAGACTCGATCAGGCGGTCGGCTTCGCGCCGAGAACAGATGCCGTGCTGGGTGAAAAATTTGTTGATGCGAAGCTGGTCGATCACAGGGTAGGCACAGTCGTGTTAGTGGACGCGGCGGCCCGCTTTAATCCGTCCCAACATCCGGTAGATCAAACGGGCGATACAAAATTGTGGCGCGACAAACCCTTCGATTGGAGCGATCTCGCTGATATCCATCCCGAGGATACCAGGACCATCGGCCAGGGCTGTAATAAGATGCAGGGTATCATACCATCCCAACCCCCCGGGCTCGGGCGTGCCGAGCGCAGGGACTAACGACGCGTCAAGCCCATCACAATCGAATGTGAGGTAGACCGGGCCGTGACAAGCCTTCACGATGTCAGGAACCCAGCGTGAGGCCTTGCCTTCGTAAGTGCCTGATGGGTCAAGAATTTCTGCGGCAAAGAATGTGGCAATTCGATCGGTGCTCTGAATGCGATCGATTTCCTCAGGGGAAATGGAACGAATGCCGACTTGAACGAGCGGCAACCCGTCATCGACCACTCGGGCCATGACGCTGGCGTGGCTATAGGGGTTTCCTTGATAGGCTTTCCGCAAGTCGCCATGCGCGTCGATTTGCACCACGCACAGATCGGGATAGCGCCGGGCATGGGCTCGGATGGCTCCGAGCGCTCCCGTATGCTCACCGGTCAAGGTGACGATGAACCGCCCAGTGCCGACGTGGGGAGCGACAAACGCGTCGATCGCATCTACAGCCTGTCGGTCGACTTTGCCGTCAAGATCGAGGGAGCGAGCCGTAGACACTCCTCCCCATTCGCGATATGGCTCGCACCGGAGTGTTTCGTCGTATAACTCGACTTGTTGAGACGCCTCAATGATGGCCGATGGGCCACGATCTGACCCCGGCACATAACTCGACGTGTGTTCGTAGGGTGCGGGCAGGATGTAGACACCCGCCTGATCGGGGTGGCACCAGGGTTCATCGAGGCCGAGAAAATTCTGCTCGATACCCTCCCAACCAGCGGGAAGTGTCATGGGCGTATACTCACGCAGTCGGGCTATCGACGCCGCTTCGGAATATTTTCCTCTGGAATAAACACGGCCAATGCGATCACCGTTGTCCAGCGATTGGGCTTTCCAATAGCGGACTGTGTGATGTTTTGGGTCCGAACGATTTTCCCGGCCATTTTAAAGACCTGTTCCCGTTCTTTCCACGCAATGTCCGGATCGAACTCGACACCGAGGGTCGTGGCCAACATCTGGGCGGCCAAGTCTTCCGTATACTCACCCGTTTCTTCATCGGTTTCGCCATGCGCATGGTGTTCGGACAGATATCCGTAGGTTCGACGATCCGTAGGGACTGCCACCCCAATTGATGCGGAGATCAGGCGGTTTCGCTCATTTGTTTCCGATCGAGCCATGACACAAAACGTGATTTCACCGGGATGCAACAACTTCTCTCCGCGAGTGCGTGGAACAATTTTGCAATTCGGTGGAAGAATCGATGACACCGTGACGAGGTTGCAATAGGCAACGCCGGCGCTGCGCAAGGCTTGCTCGAATGAGGCCAGCTTTTCTTTGTGGACTCCGACGCCTCTCGTCAGAAACATCTGCGTAGGTACCATCGTTTCTTCTCCTTAGTTTCGTTCAATCAACCGAGTAATGGGCGACTCGTTAGCTGAAAGGCTTTCCCACGGTACTGCCTCATAGAGGTACAGAACCGCTGTTGTACCAAGATTGGCGCCGCTTCGCAATATCCTTAGACGTTTTTCTCAAGCAGAGAGCTGAACAGTCAGTCGATTTTTCGGGAATGTTACGGCTGGGTAAATTAGCGATTCAAACAGACGTGTTCATGAACCATGTAGACTAAGTCCCTGCCGGCGGCTTGAGATTCAATACCAACATGCGAGGCTCGGTCATATCCTCGATCGCGGCCTGAACTCCTTCACGTCCGACCCCGGAATCCTTCACGCCACCATATGGCATATGGTCGGCCCGAAATGTCGGGATTTCGTTGGCCAGCACGGCTCCAACTTCAAGATGACGGAAGGCATGAAAAATTTTATTCACATCCTGGGTGAATACTCCGGCTTGGAGTCCATAGTTGGATTGGTTGAGCGCCGTGATCGCTTCACCGAAGTGTCGGTACGGAGTCACAGTGACGACAGGCCCAAACACTTCCTGACAAGACACTTTCATCGTGGCCGTGACATGCGAGAGCACCGTCGCCTCCATCACCGACCCCATGCGTTTTCCCCCGAGAAGCACACGCGCTCCTTGGGACACCGCTTCCCCAACCCATGCCTCCACACGATGAACGGCGTCTGTGTTGATCAATGGCCCGACGACGGTCGAATCATCACTCGGATCGCCGGCCTTCAGGCGCGCGACCTGTAACAACAGTTTCGTGGTGAAGAGATCCGCGATAGAGTGGTGGGCAAAGATTCGTTGCACGGAGATACAGGTCTGACCGGCATACCCAAACCCGCCGAGCGCACAGCGTTGTGCGGCAAAGTCCAGATCGGCATCGGGCTCCACGATGACGCCGGCGTTTCCGCCGAGTTCCAGTACCACCTTCTTCTTCCCACACTTGGCCTTTAACATCCATCCTACGGCGGCGCTCCCGGTAAAGCTCAGGAGTGTAAACCGGGGATCGACCACAAGCTGTTCCGCCACCGTATTGTCGCAAGGCAGGATGTTCAGTGCGCCGGGCGGAAGCCCGACCTCCAGAACCACTTCGCCTAGCAGCAGCGCGGTCAGGGGTGTCTGTGGCGCCGGCTTGATGAGAATGGGGTTGCCGGAGGCCAAAGCGGGCGCGACCTTGTGGGCCACAAGATTCAGGGGGAAATTGAAGGGAGTGATTCCAATCACTGGACCGATCGGCACTCGACGGAGAATACCGAGATGAGAGTCGGTCCCCGGCGTCCAGTCGAGAGGGATCACCTCACCTGGAATGCGCTTTGCTTCTTCGGCCGCAATGGTAAATGTTTGGATGGCCCGATTGACCTCTCGCTTGGCGTCGGTGATCGGCTTGCCGGATTCAGCCGTCATCAAGCGGGCAAATTCATCACGCCGGTCATAGAGCCCACCCGCGATCTTTTGCAATGCCTGATAGCGCGCGTGGGATGGCAACGACCCCATTGCAGCGGCCGCGTCGACTGTCGATTGAATTGCCGCCTCGGCATCGGCAGAGCTCGCGCTCGACACCTCGGCAAGGAGCCGTCCTGTAAATGGGTCGTTGACGGGTATGAGGGCCTCCCCCCGCCGCCACAGACCTCCAATCAAGAATGGACGTGGTTCCTGCACGAGAGATGCCCCGTGAATGGTAAAGACTCAGTCGATGGAATGGGCTGATGCTGCAGAAGCCGGCTCAAGGTTCGCAGCCTGCTGGGCGAGATCGGCTTTGGCGACCAAATCCTCTGTGCCCCAGTCGCGAATCGCTTCAAGCGTGAAAGCTTCATACGTTGAGACTCCATGGCACGTCGGGCAATCGGGCATCGGCACCTTGCGGTAGAACACTTCCGACAAGCATGACATACACATCCAAAAGGGTGGTTCCCCATCGCGTTGAGGAACAGACCAAAACGATTGTATTGCAGACATAGGTAATCCTTAATGAATGATGAAGGGACTGTTCTGTGCCACTGCCGTCGATTCGTGAGGTTCGATCGGTTCTCCCTGCGAGCGAGGGGCCGTAGCCAACATGCGATCAATCTCCTCGGCAAATTCGTTGAATGGGACCGCGCCGGGAATTGCGATCGCCGGCTCTTTCTCAGTGGGCCCCCCAGCCGTTCGTATCAGAATAAAACCAGGAGTCCCATGAAAACCCCAACGGGTCGCCTCTTGGCGATCCTTGAAAATAGATTCGAGATACTGCCGTTCGTCGAAACACTTGGCAAACGCCATCTGGTCCAAGCCGATCACCTTGGCGTACCCTTTGAAAGATCCTGAGTCGAGGCGGCCTCGTTCGCTGAAGAGTCGATCGTGCATCGGCCAATATCGCCCCTGAGCTCCGGCACAACGCGCCGCCACCGCCGCGTCGACGCCGACCCCTTGGTCCGCTCGAGGGTAGTCGCGATAGAGAAACCGCACTTTGCCCGTATCGATATATTTGGCCTGCAACCGAGGCAAGGTCTCCTGAAAGAACTTCGCACAGTACCCACAGGTGAAGTCAGAATACTCGATCAAGGTGATCGGTGCGTCCGCGCTTCCTCTGATTCGTCCATCGTCCGTGATCGTCCCGGCGTCTGCCGGGGCTAGCTGCATGAGCAACAGCAATCCCGCCGCGGCAATTGTGCGAACGAGAGACGGGGTCGTCATGTGTGGGGCGTGCCTTTTGCTTTGATGCGCTCCAGCAACCCGACCATAAGGAGAGGCCAGACAATTGTGGCATCGGTCAACACTTCAGCAAACCGCCCTCCTGCTTCCGGCAGAACAAACTTTCCCCAGGAAAGTCCTTCTTGATAGGTGCAGCCACTCAATCCGCCAAAATGATCCGGTTCCGGACAGATGCGCACCCCATAGTGAAATCGAGGCGGCTCCACGTTGAGCCCGAGCCTGGTATTACAGACTTCAATGTACGGACCGACTTGTTGTGCCCAATTGCGAGGGACTCCTCCACCGATCGTAAAGATCCCCCGCCGCTTAGCCGAAATGACATGGCTCGCATAGCTGTTGAGGTCGAGGTAGGGATTGAACGTAGGATAGGAGCGAAGAATGGTGCGGAGCACCTCAAGATCCCCGTACTCCTGTTTTTGCGCACGAGCCTGATCGAGATTTCGATTCATCGCCCAGGTTCCAATATCCAGCCCCATCTCGGAATCGGTAAACGCAGGGATGAATACGGGAACGTTTTTGAGGTAGGCGCTTTTGAGAATACCTGTTCCGTCATATTCTTCGGCGAGCGTCCTGCCCAGCTCGCGAGTAAAGATTTCAGAGGAAAGAGATTGATCCTGATCCATTCGCTTCATCGTTCGAGCAACGACCTGCTCAACATAGTTGAGGTTCGACTCCATCTCCAGCGTGTCATAGACTCGATTGTAGCCTTTCAGGAACAGCTCTTGATCGGACATGGACGGATGGTGCCGATAGTGTGTTTTCCCAACCGACTCACTCAACCCGTGGGCCATCAACGCTCCGGTCGAGACAATACATTGCACCATCCCATAATCGATCATCGCGGTGATGATCTTGCCCATCTTGGCAATGGTCATTGCCCCTGACAGCGTCAGCACGACGGAGCAGTCGGGATCTTCGATCATCGCCCAGAGTACTTCATAGGCTTCGCCGACTCTGCGACCCCCAAAGGCGGTCTTGCGCATGGCAGTCAACAGCGCGTCGATTGATCCGATTTGTTCCGGGTCGAGAGGCTCAAGCGCTTCGAGTCCATCTTGCGCCCCATCGTGAAATTCACGTGCACCCATGGAAAGACTACCACCTTGTAAAAATGAATGAAGATACGGCGCATTCTTTATACACAACCAACGATAGAGGCGTCAACGAAGTAGCGCACGGAGAAGTCTCTCGCCGTATTCATCGACTCACCACGAAAGAGTGGCCGAGCAAGATCAGCGCGATCCTGGATGATAGAGAGACGGGTGCAGTAAGCGCCCTGACGTATACACTGAGACGGACGGGGCCGGTATTACGACAGGTCAAAACAATATATACCTAGATATTATCCTAGCGCCCTGCGTATTTTGACGGTTCTGTGCCATGCCTGGAGATGATGAGGGGATTTGCAGGAAAGAATTTGTCCTGTGCGCTCATCGGCGAGTCGCGAACGAAACGCGCAAACGTGGTGTTGGTGGTCCCAACGGGATTTGAACCCGTGTTTAAGCCTTGAGAGGGCTCCGTCCTAGGCCAGGCTAGACGATGGGACCAGATCATCAATGATGAGGAAACGAACGGGTACAGTAACACGGGAGCTTTTCACTTTTCAATCCATTCTCAACGATTCTACGCAGTATTCAGGCCTCTGCACCGCTCGTCCACTCACGACTTGACAGCGACGGTGGTATGGCCTACCTTGCGGAAAGTATACGCGGTGGGCCTCTGAATAAGGGGATGTTTCAGTCGTTGGCCTGCTCTTTGAATCGCAGATTCATGGTGGAACATGAACAACACACTTCAAATCAAAACTATCGGAATCACAGACTCTCCTGAACTCATCGACATCGAGATGCCCGAACAGGGCCTTGAGCTCTACGTTGGCTCGAATGTGTTTCGAAACACAAACGGCGTCGTCAAGCTTCAAGGCAAAGAACAGATGGTTTTGGAAACACAACCCCAGCCATTGACGTTACTCTTGACGATGGACCTGTACGACGAGCAGGGAGTCCGCGTCGGTCATATACGACGGAATGCGCTTTCGGTACATAGTACGGGCCGATTTACGATACACGTAAAGGCCAGCGGCGAGGCAACTCCAGGCGACCCTCCTTCAGTGACAGTCACAGACCGGGCAACAGGGCACACGGTCTTCGAAGCCTGTCTCATGCAGAAAAGAAAAATTCGCATCACCTCGGGGCGCTTCTGTACCCATAAAGGTGAAGTCGTCACCGTCAGTCCACACTATTGCCGTATCGGCACCGGCCTCACAATGTTCGGCGATGTTGCGGAAAGTCGCGGCAACGCGGCGGTCATCGGATAATCGGCTTCCAGTAGACTCCAGCTTCCATTCACGCGTACCTGCCTCTCTATAATCGAAGGCGGCGCGATAGTCGCGTCACGCTGACGCCTTGTTGAAAAACACATCCTTTTTGACAAGACCCAAGACTCCAGTACAATGGCAGTATGTCAGACATCGTGAAACCTAGCGTGCAAGCCTTCTTGGTCTGTGATCAGGTCATTGAGGATAGTGTCACCAAGAAGAAAAGCCTCATCGGTCTCTTCACGCATTTACAGGCCGTGAGCTTTCCTTTTCAACACTCACAAATGGGGCTGTACTTCTGTCTCACCGATGCCGAAGGGACCTATCACTTCGACATCGACTTGACCTATCTCAACAATGAACAACTCGTCTGCCGGGCCGCCCTTCCCAATATTGTCATCGGTGACCGCCTTCAAATTTCAGATTTCGGGATCAATATCCCCTCCCTGATCTTTCCCACTCCTGGGCGTTACGAGTTTCGCCTCCGTATGGAAGGACACCTCATCGCGCAGAAAGACTTCAGTGTGATGCAGATGCCGACCCACCAGACTGCGTAGTGCTCGATTCGCTCCGATGTCTTCTCTTTTCTGACTAAGCCCTTCTCCCATCTACCGCGCATGTGATAGAACAGCGCGCAACCATCTGGTTTAAACGGTCTCACCCGGAAAGGAGTCATTGCGCTATCGTGCCTGAACCGAGTACCGCGTCGAACTTTATCCGCGACATCGTGGCCGCCGATTACGCAACCGGCAAACACGGTGGTCGAGTGGTTACGCGCTTCCCACCTGAGCCGAACGGCTATCTCCATATCGGTCATGCGAAATCGATCTGCCTGAACTTCGGTTTGGCAAACGACACTCCAGGCGGCATCTGCCACTTGCGATTCGACGATACCAATCCGACGACCGAAGATCCTGAGTACGTCCAGGTTATTCAAGACGACGTCCGGTGGCTCGGGTTCGATTGGCACGAGAGGATGTTTTTTGCCTCGGACTACTTCGAACGACTCTACGCGTTCGCTGTACGGCTGATCCAGAAAGGTCTTGCGTACGTCGACACGTTAACGGCCGAAGAAATGCGAACCTATCGCGGCACACTGACTCAGCCGGGAAAGAATAGCCCGTCTCGCGAACGTTCCGTCGATGAAAACCTTGACCTCTTTCGACGCATGCGCGCTGGAGAGTTTGCCGACGGAACCCACGTCCTTCGCGCCAAGATCGACATGGCATCACCCAATATCAATCTACGAGACCCGACCCTGTATCGTATCAGGCACACGACCCATTATCGAACAGGGAGTGCATGGTGCCTGTACCCCTCCTACGACTTTGCGCATCCTCTTTCCGATGCGTTTGAGGGAGTCACGCACTCAATCTGCACCTTGGAATTTGAAGATCACCGGCCTCTCTACGATTGGGTCGTCGAGCAGGCTGAAGCGCCGCACCGGCCGCAGCAGATTGAGTTTGCTCGTTTAAACTTGACCCATACCGTCATGAGCAAACGGAGACTGCTCGAGTTGGTTGAAAAGAAACTGGTGAGCGGGTGGGATGACCCACGGCTGCCGACGATCAAAGGCCTGCGTCGACGCGGGTATACCCCTGAGGCGATTCGGGCCTTCTGCGACCATATCGGCATAGCCAAGCGTGAGGCCATCGTCGAGATGCAGCTGCTCGAACACTTTGTTCGCGAAGATCTGAACAAGCGATCGCCGCGAGTGATGGCCGTATTGCGTCCCCTCAAAATCATCCTCACCAATTATCCCGAGGGCCAGTCCGAAGAATTGGAAGCCGTGAACAATCCTGAGGATGCGTCCGCAGGGACGAGGAACGTTCCCCTTTCACGCGTACTCTATATTGAGCAAGACGATTTCCGCGAAGATCCGCCCAAACAGTTCTTCCGGCTTGCCCCAGGACGTGAGGTACGGCTCCGCTATGCCTATATCATCACATGTGTCGGAGTGACCAAAGATCCGCAGACCGGTGAGATTACCGAACTCCAGTGCACCTATGATCCCACAACTAAGAGTGGCGCATCTCAGGAGCAGCGCAAGGTCAAGGCTACCATCCATTGGGTCTCGGCGGCTCATGCGGTGAAAGCGGAAGTCCGACTCTACAACCCGCTCTTGGTCACGGATCTGGCAAAGGTGCCGCCAGACCACGATTGGACAACCTACCTCAACCCCAATTCCTTGGAGCGAATCACAGGTTGCCTGGTTGAGCCCAGTTTGCGGCAGACAGAGCCCGGCACGCGATATCAATTCGAACGCCTGGGATACTTCTGTGCCGATCCTGATTCGGCCTCCGGCATACCGATATTCAACCGCACAGTGTCACTCAAAGATGCGTGGGCGAAGATGGAAAAAACTCAGCCGCCCAAGTAGTACACCGGTACGTTCTCTCGTTGGCCGCCCCCAATATTCCTCCCTCTGGCCCTCTGTCATACCGTTTCCAAGTTTTACTTTACCGTGGCGCTGGGATTGCTACACTTATCGGAGCACGAGGTGTCGGTATAACGAACAACCTCGAATCGTATGGAGGATCGCATGATAGAGTGTCGAGAATATCCACGAATTCCCGTTGATATGCAGGTGTTCTTTTCCAGCACCAACAAGACAAACATTTGCGAAGGCACCATGTTCGATTTGTCTGCCCGAGGGTGCGCCGTCACCAGCATGTCGTCAGTTCAGCCCGGCTCAGCGGTGAGAATTCTCATCAGGGCGACCGATCTGGGTTCGCCTATTACCATCGAATCTGCCGCGGTTCGTTGGAGTGGAAGCGGGGAGTTCGGCGTCGAATTTCTCGGTCTCTCGGAGATCGATCAGCGCCGGTTGCAGCGATTATTGGAAGCCTCCATCGTTAGGCGTTAGCCTCTATTGATCCCCTGATCGATTTTCAGTCTCAGCATAGTATAATACCGGCATGACCTGCCCCCTCTGTCGCCAGCCCAGCACCTGGGAAAGCAACCCTTGGCGCCCCTTCTGCTCAGAACGATGTCAGATGACCGACCTCGGGGCTTGGGCAACGGAACAATACCGGATACCAGGTTCCACGCTCAACACACATACCTTGTTTCCTGACTCGTCCGAGGAGGACGACGGCACGGAGAGACAGCAACATAGTTAGTCAACTCCAGCGCCGGCGCATCACAGTCGTTGACCCCAGCCTCCTTCGCAGGTTTCAGGGTTGGCAAGCCCACGGACAACTTGATAATGTGGGCACGGAATTTTTATCTCCCCACGATTTATATAGAATATGTCCATGGAATATTCCTCATGGCGTCAATGTCACAATAGTCTCAGGATGCTCAAAAAGGCCGTCCAGCAAGGCCACAGCGAGCGAAGAGGCGAGGCGTACGCTTCGGTACGTTGAGCCTCTGAGCGACGCGAGAACGCCGCTGGCTGATTTTTCAGCATCCTGCCAGGCCCTCTCACAAGGAGCACAAACCATGCTGTCGACCCAAAGCTATGCCGCGATGACCGCCAAGGCTGCACTGCAACCCTTTTCGTTCGAGCGGCGCGATGTCGGCCCTCATGACGTGCTTATCACGATCACCCACTGCGGCATCTGCCACTCGGATATTCATCAAGCCCGCGACGAATGGGGCGGATCGATTTTCCCCATGGTGCCGGGCCATGAAATCATCGGTACCGTAGCTAGAATCGGGTCTGCGGTGAACAAATTCAAGACGAGCGACTGCGTCGGCGTCGGCTGCTTCGTCGATTCCTGCCGGACCTGTGCGGCCTGCCGAGAGGGGTCAGAGCAGTACTGCGATTCCGGCATGCTCCTCACCTACAGCGGTCGAGACAAAGATGGCCGGCCCACGCAAGGCGGTTACTCCACACAGATCGTCGTCGATGAACATTACGTGTTGCGGATTCCCTCAGCCCTGTCACCTGCCGGAGCAGCCCCACTCTTATGCGCGGGCATTACCACATATTCCCCGCTTCGCCACTGGGGCGTCGGCAAATATCACAAACTTGCGGTGGTGGGATTAGGGGGACTCGGTCATATGGCCGTAAAGATTGCCAAGGCGATGGGCACTGAGGTCACAGTTTTGAGTACATCAGAAAAAAAGCGACATGATGCGATACGATTAGGCGCTACTGAGTTCGCGCTCACGACGCAACCCGATACCTTCACGCGACTACAACGCCGTTTTGATTTCATCCTTGATACTGTCTCCGCCTCGCACAACTACAATGATTATGTGAATCTGTTAAAAACCGACGGGACCATGATTTTGGTGGGCGTCCCGGACAAGCCGACGCTACTGGAACCGTTCCCACTCATTCTGCATCGCCGCCGCATTGCCGGGTCGGTGATCGGGGGTATTCGTGAAACCCAAGCGATGCTTGATTTCTGCGCCACGCACAAGATCGAGTCCGATATTGAAGTGATCCCGATCCAGCACGTGAACGAAGCGTACGAGCGAATCCTCAAAGGCGATGTGCGCTTTCGATTTGTGATCGATCTGGCGTCGTTGAAGTAGCGAGCAGGATGGTTCGGGAAAGTGGCTGGGGGACTAGGAATCGAACCTAGGTAGCCGGCTCCAAAGGCCGGCGTCCTACCGCTAGACGATCCCCCAGCGCGGTACGGAAGCAAATCGTGGAAGTGGCACAAGAGAGAAATTTTTGGCTGGGGGACTAGGAATCGAACCTAGGTAGTCAGATCCAGAGACTGACGTCCTACCGCTAGACGATCCCCCAACCGGCATTCACAGTAATATATGGCATGTGATTCCGTCAAGATCGACGCGGGTTTGCTCACGGGGGCCGGCCGATTACACTGAGGCCCGTTCGACCCCCTGGCGGAGACGAAACAATGTCCGGTCTCTTCCCAGTATCTCCATGACATCGAAGAGGCCAGGGCTAGCCGTGCGACCGGTCAGGGCTACACGGACTGGCTGAGCCAGCTGTCCCATCTTCATCCCCTCTTCTTCAACCAGCTGCTTGAAGGCCTCTTCCCATGGCTGTTTTGAGAAAGAAGGGAAGGCCTCGAAACGAGCAAGCAACTTACTGAGGATCGGTGCCATGGCTGGCGTCAAAAACTTCTTCGCCGCCTCTTCGTCATACGTCACGGCCTGCCCAAAATACGGCCTCACCCAATCGACCATCTCCACAAGCGTCTTTGCCCGTTCTTTCACGAGGACGACGAGTTGCGCAAGCCAGCTGTCTGAGACAGCATGGATTTCCTCTGTCAGTCCTGTTGATTCCAACAGAGGCACTAGTGCCCGAGCCACCTGTGCTGGTGGACTCATCTTGATATATTCAGCGTTGACCCAAAGAAGCTTCTCGGGGTTGAACACGGCGGCGGACGTTTGGACATGTTTCCAGGAAAATTTCTCGATCAGTTCCTCGCGGGTGAAGAGTTCCTGGTCTCCGTGTGACCACCCGAGCCGAACGAGATAATTGACCATGGCATCAGGCAGATACCCCATGTCTTTATAGGCCATAATTGAGGTAGCCCCATGCCGCTTCGAAAGACGGGCTTTGTCCGAGCCCAGAATCATCGGTAGATGCCCAAATTGAGGGGCCGAAAACCCGAGCGCTTGGAAGATCGGAACCTGCCGTGGCGTATTCGTCAGGTGATCGTCTCCACGCACCACATGGGTGATGTTCATCAACGCATCATCAACCACCACTGAAAAATTGTACGTCGGATAGCCGTTCGATCGGAGAATGATCAGATCATCCTGCACCGCGTTATCGAAGACAATCTTACCTTTGATCAGATCATCGACCACGGTCTCTCCCTCTTGCGGAGCTTTGAATCGCAGGGCCGCATCACCGGCCTGATTTCTGAGGCCACGATCACGGCACCGGCCGTCGTATTTCTGCGACAGTCCCTTGGCCTCGGCTTCCTTACGCCTGGCGTCGAGCTCTTCCGCTGTGCAAGCACACCAATAGGCATGGCCCGTTTCAAGAAGCTGCATGGCATGATCGCGATAGAGGTCTATGCGCTGGGTCTGCCGATAGGGCCCTTCATCCCAATCAAGCCCCACCCACTTCATGCCGTCGATGATGGCCTGGATCGATTCGTCCGTCGACCGACTTTGGTCCGTATCCTCAATGCGGAGAATGAAGACGCCCTTCTGCTGGCGGGCAAAGAGCCAATTGAATAGCGCCGTGCGGACTCCTCCAATATGGAGAAAACCGGTCGGGCTGGGCGCGAATCGCACTCGTACTTGAGTCATTGCATACTCACCGATGTGATACGAAAAGGTCGGTATCTATAACATGCAGGGAAAAGCCTTGTACAGGAAACGTGGAGCTTTCATCTCGTTGTCGCTTCTGCTATGAGGAAGCAGGAGATCGTGATGGCCGAATTCACGCAAGCAGCGACGGTGCTCTCGGTGAACGATCTCACCTCCCACACTCGACAGCTTGTGCTTCTTCCTACCGTTCAGAACATTGTGTTCCAGCCCGGCCAGTGGGTTTCACTCAAACTGCCGGTCGGGGCCGCACCACCGCTCAACCGGGCGTATTCGATGGCAGCGCCTGGCACGCCATCAGGCGAGTTGACCATCATCTTCGATCGCGTACCGGACGGTGTGGGATCTAATTATCTCTACACACTCAAACCCGGCGATGTCATACACCTTTCAGGCCCCTATGGAAACTTTACGCTCCCACAGCAGCTCGACCGTGATCTCTTATTTGTTGCCCGATACACGGGCCTTGTCCCAATCCGTTGCATGCTGAAACAGCTGTACGCACAGCGACAGACCGATACGATTCTTTTGATTGCGGTCGCCCCTGCAGAGGATGAATTCCTCTTTCATCAGGAACTGTTGACCTTGGCTGTGACTTATCCGAAGTTTCGCTATCTCTCGCTCGTGGCTTTGGAAGGAGCGCAACAGGCGGTCGATCTCGTACGTCCCATGCTCAGGCCGTTGATTGAGAAAGCGCCAAAAATGATTCCGATGTTGTGCGGCACGAAAGGCTTTGTGCGACCACTGCGAGCCTATCTTGTGGAAGCGGGATATGACCGAAAAGAAGTAAAAATAGAGACCTATGACTAACCCGAATCGCAACTATATCGTCAATGCATAGGCGCGATGCGGGTTAATGGCCTTCTTTCACGAGATTCTTATTGACCGCCGGGATTTCGACCACAATATCTTTTGTGCCATTTGGCACACATTGGCAACCAAGCCGTGACTGCAGAGTAGTGATTGGTGCTTCTTCCAGTTGATCGAACTCATCGTCCGTGCCCTCATTACAGCTCTCAAGCCCCTGTTTGACGATGACATGACAAGTTGAACAGGCACAGACCCCCCCGCAGACATGTTCCAACAGAATTCCATTGCCCATTGCCACGTCCAGGAGGCTCCCGGGGAGCCCGGTTGGGCCATAGGGAATCTTGGTCGGGTCCACCTCAACCTTCGTCTCCACACCGCCAGGGGCAATAAATGTGACGGTATAGACTACGTGTGGAAGCTCGTAGTCAGCTTTTTGAATATAAGGGTTGGTCCCGCCCATCTACCCGTTCCTTTCTGCACCTGCATCAGCCATATTCTCTGCTGTTGACAGTTTTGAAACTTGCGTGATACTGTTAGTACGACCTTATTGATCGGAGATCATTATAGTCTCCGACCTTGGAGATCGGCAATAGCAATGTTGAAGATTTCGAAAAAAGCAGATTATGCCCTCATGGCCCTTCAGCATATCGCGATGGTCCAATTTGGCGAGGTGACGCCTGGACGCGTGGTCAATACGAAGGAGATTGCGGAAGAATATAACATCCCTCTCGAGCTACTGGCCAAAGTGCTTCAGACCCTTGCCAAGAACGCACTGATCGAGAGCCACAATGGCCCCAAGGGCGGATACGTGCTGGCCCGCCGCGCGCACCAGATTACGATTGCGAAAATTCTCGAAAGTATCGAGGGTCCCCTGGGTATTACCGACTGTTCACACGAGAAGGACGGAGAGTTCTGCATGCAGCGGGAAAATTGCCATATCCGCACACCGCTCTTAAAAGTTCAGGACAGTATTGCCCAATTGCTCAATAGTATGACGCTGCAAGACATGATGGGCGGCACCCCTCTTATCACCATTCAGTCCCCTGCCGTACAAGGAGTTGAACGATGAAACTGCCGATTTTCTTAGACAACCATTCCACGACGCCGATGGATCCACGCGTATTGGACACCATGCTTCCTTACTTCGTCGAGAAGTTCGGAAACGCGGCAAGCCGCAACCATGCGTTTGGGTGGGCCGCAGAGGAGGCTGTCGAGCAAGCCAGAAAGCAAATCGCAAAGCTGATCAAAGCCGACCCGAAAGAGATTGTGTTCACGAGCGGCGCCACTGAGTCGGACAATCTCGCGATCAAGGGCGTGTTGGAAATGTACAAGGAGAAGGGCGACCACATCATTACATCGTCTACCGAACACCGCGCCGTGCTCGATACCGTCAAATCGTTAGAGGGTAAGGGCAAAGCGGTCGTCACCTATCTTCCCGTCGATAAATTCGGGATGGTGAATCCTGAAGATGTGCGGAAGGCCATTACAGACAAAACAATCCTCATCTCCATTATGCTGGCGAATAATGAAATCGGCACGATCAACCCTGTCAAAGAGATCGGGAAAATCGCCAAGGAAAAGGGCATCCTCTTTCACTGCGATGCGACGCAGGGCGTGGGCAAGATCCCGGTCGATGTGCAGGATATGGGAATCGATCTCATGTCCTTCACGAGCCATAAGATGTACGGACCCAAAGGGGTCGGGGCGCTTTACGTGAGAAAAAAGAATCCCCGGGTTCGCATTGCGGCACAAATGGATGGCGGTGGGCATGAACGCGGCATGCGTTCCGGAACGCTCCCGGTACCCTTAATCGTCGGATTCGGCAAAGCCTGCGAACTGTGTGAGCAGGAGATGGCAAAAGACACCGCGCGGTTGATTGCGATGCGTGATCGTCTGGAGGCCAGTATCATGAAGGCTCTAGAGGAAAGCTATCTGAACGGCCATCCGACCAATCGGCTCCCCGGCAACCTCAACATCTCCTTTGCCTATGTGGAAGGTGAATCGTTGCTGATGGGCATGAAGGACATCGCCCTCTCGTCCGGCTCCGCCTGCACCTCGGCCACATTGGAACCCTCGTATGTGCTCCGTGCATTGGGGGTCGGGACGGAGTTGGCACACTCTTCGATCCGTTTCGGTCTGGGCCGTTTCAACCAGGACGATGAGATCGACTATACGATTAAGAAGGTGATTGAGATCGTGACCAAGTTGCGCGAAATGTCCCCGCTGTACGAGATGGCGAAAGAAGGCGTCGATTTGAAATCAGTCCAATGGGCTGCCCACTGACCCGGATAGTCAAGAGGAGGATGAACCATGGCCTACAGTGACAAAGTTGTCGATCATTTTAATAACCCCCGCAATATGGGGAGTTTCAAGAAGGACGAGGAAGGGGTCGGCACCGGTATGGTTGGCGCGCCGGAGTGCGGCGACGTGATGAAACTTCAAATCAAGGTGCAAAACGATACGATCGTGGACGCGAAGTTCAAAACCTTCGGTTGCGGATCAGCGATCGCCAGCTCGAGCCTCGCCACCGAATGGTTGAAGGGCAAGACCATCGATGAAGCCCAAAAGATCAAGAACACCGACATCGTGCAGGAGCTGAACCTGCCGCCGGTGAAGATCCATTGCTCCGTGCTCGCCGAGGATGCCATCAAGGCTGCCCTCGCGGATTACCAGAAGAAAGCCGATGGAGCACTGATCGACACGAAGTAACGTGAACAAAGGGAGTGTTGCTATGGACACCACGAACGCAGTAACCCAAACTCCGGTGATTACGCTCAGCGAGTCGGCACTGAAAGAAGTGAAACGCCTCATCAACGTGCAGGGACTCACGGAAGGGGGGCTTCGCCTCGGCGTGAAGGGCGGCGGCTGCTCAGGCCTGAGCTACACGATCAACTTCGACGAAAAGATCGGACCGCACGACCAGACCCAAGACTTTGACGGGGTGAAGGTCATTGTCGATGCCAAGAGCGCGATCTATCTTCAAGGCACGCAGCTGGACTTCCAAAAAGACCTGATGGGCGGAAACTTTAAATTCGTCAATCCGAATGCCGATAAGACCTGTGGTTGCGGAGAGTCCTTCTCGGCATAACGAGTATCAACAGAGCATCGCGACCGTCCACGGGCATGGCAGGTTGCCATGCCCGTCTTGTCAGAAGAGGTACGGGATGGACCATCAGCACACCCACAGCGCAAGCCCTCGTGAGCTGCAGATGGCTCGCAGCATGTGTTGGCATTGCCAATCTGAAATGTCCGGTGAATACTTCTGTGAGCGATGCGTCAAGGTACAGCCGGTTTCAAAAGAACTCGATTACTTCACCTGCATGGGCTTCCCCCGTCGTCTCACGATCGATCCGCGTCAACTGGAAACCAAATTTTACGAGTTGAGCCGGGCGTTCCACCCGGATTTTTTCCAGAACAAGAGCGCAGAAGAACAGACCATCAGCCTCAGCAATTCCGCTCTATTGAACACCGCGTATCGGACGCTCCGTGACCCGATCGAACGAGCTGAGTATCTCCTCGATCTTGAAGCCGGATCGGTGAAACAGATTCGGAACTCTCCTCCCGCCGACCTCTTTGAGGAAATTCTTGAACTGCAAGACACGTTGAATGAGTACCGAGCCGTTGAGCAGACGTCAGAAGCAGAGTCGACGCTCCGTACGAAGCTCCAATCTGAGCGGAATATGCTTGAACAGCGGCAGCGGAACATGGAGGCCGCGCTGCAGCAGCTCTTCGTTCAGTGGGACGCACTCCAAGATCGCGGGGAGGCCACCAGCCAGGCGAGGGCTGAGCGCGACCGGATATTGAAAGAGATGCGAGAACATCTGTCCAACCGCACCTATGTCAAAAACATCGTAAGCGATCTCGTCTCAACCATCGGATAATCACCGCCATGGCCCGTATCGTCGGTATCGATCTCGGCACAACGAATTCGCTCGTGGCCTATATGGCGGATGGCCATCCCCTTGTCATACCAGGTCGAAACGAACGGGCGATGGTCCCCTCTGTTGTCGCGATGACCGACAATGGGCTGATCGTCGGCGATTCGGCGAAAGAACACTTGACGCGCAGCCCGGAACGAACCGTCTATTCCGTGAAGCGATTTATGGGAAAGAGTCTTGAAGATGTACAGGGCGAGCTGGCGTACTTCCCCTATCACTTGACGGAACAGGGCGGAGTCATCCGAATCAAGCTCGGTGAGAAGACCTATTCGCCTCCCCAAATCTCGGCTATGATCCTGAAGGAACTGAAGCAACGGGCCGAGGCGCATCTCGGAGAGAGCATTACCAAGGCCGTCATCACCGTCCCCGCCTATTTTAACGATAGCCAGCGGCAAGCGACGAAGGATGCCGGCATGATCGCCGGGCTCGAGGTGTTACGAATTATCAATGAACCGACTGCTGCCTCGCTAGCCTATGGGCTCCAACAGAAGACTCAAGGCACGATTGCTGTCTATGACCTTGGCGGGGGAACCTTCGATATTTCCATCCTGAAACTCAAGAACGGTATCTTCGAAGTCCTGGCGACCAACGGCGACACCCATCTCGGAGGCGATGACCTCGACCGTCAGCTCGCAGATCTTTTCGTCAAAGAAATCCGCGAACGATATGGTCTCGATTTGAATGCCTATCCTGACCATATGCAAGCGATTCGACTCGAAGCAGAACGGACTAAGGTCAGACTCTCCGATGCGATGAAGACAACCGCCACACTCGATCTGCCTGATGGAAAAGGGCGGTACGAGAGAGACCTTACCCGCGATCAACTCGAATCTCTCACCATGAATCTGGTTGAGCGCACGCTTGGGCCATGCCGTCTCGCCTTGAAAGACGCCGGCCTCACTCCGAACGACATCGATGAGGTGGTCCTCGTCGGCGGCTCAACTCGTATGCCGCTCGTTCGGCAACGTGTTCAAGAATTGTTCGGAAAGATCCCCCACTGCGAACTCAATCCGGACGAAGTTGTGGCGCTCGGTGCGGCAGTGCAGGCCGATATTTTGAGCGGCGGCACCACCGACATGCTGCTGCTGGATGTCACCCCGTTATCGCTCGGCATCGAAACGATGGGCGGTGTAATGAGCAGCGTGATTCGACGGAATACGACTATTCCCGCCGGCGCAAAAGAGATGTTTACGACCTACGTCGACGGCCAGACCGGTGTAGACATCCATATCCTTCAAGGCGAGCGCGAACTCGCGAAAGACAATCGAAGCCTGGCGCGATTTAGGCTCAAGATGCCGCCCTTACCAGCCGGTGTGCCACGTATCGAAGTCACGTTCTTAATTGACGCAAACGGCATTCTCAACGTACTGGCCAAAGACATGCGAACCGGGCAAAGCCAGTCTATCGAGGTCAAGCCGTCCTACGGTTTGTCGGATAGTGAAGTGGAGCGAATGATCGAAGATTCATTCAAATTTGCTGCGGATGATGTCTCCGCCCGCAAGTTGATCGAGGCACGACTGGATGCCGGTGCATTGATCACGACGACGGAGAAATCCCTCTTGGAAGGAGGCCATCTCATCGCGTCGGACAACATCGCTGCCACTCGTACCGCGCTGGCGGCGCTGACTGCTGCCAAAGACGGGGCAGACCCACGTGCCATCCGTGCACGCATGGCGGACCTCGAACAGGCCGCAAAGCCGCTGACCGTCGCACTCTTAAATGATTCGCTTACAAAGGGGTTGCAGGGGAAAAAGGTCTCGGAAGTCACGTAGCGACGATTCCGTACCGATGACGTGGTCGACTTACGACGGTAGATGAGGAGTGGATATGGATCTGAAGTGGCAGGATACTGAGGATATTGCGATCCGTTTGGTCGAAGAACATCCGGAAACGGACCCACTCACCGTTCGATTCACCGATATGCACACCTGGATCACGGCGCTCCCGGATTTCAAGGACGATCCCAAGCAATCGAACGAGAAAATCCTCGAAGCGATCCAAATGGCTTGGCACGAAGAATATCAAGACTCGAAGTCCTAACCCGCCTCGAAGTCATACCGCAGACCACGAAGACTGTCTTAGCTGGACGGAATTGCTGATGGCCACCAATAGCGTTTCCGTAATCTGAGCGTACCCTTTCCTCTGTAAACCATTGTCATGCTCGGCAATAGGCGTCTCTTATTGTAAAGACAGTAGTTACCCCCCCCCTTTGGGGCATTGAAGAACAATAGAGAATTCAGCGATAAATGGGGCGGGCCTGATGATCGAGCTGGAGCCCCTTGAATGTCCAAGATTTTGAACCTGAGTGCACACACGAGTGAGGAGGAGCTCCAGCACATCACGAGCTTGCTGCTTTTTCACTTCGTCGAGCAATCTGGCGGGGACATTCAATTTAAGCTGGACGATGCCAATCGGGTTCGTGAAAGTCTAACGACCAAGATGATTCAAATGCAGGTGGGAGAAGAGGTCCGCCTGCGCATCATCGATCGCCTGCCGGAACTTTCCTAAACTTCCAGTCGACTCGAACTCACAGATGCCAAGTAGCCAGAGGGTTACCGCCTTGGTGCCTCTCGGATCGACTCTTCCGGTCTCTGCCAGGCGGAATCCTTCGAAAACCCCCTCGTGGACTCGCTCAGTTTCCACTTTCCATCCTGGCGGAGACTCGGCGGGTTCTCGTTCCTCCGGCAACATCGGCAGGAAAACATCCCAGCCGTCTTGGCATCGATTCCCTACTTCTCCGTGCAGGCATCCATCAGGTCATGCATGTAATCACCGCTACCTCTCCAAGCGGTTTCCATTCACGACCTACAGTACACGCCTTGACTCGCGACGGAAAGAAGTACTACTATAAGAAGTATTACTACTTTAAAGTGGATGATGCTATGCGTACGATCGAAGTCTCAGATCCGGTTTGGAAGGAGATTGCTAAACGAGGAAAGTTTGGAGAAACTGAGGATGACGTCATGCGGCGCGTATTTGAGATCCCTCCAGGCTCCTCCTCTTTGGGAGAAGTACTTTCGTCCTTGACGCGGTCAGTAAGAAAAGGACCTTCATCGCCTCGACGGTCCTTTGCGGTTCAGCGCATGAGTTGTAATGTTGACGGGAACCAACTGTACGTCTCGTTTCAAGGTGGGCCGAGCCGAACATGGACCCTACCTTTATCATCAGACAAGCCGGCGCTAAGGAATGTGCGTGAAAAAGCAGTTGCATTTGCCCGCGAAAACCGAGCCACACTTGGCCAGGTAAATGCGGTAAAGAAAGCTTTGACTGATAATGGATACCACCTTACCAAGTAGACCAAAGGGGACTCCCAATAGGTTTAATCCATAGGGCCTTAGAATAATTCGATGTTGCACATTTCATCACACGTCATCATTCCTGATAACGAAATCGACATCCATGCGATGCGCTCTCAGGGTGCCGGCGGGCAGAACGTGAATAAAGTCTCGTCCGCGATTCATTTGCAGTTCGATATTGGGGCCTCGTCGTTGCCTCCTTTCTACAAAGAGGAGCTTCTGAAATTGAAAGATCATCGCATCTCAGAGGGAGGCGTGATCACCATCAAGGCCCAGCAGTATCGGAGTCAGGAGCAGAATCGAGAGGATGCGCTCGCTCGGCTGAGCGAGCTCATTCGGAGCGTAGCCATCCCGCGCAAGAAGCGCAGAGCCACGAAGCCGACGAAGGGTTCGAAGGAACGACGATTAGAAGGTAAGACGAAGCGGGGGAAATTGAAAACCCTCAGACGCACGCTTGAGTAACCATCGCGGGTGAAGCGTCGTTCGCCTGCGCTTCACGCTTCACGAGATACGCTTTACATCAGTCCACCGACGCCAACGATCCAAGGATGTGGTATCCACCGTCCACGTAAATCACTTCTCCGGTAATTCCACGTCCTAACGGACTGACCAAGAACAATGCCGTGTCGCCGACCTCGCCTTGCTCTGTGGCACGGCGGAGCGGTGCAAATTCCCGGTGGTGATCCACCATCTTGCTGATGCCAGAGACGCCCCGGGCGGCGAGGGTTTTAATCGGACCGGCTGAGATCGCATTCACGCGGATGTTCTTGGGGCCGAGGTCGTGGGCCAGATAGCGGACGCTGGCTTCGAGTGCGGCCTTGGCGACCCCCATGACATTGTAGTGAGGCACGACCCGTTCTGCTCCAAGGTAGGTGAGCGTCACGACGGAGCCGCCGTCGGTCATCATCGGTACGGCCGCTCTCGTCACAGCCACGAGAGAATAGGCACTCACGTCGAGCGCTGTTGCAAACCCTTGGCGCGTCGTATTCACAAACTGCCCGGTGAGTTCCTCACGCGGGGCAAAGGCGACGGAATGGACAAGAAAGTCCAGCCTTCCGAATTCTTTTTGAACCTGCTGCATGAGTGCGGCAATCTCGGTATCGCTCCCTACATCGCAGGGAAACGCTTTTGCGCCGGGCATGGTGGCGACAAGTTCTTCGACGTTCTCTCGTAGCCGTTCGTTCTGATAGTTGAAGATGAGCTGTGCCCCTTGGCTGGTGGCGGATTGCGCAATCGCCCAGGCGATGCTGTGCTTATTCGCTACGCCAATGATCAGTCCCTTTTTACCGTCGAGTAACATGGTGGACTCCTGACAGGATGGTAATTATCTGTGAAGCGTGTTTCGTGAAGCCCAGGCGTTGTCCCGCGAGAGATGCGATTTAAACAACGCATCACGCACGACGAGGTGCGTTTTCATTCTGGGGGCTCAAGATAGCATGATTTTATGTCTGGTACCAGGAAGACAGTGGGTAGGGGGAGGGAGGAGCTAATTCGCCTTGGCGGCGTTGGCATGAAGTTGAGCCCACACTTTTTCCGCTTCAGGAGTGAAGTCATCCCATTGATAGGTTTGAATAAGGTCCAGTGCTTCGGAGGCGAGCGAGAGGGCTTCGCTGTGGCGGCCATCGGCACAATAGCTCTTGGCCAGACTGAGTCTGGCATTGACCGACCGCGGTGATTTCAGGAGCACGTACTGAAGAAGCTTCTCCCCCTTCTCTCTGTTTCCCCCAAGCAGTGAAGGAAGCCTGAGAAGGAACGCCCCTTTGGCCGACATGGCGTCAAGATGATCAGGCGCAATCTCCAGTGTCCGGTCTAGCTCATTCATCATACGGCGGAATCCCATGACCGATGTAATGGTCAGTTCCCCATCGATCCGCATGAGTTCGCCTAAATTACAGAATAGAGCGAAATGTGCGTCTGCAGATCGATCATCCAAGGCTACAGCCTGTTCCCCCAGGGCCTGGCCTTTCTCAAAATGGCCGACTCTGCTGGCCCGGTCTCGATCGACACGGCCGTCATGGCATTCTGTCATCGCATCTTGAGTCAACGACCGGGATGATTGTTGTGCCAGGAGGCTCTCGGGATTCGCCAAGATCCAACAGCCGAGCAGAATAAGGAATGCGCGCTTCATCTTTTCCTACCAGTTGAAGGGGGATCCCACAAGCGTGCCTTGCGAGACACCGTATCGATATATCAATTCAGCGGGTGTGTATAACACAGCTTGTGAGAAGTTTACTATGGCTGACTCGGAGGCCCTACCGTGATCGTTCCCTTCGTCAGACCTTGAGCCAGCATGTCTGTCGCATCGCGAAGCGCACGGAACGCCGCGAGCATCGTTTGATATGAATAATGGGCATTCCGTCCACTTGGATTGGGCAGGGCAAAAACAGGCCGGCCCGCCAAGGTTTTGGCTTGCAACCCGAGGCTGATTCGTCCAGACCTGTATTCTGGGAATAACGTGCGATAGATCGTGACGCCGAGTAGGGCCACAGCGTGAGGACGATACCGTTTCACTGTGGCGACGAGCCGCTTTTCCCCAGCTGTATACTCTTGTGGCTTGAGCGTGCCCACCCCTGCGCTGGGCCGCTGAATAATGTTTGTGAGGCCAAGCCCCCAATCGGGAAGTCGCCAATCGTCTTGGTGTGTGAGCGGCTCGGACACCAGCCTTGACTCGTATAAGAGTTTCCAGAAACGGTTTGAGTGCCCAGCAAAGTGGTGCCCGGTGGCAGCTGAACGAAGGCCTGGATTGATGCCGACGAAGAGGATATGGACCCCCGGCCTAATGTGATCAGTGAGTCGTTGGCGAGACGGAGTCCCTTGTGATGGTTTGGTGACAATCTTTCTCACTGGCTTTTCCACCTGAAATGGAACCGTGTGGCGTAGGCAGTCTCGGTCTCGACAGCAATGTGTATTCCAGCGATGGGGCGGTTTAGCTGACCTCAAGCCATTCCGCCACAGAAACGCAAAGGTTCAGCAGTGAAGTCTAGTTCGAATAACATACATAACACATTGATAAATATATAGTGGCACCGACATCAATGGTTCGGCATCAAGCTTGCTGTGTACTCACAACAAGTGTCGATGGACGGCACAAAATTCAAACATTAACGGAGGGTAATTGATTATGAAGAGCATGTTGATGGCGATCATGGCAGTGGCAGTGGCAGTGACGTTCAGCGCCCCAGCTTTCGCGGGCGAGGAGAAGAAGGACGAGAAGAAGGGCGGCCACGTCGTTGTGTACGGCGAAGAGAAGAAAGATGAGAAGAAAGGTGGCCATGTCAGCACCTTCGGCGAAGAGAAGAAGGACAAGGGCGGCAAGTACACCGATACGTTCGGCGAAGAGAAGAAAGACGAGAAGAAGGGCAAGTAATCCCTTTTCTTTGGCGAGGCTAGTGAGCTTGAGGGGTCTCCTGCCTAAGGCGGGAGGCCCCTTCGGCGCTTTTTCTACCTGCTACGGCTTTGAAGATAGACGGCCTGTAATCCCACAATCGACTTTGCATCCCTGATCGCCCCAGCTTCAATCATCCTCATCGCTTCTGCTAGTGGCATCTCGATCACCTCGAGGACCTCGTCACGGTCGAGCTGTTGTCGCCCTATTGTGAGCCCAGTCGCCTTGTAGATGTGGATCACTTCGTCGGTGAATCCGGGCGCGGTGAATATACTCGAGAGCAGTTCAAGACTGCCGGCTCGATATCCGACTTCTTCTTCAAGTTCTCGTGACGCGCAGACTTTGGGGTCCTCGCCAGGATGAAGTTTTCCCGCCGGGATTTCGTAGATGAATCCTCCTGCCGCATGGCGGAACTGCTTAATCAAGATGACTGTGCCATCGTCTTTCAGCGGCACCACCGCAGCGGCTCCAGGATGTCGCACGACCTCCAAGTCGACGGTGATACCGTTGGGCAGCGTGACGGTATCGACATTCAAGTTGACGACGATGCCTGTGTAGATGTTTTTCGTCATTTCATTTCGTGAGGGGTAAGGCGTGAGGCGTCAGGGGTTCCGATAAACACACCCCCCCCACTCGCCTTACGCCTGACGTTTCACGCCTCACGCCTTCTTGCGCTTATAGAACGGCGGTTTCACCACGATGGCCGGAACCATCTTCCCCCGAATGTCTATGGCGAGAGACGTTCCCGGATTGGCATGGGACAGAGGCACATAGCCCAAACCAATGCCCTTTTGTAGGAGTGGCGAGAGATTGCCGCTCGTGATGTGGCCGATGGGTTGGGAGTTCGTAGGGTCGAGAATTCTGAATCCGTGGCGAGGTACAGCTTTCTCAACGAGTTCAAAGGCGACGAAACGGCGGGCGACTCCGGTTTGTTTCTGTGCCAGAAGCGCCTGGCTGCCGATGAATGTGCCTTTCTGAAAACTAACCGTCCAGTCCGCATTGGCTTCAAGTGGCGTCGTGTCTTCGCCCATGTCGTTGCCATAGAGCAGATAGCCCATCTCCAACCGGAGGAGATCCCTCGCGCCGAGCCCAGCCGGCTTCAGTCCCCAGGCGCGTCCCTTGTCGATGAGCAGGTCCCAGAGGCGCCCGACCTTGTTCGCGTCGATGTAAATCTCATAGCCCAGTTCACCGGTGTAGCCGGTCCTGGCCAACAAGCAGGGAAGATCGCCGACCATGGTCTCACAGGTGTGATGGAGCTTGAGTCCTTCAAGCGCTTTCGCGCCAAGACTCATGAGCAGCTCGCGCGACCGTGGTCCTTGAACAGCTACCTGGGATAATTCACCTGACCGGTCCTCAAGATGAATCATCTGGCCTTGGCTAGGCTGGGATTTGAGCCACGACAGGATCTTCTCACGGTTCGAAGCGTTCACGCACAAGAGGAACTCGTCCGGGGAAAGCCGATAGACAAACACATCGTCTTTGATGCCGCCGGTTTCGTTACAGACCATGGAGTACTGGGCTTGAGACACGGCAAGTTTGCCGACGTCGTTGGTCGTGACGTGCTGGAGGAATGAGAGGGCACCCGTTCCGGCGATTCGCATCCTTCCCATATGGCTCACATCGAAGAGCCCGACATGGGAACGGACAGTATGGTACTCGTCTACAACACCGCTGTATTGGATAGGCATCTCCCATCCAGCGAAATCGACGAGTTTTGCGCAACTGGCACGATGTTGCTGGATGAGAGGAGTCTGTCGCATCATGATCGTGCTGACATACGAGTCGGCTCAATCATCGGACACCGAGCAACTCAACATCAAAAATTAAGGTGGCATTCGGTGGAATGACGCCGCCTGCACCTTGTGCGCCATAGCCGAGCTTGGAAGGAATAGTTAGCTTTCGCTTCCCGCCAATTTTCATCCCTTTCACGCCCTCGTCCCATCCCTTGATGACTCGCCCAGCACCCAGTGGAAATGAGAAAGGCTGGCCTCGGTCTACGGAGCTGTCGAATTTCTTTCCATTTTCTAGCCAGCCAGTGTAATGCACGCTGACAGTCTGCCCAGCCTCTGCCATCGCCCCGGTCCCAACCGTGAGATCGACATACTGCAATCCCGATGACGTCGTGACTTCGTTCCCTTTGGCACCTGCTTCCTGAAACGGCATGACGATTCCTTTCCGTATCGTCGATCACTCAACAACAATGACAGACGACACCTATGTAAGGTCATTAATTGTGCACCGAAAACCCTGCCGACATTTCAGCCGGCGATCCTGCTTGAATACTCTCGGAGCCTGGTATCTTCACGTATGTTATGTGCGAGAGTCAGGCTCGGAGAAAATAACCACACTCGCTGTGTAGCCATGCAGAAAATTGCGCCCTCCGACGGGACCGAGCTCGCCTTGCGCAAAGAATCCTGCTGTCGGGATAGGGCCAAGCCGTTCTTGCACGGCTCCGCTATCGTGATGAGGTTGGTCGAAGAGCCCCTCTCCACGCCCGCAACAGCTGAACAAAAGAGCCCCGAGAGGGGGACTCTTATGCCTCGTGCGGTTCGCTGCCAGGAGCACATGTAAATCGTCGCTCGCAGACTTCGCATCGCGAAGGTGGAACTGCACGGTCTGGCCTTCCTGAACGACATCTCCGATCGCAACGGCTCCAGCCTGTTGGTCCGCTCCGATCAGGTTCCTGACGAGGAAATCTCCCCGCTCGAAATGGCTTCCATGCTCGTCGATCACGATGCCCAGATGCAATGCTCGGTGGGCATTGCGGCGTTGTGTTCCCCCCATGGATTCGAAGACATCCTGGAGCCGTTTCAGGGCCGAGACGCCACCTAATTCATAGATGAGATTCTGCTCCGCTCTCGTCACGACAAACCGTTCACCGATCGGACGACATCCTTGTGATGTCACGGTTCGCACGGTGATCGCTCCGGTGAGTTGCACCCCTACCACGCCCCCGTCGAAGACCTGATCGTTGAGGAGCAGTCGATTTTCTCCTGAATCCTGGCCTCCACCGACAAGGCCCCCGACGACTTTTCCATGGGGGTATCGGTCGGTCATGAGGGACAGGACTTCCTGCATCGGCGTGGAAAATGGATCGGCAAAGAGGAGAAAGGTCGAATCGTCGAGCCCAGGCTCCGGCCATCCTGGCATGCGGATTTGGTCCTGCAGCTGTGAGACGGAGAGCTGCAGAGGAGTCAGTCTGACATCGGGTAGGCATGCCGCCAAGACCGTCATGGCGGCTGCGGTTTCAATCTCTTCGGGCCCGGCGATGACCCCTTCACCGGAGCAGCCCAGGAACACTTTCGCTCGCAACTCGCTCTGCAGCATAGCCGAAATCATAGAAGCATTGGCCGCATGGTGGGCCGAAAAAAAGACGAAGACCAGATCGATGGGAGCCGCGCCGAGTTGCATCGCGATGGCATCGGCGAGGTCGCGAGTGGCAGCTTCGGTATCAGTCTTGCGCGAGAGTGCGGTCGCGAATTGAAGTGTCGCTGGAGTGGTTATCCCTGTGGAATGAGATGTCATGGGACGAATATTTTCCCCCGCGGTTGACGATAGAATAGCAGGATGCTGAAAAAGGCGGTCCAGCAAGGCCGCAGCGAGTGAGGGGCCGATGAGTACCCTCTGGGGCGCACGGTGCGACGAATAAGGAGCACCACGTTTGTGCGCGCCGCCGAGTGGTGAGGCGGCCGGGTCCCCGTGGAGGGTCTGAACGATGCGAGAACGACGCTGGCGGACTTTTTCAGCATCCTGCTAGACCCCTGGGTCCATCCGTTCCGGGCGGTCCTTCGCCAGCTTCTTATAGTAGCGCCACAAGTAGGAATGGTAGTCATCGAGTTGCGCCAGAAGATAGTGCAGTTCCGCGGGATCTTGTGTCTCTACGGCATGGGCCATGCGGGTTTGTAAAAACTCAGCGAACGCATTGGTTTTCCCTAGCGCGGTGATCAGACTCAAGCTACCGCCGAGTTGGTACTCGTTCATGCTCGTCCTCCAGCTGCGAGAAAGTCGGGAAAGGATAGCGAGGTATGAGAGAGAAATGCAAGTGAGGGAGTCTTCGGTCTGCAGGGAGCTGGTTCTCCATAGACTACTTCGCCTGGTGATCGAGGATGGCGCGTAGTCTGGAGAGGGAGATGGCATCGATGCGATGGCTGTCTCGTCCCACCACGGTTGTCGCCATAGTCAGCGCGTTGAGGATGGCCTCTTCGGTGGCGTCCACCGTGGCGGTGATGAGCGGATTCAGATGGGTGTCGGCGAGGTGCGTTTGCTGAAACGTCGGTTCTTTTGGGTAATGCGGAATCGTATTAGCCGTGGAGAATGCCAGCATGAAATCTCCACTTCCATGGCGCGCGGTGGAGCCTGTGCGGGCAAGACCGAGAGCGGCGCGCTTGGCCAGTCTAGTGAGCTGGCGGCCATCGAGCGGCGCATCCGTGGCAATGACGACAATGATCGAGCCCTCGCTTTGGCCAGGTGAGAACGGTGCTGCCATCGCCTGAGGCGCTTCATACAGTTTTCCGACCGGTACTCCACCCACAACCAGCTCAGGCCGCCGGCCATGGTTCGCATTGACGAGTACACCAATCGTATACCCGCCTTCCGTCTCGGGTAATCGCCGTGACGCAGTGCCGATGCCTCCCTTGAAGCCGTAGGACACCATCCCTGTTCCGGCACCAACAGAGCCTTCCTGCACGACCCCAGAGGAAGCGCTGTCGAGTGCTTTGACCACATCCGTTTCCGAGACATGGCGCCCTTGAATGTCGTTAAGTCGCCCGTCGTCACATTCAGCCACTACAGGCGTCAGCGTATCATCGGTAATGCCGATCTCCGGATAGCGCGCGATCATCCAGCTCATGACTCCGTTGGCGACACGCGGCACGTTCAACGTATTGGTCAGTGCAATCGGGTACTCCAAAAATCCTGACTCAGCCACCCAGGCGAGGCCAGTCATCTCGCCGGTTCCATTCAAGACGAACGACCCGGCTGGAACTTTTTTATGCCACACATCGTCGCGAGGGATCACAACGGTCACGCCGGTTCGCACTGGGCCAAGCCCTGGTTTGAGCGGCCCGTCGCCGGAGATGAGGGTGGTCTGGCCCACAGAGACGCCAGCCACGTCGGTAATTGCGTTGAGCGGTCCAGGTTCATAGGAGCCGATGACGATGCCAAGGGCACGAGCTCGTACTCGGGGTTCATCCAAACCTGCCTGGGCAGGTACGACGGGAGCGAGGCAGCTACAGCCAGCCAGGATCAACAGCACTATTGCGAGAGGGGCCGTGCTGTTAGGAGCCTGTCCGGCACTGGCCGTTCTACTGCGGCGAATGATCCACGACCATCTGCGTCGTGCTCGGCATGAAAAAATCCTCAACGTATTCCAGTGAATACGCTTCCGGTTTTTCCAGGCCTGTGGCCTTGCATCTGGCCGCGCCTTCTTCGCCTCGTTGCGAAGACCAATGTCGGACAGGCTTCTAGACCTCAAGGGTCGATCCAACATGGGGAACTGTGACCTCAATCCTGGGATATTCCGCCTGAATGGCCAGAGCCAGGGAGAGCGCTTGTTTCTCTTCTCCATGGACGAGGATCACCTTACTCGGGCTTGGCTGGATGGCGCGCACGTAGGCCAAAAGATCCTGGCGATCCGCATGGGCCGAAAGCCCATTGAACTTGACGATCTGTGCCCGGCGCGGAGTGGGCACGCCGAAAATCGGGACGACATCCCACCCTTCGACAAGTTTCCGGCCGAGGGTATGCTCGGCTTGAAAGCCTACGAAGACGATCACGTTCGCTTCGTCTTGAATCGCGTGTTTGAGATGATGCACGACGCGACCGCCTTCGCACATGCCGGAGGCGGAAATGATGACGCAAGGGCCCTTCATGCGGTTCAAGCGCTTGCTGTCTTCCGGCGATGAGACAAAGTGGATATAACGTGAGGCGAAGGGGTCGCCCGAGGATGTGAAGGTACGGGTAGTCTCTTCATCGTAGCACTCCGGGTGGCGGCGAAAAACTTCTGTGGCCCGTGAGGCCAGCGGAGAATCGATATAGATCGGAATAGGATCGAGTCGCCCTTCGCCGACGAGCTCCTTGATCCTCATGACCAGTTCTTGGGTTCGTCCAACTGCGAATGCAGGGACGATGATCTTGCTCTTGTGAGTCTTGGCATGGATGAGGAGTTCCAGCGCTTTCTGTTTCATGATTTCCCCATCGGCTTCGTGCAGGCGATCGCCGTAGGTCGACTCAAGAATCAACACGTCGCAGGGCGGAGGGGCTTCAGGGTCTTGAAGGATCGGCATGTGAGCGCGGCCAAGATCACCGCTAAAGAGCACGGTGGTGGTATTGCCGCGTGCCGTGTATTTCACCCGAATGGCCGCCGATCCCAAGATATGGCCGGCGTCGTGAAAGGATGCCGTGACGCGTGGAGCAATCTTGAGCAGATCTCCGTATCGTGCACCCTCAAATCGTCGCACGAGTTTACGGACGTCATCGGTATCATAGAGTGGTCGGACACAGGCTTTTCCCTTCCGGACTTCCTGCTTATTGACGTAGCCACAATCACTCATCTGGACACGAGCTGAATCTTCGAGCATGAGTTCGGTCAAATCGGCGGTGGCTCTGGTGAGGTACACCTTTCCGGAAAAACCGTGCTTCTGGAGGACCGGTAAGGCACCGGAGTGGTCGATATGGGCATGGGAGAGCAAGACCGCATTGAGCGATTTTGGGTCGAAGCCCAAATCGCGGTTCTTCCGATAGGCTTCATCCCGGCGTCCCTGGAAGAGCCCGCAATCCAGTAAAAGTTTGAAGCCTGGAACCTCCAGCATATGGCGGCTACCCGTCACTGAACGTGCAGCCCCGTGGAAGGAGAGTTTCATGATGAAGGTACTCCATTGTGGCGGCTGATCAGGTCCCAGGCTTCCTGAGCTGTTTCGGCGTAGCAGAACAGCTGAAGATCCTTCTGGGCGATGAGCCCGTTCTCAACAAGCCATTGCCAGTTGATCAGACCTTCCCAAAAATCCCGTCCGACCAGCACGACCATGACGTTTTCGGTCTTGCCTGTTTGGATAAGCGTCAGCGTCTCGAACAGCTCATCGAGCGTGCCGAATCCTCCGGGAAAGGCGACCAGCGCTTTGGCGCGTATTAAGAAGTGCATTTTCCTGATAGCAAAATACCGAAACTGAAAGCAGAGCTCAGGTGTAATGTAGGGGTTCGGATGCTGTTCGTGAGGGAGAGTGATGTTGAGGCCGATGGACTTTGCCTTCACATCCGCCGCCCCGCGATTTGCGGCCTCCATGATGCCGGGTCCTCCGCCAGTGACGATGACGTAGTCGCAGCGTCCATCGATTTGACAGGTCGATGACACCAGTCGTCCAAATTCACGCGCCATGTCATAGTATTTTGAGAGAACAAGTTGTCGCTGAGCGATTGCAATCTTGTGCTGGCACGTTGAATCCTGTGGGGTTCGTGCGGCCTCCATTTCAGCTACGTGGAGCGCCTGTTTCGCGGCAGCTGGTTCTTGCAGTCTCGCACTGCCGAACACCACGATGGTCGATTGGATCCCCTGTTCACGCTGAATCAACTCCGGCTTCAACAGTTCAATCCCGATGCGGAGGGGGCGGAGTTCGTCCCGCTGGAGAAACTCTGTGTCGCGATCGGCAGGAATGTAGGAGGAGGATTCTGCTGCGGGGTTAAATGAATCTGAATCAGATGGGCGAATCATGCAGGTGCATTATAGCGGGTGCTTAGACGTCCGGCAATTCGTGAAATGACGCCCTGGCCTAGAATGGCCAGAACCAAATGATCGGCTCATCTGTGGATTTTCGAGAAAATCCGTAGGCGCGCACCGTCCACTGGGGATCGAACACCACTTGGAGTTGCTCAGGTGTAATTCCGATCTTGTTCAGCCTCATCGTCGGAGAGTAGGGTAAGAATAGGCGACCGATGGCACCGAGGTCCAGACCCGCGGATTTTGTATCGCTCCAATAGTAGAGGGCCACAACCCCGAAATCAGATTCAGTCAACTCATCTGGGGCTCCGATGTGATCAGCTAATTCTCGTATGGTCGTCTGTCCGACGCGAATAAAGCTGACCTGTTCCGGAGTCAGAACGTCATTGAGCGTGGCTCGGCGGACACTACATCCAGCGCAGAGAAAAATGATGCAGAGCGCACCAACGACCAATTTGATCGAGTGAAAATGCGACGCCACGTTAGTCACCAAATGGCCACAGTTTAAATCGTGTGCGGTCGGTGCGTTTGCCGTAGACCACTTCTTCAGCGATCCCATCCCTGTTGAAAAATACATAAAGATTGTCGCTCTTGACATCCATTCGGATGAAGTTCAGCAATATGAGCATCATCGCCGGCGATTTACCGTCATAGTAGTAGTAGTGAAAGATCTCTCGATCGTTGCCTCTGACAATCCGATCCGGCGCACCGATTGAGGAGACCACTTCTGCCATGGTCGTTTTGCCTTTCTTGATAGCCGAGACGGCTTCTTCTTGAATAGGCTCGCCGACTGTTCCTCTGGTCACCACGCAGCCCTGAAGCAGGGCCAAGGTCAAGACAATGACAATGCCGGCCAGCGGCTTGAAAAATAACATGATGACTCCTTTTGCTAAGCTTCGGTTGGACAATCCATTAAACCATTTTGGCGTGCAAGAACAAAATCGGTTTCAAATATGGCATAGGAGGACGGAGTGAGCCCCACGTTACGGTACACTGCTTGCGCGACGCTGTTGTTCTCTTCGACGTACAGTCGGATCCCACAGACATTCGGGTGTGTCTTGGCGGTAGCCATCACGGTCTGATGCATTCGGCGAAAGACGCTCTGTCTACGCCAAGCAGGGGCGACATACACACTCTGAATCCACCAAAATGCGCCGTTACGCCACTCGCTCCATTCAAAAGTAATCATAAGCTGCCCTACCAGCTGACGATCGTCGGCCTGCTCCAGTTCGGCGACCATGAAAAATCCACGATCGGGAGAATTCAGGAGAGCCATTGTTCCGTCATGCAGGCGGTCGCGGTCGAGGTGGCGACCTTCCGTTTCAAGAGCCATGGCTGCGCTGAATGACGCGATCGTCGCTGCATCTTGTGGCTTGGCGAGTCGGACGTTCAATTGGTCGAGGATTGACATGGAGCTCAAGTTGTTATTTTTGGGGCTTGTAGCCATCCAGATTTCGGCTTGTACAAACCGGCGGTACACTCCATCTTAATAGCCTCTTCCGGTTCCAGATTGATTGGGCGAAGCTGTGCCTGAGGCACAAAGGCAAGCAAACCGCTGAACGGATGGAGAGCCGTGGGCACAAAGACCATGAGCAAATTGGTTGTCGGTGAAACTTGTAGCACAGACGGTGCGGTTCCCATCACAAACCCGATCGCCCAGAGACCGTCTCGAGGGAACGGAAAGGCCACCACCTTGCTGTGGCCGAAGCGAGCACGGAAATTCAGAAGATCGGCCATCCCTTTGAGGGTAATGTAGAGACTGCGGACCAATGGAACGCGCTCGATCCACTGCTCGGCCTGAGTGATGATGCGTTGCCCAACTACATGGGTCGCGATGGCGCCGATAACCACGACAAGGAGCAGAAACACGATGAGGCTGAGTCCAGGCCACTGTCGATCTCCCATGTTCCAGGGGAGATCGTGGATTAATTCATTGAGCGCGTGAAATAGTGCGGAAAGGATGAAGAAGGTGGCCCAGGCAGGCACGAGGACCAGTAAACCAGCCAGGGAATATTTCCACAAGGTGTTTGACATCACTGCGCGTGCCGTTGAATACACTCCAGCGAGCGTACGTAGTATAGCAGAAACCGCCTGCCTAACTAGGACTCTGCATCCGGGGTTGATCTCAACAAGCTTGATGATCTATTCTGCCACTGTCATATCGGTCGGGTTCACACGGGAAGCATTATGGCAGAACGTACCGAAGCAAGGCGTCCGGTTAACATCGACAAGGATCTTCTTGCCATTCTCTGTTGCCCCGACACGAAGCAGGACGTGAGTCTGGCCGAGGAGGCGCTTATTGCCAAGTTAAACGGGGCCGTGAGTGATGGGCAATTAAAAAATAGAGCCAATAAGCTGATTACGGAACCCCTCGATGGAGGGTTGATAAGAGCCGACCGAAAGATACTGTATCCAATCAGAGAAGATATTCCTGTCATGCTCATTGAAGAAGGCATTCCCCTGGAAGGAATCATCTAGCCGGACTAGCAGTATGCTGAAAAAGTCCGCCAGCGGCGTTCTCGCGTCGCTCAGAGGCTCAGCGTTGAAGAGAGTTTTTGGAAGGCCGGAAGCGCTAGAGGGGATTTTCCATTCGCCAAGATCCATTCTACGGGCGAACGGCTTCACAAAGTGCGGTCTGTACCTCCTCGCCTCTTCGCTCGCTGCGGCCTTGCTGGACGGCCTTTTTGAGCATCCTGCTGCGACTCTGACATGATCCTCAATGGTTATATCGCGACGACATATTGTAAGAAGATCACGTTTTTCAGCAGACTGCTAGTGGACACTCTCTTTCTTCGTCTATTCCTAAGCCAGCATGTCTCGTATCAGAATCTTCCTGCTGACCCAGGCAGGATGAGAAAAAATTTCGGTAGCGTCTACTGAGTATTCAGACACGACAGCAGGCCAGCCGTCTATCGATTGTCATTTTTTGAGCCGGTCGATGTCCCGCAGTGCTGGCAGAGATATTCGTATAGATCTCCGGTCGGGAGCACAAGTAGCAGTCGCTCTCGTGTGGGGGTCGCCACTCGGCAGGTAGGGCAATAGAGCAGCGAAGCATTTAACGATCTGAATTGGTCTGGTTGTTTAGAAGAAGATGGTCTTGGCGGTCGAGCTGTGTTGGGGGAAGGATTGGTCAGCCAAGTTGGACTAGGAGGCTTTCGTGAAAAACCTGACATACAATAATTCTATAAAATGAGACGGTAGTGGTCAATGCTCAGGAGTCTAGATGCTGGTTTTCCATGAAGCGCTGATTTAATCCGTTGACGGGAACCTGAGAGCTAACGGAACTATTTCCAAACCCTCCTCACCCTTCTTACAGCAATCCGTCAACTGTAAGCTCAATCAATACGACATTGAATCCGATGGTACTCCATGGTCAAAGGCCATGGAGATATATGACATCGCTGAACACCATGTGACCGCTACTCCCGAGCACATGGCGATCAGGACCATTCTTGCTGTATCGTAACTGTGAACCATGGGTCATGAAAATACCATGGCGCAGCTGGTGCGAGAGACTTGATTGAGGACAGGAATGCTAGGCCGTTGGCGTCTTTGCTGACTCAATGTCCGTTGCTGTGATCAGGCTCGATAAATAATCAGCGACAAAATTGAGAGCTTCCTCTCGTCCGTCCGCACGACGTCCCTTTTCTCGACGCTGGACTGACAATTCGTGATCGAGATCTGACTTGACCTCGGTCAGAACTCGTTGGAGGGACGAAGGAGTCAAGTTTGAATCCATATCTTCGAGCTCTTGGCAGCGGTCAAGGACCCAATTCAACCCTTCGATTCGCCCAGCGTAGTGCTCCTGCTCAGCGGTGTCGATGCGCGACATGGTGGTGGCAAATGTCTGTGCTTCATAGATGAGATTATAGAAGCTGGTCACTGCTCGCTGTAAGGTTGGAATCATGTCTCTCCTTTGCGCAAATTATCAATCGCCTGATTATACACGAGAATGCCAAGGCAACAAGGAAAAAATGTTGAGCTAGGTAAATAGGAGAGAATGAAACTCGTTCATGAATCCGTAATAGAGCGGGGCAAAATCTTTGAGGCACTCCGGGCTGGTTTCTTTGAGGCGTTTGAAAAAGAGGATTTGTACACGCGGGTTGATCTGTTCAAGGAGCTGGCCCAATTGAGGCATGGTATAGCTGCCGGTCGGGACGCTGAGGACATAATGCACCAGGCGCTCGACGAATTGCTGAGCCATATATTCGCTAGTAAGATAACCATCTGGAAGTTTTCCAGAGGCCAAAAATTCGTCAAAAGGTATCGCTTGCGCAGCAAATGGGATGGACGGTTGCTGACTAGAGGTCACGCTGATGACACCTCAGCTTATGATGGAGGAATATCTATATCAAGTAGTAACTCTACTGAACCTTCTGGAATGCGTCAAGTGCGCAGAAGAATCAGACATGATGTGAGCCGAAAGACCGGTGAAGACAACATGCGCTAGGTCAAATAGAAGGGGCGGAGTCCCTCTGGAACTCCGCCCCTTGGGAAAGGCGAGTCTCGATGACACTTAGAGCCAGGTGACACGCTCCGCCGGTCGAATGTAGATCGGCTCTTCGACCTGCACCCGCGCCACTTCCTTCCCCGACTTGTTGAAGCCCAGCACGGTATCGTTGTACATCTCGAACCGTTTCCCGTGGATCTGGGTCTCGAACACTTTGGGGCCCGGAATCACATCGTATCGGAAGACGATTTGCTGGCTGGCTCTCCAGAGCTGCAGCACCGCCAACAGTTCACGGCTGGGAACGAGGTACTTCTCGATGGCGTTATCGACACCAGGGCCGAACATCTGCCGCGCGTACCCGCGCGGGCTATGCCGTGGTGGGATGTAGTAGCCATTGGGCTCGGTCCCCCACTGCGGGTAGAGCGGCAAGGCCACCTGCTCGACACGAATTGCGTAGTAGAGCGGGTGCCAGCGATCCTCGGCCCACAGGCCGTCTTCGCCGATGCGGACCAGGCTCTGCATCCGGATCTTGCCGACGCAAGCGGCCATGCAGCGGGTCTCCATTGGCTCTCCGCCCGTCAGCGGGTCCTTGCCTTCAATGCGCGGGTAGCAGGCGATGCATTTCTCCGACACGCGAGTGGTGCCTCGATACATCGGCTTTTTATAGGGGCACTGTTCGACGCACTTCTTGTAGCCTCGGCACCGGTTCTGGTCGATCAAGACAATCCCATCTTCTGGTCGCTTGTAGATCGCCTTCCGCGGGCAGGCGGCTAAGCAGCCGGGATAGGTGCAATGGTTGCAGATGCGTTGGAGGTAGAAGAAGAAGGTCTCGTGCTCCGGCAGACTGCTCCCGGTCATCTTCCACGGTTCGTCCCGTGAGAATCCAGTCTTGTCGATGCCCTCCACCAGCGCGCGCATCGAGGTGGCCGTATCCTCATAGATGTTCACAAACCGCCATTCCTGGTCCGTGGGAATGTAGCCGATCGCGGCCTGGCCCACCTTGGCGCCCGCGTCGAAAATGGTCATCCCCTCGAACACCCCATAGGGCGCATGGTGTTTCCGGCCCACTCGGACGTTCCACACCTGTCCCCCCGGATTCACTTGTTCGATCAGCTGGGTGATCTTCACATCGTAGAACTGGGGATACCCGCCGTAGGGCTTGGTTTCCACGTTGTTCCACCACATGTATTCCTGACCCTTGGAGAAGAGCCAGGTCGACTTGTCCGCCATCGAACACGTCTGACAGGCCAGACAGCGGTTGATGTTAAACACAAAGGCAAACTGCCACTTCGGATGCCGTTCCTCATAGGGATACAGCATCTTCCGTCCCAGGTGCCAGTTATACACTTCAGGCATGGTGAATCCTCCTCGTTCCTCGGTAGTCGTTATGCGTCAAGTATCTCATTCGATTCCCATCGTCAGACTTTGATCTTGATGTGTTCACCTTTGAGCCACTTGATCATGAACTCATTCTCTTGGCCCGGAGTGAACCCGGTCCTGACCGGTTCCCAGGGACCTCGGGCTCCGATGCCGCCATCTTCGGCCTTGGTGATCCGGATCAGGCACTCCTTCGGCACCGTGTTGATCGCATGGTGATCGACCTGGTAGCCCCACTTAAACTTCCATGCGATCGCGTGCTTGCCCGGTAGCGAGTCGGTTTGGTGCATCGGCATCAACCAGTTTCTGGTAAAGGACTGTTGAGCCCCATACCGGAAGTTAGATTGGTAGCCAGTATCGACAGCGATGGCACGTCCGTCCGGCCTGGTCTCATGGCCTTTTACCGACTTGGGCGTTGCCACGTACGGGGCATGCTTCGCCATCGTGACGTGATAAGGGTAGGCCGGATTGTACTTCGCACGGATCATCAGGCGCGCCACCTTATAGTACGGATCTGATGGTTTCCACCCTCGATAGGGGCGGTCCACCGGATTGCCGTCGACATACACGTAGTCGCCATCGTTGATACCACGGTCTTTGGCCGCCTGCGGGTTGATGTGCAACTGATGCTCGCCCACGCCCGGCGTTCGTTTGTCCATCCGGTAGGGATCGCCGAAGTTCGACTCATAAATCTGCACCCAGTCGTTCACGGACCATTGGCTGTGCACCCGATGGCGGGTCTTGGGCGTGACACAATAGAATTGGTAGCCCTTCTCCCACAAGGGGTTCGCATGCCGCTTGATTTCCTGCCAAGGCAGCTTGATGTTTCGCACCGTTTTATCGTCATGGTGCTGGGCTGTGATCGGAATCCCGTAGTCGTCAGGACGGACATACGGATTGCTGGTCATGATCGCGTTCGGCAGATACGGCGTCGCCTCCGTCCCTTCGCGGTGCGAGATGAAGTTTTCGCCGTATTCTATCGCCTCCGGCTCCGTGCGATAATTCTCGTACCGCCCAGTCCTGGTCCACATGGGCTTCGATTCGTTGGTCTCTTCCCAGAAGGGTGTGCGTGGATAAGTCCGTACCATAACCATCCAGCCCTTTTCCGACTTCAGCATGACGTCCGCGCTATAGCCATAGAAGGTGCTGGAAGCATCGAGCATCCGCTGGGCATAGACATCGACGCGGTTCTCATAGACGAACTTGAAGTAATCGCGCATCCTCTTATCGCCTGTCATGTCCGACAACTTGGCAGCCACGCCGGCAAACGTGTCGAGGTCATTGCGCGTATCGTACAGGGGCCGGATCCCGCCCTTCCAGATTTGCACCCAGGGATTGGACACCGTGATCGTCATTTCGGGATAGGTGAACTCCATCCAGGTGTTTGCGGCAAAGGCGATATCGTTATGGTTGATGTCCGACGTCATCTCGATGTCCTGAGTGATCAGGGTCTCGATGTTCGGATCGACGTTACGCACCATGTCGTAGTGGTGTTTGGCGTTGTTGAGCACGTTCACGTTGACGACCCAGCGGAACTTGCTCGGGGTCGGCATGTGCGTTTTGCCCGTGAACACCTTGCGTCCATACTTCGGCGTGCTCACAATCAAGGCCGTGTCGCCATGGTTCCAGTAGCCGACCTCTTCGCCGTAGTAATAGGAGTTTGTCTTGATTTCCTTGCCGTGGGCGTTCGGATCGAGCGTGATATTGAAGGGGTCTTCACCCGTATGCACCGCGATACCGGCGCCGGACCAGGGCGTGGCCGTCCAACACCCAGCCTTGTAATTGCCGGCCCAGGTATGTTGTCCAGTGCCGAACTTTCCGACGTTGCCGGTGACAATGAGCACCATGGCGGCACCGCGGGAGTTGATGGTCATGTGGAAGTAATGGTTCGTGCCTTCGCCGTTATGAATTGCGGCAGGCTTGATTGAGCCGGAATCCCGCGCCCAGCGGACCAGAAGATCTTTCGGCGTCCGGCAGATCTGATGGACGGTGTCCAGGTCGTAGTCTTGGAAATGCACCAAGTACATTTGCCAGACCGGCATGGCGTCGACTTCTCGTCCATTGAGCAGTTTCACGCGATAGGTGCCGGTGAGGGCGGCGTCGATTCCGCTATTTTGATAATGCCATCCGACTTGCTCCCGGTGAAGGGGAACCGCCTGCTTCTTGTTGAGATCCCACACCATCATCCCGCCAAGCCGCTCAACCTGCGCGGGCTTCAGGGACTGCACCCGGCCTGAATAGCTCTTAGAGAAGTCCGGGAACTTGTATTCGGCAACCACGTCACGCGGGTCCAGGAACTGTAAGGTATCGGTGCGGACGAGCACGGGCGAATCGGTATAGCCCTTCAGGAAGTCGGTGTCGTGCATGTTCTCATCGACGATGATTTTCATGGCACCCAAGAAAATCGCGCCGTCCGACGCGGGTCTGAGCGGCATCCAATAGTCGGCGCGATAGGCGGTGGGGTTATACTCCGGCGTGATGACCACGATCCGGGCACCCCGTTCGATACACTCTAATTTCCAGTGGGCTTCAGGCATTTTGTTCTCGACGAAGTTCTTGCCCCAACTGGTGTTCAGCTTGGAGAAGCGCATGTCGGAGAGGTCGATGTCGGACCCCTGCGCCCCACACCACCAGGGATGCGACGGGTTCTGGTCCCCGTGCCAGGTATAGTTCGACCAATAGCGACCACCCTGCGCCTGTTCCGGGCTGACCTTCCGGATCCAGGTGTCCAACAAGGCGTTGATACCACCATTCATCCGGGTGTTTCCCATTTTGCCGATGATGCCGAGGACCGGCATACCAGCGCGATGCTTGAACGTACGGGTGCCCGCGCCTTTCATCATCTCGATCATTTCAGGCGCATAGCCCTGCTCACGAAGGCGGCGAGCTCCGGCTTCTCCACTGTACCGTGTGGCAATGATGATCATGGCCTTGGCCGCATAGGTGAAGGCGGTATCCCAGGACACACGGAGCATGTCGTCCAGGAAGCGGCTGTCAAATTTATACTTGCGCTTCGTCTCCGACGTCAGCTCCGGTGAGCCAGCGTCCATCCACTCCTTCCAGCCCTTCCGCATCAAGGGGCCCTTCAACCGATAGGGGCCATAGACGCGGCGGTGGAAGGTAAAGCCCTTCAAGCACATGCGCGGGTTGTGGGCAAAGGTTCCGCGGTTGCCGTAGAGGTCTTCATACGTCTGGTGATCATAGTTCTGTTCAACCCGCATCACCACGCCGTTTCGGACGAAGGCCCGGACGCGGCAGGCATGCGTGTCATTCGGAGAGCAGACCCAGGTGAAGGACGAATCGTAGCGATATTGGTCGTGGTATACACGTTCCCAGGACCGATCCGGATAGTCCCCCAACGGGTTACCGACTTCGATCACCGGCTGGAGCGCCGTCAACGCCAGGACGTTGTCCGCCACGGCCACCGCCGCGACTGTCCCGGCAGTAACTTTTAAGAACTGCCTACGTGACAAAAACATTGGTAGTACCTCCCAACAGTTGAGGGGCTTCACCCAAGCCCACGAGACTCTACGCGTTGATACAGACCCGAAACTTAACCCCGGATTTTTTCAAAACACTGCTTAATCTTAATTAAAGAGATAAAATCAAATCACACACATGGTACTTCTTTCAGCACGAGCACCCCATTTACACGCAATATACGAACCAAATTAAAGGAATTTATTTCTGTGAGAGCGATGTATAATAAGCTGTTGAATAGTTATATGAAAAACAGTTTGTGCCGAAACCGCTCATGATAGTCAAGTTATGTATTATTGGGTACTTTATGTATCGCCCTGTGAATGCGTGGGCGATTTTATGAAACAAACACTCAATAAGTCAATAAGTTAATGATCATATTCGCGCGTTACCTTTTTGTAGCGTCAATAAATCTATGTAACAGAAATGCAGAGGCCTATCATTCTGGGTCTCGCGTTCCGGATGCATTCTGTTATGGGCGGGGGGGTCTGCATGATTGTTATTGTACAAGAGTCGATGACAGCGATGAGTCTAGTCGAGCACCAGATCGCTTGACAGGTTCATTCCTGCATCAGTAAAATCCCACCCCTCTGACGACAGTGATCGAGCGGGAATAGCTCAGTGGTAGAGCATCGCCTTGCCAAGGCGAGGGTCGCGGGTTCAAATCCCGTTTCCCGCTCCAATCACATCTCGTCTGTTTCTCGAGATACCTTCCCCTTCTCCTATTACATCAGGAGGAGGCGACTTGACTAGGTTTCCCCTATCAAACAAAATGGTTGTCCTAACCAGTCTGCCCATGACTGACATGCTTGAAATAGCCGCTACATTCAGTGGAAGAGGCCGTTCGTGATGGTTAAACGAGGCCGATGCAGTTAACGAGGCGTATGTGGAAGGGATTGCAGTCGTCCCACCTGTTCGGCCGCACGAGAGAGCTCGCTTGCTGTAAGCGGGGTTCGGCTATATCGTCCTTGATGGTAGAGGGCGATGACATCAGCCACCATGGGGCTGGCAGCTTTCCATTCCCGTTCGACCAGGCTGGCAAATTCATTGGCGGTGGCGGATGGAGATTTGCGCACGCCGTGTTTTTCCACTGTACGAACCATGCGAGTATAGAGATGGGCGATCGCAAGCTGTGGATGCGATGTCGGAAGATGGGTGGTCGCCCAAAGTCCGATTCTATCCCGAAGTATAAGGAGAAGCAGGGCTAAGCCGACCACGACTACGCCTGTTATGAGTTCCAGCATGCCAGGCCGAAACGTGTGGGCCACATGCACCAAGCCGCTGAAGCCCTTTTCTATAGGGGCACTGATCAATGAACCCCAGTGGCTCGCTTGCTCACGCAGAGCACCACTACTTTCGCGTACTCCATGAACGACTGCCAGTTGATCCTTCGCACTATAACGCACGAACAGACGGTCCCACTGTAATCGAAAGGATTCCCCGAGGTGGCGAACGGATTCCCAACGATTGGTGGCGACCAGTGTGTCGGTGGTAGGGGTGGGATCCATGATGATCCAGCCTGAGGAAGGAAAATAGACCTCGACCCAGGCATGGGCATCTCGCTGGCGCACCGTGAAGTAGCCTCCATATTCATTCCATTCTGTAGCCAAAAACCCTGTCACCAGTCGAGCAGGAATGCCTATAGTTCGCAGCATCACGACCATGGCGGTGGCATAATGTTCGCAATATCCGGTTTTTCTCGTGAAAAGAAATTCCTCGAGCGGATGACTGAGCGTGGCCGTATCGCCTTCAAGGCTGTAGCGGTAATTTCCCAAGAGATGTTGGTGGACGGCCAACACTCGCCCGAATGGAGTGGTGGCTTCTTGAGTGACGCGATGCGCTAAGTCCGCCACCAGTTGTGATTCCTCAGGAACCTGAAGATAGTGGGAACGGATAAAGTCTGGGTAGACCAGGGTCGACGCGGTCCGTTCGTCCTGGGCCAGGCGTGTCACGTGCGAGGTCACGGAGTATCGAATACGGGAAGAAGGAGGGGAGGACAAGTACAGTCCACCAATGGTATCGGTCAGGACAGTAAGAAACTCGCCGCTCACCCGTTCAGCGAATGGTGCCGCAAACAGGACAGCGGTATCGAGTGGTTCCAGCAGAATATCTTGACGGATGGGTATCGACCGGCTGCCTGGAGGGAGGTCGGTTGGGCGAACGAGGAATACTCGTCCTTCATCGACGGAATTCAACGAGCGACGTCGGGTTTCGCTGTGGTTCCATGATCGCCCATTGTACTGATCGTACGCGAGTCCTCTCAGGTAGAGTCGATTTTTTTCAACGGCGGGCTGGTCAGGCAATTCAACTCGCATGACGATTTGCGGATCTTGTTTGACTGATCCGATTGTGCCCAAGTCGACTCGATCAGAAAACCCGGTCGTCCGCAGGGTTTCCCCGCTTGTTTTCTGAAACATCCCTGCGCCGATGCGAGGAATGAGAAAGAAAATAGTCAGCGTCAGCGCAATCGTCATGAGGGCCGTTCCGTTGGTCCACCAAAAGAACCGGTGTGTGATGCCACTTGGAAATGCCGCGTGACCGGCTGCCGTGCTTGAGGGTGTGACGCCGGGAGAGATGTCGTCCGTTTCCGTTTCGTGGGTCAAGTGATAGAGCAGGAGTGTCCAGACCGCCGCAAGCAGGTACAGCAGAAATATGGGGATAAACCACGCGTCGGTCGTCAGTGCCGCGGACGCCAAGATGGTCATAAGGCTAATCGCGTAGAGATGCCGATAGTCATGCCGTTGTTGAAGCGTGAGTAACTTGATATCCAGCAACACGACGAGAAAGTGGATACCGGCCGGGAGCAAGTCTTGTGACACCAGAGTGAGATCGATCAGTAATATGAGAAAGGCGCAGATCAGCAGGACATTCCACAAGGTTGCCGAGACGGTGACCCGGGCCATTGCCCGACGAATGATTCCCTTCCCTTCAGCGCGAAGCAACGAGATGATGAGGATGATCACGGTGGGGAACGCGAGCCAGAGCGGGACGCTCTGCACAAGTACGAGCCCACTGAATGCCGTGGCGGCAAGGAGAACGGAGCTGATGGTAAAGGCTCGATCAAAAAGCATGTGTCAATTCTTCAAGCTGCGCGGCATGGAGTACCCGATCGGCCTGTACCGGGCTCGCAGAAGCCTCCTGATCCGACCATGGCACCACCGCCACCGTGTAGCCTCGCTCGTCGTTATGCATGAGCGGAAGGCTCTCGCCGTAGTGGACACTACCAGTGCCAGGTACCCGCCGTTCGCATAGCGCCAACAAGCGCAGCATCGCGAAGAGGTGACCGGATCCCGACCCGAGTCCCGAGTCTACCGTTCCGACAATCAGTCGCACAGGGTAGGTTCGCTCGGTCAGTTGTGAAAGCAGTGAGGCCACGAATGTCACGCTTCGCTCGAAGAGGGCGTCGCATTCTTCGGGGGCCACGATTGACAAGATGACGGTGATCCGCCTTTGATCCTCCGCTTCTGTTTCCCGAACGATCAGCTGAGACGTGCGGGCAGTGGTCATCCAATGAATCGCTCTGGAGTCATCGCCCGGTCGATAGAGGCGGAGGTTGTAGAGTTGGGTTCCATCTCCTCGTTGCGGGATGGATTCTCCTTGCCCTTCACTGACTAATTCATCGATGAATCGCAATGTGAGCGGTTTGATGGGTGGGCTGACGAGCAGATGCGTTTCCATAGGGTAACGCCCTTTCTTGAGGAACAGACCGAAGGGGAACAGCGTGTGAGCTCGGGTGGCTTCAATCCGGATCCGGCCTCGTTTCGTCGCAAGGAGTGGATAGGACAAGAGCACAGAACTCTGTGCCGGCAGGAGAGGGATCATGAGACCTCGATCGACATCGTTGCCTTCGACGACATCGCAGAAACGTAAAGAAAAGCTGGGCAAGTGACGGTTGCGATTCGTGACTGAGAGTGTGAGGGAGGTCGGCTCGTTGGCGATGATGAGGTCGGGGACATGGCGGTGAAATTCCAGGCGCTTCAGGCAGTGCTCTGAGAGCAGTCCAGAGATCACAATCAGGCTGAGCATCATCGCAAAGAGCAAGTAAAACAAATTGTTACCGGTATTGATGGCGGCGAGTCCGATCCCGAAGGTGAAAAGAAGGAACTTTGTTCCTTCAGATGTGAGGCGGATCGACCGTTTCTGTGAGAGGACTCGAATGAACGAGAGGGGTGAGGAGGCACGGAGGTTGAGGAGTAGGTGCTTCACGCGCGTCGCTCATCCAGTTGGCAAGATGCTGAAAAAGACCACCAGCTTCGTTCTCGCATCGTTCAGACCCTCAACGTACCCCAAGGGTACGCCTCGGGCCTTCACTCGCTGCGGCCTTGCTGGAGGCCTTTTTGAGCATCCTGCGGGACGGCTGTGCTGCGCGAGAGAACCGTCGAAGTTCTCGCGCTCCCCAATAGCTGTTCCACATTCTGCTAGACAGGGACCGGAACGGTCTCGACAATATCGATCACCATACGCTCCGCCTGTTCGAAACTCTGGGTCCGCATGCCATGGGTTCGGTTCAGCATGACGCGGTGAGACAGCACAATTGGCGCCAGCTCTTTGATGTCATCGGGGAGGCAGTAGTCGCGCCCTCGGACGACGGCCAAGGCCTTGGCCGCCTTGCTCAACCCCAGCGCGCCGCGCGTGCTGACCCCCAAGGATAAGAGCTCGCTTTGACGGGTGGCTTGTACAATCGCCAGGAGATAATCTGTCAGACTCTCTTCCATGTGAACCTGATCCACACGGGCCTGCAGAGCCAATACTTCCTGGGCCGACAGAACCGGACCCAGCATTTCAGCTGGGTGCAACGAATACGCACGGCTGAGCACCTTTCTCTCTTCCTTGAGCGTGGGATATCCGATGCAGAGGCGCATCAGAAACCGATCGAGCTGGGATTCGGGAAGGGGGAATGTCCCATGATATTCTGCAGGGTTCTGCGTGGCGATCACCATAAAGGGTTGCTCAAGTGGGTGCGTCTGATTATCAACTGAAATCTGCGCTTCACCCATCGCCTCCAGGAGACTACTCTGGGTCTTCGGTGTGGTGCGATTGATCTCGTCGGCCAGCACGACATTCGCGAAAATCGGGCCTGGTATAAATTCGAATCCTTGTTTTTGCCGATTAAACATGGAGACCCCGACGATGTCGGACGGCAAGAGATCGCTGGTGAATTGAATGCGCTTGAACGAGCAGCTCAATGATCGAGCCAAGCTGTGAGCCAGTGTGGTCTTCCCGACGCCAGGCACATCTTCGAGGAGAAGATGGCCCCGTGCCAGAAGGCAGACGACGGCCATTTCGATCACATGCGTCTTTCCCTTGATGACCAGCGCAATATTGTCCTGGATCGACCGGATGGTGTGAGATGAGTTCATGTTGGGATTAGTGGTCCTGATGGTTCAGGAATGCAGGGTATTCTGACACGATCGAAGTCTAACAAAGGGTCAGGAGATGGTCAATTTTCACCTGAGTTCTTGCATTGACCCCTCTGGAAAGAGCGGGTTATAAGGCTTTGCGCTGGCGGGGCTGCTTGCGTTCAGCTTTATCAGGCGTGGAAAGGTGATATTCTGCACACGAGAACCTCGGTGGCTCGCTCGTGTGACACAACAACAGCAGGGCTGTCCCGCAAGAGGCTCAAAAATTTCGTCCAGCAAGGCCGCAGCGAGTGAAGGCCCGAGGCGTACCCTTGGGGTACGTTGAGGGTCTGAACGATGCGAGAACGCCGCTGGCGAATTTTTCAGTCTCTTGCTATTCCGGGACGAGAATCAGCATCCAAGGAGGGTGTTCTTCTGCCATGCCGGAAAACCGTCGGGCGGTACTGCTGGCGGGAACTCCTGGGAAGATGGCTCCACGGCGGATCTGGACGGAGCGAAAACGGTACGAGGGATCCTGCATCGGGAGAAGAGGAAGGACACGTGGAATCTCTTTGCGCAAGGGACCGCAATCCGACAAATCCAGCGTGTCGCCGATCGCAAGGCGCGAAAGCTGCTCGAAGATTGGGCCGAACACGAGAGGGAGGTTTTCTGGGGTAAACGGCTGATTGTCCGGTCGATAACGGACATCGTCGAGTAGTTGCGCAAGAATTTCCCAGAAGACCTGGGTATCGACGGCTCCCAGGACGCAGAGGAGGCCACGGCGTGCCATCAGGTCGAGCAGAGCGAGCGGGCCTCGAACTTCGAATTTCCAATGGGGAAAGAGGAGTGCACGGCCTTCATGCTGGACTTCCAGTGCTGGTTCGCCAGAATAGCGGGTCTGCCCGAACGTGCCTTTGGTCTGATGGAGATCTTGTGTGATGATGGACTCAGACAATCGGGTCGGTTCATAGGCAAACGTGGGTGTCGCGGGGGCCCAGCAGGTCACGATTGTGTAGCGGGGTGCGAGCTTTCTCGTCTGATCGAGGCTACCTAGGTCGAACATGTCCTGGTTCCCGTAGAATTGAAACGAGAGTCCTGTCCGAGACCGCAGGCCGTTGAGAGTTTCTCGCTCTGGATGGAGGGGGCCCCCGAGTTTTGATCCTGGTTGAAGCCGGTCGAGCGCATGAAGAATCAATTCGTGCTGCCTGTGCTGCAGGGGCGCGACGTAGAGCTCAACCAGCTCTGTGGCGAAGGAGAGGTCGCCGGCTCCTAGATCGAGCAGGGAGGCGACGTCTGCGTCGAGCAAGAGGTCGAAGGGATTGGTGTGCGACTGGGCGAACGTCTCAATCTCTTTACTCTGCCGGGATGTCACGGGCCACTGGGGCGTCGGGCTTTCAAGGATGCCAAACCATACACAGAGGGCTCGTATGGCTTTGGTTGGAGGGAGCCCTGTGAGTTCTTTGAGTCGAGGACCTGGGAGACTTTGAATACTGGTGGCTTCTGAGCCTCCCAACGCCAAGGTGATGGCATCTTGGACAATGATGGGAAGATCGACGCGGTGAGCTTCTTCAATCAGCCGCTTCAATGTCGCCGTGAGTTGCTTCGCTTCAACCAATTGGCGAGAGGCCTCCCACTCTTTATCGCGTTCCTGCAAGAGTTGGGTCACCTGTGACCGAAAGTCTGCAAGAACCTGTGCGGGAGAATCTACATCCATGAATCGTGTGCTGTGGGGTGGGAAAGCCGGTTCGTCAATGTCGGTTAACTACGATAGGGCAGCATAACGACCTCGCCCACCAGCGTCAAGGTTTCCATCTTGCCCATCCCGCAAGACCTGTGTTAGGACACACTATGCGCACGATGCCAGGAGTGTTTGCTGCACGAGCAATTCTCGCCATATGTCAGGTGCTGCTGATTGTCGGGGTCTTGTGCTTCACTGCCGCCTGCATGAGTGGAGGAGGGGCCAGGTCTTCTGCCTCTTCGCAGAACGGGCGGGATGCATTATTCAAGGAATGGCAGATCATTGATACGAAGACGGGTCAACCGGTTTCCCTTGATCAATGGGCGGGGTCGTTGCTCCAGCAGGACATTATTTACCTGGGAGAGGAACATCACAATCGATTTCATATCGACGCAGCGCTGATGGTGTTGCGGTGGCTGAAAGCGGGTGGTCGGACACCGGCTCTAGCCATGGAGATGTTTGGCTGGGATGGTCAAGCGGCACTGGATCGGTATGTGTCCGGGTCAGATATGAATCGTCAGGAATTCCTAGAGGCAGTCCGGTGGAGCCAGAATTGGGGTGGCCAGTTAGAAGATTATGAACCGCTGATTCAGTTGGCCAAAGATCACCATTGGACTGTGGATGCGATGAATCCTCCAAAGCAGTTGGTGAGGATCGTGGCCAAGAACGGTTTGGCTCAAGCTGGGTCTGATCCCTTGATGGCGGAATGGGGCATGAAGGATGAGGCGATTGTCGATGATCCGATCTATCGAGCCCGTATTCTTCAGCAACTCCAGGCCTGTCATGGCAAGGGGGATGACAGCCTCTATCAAACCATGCTCGACGCGTCCATGTTTCGCGATGAAGGGATGGCGAAGAGCTTAGTCCGTCGCTTCAGCCAGATTCGTTCGTTGAGCGATACGATGGCCGGTCCGCTGGTGAGCTATACAGGGGCCGGACACATTCAGTACAACCTTCCGGTTCCCAAGCGAGTGACTCGTCGCCTCACGGATCAGGTCCGCCAGGTCAGCGTCTATATGACGTCGTTCGAGGTGGGGCGCATCGAGGAGTTACAAGGCATGATTGACGAAAAAGTCGCGGACTATCTGTGGCTGACACCGGTCAGTGCGAAGGGGCCGCCTCGCCGATGCTGACAAAGCTGTGAGGTATACAGAACGTTTCACCGGTGCGTGTGCGTTGCCTCACCCTCTGAAAATTTTATAGTGCTGCCGCGAATCCAGCCAACAAGCGCACACGATGTTATGCGAGCAGGGTGTGCGTCCCTTTTCTGCCCATACGTCCGCCATGCCATCAAGGATAGGGTCTGCGTCGTATCGATGAAAGAGATGTTGCGGTGATGCAACATTCGTTGAAAACGGATGAATTCTTGACAGTTTCCCGGGCCTGTTTCAGACTACGACCGAATAGAAGCAGGGTTGTGAGCAATTGAGAACAGCACATATGCGAAACAAGATCCCCTGTTCCGCTGAGCGGTTAAGCCTCCTGGATCCTCCGATGATCAAGGCGGTGGCTGATCGCAATGCCTTTCACATCGGTAACCAGTACCTCTCTGAAAATCGCGTTCGGATTATCGAGGCTGATGACGACCAGATTTCGTCTGCCGTCATTGGGAATTCCGGCCTCTATGAACAGACGATCCGTCTCAAGGATGGGCATCTCATCTCAAAGTGTAGCTGTGCGTTACCGGAAGAGCCGATGTGTCGTCATTGTATTGCGGTCCTGTTGGAGTATCATCGCTGGGCACAGCCGAGAAATGGCCAGCAGAGACGATTCAAGCCGTCCATCGCGCCGCCGACACAGGCCTATCCGGTTCGCGCCGCCGCGCCTGCGCTAAGTCCTGCCCCGCCGACCGATCTGAAGCTGGGCGAGGTGATGGCATTTATTGAGTGGTTGAGTCCTGCATTGAAGGCATTGGAGCGTGGGCAGACATTGCCGGACTCGGCGAAGCTAGCTGGGGACATTGCGTCTTGGAGTCAGATCATTCGGAGTCTGGAGGAGCGTCGCCGGGAGAGTGAGGAAGTACGGATTAATTTGGAATCCGACATGCGTGATCGGGAAGCCTATGTCGGTCGATTGACACAACAAGTGCAAGCGTCGATGGAGGAGATCAAGGCCGCTCAGGCTTGCTCTCAGCAACTGCAACGGGAACTGACTGCATGCAAAGAGGTCCTCACGAAGATTTCAGAAATTGCCTCAGAGGTTGGGAACTATGAGAGTCAGCTGAAGTCTCTTGCAGGTGAGGTGATAGCAAAGGGCTCACAACTCGACAAACTTGCTCAATCGTTCAGGGAAGTCTCGACAACATTGAAATCACTTGCCAAGACCTCTGCCATTTCCTAAGTTCCTGTTGTCGATTGATCAAGGCGTTGCCGTCGCCGCCCGTCCTGCCAGCAATCCTGTCGTCCATGCCCATTGGAAATTGAACCCACCGATTCGGCCGTCGCAGTCGAGGATCTCCCCGATCAGATAGAGGCCTGGCACCAACTTGGATTCCATCGTCCTGAAACTGGTCTCTTCGAGAGGGACCCCACCCGCCGTCACTTCTGCGTAGTTCCAGCCGCGATCCTGGATGATGGGAAAGCGAAACTTGGTCAGTGCGGTGAGCAGACGATCTCGGTCTTTTCTCGGCAGTTGTGCAACCGCCGTCCTGGGATCACACCCGACATGGGAACAGAGCGCCTCGGCAAACCGCTCCGGTATCTGTTGAGCCCATGTCTTTAGCAATGATCGCCGTGGATTATCCGTCGCTTGCTTCATAAGCCACGACTTCGCCTCTTCTTGCGTCTGACTGGGCAAAAAGTTTCCATAGACTTCGGCAGTTTCTCCCTGTTCACGTCCGAGTGTCCAGAAGCGGCTGGCATCCATGATCACTGGCCCACTCACACCAAAGTGGGTCCAAAGCATACTTCCCGTTCGGCGATCGAGAACGTGACCCTTCACCACCACGGTGAGCTCAACCTCCTGCGAGAGACCGGAGAGAGTCTTGTGAAACATCCGGTCATCAAGCATCAACGGCACGAGCGCCGGGGCGGTGGCCGTCACGTGATGGCCGAGTCGGCGCGCGAGGGTATAGCCAAACCCATCGCTCCCCGATTTGGGGATCGATCGGCCCCCGGTCGCCAGAATGACCTTCCGAGAGCGCAGAGTTCCGTGAGCATGATGAACTACGAACCCGGTTTGGGGACCAGGAAGAGGATCGACGCCCGTCACACGATGATGAGAATGAATGATGACACCCAGCGCACGACATCGATTGACGAGTGAGGTCAGGATAGTTCGCGCCTTGTCGGTTACCGGAAAGAGTTTGCCGGTCTCTTCGCGCTTGAGTTCAACACCTAGCGAAGCAAACCATTGGATGGTGTCCTCGACCGGGAATGCAGCCAGCACGTTCTTAATAATGCGGCGATTGCCAAAGAAGTCGATGGGCGAGACGACCTGGTGCGTGACATTACAGCGACCGCCTCCGGAGACCAGGATCTTGGCGCCGATGGTTTTTGCACCATCGAGCAGCACGATCCTCCGGGCGTGACCATCCCTTGTCGCCGCCTCTGCAGCGAAAATCGAGGCTGCCAACCCGGCGGCGCCTGCCCCGACCACTGCAACATCATGTACATCGTCATGTATAGACATTAGAGGGTTTTAACTGCCAGTTAACACCGTATTAATCTTGTAATGTTACAGTCCCCCTCGTGAAAGGCAGACTTGTCGGGGCTGGAACACTTGAGAGTAGGAGGAGAGCACGATGATTTGTCAAAAATGCAAAGGGTTGATGGTGAAAGAGTGGCGACCGGAGTTTTCGCAGGAAGCTGCGGTGCTCCGTTGTATCAATTGCGGCCTGGTCCTCGATCCGTTGATTGCGCAGAATCGCGTGACCACATTGCCTGCCAAGGAGCGGGCTCTGAAGGCGGCGTAATAGTTCCTTCAATCTCGTGAGCCTGTTCGGACGGCGCGGATGACTGACTCAACCGACTGAATTGGGCAAGTGTGGACGTGGCGCTCGTGGTTAGACCGAAAACTCCGCCCATAAAAATGTGTGATCTGAAGAGTCTTTCGCTCGCCGCGGCTCGACGTCCACCTCTACCCTGAGACAATGCTCTGCCAGCGAGGCCGTCGCCAGAATATGGTCGATGCGCCAGCCCTTGTTCGCTTCCAGTGAGCTTGGCGCCCGGTAATCCCAAAACGTATATTGCTGCCGATGTGGGTAGAGTTTCACGAACACATCCTGAAATCCCCACGCCAGGGTGTATTCATAGGCTCGCCGTACCTCTTCGTGATAGCAGACATGCTTCAGATGTTTTTCCGGGCTATGCACGTCCATCGGTCGCGGAGCCACGTTCATGTCGCCGCACCAGATAGCCGGTTTGTTGGGCGACAGATGCTTCTCAAAATACTTGCGGAGCCGATCATACCAACCAAGCTTGTATTGATACTTGGGTGAGTCGATCTCGAAGCCCTGTGGCACGTAGGTATTGACGATGGGGACTCCCTTGATTACCACGCGCAAGAGCCGGGCATCCTCCGTTTCTCCTCCATCATCAAACCCATAGGCTATCGATTCCGGTTTCTCCCGGCTCAATATTGCCACGCCGTTGTACGATTTCATTCCTCGGTAGGTGATGTGGTATCCCGACTCAGCGAGTGCCAGCAGCGGAAATTCGCTGTCTTGGACCTTGGTTTCTTGAAGGCAGAGTACATCAGGCTTGTGCTGGGCAAGCCATTCGAGGACGATCGGCATACGCTTCCGGAGCGAATTGACATTGAATGTCGCGACTTTCATGGCCCCTCCTCCACAGACACTTCAGCCGCCGCATCCTAGCAAAAGGCTCATAGGGGGAACAAGGCGAGTCATCTCATCATTGTCGCAGACGCAGCAGCGGAGGAGGCCATCCCAGACTTTGCGGTGATCCCCCGAAGAGTGTTCTTCCCACCTGGCCTCAACATGAGATGTTTCCTAACAGAAACAAGCCCTCAGGAGGAAAGACCTCCCGAGGGCTCGGCAATCTACGCATACGACCACGAGAATTTAGGGTGCGGCAACGGGAGCAGGGGTTGCTGGAACTGCTGCTTTCATGTCTTGTCCCATTGACTGAGCGGCGCCCTGAGCCTCTCCAGCTTTGGTTTTTGCCATATGTTTGTGCGCCTTTACCTTCTCCTTCATTTCATGGCGCTTCGCTTTCATCGCATCTTTTCGGGCTTTCATCTTGCCCTTCATCTCTTCCTTCTTCGCTGTCATATCACTCTTCATCGCATTTTTCTCAGCCTTCATCTCGTCTTTCATCTTGCCCATCTCGCCTTTCATGGCATCGTCAGCCAGGGCCAGCGAGCTGGTTCCCATCAGGCAAAGAGCGGCAATCGCGACGACGATCGATTTCTGCATGCAACACCTCCTGGAATAGAGAGTAGTGATGGTTCCGACGCAATCAAAAGACAGCCTGCGCTCCATTTTCAATCCTGTCAAGAATTAGCCCAGGAATCGACGTGTCGTATGCCCAGGTCTTAATCAGTGGGCCAACCCGATTTCGGCTCTTGGTCCTGCAACATGTGCATCACTCATAACCCGCATGATTCATGACGGTTCGTCGCGAACGCGTGCAGACGCGACGCGAGACGGGCACTCGGAGGCGTGAAGCCCTGAGCAACTGTCTTGACCATTACGTGTCCTGTGCCACGACCGGCTGCCACGGAGTCCCCGCATGCACCATCGCATTGAGCATCGTCAGCAGCTTTCGCATCGCGGCGACCAGCGCGACTTTCGGGGCTTTGCCGGCCGTGCGCACGCGCTGGTAGAATACCCGGATCACGGGATTCCATCGCGTGGCGACCAACGCGGCCATATACAGTGCTCGGCGCACGGGCGCGCGACCACCCCAAATGGCCCGGTGCCCACGCAGCCGCCCACTATCGCGATTGAAGGGGGCCACGCCCACCAAGGCGGCGATCTGCTTGCGATTCAACAGGCCCAGCTCCGGCAACTCGGCCAACACCGTGCGGCTCATCACCGGCCCAATGCCAGGTACGCTCTGCAGCAGATCTTCTCGCTCCCGCCACAGGGGACTCTGCTGGATCATCTCATCCAGGTCCGCATCCAGCCGCGCCAGTTCGGCGCGCAACCAGCGCAGAGGGACCTCGATCCGCTTCCGAACCCGAGCCGGGGCGCGATCCCGCCGATTCTGCTCGGCCCCCTGCATCGCCAGCACTTGGCGGCGCCGCGCCAGCAAGGCCGCCAACTCCTGGGTCTGGGCATCGGGGATCACCCGCAGGGGCGGCCGGATGACCTCTCCAAAGCGCGCCAACACCTGGGCATCCAGCACGTCCGTCTTGGCCCACGGCCCCGTCGCCTTGGCACAGTCCCGGACTTGGCGCGGATTCACCACGATCACGGGCAAGGCGGCGTCCACCAGCGCGCGGACCAGCGGTCGTTCCAAGCCACCCGTCGCCTCCAGGACAATCCGTGTCGGCTGCACCGGGGTCAGCTGCGCGATCAGTGTCGTGATGCCGTGGGCGTCATACGGCACACTCGTCCGCTCGTCGGACGGCCGGACGCCCACATCCAGCCGGGCTTTCGAGACATCAATCCCGACAACAACCAATGGGGTCTGCCTCGCCGCCTCCTGGGTGTAGCCCGACCTTGTGAACATGCGGGCTTGGTGGCCCTGGCAACTGTTCGGGCTTGGGTGATGAGGAACGTGACGACCTGGCTCAGGGACGGTCTCTTCGGACCGGAGGCATATCGATCTGTCCCGTTCCATCCGTCTCATGTACCACAACTCCAAGATACAAGGCATACTCGTACAGTATGTCGAAGCGCTGAGCGGCGAGACTGCCTGTCGCAGCCGCGTATCCGCGCGTGCAGCAGAAGGTTCATGAATCATGCGGGATAAGTGCATGTCTGGCTGAATCCAGTGCGGTGTGAAAATCTATATTCCGTTGTGGTGCAGATTTATGTGTTTCGCCGATCGGCAATCGCGAGTTGAGGCGGAGCCTCTATGGCGCCCATGACCTGGCCGGGAATCTCTATGAGTGGGTGGCTGAGAGCGACCCGACCGAGCATGCGCCGAACGTTGGGTTTCGTTGTGCCCAAGATGTGCCAACCCTGCCGTAGGCCCCGCGGCTACCGGGCCGACTTGCTCGCGCGTGTCGGGGGGGGGCTCGCCGGTTGCCCGGCCAGGACGGGATAGACCACGCCGGCCAGCGCACCGCCCAGGATCGGGGCCACCCAGAACAGCCAGAGTTGTTGGAGCGCCCAGCCGTCGGCAAAGACGGCGGTGGCGGTGCTGCGCGCCGGGTTCAGCGAGAGATTGGTCACCGGGATGCCCGCCCAATTGATCAGCGCCACAGCGAGCCCGATGGTCAGCGGCGCGAAGCCTTGGGGGGCGCGGCTGTCCGTCGTACCCAGAATAATCAGGAGGAAAAAAAAGGCAAAGATTGTTTCGGAGCAGAAGCCGGCCAAGAGCGAATAGCCGGCCGGGGAATGGTCCCCGTAGCCGTTGGAGGCAAATCCGCCGGGGACGAAGCCGGCCCGCCCGGTGGCGATGAGATAGAGCACGCCGGCTCCCAGAACCCCCCCGAGCACTTGAGCGGCGATGTAGCCCGGCACCTCATGGGCCGGGAACCGCTTGCTGAGCAGGAGGCCTACGGTGACGGCGGGATTGATATGGCAGCCGGAGATATGGCCCAGCGCGTAGACCATCGTAACCACGGCTACCCCGAAGGCGAAGGCGATGCCGACGATGCCGATGCCGAGGCCGGGCAGGCCGGCGCTCAGGAGTGCACTGCCGCAGCCGGCAAAGACCAAAAAGAAGGTGCCGAGTGCTTCGGCGGCTAAGCGTCGCCCCATCGTGTGCCCGCTCCCAGTGACTACCGGTGCGCACTATGCCGTGGGGCGCGCAAAAGTGCAAGCGGCGGCAGGACGGACGACGGGCGGTGGGACGCCTTATCATTGGGCAGCTAGCACCAGATCGATCAGAGGTTATTCAGGCTTCACAGGTGGCTGGAGCGGAGCGGATGGGTCTGCGATATTTGGAAGAGGACGGGGAGTTCCATCCTGGCGGTCGAGTTTTTCGATGACATCTTGCTTGAGTTTTGTGGGCTCCTCAATTCGATTCTCACGCTGCAGCGTTCCCAATTCAGCTGATTTCCGGGCATTCAACTCCACCATGTCTGCCTCATCCCTGACGAGGGTTGGGGTCAGGAACACGAGCAGGTTGAGTTTCTCGATCTGTTGGCTTTGGAATTTGAACAGCCAACCCAAGATCGGGATATCACCCAGGAACGGAACCTTTCGCTCGTTGATAGTGATGTTATCTCGTACAAGCCCACCGATGACGATCGTCTGTTGATCTTTTGCGATGGTGGTCGTTTCCATCGATCGTTTGGTTGTAGTGGGCCCGACTGGGATGCTGGAGTTGCCGCTCCCGATGGTCTGTGCGACATTCTCCGCGATCGCCGTTAGCTCTTGCTTAATTTCTAATCGAATCAGGTCGTTTTCCATCACTTGAGGAGTGATTTCCAGCGTGACGCCGACGTCTTTTCGCTCGATCGTGACGAGGGTACCACCCGTGATTCCCTGAGCTTGACCTGTGGGGAATGGACGATTTTCACCCACAACGATCTTCGCTTTTTGGTTATCCGCGGCAAGGACTTGAGGGGTCGAGAGGACATTCGTGTCCGTCAGGTTCAGCAACAGTTGTAGGAATGCGCGTACGTTGACTGTATTGAGGGCTGCCAGCGCTCCTCCCGTTGCAGCGCCCCCAGCCGCCCCAGTAACGGCCTGCGCGATCGTGGACAAGGCTCCAGGGTCGGAGTTGAATCCAGCAAGACCTTGCAGCGAGCCACTCTTGCCTAAAGCTAAGGCCTGAATGGGGTCACTTCCGATCGATTTAAGCCGATCGACCTGTACCTCCATGATGACGGCTTCCACAAAGACTTGATTTCGGCGTGTATCGAGGTCCCGCATGACGGCCAGCAACTTCGTATAGGCGCTTTTTGTCGAACTGATGACGATCGAGTTCGTCGCTTTGTCCGCAAAGACCTGGACGGGGGCTTCGAATTCGCTCAAGGGCCTAAACAATGGCCTGGTGCCCGGTGTTGCCTGCACCACGGTCTGAGATCGGGCGACGAGATTGGTCAGGATGGCGGCAAGGTCGGTCGCATTGGCATTTTTGAGTTTATAGACGTACGCCCCTCGTTCAGGAGGAAGCTCACCCATCGCGACGATTTGATGAACATTCCCTTTCGCGATGACAGCCAGACGACTGACTTCGAGCGCCGCCACGAACATGCTGTAGGCTTGATCGGGGGTAACCTTGGTCGGGGAATATACGCTGATTTTCCCTCCGGCCTTTTTGACCACTTCGTCCAAGACGAAATTCTTGCCGGTTAATTCGCTGATGAAGCGAACAAACACAGAGAGTTCGACATCATTGAAGTCGAGAGAGACGCGTCCGGAGTTATTTCCTCCGGATTCAGCCCGCAGAGTGGGAGGGATCAGCAATCCGCTCAGCGCTGCCAGTAGACAGATGAGCGAGGCATGCCTGATCCACCTTGATTGTCCGAAAGAGAAAAAATCCATGATTTCTATAACAGGTACGTGGAGGGACCGATCATCCCCTGGAACCAACCGAGCATGAAGAAGGGAATAGGGAACGGTACCATAAGGCTCGTCATCGACACAACCAACTAACGTATCTGTTGCATGAGCGCTGCTCCAGCAGCCCCGATCAGACGGTCGGATCTGCGGCTCGATTGCTCGACATTTTGCGGGAATATCTCCTCCCTATTCAGGACGGACAAGCTATTGAAGCGCTGCTGTGCAGGAATAGTTTTTTTTACAACCTGCTTCGCGCCCCTCCTGCCTGCTGAACACTGGTCCATGCTGTTCGGACTTCCATACAGAAGGACCAGTCCATGTGCTTGTGTTCGCCCGTCATCGCTTCCCGCATACGCTCTCTCCCGGAGATTCTTGACAGGCTTCTCCATTTTTGAAAATGAGCGAGAACTAAGAATGAAAAATGGGCTAAACTCCTTAATAATCAATGAAGTTTGAAATTCACACGACGACCATAGCGGCACTAGGATTGCACCTCTCATCTCAGTTTGCCCATCTCATGCTCGTGCGAGATCGAACGGACTCGAAATCTGCTGCAAGTTGGCCATGGGAACCACTTCGCATCTTTCGATGATCTGCTAAGGTTATAACGTGCGGACCGATAAGAAACCCTCTCAAAAAACTGACAAGAAAGCTCCCTCTCGAGCGCATAGCCGGGGTGTGATCGGCTACGGCAAGAAAAGCGTACTTCTGGAAGAAGCCATCACCCACATGAATGCCGGCAAGTATGGCCGGTCGTCCGCTGCGTTAAAAGAACTGCTCGCCCTTGATCCTCAAAATACGGAAGCCCGGCGACTCTTTGCCACGCTGCACCTACGACTAGGTAGCCTTGTTACGGCGCGGCAGGCCTTTGAGGCCCTCGCCAATGAAGCGATCGAGCGACAAGACTTATGGCTGGCCGAATCCTTGTTGCGAGAGTATTTGGCTGCAGGACCGCGCTGCGTGCCGTTCCTCGAGCTCCTGGCCTATGTGTACGATGAAAAGGGAGATGCCATGGCTGCGGTGGCCGAATTAGGGAAGGCCATCGACATCCTTATCGAAGATCCAGACTCTGACAATCCCAAGAAACCCTCTCAGCTTTATACAAAGGTACGAGCGCTTGCGCCAGCAAGCCCCGTGGCACTTCAGTTTGCTTCTCTCTTCGACATACAAACAGGCGAGCTTCTTGCGCCTCATCCACCGGCTCCTGCCGAAGCGGCGTCAGTGGAAGCCGATGCCTCCCTGCATCTCCGGAGCGAATCCCTCTCTATCTCCGAAGAATCTCCGGCGATCTCTAATGTGATGCCGTGGGAGCGGCTCGCCGGGGCTCCTCCGAATGAGGAGGCTCCGCCATCCATTTCATCGAGTCCCATCATCGAATCGCTCGATGTGGTGATCGATCCGAGGATGGCCGGTTTGGTTACCCAGGAACTGGAGATTCCGTTATCCGAATCTACTGGACCAATCCAGGAAGACAATCGCCTCGATCAGGAAATGGGGCCATCAATATTGACGGTGCCTTCCCTTTCAATGAATGGGCATCGTGATGATGAGGTGAAACATCCGATTGTCGAAGCTTCGCCCTCAGTCGAGGAGCGACTGAGCCCTAGCCCTCCAGAGAATTACACAGGAGATGGAGCGAGAGTCGTGGTCTCTTCCGTCGGATCGCCGGGATTATCTTTTCCCATGCCTTGGGAGCAAGTAGAGAACGCCACGATCAAGATTGAGGAAACGATCCCGCCGCCGGCTCCATTGGCACAATCGGAAGAGGCGCCCCTGTCGGGAGGCGAATCCGTTTTTGCTTCGTCCGCTATCACTCAGCCTGAACCTGTATCAGAACAGTTGCCGAGTCCAACTCCCGTGCTGGATATGACCGAGGCTCGCGAATCGATCTTTGCGGCAGAGCCGTCAACGATTCCCACGATACTTCAAGAGCCTGAAGTCTCACCCCAACTTGCCGCTGAATCCTCGCCCACGGCTCAGTCGACGGCCTCGCTTGCGCTATCGGAGGCAGTCTCCGTATTGGGTGGTGAATCTATTTTTATCCCGTCCGCTATCACTCAGCCTGAACCTGCATCAGAACAGTTGCCGAGTCCAACTCCCGTGCCGGATATGACCGAAGCTCGCGAATCGATCTTTACGGCGGAGCCGTCAACGATCCCCGATATACCTCAAGAGCCTGAAGTCTCAACCACGCCCGCCACAGATCCCTCCCCCACGGCCCCGTTTTCATGGAACACCATATTCGACGGCGCATGGAAGTTTGCCGAAGAAACGCTGTCGCCAAATTCACCGGCCGCTTTGTCCAAGTCGGATACGACTTCACAGGATACGAAGGACATAGAATTAGTTCAGCCAGAACCCGTAACAGACTCGGTATTCTCCGTCCCCTCCAGTCCTTCAACTCCAGAACCGCTGGTTTCATTCAGTGATCCCGAGCCGCTGCCGGACACTCACCCTTCGATCTTGAGTGAAGTGAGTGACTCGATTACAGAAATACCTGCGATCAGAGCGTCTGATCTACCACCCTCACCTGCGGCTGTTCTTTCAGAAGCACCCGTGCAGCTAGAGGAGCCACCGACTTTATCGAGCGATGCCCCAAGCTCCTTCAAGATGGACGTTCCGGGGCCTCCTCTGTCAGAGCTAACCGAACCCGCTCGAGAACCTGAATCAGTTTCATTCTCGTACTTTACGCAGCCGTATCCTGTGGCGCCATTTCCGGAAGCCTCCGCTCCAGAACCCTCACATTCAGAGGTGATTCCGGAAGCGCTACCCGCGCCTACACAGGCTTCCACGGAGCCCCCAGAAATGCCCGTCCCACTATTTACGGTTGTCTCGGATCCTCCACCCTCCGTGACACCAAGCGCTGCGCCATCGATGGAGACAGCGTCGCCTTGGAGTACAGGCGAGGTCGAGGTTCAGCCACATCGTCCATCTGAAAAGAAACGAAACTGGGACAAGGAGAAGGGGGATATCCCACTCGATCTGGCAGTTTCATTGCCAGCGATCGAGGCATCGGCTGCATTAGCCGATGAATTGTCACGCAACGGTGGGTGGGCGTCAGTTCCTTCTGAAGCGGCCCCTCCTGTCGAAGCGGTGGCTCCCATTCCGGGAAAAGTGGTTCCTCCGGAAGATACGAGACCGGAGTGGGTTCGGGCGAGTGAGTCGATCACATTTGTGAGCACGCCTTCACCGTTTACTGAGACGCGGGAGGATCCTGGTGCAGAATCTATTCACTCGAAACCAGAGCCTGTCGTGTCGGTTGCTGCGTCGGTCGTGGATGTACTTTTTGACTCAACAGGTGAGCATAGCCAGGTTCTTACGCAGGATCGTCTGGCAACGCCACGATCGCGGCCGCAGGTTTCCAGGAAAATGGCGAGGGTCCGCAACGGCATCTCGTCGTTTATCGGGTCGTGTTTTTCGACAACGCGATCGATGGTGTTGTTGTGTGTGGGGTTGGTGTTCTCCTGTGTGATATTGACGGTAATCGGCATGGGGGCGGTCGGATTAGCCTGGACCCTGATGGAAGCTCCCCCGTCGTCGACCTATCAGAACCTGACAGCAAGTCCTCCACAGGCACTCACCGATTCAACAAAAAACGGGTATTTCTTGCTGCTCGGATTCGATGCTCCCGGGGGACAGAATCCGATCCGAGCGGGTTACGAGCGTAGTGCGGAAGAGACCGATTCCCAAGCTGCGAGCTCCTGCATGCTGGGTGATGAGGGGAAAGGCACGACGACGGGAACGCCTGCCAATGTGGTCCATGAATGGTTCACTCGCGCCGATCCGGCGGCACAGCTGAAGCCGCAGGCAGCATCAATACGATTGTGGGCGGCTCAAGAATCGCTCGCCCTCAAACGGTACCAACAGTGGCTGTCGATGCCGTTTGAAGATGCGGGCTACGGGAAAATCTTGAGCCCGAACTGTGCCCATATTCTCCTGGCGCATCGGTTGTACCTGGCAGAAGGGTTTGGGCAGGATCTCAACACAGGGCTTGGGCGGCTTGAGAATGATATGGCATCCTGGCGGACTGTTCTGGGTCAGTCGAAGACGTTGATGGTGAAAATGTTGGCCGTGACAGCGGTACAGGACGATGCCGCTATCGCGTCCGGGCTTTTGACCCGCCAGGATCTCGATGAGACAGCGATCGGCCGACTCGGCAAGATCGTTCGCCCTCTGGATCAGGTTGAGTTGTCCATCCGATGGCCGATGCAGAGCCATCTTCTGTGGGGGACGAGTGCCGCGATGAAAAGCGTGAAGAACGACAAGACTGCCGACCGCCCTCTGTATGTTGCCATAGCGGCTGCGATGCCCCTTCCTGTGCAGCGGCGATCCAACGAGTATGCTGATTACTACGAGGAGGCGAGCAAAGCGGTGGCGGAGGGGCGCTATACCAACTTGCCCAAACCGTCTAGTTTCATTCGAACTTCCGTTGCCAGCGTGGTGGACTACGTGGCGAATCCGATCGAGCACATTATTGGAATCGAGCCGCTTCCTTCATGGGATCCCTATGTTGGGCGAACAGTGGAGACTGATGCGCGGCTTCGTCTGGCGAGCCTGCAAGTCTGGATCAGACGGGGGGCGCAAGATGGAGATGTGATCACGCGTCTCGCAAAGGCGAGCCAGACCCTCTACGATCCCTTTACCGGTCTCCCTATGTTGGTCGATCAGCGTAAAGGAGTGCTCTATAGTGTTGGGCAAGACGGTAAAGATCAAGAAGGCGATTCCCAGCGTGATGTTGCCGTCGTAATTCCCAGATCTCAATCGGTTGGGCTTGAGAGCAGCCGCTTCGTGTCTTCACCACGGTCCAAGTAATTCACCGTTCCCTTCCTTATCTGTACTCAAAGATTTCTGATTTATTCACCCGCTCTGGTTGCTTGACACTGCTGACCGTATTCCACAGAATCACAGCACACCACTACGAGAATAGGCACCATGGCGTCCTCACCATTACCCTTTCCACATGCTTCCTCGGCAAAGAAAGGGGCCACATTTCCATCTGCCGTTCCGACGCAGATCGTCTCGAACGAAGAGTTCACCCCTTTCAGTCAGACGGCAGATCAGGCCCGTGTTGAATCGCGTGTCGTCACGATTGTGGAGAGAACCGCCGCTCGACGAGGTCTCACGCGTCGAGATTTCCTCAGGACGACCGGTGGGATGGCCGCTGCGTTGCTGGCCATGAACTCGATCTTTGGAAAATTTTTTGAAGTTGGAGAAATCGAACTGTTTGAAACGGCCGCCTTTGCTGAGCAACAGGGCGCGCCCTACTTCATCTTCGATGTACAGACGCATTACGTCGGCTCGCATTTCGATCCAACCGATGCGGAACACAATCGAAAGGGCGCGGTATCCAAACAGGGGCTGCTGTCGCTCAGACGATGGATACGGGAGTCCGGGCTCAATCCGAAGCTGGCGGGAGACCGAGGCACTATCGACGATCTTTCGTGGGAAAATTTTGTGAAAGAAGTGTTTCTCGACAGTGAGACCGCCATCGGCCTCATCAGTACACCGCCGGGACCCTATCCGCAAGAAGCGGTGGTGCCACCGAGCGAGATGGCGCATATCCGTGACGAAATCAACCGTCTTGCACAGTCTCAACGCATGCTGGCGCATGGATTGGCCACACCCCAGCTGGGGATAGCCGACCTGGATTTTATGGCGATGCAGGCGGAGATGCTCAAGGTTGATGCCTGGAAGTGTTATACCGGCTCTTGTCCGAAGGGATTCAATCGAGGCTGGTGGATGGACGATGAAAAGATCGCCTATCCGATGTTGGAGCAAGCGCGCAAGCTCAATATTAAACGGGTTTGTGTTCACAAAGGACTTCCTCTTGGGCCGGTGCCTGATTACAACCACCCAAAGGATTTGATCAAAGCCGCAAGAGACTTTCCAGACATCGATTTCCTGGTCTATCACTCGGGGCTCAAGAGTACGGCGACAGCGGATATCGTGTTTGCAAGGACAGGCGAAATTCCTTGGACCACCGAGTTCTGCCGTATGAAGCAGGCGCAGCCTGGAATTAAGAATATTTACATGGAGCTCGGTTCGACCTTTGCGCAGCTCGTCACAACCCATCCAGCAGTCTGCGCGCATCTGCTCGGGCAGATCATCGACGCGTTCGGTGTCGATCACGTGCTCTGGGGAACAGACTCGATTTGGTACGGGTCGCCACAATGGCAGATCGAAGCCTTTCGGCGATTCCAGATTCCGGAGCAGCTGATCGAGCGGCATCGGTACCAGCCGCTCACGCGCCAGGTAAAGGAACAGATCTTTGGACTCAACGCGGCGCGTGTGTTTGGCGTGGATGTCAAGGCGAAGCGGAACGAATTACAACAAGACGTGCTGGGGCAACTCAGGATGAGCTACCTGGAAGAAGGACCGGAGCCGAGCCATCGCGTCTATGGGTGGGTGGTGTGAGAGCCGATATGAATAGATGGAGGACATGACCACATGAAAAGCGAAGTCTTATATCCCGGTGCGTTTCCGATGGTGCGGGTGGACTTGGCGGCAGGGGAGAACATCAAAGCCGAGTCGGGTGCGATGGTAGCATGCTCACCGACCATCGACATTGAAAGCAAGATGGAAGGCGGCTTTCTCGGAGCCCTGTCGCGAAAGTTTTTGACGGGAGAGAAGTTCTTCTTCCAGACGCTGCGCGCCAGCCGAGGCCCTGGTGAGGCATTGCTGGCTCCGACGGTACCTGGCGAGATTGTCATTTTAGAACTCGATGGTGTGAACGAATACATGGTGCAGAAAGACGGTTTCCTTGCGGGCGCCGATACGATCGTCATCGAAAGCAAAATGCAGGGCCTGAGCCGTGGATTGCTGGGTGGAGAGGGCTTCTTCATTCTGAAAATCAGCGGAAAGGGGACACTCGTTCTGAACAGCTTCGGGGCCATTCACAAGATCGAGTTGAAGCCCGATCAGGAATACATTGTGGACAATAGCCACCTTGTAGCTTGGTCCTCCACGACCTCCTACAACATCGAAAAAGCCACCTCCGGTTGGGTTGCCAGCTTCACGTCAGGCGAAGGGTTCGTCTGTCGGTTCCGGGGGCCAGGACTCGTCTACATTCAAAGTCGAAATCCGGGAAGTTTCGGGGCGTGGATCAGGCAATTCATCCCGGTCTCCGAATAACGGCTGCTGAAAATGGCCGCCAACTTCGTTCTCAGCTCGCAGGAAATCCTCAACGTACCCCAGAGGGTACGCTTCCGGTTTCTGCTCGCCTGCGGCCTCGTTCGCGGCCATTTTGATCAGCCGTACAACCCCAGATGACCGCTATGATTCCCAACGCCCTTTGTTTCGGTGGTGAGTTTCCTGCCGCTGGTGCGCCTTGTCTTGTTCAAGTCGAGGAGCATGGACTCACCGTGACTTTTGCATCCGATACTACCGATGACCAATCGGAATCCGTTCCTTTTTCAAGTCTCACCGTCTCGGCAGGCGGGCTCGACCATGACCAGCTTGTTGTGAAATGGGCCGGACAAAAAGGGGAACGGACGCTCTACTTAAAGAATCCTGATGTGATTCGCGCCTTCCGCCAAGCGGCGCCGGATCATGTGAGCCACTCCTTTGAACAGGCGGCGGAACGCGTCCGTCAGGTGCGTCACCGGGGCCGGCTCGTCTGGAGCCTAGCCGGCGGGGTGCTCCTGGCCACGGTGCTGGGACTTTGGTTCCAGTCCGATCTGCTGGTCGAGATTGCTGTAAGCCGGATTCCGGTAGAGTGGGAGCAAAAGCTGGGCGAATCGGCCTATCGGGATTTTCTCAGCCATCAGGAAGTAATGAAAGAAGGCCCAGCAGTCGCAGCGCTGGGAGAGATGACCCAACGCATGACGGCGCAGATTCCAGATAGTCCCTACAAGTTCGAAGTGACAGTAGTGAAGAGCGACGTCGTCAACGCCTTTGCGCTCCCTGGCGGGTATGTGGTGGTATTCACCGGGCTCATGAAAAAAGCAGAAAGCGGCGAAGAAGTGGCGGGCGTGTTGAGCCATGAACTGAATCATGTGCTGCAGCGGCATGGGCTTGAACGAATCGTAAAAAGTCTTGGGCTGATGACGGTGGCGGCCATTGTGCTCGGCAATCAGCAGGGCCTCGTTGGGATGATGAAGCAGCTCGGTGTCGAGCTGTTCACCCTCAAGTTCGGCAGAGAGCAGGAGACCGAAGCCGATCTAAGTGGATTACAATTGCTTCAGCGGGCAAAGATCGATCCCTCCGGTATGATCACATTTTTCGAACGGCTCTTGGAGAAAGATCAGGGTCGAATGGAGTGGCTCTCCACGCATCCGATGAGCGCCGCTCGGGCCGAACGATTGAAAGCGGAACTCGCCGACTTGCCGAAGAAATCGCCGGAGCCATTTACGTTCGACTGGAAGCAGGTGCAGGCAGGGCTTTGATCATTTACGAGGCGGTTCTGGCCGACCGATCGGCAAAGGACGAATGCGGACTCGCGTTTCTTCAAATACCACAACGCTGCCTTGTTCGAGGGCATCCGATATCCCGGGAAGATTGGCGATCAAGAGGGTCACTTGAGCGTCGGGACGCCGTTGTGAGGCTCTCCTAAAAAGAATCACGAAAGGCTTCGCAACTTCTCTGAGCGCAAGGAGAGTGCCGAAATCTGTATCGGCGGAAATGATGATACGGTCTTCGTGGGCAGCTCGCTCAAGAATGTCTGCATCATCTGCCTGATGCATTCTGTAATCTCGCACATGGGCCGCATCGTGCCCGCCAGACGCAACCCATCTGCCACGAGCGGCGACAAGGCGTTATCCACGAGAAACTTCATGAACTGGGCGCCAAAGGAAGTTCGCGTTCGCGGACTGCCTCAGCCGCATACCGAAGCGCTTCGCGAATATCCTCCAACTGCAGATCGGGAAACGAACGGAGGATCTCTGCGTCGGCCATGCCGTCTGCAATCATGCCGACCACGGTCGAAACAGGAATGCGCAAACCGCGAATGCAAGGAATCCCTCCCATCTGTCCAGGGCTAATGGTAATCCGTGTGAACATCATATCTGTACCTCCCTCGAACGAACCGTGCCACCTGCTCCAAGCATACGCGAATTAACCTATACAATCATCTGCATTGTGAGACAAGCAACCGCACGGAAGAGCAAACAGAAACCGTGTTGCAGTAGTTGCTCTCAACTTGCGATGATTAATCCAAGGAGCATAGAGTCGAGCGATGGCTCAAACAATAAAGGCCATTTGGGTCGGTGTCATTGCGGATACCCATGGCCTGTTCGATCCGGCGGGCTGTTGACCATTCAGAAGGAAAAGGTCCTACCCAAGCTGATTCTCTTGAGCGATAATGTGGACCGTCGAAACAGATCATCGGGGATGAAGATGCCTAAGGGTACATCGACAATTCGAGATCTTATACGTAACATTACCCGCTATAGATTCTAGGAGACTGCCCTAGTAGTCAGGAAATCCGCGTTTTGTTATTCCTGAGTACAGTGAGATCGTTAATCCTGAGGCAGGTGGATGCGTTGAAAATTTCCCTTTTGATTACTCGGACAGGTTTCTAGGCAGGAAATCCAAATCGAACGAACGCGCGTAGAGTGAGACAAACTGCTGACAGATTCTGACAAAACAATGAGTCTCTAGCAGTTAATCATTTTATTCACTAGGAGGGCAGGGTCATGAAGACTAGAATCGCATCGTATCTCATCATCAGTGGATTGGTGCTCAGCGTTACGGGCTGTAACATGATGGAATCGACGTCCGGTTCCACTAAGTCTAAATCGATGGCCGTGGCGGAAAAGTCGCTCTACGACCGTTTGGGCGGCAAGCCGGCGATTACCGCTGTCGTGGATGACTTCGTCGGGCGCGTCGTCGCCGACAATCGCATCAATGGCAAGTTCGCCAACACCGACATTCCCCGCCTAAAAATGCTGTTGGTGGAACAAATCTGCCAGGGCTCCGCGGTCCTTGCACCTACACCGGCAGGAGCATGAAGGCCACTCATCTGGGCATGGGCGTCAGCAGCGCCGACTTTGATGCGCTGGTGGGTGATCTCGTCGCCTCGCTCAACAAGTTTAAGGTCCCGGAGAGCGAAAAAAACGAACTGCTCGGTGTGCTCGGTCCGATGAAAAGCGACATCGTCGAAAAGCCCATGAACTGATAGGTTTTCACGCCACTCGGATGAGGCAGTAGAACACCGCCGTCCCATCCGAGCCTCGGCGTTGAAGATCGGATGGACCGATCATGATTGCCTATAACACGTGTTAAAGTAGCCATGTGCCAGGCTCATCATCAATCGGAAAGTCTAAAAACTGGAGTAGAGGTGCTAGAGGGATTGGTGATGAGGAAGCGTCTGATCCTGTGAAGCCAACTGGACCGGTTCTGGTTCAAAAGTTAGGGTCATGATCCCCGACAACTGTACACGTGCACCAATCTCAATCACCGCCTGCTCTCCTTTCCGTAGGTTTACCCCATTAACCATTGTTGGTTTATCCGAAACTGCCCGCAAAAATAGCTGATCGGCTTCGGACCTAAGTTCGAAGTGCCAACGACTGATCCGTTTGGAGAGTAGGGAATCAGGCAAAGCCAGGACGATGTCATTGCTATCAACGGATGTCTGATCGAAGAAGCGACCGCATGAGATGACTGGTTTATCGGGAATCGCAATTTGCTGTCCTGTCTCCAGGACCACTAGGTAACGAGGTATCTCGCGTGGATCTCTCCAGTGTAATTGGAAAATCTCGAAGGTGTCCGGTAACCCTAGAAGATGGACAGACTCTAATGAATGACAAGCAGGAAGATAATGCTTAGGAAGTTCAGATACCGCCTGAGAAGTCAGCATAATCCCCTCTGCGCGTACGGTAGACGCGAGTTTCGCGCATAAATTAACAGTGTCTCCGGCCACAGTGGTTCCATCTGTCAGAGTCGGCCCCCAATGAATGCAAGTGCGAGTTTGCCATCGGTGTTCCGACAGAGCAGACCTATGCATCCGCCAGAGGGCTCGGTGGAGCCTTATGGAGAACTCAGTGGCATCCTCAATTCGAGTGAAGGCTATCAAAGCCCCGTCACCCGCTGTGTCTACTATTCGCCCATCTGAGCCTTCGAGATTAGCTGCGAGAAGATCGAGATGTCGTTGATGGAGTTGACGTCCTGCTTGATCTCCATACCGCTGGAAGTAAGCAGTCGATCCCACGATGTCGTTGAAGATGATAGCCAACCGTTTCTCAAACCGTTGAGCAAGACTGTTTGAGAGTTGATTTTGCAGCCGAATGATATCGGTTAATGTCAGAGACTCGAAGTCGATCGACATCGTGGCTTAGGGTAAGGGTTTATGATGGAATCGTATGACAAGCTTTCAGTGATTGCAAGGGAGATATTGGACTGGGTTACACCAATAGGCCGGGTGTTAATTTCCGCCCCGGGACCCAGACCTTGTGACTGTATATATTAAGTACTGGGTTGGGATTCAGCATAAGAGGGCCAAATCTTAGGTATCTTTTAAAGACTTTCATATAGTTAGACGTGAAATCCATCGACGAGGCCTCGAAAAACGAGAAACCTCTGTATGGTTATATGGGCACGATAAAACTGCCCAACGACGACCAACCGTGGGATACGAACAACCTGTTCATTTCCTAGAAACTTTGGTAGGCAAACTCACGTGCAGGCGATGAAGGAGGGGACGGCGGTTCAGATTCCGTTTATCGTCGACTCGTAGCTGATTCCCGGTAGGAGTTACTCGAATAAGACAGCCCTGTTTAGACTGGTCAATGGCCATGAGACGAAAGCTCTCGCGTAATCGAAGATTCGCTTCCCAACATTGGCCGGTCCCATCCTGACAGAGTAGACGCTCTTTCCCGAAGCTCATGATCGAGATAGTGGACGGAGAAGCGCCGAGGCTGACGAGATAGGCCTCGACTTTAAAGAGCCATCGATCTCCGATGATTAGACTATAGGCTGAGGTGTCGCGATCATCGCAGTAGGCTTCGACACGAAGCTGCGCCGCACCGTATGGTTGGAGATCCAGGACCGTGCCAGCAAGGGTTTGCGCCACATCCCCACCGAGAATCGACCACGTGTTGTCCAGATAGAAATCCCATGAACCGTGAGTTTGGTTCGAAGGAGGTTCGATCTCGGATGAAGCTATTACCAGAGTGTTAGCACGTTTTGGCGAGATTGCGATCCGAATGGGGACGATAAATTCGATATCAGTCGGTTCTTGCCTGATCGAGAGGACTACGATCTCATCCGCTGCATCGGCACGACCACCTTGCCAAGATGATAGGCCCACCATGAGAAAGAGACAGATGAGATATAAGACGCGTCTCATCGACCGCACCAGCTTACGGTAGGAAGAAATGTCTCGCATTGCAGAGGTGTGGGATGCTGTTGGTTGGTCTCGATTGGTATAGGGCATTGGTCGCAGTTCCGAAGTACTGTCGATTGCTCAGCAAGCTCAGTGCCACTAATAGGAGAGTTCAGGAGGTCATGGTTAAATCGTGGAAATGAGAGAGCAAATTGAAGAAATGGATTTTGAAAGCGAGATAATGGAAGACCTCGCAAGCGATTTCATGCCGCATCGCGGCACTCAAGAGTTCAACTCTGTACAGAGAAATAACGGAGATAGAGGGAGGGCGCTCTGGTCGAGAGCAGTGTCAGCAGCGTTCTCGACGATTCACGAGATACGTTTTATCAGTGTCGAGCACATCGCGTAGGAAAAGGCGCGTCCCAGGACGAAGAGTCTGTCATAGCAGACTCAGGGCGGGAGAGTGATAAACCGCCGGGGTCGGGCGGTGAGAAAACCGACTTTGTCTCAGCGTCCTGTCAGAGCCAGTTGTTGATCAGTAAGAACGGCGCCCAATAACTGGGATGGTCGTGTATGGGTTCGCTGGAGATTTTCAGCTGCGCCCGTTGAAGTGCCATCGCTTTCGAGACAGATGGATCCTGCAGCTGTTTGTAAAATTCGGTCACTAATTCAGAGGTGGCTTCGTCATCGATAAACCAGAGGCTCGCCAATGCGCTGCGGGCGCCTGCCTTGACCGCCATTCCCGCGAGGCCTAGAGCGGCCCGATCATCTCCCACTGCCGTCTCGCAGGCGCTCAGCGTCAGGAGATCCAGCGACGTGTTACGAAATTGAAACATGCCGATGAGTTGGGACAGACGATCCATTGTGATCTTATCGTCATAGGACAAGAGATAACTGTCTTTCGCTTCATTCCCAACCAATCCGTGAGATGCGATGTGGACCATACTATATTGCTGATCGTGCAATTCGGTCTGCACCGCGGGAACGAGGAATTGCCGATCGATCAGAGACGTCCCACCATACACGGCCTTCACGGCATCCATTTCCGCTTGGACATTCGGGAGAGCCGGGAAGCCTTGTACCGCCTCCGTCAATCCCAAGGACAACATGCGAACTCGGGTGCGATCGATCGGGCGCAGATCAGTGAGATCGATGCCGGGGGTCACGGCCACGGCGAATCGCTTGATGAGGAATTGCTGCCCATCGTGCAATGCCGCCATCGGAATGGTCCGGAGAGGGCCATCAGGAATAAACACGAGGGTGTCAATCTTGGCGTCGGCTAAATCCTGCTCGATAGGTGTGAGAATCCACGCATAGAGCTGGCGGCCATACGAAAGATATTCGCGGGTCCGGCGATCCTCTAGCGTGCGACGGAACGCGCGCACTTCGTCAGTCAGCCGGCCGACGCTCACCGGCGACGACGCACGCTTCCATGTTCCAGCGATGTTCACCAAGAGCTCCAGACGGTCTGGGAGAATAATGGGATAGATGAGCGCTACTGTCTTAGGGATATCACCAGGCGTGGTGGCGCGGGACCGTGCGGACTTGACACACTCATCCTTGAAATAGTCCTGCAGCTCAGCCGCCTTATACAGCTCAGAGGTGTCGCGGGCTTGAATCAGCAGCGCCTGTTCCTGTTGCGGGTCTTGGGTGACGGCGGCACGCTTCAATAGGATATCGGCCAGTTCGTAAAAGACCGGGCCAATGGAGTCACGAAATGAATGGCGCCGGCCCTGGTAGCCTGAAAATTCATGACGGATGGGTTGCACCGTACTTATGGCGCGACGGTAGGCCTTGATTGCGCCGTCCTGCATTCCGGTTGCGGCCAGGATGCGACCAGTTTGCCAATGCCAGCGATACAAAGACTCGGGGGCATTCACCTGTTGCGCGGCAAACACCGCCCGGCGCGTCAAGTCGAGGGCTTCGGGGAACTGTCGAGTTTGCTCATGCCACTGACCCAAGTAGCCGAGCGCATACGATTCTGCGACAGGGTCTCCGATACGAGTGGCCATGGCCGCTGCCTCCCGGAGTAACTGTTCAGACCGAGCGCGGAACAACTGCTGGTCCGACCCGGTCGAACTGTTGGGGGGAGCGACCGTGAGGCTGCTTCGATCGTTGGGTTGTTCCGGCGTGCGCAGGGCATCGGCGGACGACGCGATTTGTCGAGGCTTGAGGCGAATACCACGGGTACCAGGAAGCGCCGTAGGATCCAATTGAACGAGCAGAGTTCGCTCCGGCGAGATCTGAGGGCGGAGGTCTTCATAGCCCAGAGCAAGGTTGAGCAACCCAAAGGCCTTGTCGTGGGAGTCGGGGAGTTCGCTCAATTGCCGATAGGCCAATTCCAGGCGATCTTTTGCCTGTGCGAATTGTCCGTCATCGATAGACGCCATCGCGGCATTGATCAATGCGGTCATGCTCAGTGCTGATTGTCCAGTTCCGCGAGCGAGGATGGTGCTCTCCATATAGGCGCTAATGGCTTCGGAGGCATTCCCTTGTGCGGCAAGAGTATTGCCGAGGTCATTCAGCAGCACAGCCACCAGGGGGGAGCGCTCCTCTTGTCTCGCGAGCGTTAGGGCGTCGTTGAAGAATTGGAGAGCGATGCTGTCATTGCCCAATGCAGCGCTGGCTTTCCCAAGCTGGCCAAGGCTGGCGGCAAGCAGGCCATTGTCATGCCCTTGTTCGGCGATCCGGCGGGCAGTCTGGAGTGCCACAATGGCCTTGTGATGTTGTCCGACCTGTTGGAGGGCATACCCCAGATGAATCAATGCTTGAACTTGGCCTTGCGGGGCATGCTCTTGCTCGTGGATGGACGCCGCTTCGGTCCAGGCGAGGGCCGCTTCGCCATAGTTCCCGGCTCGTTCATAGGCCTGTCCCGCCTGGGTCCAGCTGACCGCCGCTTTCGACAGGACACCGGCAGTCCGATACAATGCAGCCGCGCGTTTTGCGGCGCGGGCCTCCTCCAACACGGAAGGCCCTTCGCTTGAAGTGGTGTTCGCCTCCGACACGGCGGAACTGGCAGAAGGCTCTGCGGTGATGGCCGATTCGATAGAGGCGAAACCAAGACCAACTCCCGTGGCGAGCACCAGGACCCAGCGGAGCAGGGCGCGTGAGTGGAATCGCGGTGTGAAACGATTCGATGGTGTCATGGGGGGTCCTCCGTTTCTACGAGCGACAAGCTGAATGTAACCAATACCGGGTCGAGTCGTCCACGCTGACATAGTCCAGCCCGAGCCGTGCTGCGGCCCAATTGGACGTTGGCGATCCCAGTGATCCAGATGTGAGGGTCTCCATGAACGAAAGGGGGCTGGGCGACAACGCCCCGGGGACCTGCGGCACGCCATCGCGGCCGGTCTGGACAAAGCTACTGAACTGGCCGGTGGGATCTGCCGCGCACCGGTCACCCGACAACCCGGCTTGGCGATAGACCAAGTTCAGAGGGACGAGGGCGCCGCTCAGGACTTGGATCGGGGCGTTGATATTGATGCTGCCGCTGACACCGGCAGGCCCTGCCGTAGCATTCAGCACGGAATTCGGATCGATCAGCACCGCGCCGCTGGCCGCGATATTGATATTCCCCCCTGCGCCCGCATTGGCATTGGCCAGGAGTTGACTGTTTTGGATGACGACCAATTGTGGATCGATATTGATATTGCCGCCGTTGGATTCGGCCTGCCCCTGCACGGAGCTGGTCAGCCTGCTGTCCACCAGACGGATGATATCAGGCGCGGTGAGTTTGATGTCGCCGCCGGAGGCTTCAGCCGATTCGGTACTGACCTGGCTGTTTCTCACGAGAAGATTGTCCCCGGCACGGAGGTCGATAGATCCGGCACTCCCTGGGCCTGTGTTCTTGACCGAGACATTGGTGCCGAGAATGGTGAGGTCTCCAGGAGCTTGAAGCGTGATATTGCCGGCACTTGCGCTCGTCTCGCTCTGTGCCTGGACGGTGCCGCCGGCAATCGTGGTGGGAGCCGACCCCGCGCCGGTGATCGTGATCGCCCCGGCCTTTCCGACCCCTCCCAGTTCGGATAGCGCGTTGCTGGTGATGGCGCTATCGGGAGTCATCGTCAGTTGTTGGGTGACGAGCCCGATATTGCCGGCAGGGGCATTCCCAGTGGTGCTTGCCGTGATGCTCACACCGTTGGACAAGGTGACGGATTGTGCCGCAATCGTAATATTCGCTGGCGCGCTGGACAAGGTTCCACCAAAAATCGTCGTGCTGATCGAGCCGCTGTCGAGGCTCACGTTGGTTGCCGGACTGCCGGAGCCAGTGATCCCCTGAATCGTAATGTTTCCCGCATTCCCTCCTGCCGCTCCAGGGATAAAAAATAAGTCGGGGAAACTTGAACTGGAGATGAAAAAACTGCCTGGCGACGTCAGCGTGCCCACATGAAGCACAATATCTCCCGCCGGCGCTGCGGCAAGCGTATCGGCATTAATCGATGATCCACCGGCAAGGGCCAGTGTGTGCGTGGTGATAGCAATGTTAGCGGCAGTATTGGCTGCGGTCCCACCAAAGATCGTCGTGCTGATAACGCTGCTGTCGAGGCTCACGTTGGTTGCCGGACTGCCGGAGCCAGTGATCCCCTGAATCGTAATGTTTCCCGCATTCCCTCCTGCCGCTATATCGTCGAAGGAGATGCTGCTACTTGAGATAGTGGAGAAAATGCCTGCCGACGTCAGCGTGCCCACATGAAGCACAATATCTCCCGCCGGCGCTGCGCCATTCGTATCGGCTCGAATTTCCGCTCTATCGGCTAGGGCCAGTGTGTGCGCGGTGATAGCAATGTTAGCGGCAGTATTGGCTGCGATCCCACCAAAGATCGCCGTGCTGATCGTGCTGTTGTCGAGGCTCACGTTGGTTGCTGGACTGCCGGAGCCAGTGATCCCCTGAATCGTAATGTTTCCCGCATTCCCTCCTGCCGCTATATCGTCGAAGGAGATGCTGCTACTTGAGATAGTGGAGAAAATGCCTGCCGACGTCAGCGTGCCCACATGAAGCACAATATCTCCCGCCGGCGCTGCGCCATTCGTATCGGCAACAATTCCCGCTCTAATGGGTTGGGCTTGGGCTAGGGCCAGTGTGTGCGCGGTGATAGCAATGTTGGCGGCAGTATTGGCCGCGCTCCCACCAAGGATCGTCGTGCTGATCGAGCTGTTGTCGAGGTTCACGTGGGCTGCTGGACTGCCGGAGCCAGTGATCCCCTGAATCGTAATGTTTCCCGCATTCCCTGCCGTCGAATCAAAAAGGGAACTTGAACTGGAGATTGTTGAAAAATTGCCTACCATCAGCGTGTCCACATTCAAGGCAATGTTGCCGGCTGGCGCCGCGCCATTGGTATCGGCTGTGATTTGGGCACGATTCGTGAGGTTGACCGTCTGAGCGGCTATCTTGATACCCGCTGGTACACTCGACGAATTGCCTCCAGCAATTACGGTGCTGATAGTGCTGTTGTCGAGTGTAATCGCACTGGCTGCTGTTCCTTTACCACCCAATCCGTGAACCTCCACGGTTCCTGCATTTCCTCCTCCAGCACTCACGCTGGAGAACAGACTGTGGGGGTTCAAGGTCAGCCTGCCTACAGAAAGGTCAATTGATCCAGCGTTACCAGTTGCGCCTTGAATACTATCGTTCCTGATAAAAGCCCCGGTGAGAGGAGATTCACCGCCGATCACCAAATTATCAGCTTTAATTATGATATTCCCAGCGTTACCGGCACCTTGAGTGTGCGCCGTGATGACAGCACCGTCTTTCATTGATAAATCTTTGGCCGTAATGGTGACATTTCCAGGTAACTGGCCGGAGCCAGAAGTACTTTCCACCTTGCTGGGGCCTATGAGTTTTACGCTGGAGGTTGCCTCTATCTCCAAGGCACCCGAGTTACCTTTTCCGAAAACACCGCTACTACTTATTTGAGAATTGGTAAGAGTCACATTCTCGCCTTTTATAACTATTGAACCCGCGCTGCCAGTACCCACAGTGTCGGTTCCAATTAAGACCCGATTGAGATTAACCTCTCCTGTGGCTGTAATAACCACATCTCCACCTTTGCCTGCTCCACCTGTGCCCGAGCTGAGTACAGTTATGCTCTCGCCTTCCTCTCCCCCAGTGTAATTGAGTGTTACTTTTGAGGCAGCGATTTTGACAGCTCCCCCATCACCGGCTCCAAAGGTCTGGGTATCGAGTGCTAATATTTGCTCGCTTAAGTTTAAGGCGAAAGCCCCGTCTAATTTGATGTCAATCCCGGCAGGTGAATCTGAGGTATTTCCCGTTTTGTTAGCGGTGATTCTTCCGTTATCTATAGTCAGTTGCCCACCGCGAATAACGACGCCTCCTCCGGTAGTGCCCGAAGTATCAAGACTTGCTCTTGAAAGCGTGATCTCGCCCATGGTACTGAAAGCATGCCCTGATGGGGCTGGTGCGGAAGTTAGACTCGGCGCCTGAATCTCCCCTCCCTTGACCAAGTCCTGCGGCAGTCCCACACTGACAAGATTAATCTGACCATCGGGGTTTGAAAGTGTCCCTCCCGTCACGAGAATTCCCGGCGTCGTGGTATTTCCGTTGCCGTCCACAATGTCCCGCCCAACGAGGGTGAGCGTGCTGGCATTGTTCACTGTCCCGCCTTGAACCGTAATGGTTCCGGTCGGATTTGCTCCCAAAAACCCAAATGTCGAAACGGGTGCCATGGAAAGCACCGTGGGCTGGACCGGATTGGCGGAGAACGTGGCTCCATCTGCCATTTTGAGATAATCGGCCGTGCTGGCGGCGAAGGAGCCGCCGACGTTCAACTCCGCCGTCGGGCCGAACATGACGCCAGCGGGATTGATGAGATAGAGATTGGCCGCGCCGAAGTTCGTCGTCTGGAGCGTGCCGAAGATGTTCGAGGGATTGCCACCAGTCACCCGGCTGAGAATGTTCGTGGTCGGCATGGCCGTGTCATTCAGAAAGTTGGCGATGTTGTTGGTACCGACACTGAACTCGCCAAAGCTGTGAAACAGATTCGCTCCACCTCCTGGCCTGGTTCCACCGGTGATGTCGTAGACGTTACCTGCAGGTGGCGAGACCGACGTGCCGAGGTCGCCGACACCGGTGGTCGGTGTGATGGAGGTCGTTTGGGCCTGGCCCGCGCCGGGACTCGCCAGCACCACGAGGCTTAGTGTGGCCACGAAGACGGTCAATCTCGTCTGCCCAAATAAAGAAGCCATGCGCGTCATACGTCCTCCTAGCAGGCCTGGACCACCTTAAAGATAATATCCGCCATCCTATGAGCGGCAGGCTGAATGGAGCCGGTATCGGGTCGAGTCGTCCACGCTGACATAGTCCAGCCCGAGCCGCGCTGCGGCCCAATTCGGTGCTTGCGAGCCCCACGATCTAGACGTGAGTGTCTCCAAGAAGGAGAGGGGGCTGGGCGACAACGCCCCTGGAACCTGCGGCACGCCGTCGCGGCCGGCTTGGACAAAGCTGCTGAACTGGCCGGTAGGATCTGCCGCGCACCGGTCCCCAGACAGCCCTGCTTGACTATAGGCTAGGTTCAGCGGGACGAGAGCGCCGCTGAGGATCTGAATCGGCGCATTGATATTGACGCTGCCGCTGATCCCAGCCGGACCAGCCGAGGCGTCAATCCTGCTATTGGGATCGACCAGCACCGCGCCGCTGGCAGCAATAGTGATATTCCCACCGGCACCGGTGGTGGCATTGGCCAGGATCTGACTGTTCTGGATCACGACGAGTTGTGGATCGATATCGATGTTGCCTCCCTTGGACCCGGCCAGGACGGAACTTTCCAGCCTGCTGTCCACCAGGCGGATGATGTGTGGGGCAGTCAATTTGATGTTGCCACCGGATGCCTGCTCCGCAGTGGTGGTGACCGTACTGTTCCGCATGAGGAGGTCGGTCTTCGAAGTGAGCGTAATGTTCCCCGCATCCTCGGAACCGGTGCTTGCCGCTGACACAAGCGTCCCATTCGTCAGGACGAGATTACCCGCGTTAAGGGTAATATTCCCGGCAACACCGGATCCTTGTGTATCCGAACGGATCTCTGTTCCGTTCTCCAGAATCACATTGCTACTCCTCACTATGATATCTGCGCCATGACCATCCCCAAACGTGCGGGTTTCGATAATAGTCGGACCTGTTACCATCAGATTGTCAGTTTCTATGACGATATCGCCTCCCCGCGCACTTCCAAAGGTATCCCCTCGGAGAATTCCACCGTTCACATTCAAAGAAGGAGTGACTAGGGTAATTTTGCCAGCATTACCCTGACCATTGCTGTCACTGAAGAGTCCCGAGATTCTGGCTTTGAAGACTCCTTCGCCCGTGATGCTCGTAGATTGATTTGCTGTCACAGTCACATTTCCTCCTCGACCAGCACCGATAGCCTGAGTTGAAATGATCCCTCCATGCTCCAGCACCACATTCTCAGCCGTAAGATCAATATTCCCACCATTACCCGAGCTTTCCGATCTGCTCGCGATATTCCCATTCGATAATCGGAATGACCCAACATCTATAGTAATATTCCCAGCTTGAGTCGTACCAAATGACTGGTTAAACATGGTTGAGCCTTCGCTAACGAGTTGACTACCACGAATGACAATAGTGCCGCCGTTTTTCCCACTTGATCTCCCGGCGACATCGACGGCGATGACGCTGCCGACGGCGCCGTTGTTGTTGAGCGCGATAGGGCCCAAGCTGGAAAAGCCGGTGGTTGTTAGTGTCGGAATGACGCCCGTTCCTCCTGGGACCACTTCCCCTTGCGTGCCACTCACCGTCCCCACACTCGCCATGTTGATCCGGCCGGACGGCGCGTTGAGAATCCCGCCTTGGATCAGGAGGTCTTCACCAATCAGCGACAGCGTTTGACCTTCCGCAATAGTGACGGTCCCTAGCACCTTGATCTGCGGAACGGTCGCGGGATTGCCTGGTAAAAATCCGAACGCGCTCACCGGCGCTATTGACAGCATGGGCGGGGGCGTAGTGGCGTCGAACACCTTACCATCGGTCATCTTGAGATAATCGGCTGTGGTGGCGGCAAAGGAGCCGCCGACATTGAGTGATGCCGTCGGGCCGAAGATGACCCCAGCGGGATTGATGAGATAGAGATTGGCAGCGCCGAAGTTCGTCGTCTGGAGCGTGCCGAAGATGTTCGAGGGATTGCCGCCCGTCACCCGGCTGAGAATGTTCGTGGTCGGCGTGGCCGTGTCATTCAGAAAGTTGGCGATGTTGTTCTGCGCGACACTGAATTCGCCGAAGCTGTGGAACAGATTCGCTCCACCTCCTGGCCTGGTTCCACCCGTGATGTCGTAGACGTTACCTGCAGGTGGCGAGACCGACGTGGCGAGGTCGCCAACACCGGTGGTCGGTGTGATGGAGGTCGTTTGGGCCTGGCCCGCGCCGGGACTTATTAGCGTCACGAGGCTCAGTGTGGCCACGAAGACGGTCAATCTCGTCTGCCCAAATAAAGAAGCCATGCGCGTCATACGTCCTCCTAGAAGGCCTGGATCGCCTTGTAGAGATAATGTCCTTCATTCTACGAACGACAGGCTGACTGAAACCGGAACAGGGTCGAGTCGTCCACGCTGACGAAGTCCAGCCCCAGTCGTGCTGCGGCCCAATTCGGCGCCGGCAATCCCAACGATCCTGACGTGGTCACTCGGGTGTCCAGCCCGGACGACGTGATGTCGCTCGTTTGGGCCTGGCCTGTACCGGGACTCGTCAGCAGCACGAGGCTCAGTGTGGCCACGCACACAGGTAGTCTTGTCCGTCGCCTTGAAGAAGTCATGCGTGACATACGTCCTCCTAAAAAGCTTGGACCATCAATTGCAGATGTACGCCATGGTCTTGCAAGTTGCCATCGCCGAGGTCGAGGCGATTTAGTTGCTTGCCGTAGTAGATTTCAAACCGGCTGTCTCTCCAGGGAATATTCCAAATAAGTCCCCCCCCGACGCTGGCCAATGTTCGGGGGTCTGGTGTAGCGACCTGTGAGTTCCATGCATGGCCGTAGTCCACAAACGGGGCAAGAAACAGGGTGTCCACACCAGCGGCGGTCCGATATATCGGAATTCGGGCTTCGAACGAAGCGAGTGTGGCATTGTCGCGGACGAGGGAAAATTCACGATAGCCGCGGACGCTATAGCGACCGCCGACTGACATTTGTTCGAGCGGAAAGAGGTGATCCGGCGTCAATTGCGCGGTAACGCGGGAGACGAGCTGGGTTCGTAGAAACTCTAATTGCCTAATCAATTGCGCCTCGCCGAGCCAGGCAAAGAAGCGACCGTCGGCCGATCCGGCTACGCTGCTGCTGCTGCTGGAGTCCAGGATGTCTCCGATCCCGACCGAAAACCGCGAGAGAAGGGCCAGGACTTGTTGTCCCGTTCGATACGTATATTCCTGCCCAAATCGGCCAGCTGAGACGCGGAACTGGCCGTTGGTGGCTCCCGCCACGAATTCGAACGGTTCGCCTAGGAGGAACGATTTGTTTTTCTCGTGATCGCCGGTGAGCGAAATCGCAAATTCGTGTTGCAAAGAGCGATAGAGGGGCTGGCGAAGCCCAACGCTGAAGATTTCGGCTCGATTTTCGATGTTTAACGCTTTGAACGGCTCTTGCTGCACCGCAAACGCAGAGCGCCGGTATTGGAACGAAAGCGTGGTATCACTAGGATGGATGGGGATCGCATAGCGAACGTTGATAATTGGATCGACCCCTCTCGATCGTCCGTATTGTACGCTCAAGGAATCCCCGAAACCGGTGACGTTTTGATGCTCCACAGTCACCAGGCCCTGTTCCGCTCCGACTGAGGGTGACTGATAGTTATTGAATTGGAAGCGCACTTTGAAGGGGTTGGATTCCGTGACACGAAGATTGAGATGGCTTTCCCCAAGAGCCAGGCCCGGTTGAAGCTCCGCGTTCATTCTCTGAAAGCGTGGATCAAGTTGTAAGAGTTGCAAGCGTTCCTGCAGAACATTCACGTTGACAGGTGGCCCTGCTCCACGCTCGATGCGAGAGCGAATATAACTGGCTCGGAACCAATAGTTACCTTCTACGTCAATCTTGGCCAGGCGACCCTCGATGATCTGGACAATAAGGATGTTTCCGGTGAAGTCCTGGTCTGGGACGGTCGCGCCTGAGGTCGCATACCCGCGGTTTATATAGTAGCGAGTGAGTGCCAGTCGCAGAGATTCAATATCCTCGGTCGTGAGCTCACGGTTTGTGTAAAGGTCGGTGACTTCTCTCAACTGATCGCTGGTGAAGACCGTGTTGCCGCGGAGTTCAATACCCTTCACCCGGATTTTCAGGCCAGGGAATTCCCTCGACTCCGGTTCAGTGGGAGGAAGGGGCACTGGGGCAAGTGGAGGTGGTGCTGGTGTCGGCGGGAGGGAAGGGGGCTGTGGACGTTGAGGCGGAAGCGGCAGGGTGGGAGGCAATTGAGCAAATACCGGGTCGAAGCACTGCGTACTGAGGACGAGAGAAGTTCCCACAATAAGCGCGATACTTCTCTTATACATGGAATTTTTCCCTGTAATGAGAAAGCGGGTCGCAAGGCAGTCGTGTGTATTTCTACGGTCTGTCCCGATAAAGTGGACTCAATCTAGAAGTCTGTCGTAAAAGTGTCAATGCCCCCGTAAGGGGGGTAGTGGGGTGATAGTCCACATCTGCATTGTGAAGCATGTCCGCTCCATGTGTGCTGCCCTGTAAGCAAGGTCGAACGGCTTTAGGTCTCTGAGAGGATGGGCAACGATATCGATGATAGTTGCGACGTGTGATTGGGCTCTCGCATGCTCCCTAAGATGGAGCCAGGGAGGCGGCCATCGGACACCTCACGCTGGAGGATTCGCGATGTGAATGTCAGCTTGGTGTGTGGAGACAACTCTCTGCTACGAGCTGGTGAGATTGAGTCTGCTGCCGTACGAAGTAGCCCCGCCCTACCACACGATCTGTCCCCAGCCATCCCCTTCGCGAGGGACGGTGATCCGAATCTTGCGAAGGGATGATCCAGGGGGGACGGATTCTCCGTTTTGGAGGATGAGTTTATCGATGCGAAGCACAGTGGTCACCTCAGTTGGGGTGCTGACAATTTTCCCAAGGGACGCCTCAATAGTTGAGTAGTTTTCAAACAAGATTTGCAAGAATTCTCGGCGGTCCGTCGACATAACAGAAATCTCATTGAGCGCTGCGAGATTTTTCTCAGCAACTAATCGCCTCAGCTGGTCGAGTAGGTCCATCGCCCGTTGGTCTGGATTCACTAGCCGAGAGGACTCTTTCGAGGTGGCTGTCGGTGCGGGTGGAGCAGGTGTGGGGACTGGCTCCGGCTTTGTAGGCGTCGGTGTCGGTTTGGGTGCCGGCGGAGTGGGTCCGGGGCTACTAGGCTCCGACTTCGTTGGTACAGGTGTCGGTATTGGTGACGGAGGCGTGGGAGTCGGCTGTGGTATTGGCTTGACCGGGGTCGGCTTCGGTGTCGGTGGAGTTAGGGTGGGAACCGGCTCTGGTTTTGCGGGCGCGGGTGTCGGCGGCGGAGTTGGCGCTGGTGGCGTCGGTGCTGGTGGAACGGGTATGGGCGCCGTATTGGATTTTGGCTGCAACACGACTTGTGGCGAGGAAAATAATGACTGTATCAATGGAAACAGAGCGTACAGTCCCGCTCCACTCCCTGCCACAGCTGCGCTGATAAGTAGAATGGTCACCATGCGGCTGGAATTTCCAAGCTGTTTTGCTGGTTTCTCCAGTGTTGGCGTGACAGGCGTTTCTCCCAATTCGCAAATAGTCGCATCTGTCGCCACTGAGTTTGGGCTTCTTAAGGAAGACGTTAATGTGGTTCCAAGGGGTTGTAGGGACTCTAGGCGACGAAGGAGTTGGCTAGCATCTTTTATGCGGTCAACAGGGCGATATCGTAAGAGGTCTTTCACGATCGCTTGAGTTTCTGTAGACACCGAAGGTGGAAACGTGAGGACGGGAGATTTCTCTTCTGTCGACAACATGCCGAGAATCGCGGTATTGGAAAGATCGCGTCGAGGATGTGTCCCGGTCAACAATTCGTAGAGTATCAGACCTAACGAATAGAGGTCTGAGCGGCCATCCAGCGTGGCGTCTCGAGCTTGCTCGGGGGACATATACAACAGTGTGCCGATGAGTTGACCAGCCGTTGTCAGTGGCGCATCATCAAGGGCTGCCGCGATGCCAAAGTCCGTCAGTTTGAGCCGGTGGTCGCTGCCGATCAGCACATTGGCTGGCTTGACGTCTCGATGGATAATGCCGTGCTCATGCGCATAGGCGAGAGCCTTGGCGATCTGAAACGTGACCGTAATGGCTTCGGGGAGAGGGAAGCTGGCGCTGGACTGAATCCTCGTGAAAAGATTCGTGCCCTGAAAAAATTCCATGACAATAAATTGAGTGCCTTGATCTTGTTCAACGGAAAAGATCGAGACGATGTGTTCATGCTGGAGACGAGCCATTGCGCGGGCTTCGCGCAGAAATCGTTCGAGGAAAGAGAGGTCGCTGGTCAGGTGTGAATGGACGACCTTGAGCGCCACCACGCGATTGAGTTTCCGATCCAAGGCTTTGTACACAATACCCATTGCTCCCTGGGCAATTTGCTCTTGGACTTCGTATTTATCAGCGAAGATGCGTCCCGGCATGGGTTAGCTGACTCGATGGTGGTTCATGAGACTACGAGGTCCACATCCTATATTCGGATGAATAGCTGATGCAAGAGATGCGCGACCCACTGCCATACTGTTGGGTCAAGGTCCAGGGGGGGCGGATTTTTTGGCGGCTTGCGCCTGCTCGCTCACTGCGGCGCTCTCTGTTTTTAAGGAAACCGAAGATTCTGCGGCAACAAGTCTGATCCCTCGCAGCTTCGACGTAATATAATCACGGCTGTTGCCTATGCCTTCAACTGGTTCATTCGAAAGATCAAAGGGGGTCACGCTGGCGATGGCCTTGATGACCTCATCCCCATAGGGCTCTTGAATAATCAGCTGTTCAGGGCTCGTATCGTCTCCGAATGTGTACGTCTTTCCCCCTGTAATATGTCCCTGCCCGCGGTATTTATTGGGGACGAGATGGGCCACCGTTTCGTTGGCTTGAAAGTAATCAAGTTTCAGATAGGCATCTCGATCGGATTTCACGTAAATGATGAGCCGTTCGTTTTCGACGAAGCTATTCGTGGGTTTGTTGGTCCAGACCTTCAGCCCGAAGTCCTGCTGGGCTGGAACCACTGCAGCTTTGGCCTCAAGGGCCACTTCTTTGGCCGCAAGCCGCTGGCGAATCAGTTCTTCGGCGGAGTTCGTATTCAATGACGCGGTGACGGTGACGCAGACCTCCTGAGGTTTTCGCTCTTCTTTTTCAACGGTCATATTTTTTAGCATCGCGACGCTGGTGGTGGCAATAATGTCATCTTCGAGCTGGAAGTTCTTAACACGTGTTGAGGACTCGATAAAGACCCGATGGCTTCGTATGGCTTGTTTGAGGGCAATACTGATGGCGGTTTCGCGAGCCTTATTAAAGGTCTCGTCATCGCCATATCGGTAACAGTGACGGGCATGCACGGTTTCTTTTTCCTGAGAGGAGTCAGTTGCTGAAATAGGAGGAGGGAGCGCCACCGTAAGCGTTCCCAAGATGAGGATGGCGATAAGACCACGGCCTTGTCTGTGAACAGATCCTCGTCTCTTTTGCATCATCTGCATGTCTCTTTCCGTAACGACCCCGAGCTATTCCGGATCAACAAGAATCAGGACTTTGGCCTGAGTGAGGAATGCATGATGCTCTGGAAGCGCTTCAATGAGCTCGGCTTTCTTCTCATCAATGACAAGATCGGTCTTGTTCTCGCCAGTGGCCCGTATGGCTTTAATGATCAGAGGGTTTGAAGTGACTTTGTAGTGTTCTCGAGCCTTTCCCTCCTCGGTGAAATACCAGGCAATGCGACCGGGTTCCTCCACTGAGGGGCCGAAGATGGAGGACTTCTCGACTCGGTCGGGGCCGTAAATTTCATCTTCTTGGGTCACGATTCGAGGAGCAAGAGCCGCCCTGACCCCGGTGCCACGGGCGTCAATCATCAAGCCGGTATAGGGTATCTTGGGTTTAGCCGGTGGAGGAACTTGCTGAAAACGTTTAATAGGCGAGATGATCTTGGGGCCGTTGGGGAGCACGGACTCGGACAATTGTCCTGCCAGTTTTATCTGGACCGTGGTTTCAAATTCCCCTGTCGGGAGTTCGCGTTCCCCAACGAGCTTCGGGTTTTGTACCAGGCCTTCCACACGAGTCTGAACTTCCGTACTAGTTGTGACGTAGTTTTGTACGGTCGTCCGCGAGTCGACCTGAATGCCCTTGACGACTTCGAGCAGGTTCCGCAGCGCGACGCTCCAGGCCGCAGCCCTGGTCATTTCTTTGGATTGCATGGCGCTGACCGCATTGCGAGGGGGAACGCCAAGGCCTGTCGCCGTGGCCACTCCTGTCGTCCAATTCATATACCCGTTCGGCGTGACCTGTTCCGTAAACTGGCCTACTAGGTCGCTTGCGGCCAGGACAGGAGTAGAAAGGCATACTAGTGCCAAGCATAGCGGTACCCAGGCCCTCCTCTTCAGTAATCTAGTCAATTTTCTCTCGTTCATGTGTTGGGTCTCCTTCTGAATTCGTACGGAATAGGAAGACTCATAATGACAGGGTGAGCATCTATTGAAGTAACCGAACGTAATCTACCATATCAGCTTCTTACATCTCTACGGGCAACGGCCATTCTTGGATGCCGATGTTTATAAGAAATGGCCATATAGGGAGCCATATCTAAATCTAACTGATGCCGTTGATGGATCCAGCAGGCTGGGTTGATGGGTGGTTTTCCTTGCATAGGCATTGTGTCTCCTCTCGTTGAAGGGGTTGTTGGCAACTGGGCGTTTTTTTGAGCCGGAACCGGTCAATCCGAATACCGAATGACTGACACTTAGCGGTGTGATAACAGGCCGTCTCCAACCAACATAAAGGGTGCCCAGGCGTGTGGGTGAGCAAAGTAGGCATGATGAGCCTCGTGAGACTTTTGGATTACGGCGAGCATTCCCTCCCGTAGGGATTCTGCAGGATCTAGTCTTTCCTTTCCGCCATATCTCTTGAAGACTTCGGTCATGAGGACTTGGGTGGCCAAGTCGTCCACACTCCATTGCGAGACAAGTAAAGCTTTTGCACCGGCGAAGAAGAAGGCTCTGGCAAGGCCTGACAACCCTTCACCGCTTCCATCTCCAGCAGCCGTATTGCAAGCTGAGAGAATGACCCATTCAGTGTGCGGCAGCTGGAGTCGGAGGATTTCGTCAAGGGAGAGCAAACCGTCGTCTTCGTCGGATGGCGCGTCTGGAGGGGTCAGCACCAGTGCAGGCTGGGTCAGCCCTTGGAGTTCTCCAGCTAACAGCCCATGTGTGGCAAAAGATACTACGGCGGCACGACCAAGACGGCCGGATTGGTTCAATTCCATCACGCGTGTTTCGGTCGCTTGTTCGGCGAGATACACATGGGTAGAGGGCTCTACGCCGAGTACCGATGCTACGGTCAGGAGTTCATTTCGTGTGCTAGGCAAGCGGTCGAGGTTTCGAATGTCATCTCGCGCAACCCGCATGCCCCGACCGGCAACCAGCATCTTTCCTCCGCGTGTGGCCCCTGTACCTCCGAGAACCGGATCGCCAATTCCAATGAAGGGTTCAGCGGACCCGGCTGCAGTCGGATGGCCTTGTCGGAGAATCGTGAGAGAGGAGGCAGAGGGAAGGACCGTCAACGCATAGCTCTTGATCAGCCACGGCAACTCAGCATAGAGCAATTGATCCTGCGGCCCAGGCGCAACGTGGGCTTTGGCGAGCCCTGCTAAGCGTTGAAATGTGGGTCCGGCGTTGCTCCGAATCAGGGCGGCGAAGGGGACGGCGAGCAGCAATTCGTCAGGAACGATGATAACCTGCTTCGAGTCAGCCAAGTGGGGTTCCAGAGGCTTGATCAAGATCGTGTAGAGATCGAAAGCTGCATTGACATCATAGGGAGGGCGGGAAGGTGTTCCGCTCGATGCTGTGTTCGAAGGCGGGATGCTAGCTTTCAGGCGCTCGATGAGGCTACGAAGTTTCACTTGCGTGATGGGAGATTCAAGAAATACAAAAGGCCTATGGGGATGGACAACCCACACTAGCACGCGATCCTCTAGGGTTAAGAAACTCAGGAGCACTTCTTGGGGGGAAAGAGCTTGTTGGATATGTGAAAGACTGACAGGAGTCGGTGCGGCAAGTTCAGCGTAGCGAGGAAAAGCCTGGTTCAGTTGGACGACAGCTAAATCAAGAGAGCGCTGCGTCGTATCAAGATCTTGCTGGAGTTGCTCCAATGTTCCTGGTTCTCGTTGATCCGCAGGCTTGCCATAAGCACTGTCGAGTGCTTTCCAGAGGTTCTGACGATTTTGTCGCAGGTCCTGCACCTGACGTGCCAGTTGTGAAACCCCAGGGCCGCTAGCCCCGGCGCGCGCAACCGCCTTGGCGAGAGCTGCCTGAACAATCCAACTGCGCGCCTGTTCCGCCACGGTAAACCCCATTTCGCGTGCGGAAGAACCCTCTCGTTCGTGTTTGGATGCTCGCGAGATCGCAGCAAGAACTCCTGCATACTCACGAAGTGCCTGCGCACCGCTGTGCCGTAACCCACGCAGTGAAACCTCATCAAGATCATCATTCATTCGACCGACGGCCAAATGTATCTGGCGTGCCTGCTCATAGAGGGTGCGCGCGCCGAGTAGATCCCCACGAGATGCGCGGAATTGCCCTAAGTCGGTCAGCGCAAGGGCCACATCCGGGTGTTGCTTGCCGAGGGTCGTTTCGCGCACGGTGAGGGCTTCTTCAAAATAGGTGGCAGCTTTTATGAAGTCTCCGTTCCGCCAATAGAGATGGCCGAGCTGGGAGTCGGTAGCTGCCACATCAGGATGACGTTGGCCGTAGATACGTTCTTGAATCTCTCGCGCACGAAGGGCGGCCTTGAGCGCGGCGCCATGATCATTGACTGAGGCATACAGACCAGCCAAATCCGTCAACGTCGAAGCCACCAAGGGGTGAGTCGGCCCATACACCGTCTCGCGAATCGTGAGCGCACGCGAAGCCGACGCCAGCGCATTCTCAGGTTGATGGAGATGCTGATAGAGATCAGCTTGGCGGCTGGCGAGCACAGCGATGGTCGGGTGGCTCGGCCCGTACGCCGTTTCATAAATCGTACGCGCCCGATCGGCTACACGTAGGGCGCCGTCGAGGTCACCCATTTGTCTGAGCACCCCGGACAGGCCCGTGAGAGTTGCCCCAACTGAGGGGTGACTGGAGCCGTTCAGTTTCTCGTGGATCCGCAAGGCTTGCTCATAGAGGCGACGCGCACCGGCCAGATCTCCGGTATGCTGACGCAGAGTGCCGAGATTGGTTAACGTGATCGCCAGAAAATCCTGCCCCCGGCCTGGCATCGGCTGGAACAGCGCCAGTGCACGATCGTAGTACTGCCTGGCTTGTTCAAAGTTGCCGGCGCGGTGGTGCAGGCCTCCGAGGTCGTTGAGAGTCATGCCCAGATCGTAACCGTCTACTCCCGGGGCGCTCTCTTGAATGTGTAAGGCTCCCTCGTAGAGAGTACGGGCTCTAGCCGTGGCGCCCACTTCCTCTTCGACTCGGGCCAGCGCCGTCATGCTGAACGCCACAGCGGGATGTTTCTTTCCCAATTGTTGTTCGCGGATGGAGAGCGCACGAAGCAGCAACGGCCGGGCACCGGCATAATCGGACCGTTCCCTGCGCCAGTCGGCGAGATTATTGAGGCTCTTGGCCACCTCAAGCGACTCAGGACCAAATGCTTTCTCGCGAATGGCAAGGGCGCGTTCGTATGCAAGCCGAGCCTCTTCGGCGCGTCCTTCCTGTTGGTGGATGGACGCCAGATAGTTCAGCGTGAAGGCAACCTCAGGGTGCCAGGGGCCGAGAATCCCTTCCTGAACCGTGAGAGCCTCTTCACAGAGCGAGAGCCCGTCATGGTAGTGGCCCTGTTCCCATAGCTCGTGAGCCTTTTCATTCAGTTGTTTGGCGCGGGCGAGTTGACGCAACTGCTCCGTGTTAAGGGACGACGGATAGGCTGAAGCAGACGATGATGTTGAGGGAGAGGCAGGCGAAGGCTGCTGAGCTACAGAATTCGCAGGCCGCATGGGTTGGGTAGATGCGCCGCACGCAGCCACGAACTGAATCATCAGACAGAGCGTCCAAAGCCTGTAGTGCGCCATACTCAGTCACGCGGGGATGAGGCCCCCAGCGGCTCACGCTGCTGGGGGCCTCAAGATCACCAACCTAATACGTCCAGGTCACCAGGCCGGTATAGACGTTCTGGACATAGTCGTAGAGCGGCACATTGCTCTTGTTGAGCACGCGTTGGTACTGCGCAGTGATCGACCAGTGGTCGCTGAATGGATAAATCAACTGTGCCGAGTGGGTCTGCTGCGTGTCCTCGCGCGCACTGAGCTGACCACTGAAGTCTCTAAAGTTCGTCTGGGTGTTCTTGTAGTCACGGAAGTGGATATCGTAGTCGTATCGGAAAATCAGGCCAGCAATGGGGAGCGCCGACTGCAGGCCGGCTTGCCCACGGTAGCCTTTGTAAGAAAAAGCTGTTCCAGCCGCACTTTCATCGTCGTACTGGAATCCAAAACGGACAATGTGCTTGTCCTGCGCAAACCGGAAGGCGTGCACAACGCCGAACATGGTGTTATAGGCATCGCGCTGTTCGCTGGAGAAGGCAGGATTGATGGTGTCCGGCTCGCGATAGAACTCCTTCTTCTGCCAGCGCGTAATCACGCTGGTGAGGTTACCGACCGTGCCGAGCAACGGCAGGCTGAACGATGAAGGCACGAACGACGCCGTCAACGTCGGGCTATGGGCCGACATGAATCCGGCATCCTTCAGGAAAACATAATTATACGTGTATTGCGCGGCAATTTGGAACGGCACTTGCGCTACGGCTCCACGATAAAAGCCGCTGATCCCGGGGAGATGGCTTTGGATGTTAAATGTGTCCAGCCCGTCGTTTAAATTCACCGTTTGCAGGAACGCATAGTTCACTGTGGCCTCTAGGGGCCCATTGCGATAGAAGGAATAATCTGCGATCAGCGAGCCGAGGACCCCGGGAGAGGTGGTAGATCGGCGGGTCAACGAGCGCAGAAGATCGTTGGTGTTCGCATCCGGGGTGGTGCCGGGGTTACGCGGGTTGATCGCAACGTTGTCGCTGTAGAACCCGCCCCCACTCACTTGTAGACGCAAGCGTTTCGTTTCATCGGTTCTCCGTCCTGCGACAAGGGCTTGCTGAATTTGGAGGGCCGGCCCGGTAAAGGGGAGATTCGCGCCAGTCCCTTCCAGCTGACGCAACTCTGCCGAGGCCTCCTTCGACAAGCCTAAGACTCCGAGCGAGAGCCCGCGATAGAAATGGGTCAGCTGTTGCACATTCGGGTCGCTCGTTTTGGTGGCATTGAACGCCTCGTTTGCCTGTGTATAGTTCTTCTGCCGGTATCGTCCCAGCCCCACGTAATAGCCCAGATTCTCTGACGATGGATCAGTCTTAAAGGCCTGTTCTAGAAGCGGGGCGGCATCGTCATAGCGCCCGGCCGTGAAATAGGCCACTCCCAATTGATAGTCGATAGCAGGATCAGCGGGCTGGAGTTGCCGGGCGGCCTCCAGAGCAGAGACGGCCTCGGACGGATTCTTGAGCGCGAGCTGGGTCAAACCCAGGTAATAGAGCCCTCTGGACTCTAGCGGGTTGAGTTCACGCGAGCGGGAAAGGAGACGCAGGGCGTCATCATACCGGTGTTCGTCATAGGCGACGACGCCTTGAGCCACCAGGACTTCAGACTCCGCCTGCTGGGTTTCAGCGGCACAGGAGAGCGAAGGGAGGAGTCCGATGGTCGCCAGTGCAAAAATGAACGAGCCGAATAACAGCCAGGAGCGCAAACCCCTAAAGGGATCTTGACGATTCACCCCCATGTGTGACACCTTCCTTTCCCACCAGACTGAGCTGATATTTGCCTAAGGCTAATGTACCAATACTAATTTCATTAACTAAGGGCGCCCTCCTGTACCTGGAATCGCGGAGGGAGTCAAGAGAGAAATAACCTAGAGGTAAAGACTGTGCGAAACACGATGGCACCCATCCTCACCTCAACCAAGGAGTATCGCCATGAACCTACATCGACCGTCATGCGCAGTGGTAGGTGTGCTCATCGCCACACAAATGCTTGGTCCTGCCGTGCTCTGGGCCGCTGACCAACGCGGCATTCGTGTCGAAGCGAACCGTAGGATGCTCGTGTCCGGGATCAGTGGAGAGCAACTCACCTTGACAGCGGCTCAGGAGGCGAAGCCGCTCCATTTCCGCGATGCCGTGAACGTGGGCGATCAACTGGCCACCGGCAATGGCACGATGGCCGAGGTGTTGGTAGGAAACCGAGCCGTGGTGATTTTGGATCACAACACCACGGCGCACTTCACGACCATGAGTGACGACCAGACGACCATTCAGGTGAGCAAAGGCGTCGTGCGCGTGGCCGCGTCGGCTGTGGCACTGGGAGAGCAGGGGAAGATCACCGTCCAGACGCCGACCGGCCAAGTGCAGATGCGCGGCGGGATTGTTCGTGTGATGGTCGATCAGCCGGCTGGCGCGACGGAGCACAGGCCGATCGGAGAAGCGAGGCCCTACCGGGCGTCGTATTCTCCCAATCCTACTGCAGTGGTCGCGGCCCTCACACCTCGCAGCGAGATCATTCAGGTGGAAGAAGGGTCGGCGGAGATTGCCGGGGCCGGGGGCAAGGCCGTGACCGTGCAAGCCGGCCAGGCGGTGACCATGCAGGCCGGCCAGGCGGGTCCCATCTCGAAGTTCGTTAATCAAGAGAGCATGCGCCCGGGCGTGGTGGCGACAGCCGGACACAGCCAGACCCCGAAGGAAGGTCTGGACAATTTGGTGGCGCTACAAGTAGAGCAAGCGACGCAGCTCGGGAATGCGCTGACCGGGGCGGCAGAGACGGGCAAAGGCGAGGCGGGCCGCAAGGATCACCTCAAGAACGTGATCAACGGGGCCACTGGTGGGGTAACGCTGGCTGGTTTGCTGAGTCTAATTTTTCAACCGACAGCACCTACTTCCGGCACCCTCACTTTCCGAAATAGCAACTTTACGGTGAGTGGATCATTGGCGACAGTCGAGGCAGCGCAAACCGACTCTTTTCGTGATTCCAGTGACAGAGTAGTTCCGGGTGATCCCGGTGATGCCAACGCTAGCCCCCCCATTCCCCCCACTTTCACTAACATCAACGCTCCCACGACCAAACTGACATTGAATGATTTTAAAGGCCAGGCAGGTTCATTTGCTACGGATGGTCCAACTGGAGTAATAGGGGAGATTTATCGGGTCACAGCTCCTAATGAGGTCACAGGTAGTTCAGGACGAGACGCTAGGTTTGCGCTGCAAGCCATGATATTAAATAGTAGTGACAATGGGAACACATCGCCCGTCATTACATTTTCTGATGGTGTGAATGTCGTGAATTCCACTGTAACCGCAGATGGCAGTTCCCTTATCCTGGTAATTGGACGAGACGCGTCTCTAGAGCAAACTCCAACTATTAATTTCAATAACAGTGCTTTCTCTTCCAGCTCAAGTAAACTAGGAGGAGCAATTGAAGCTGTCTTTAGCGCAACTGGAGGTGCCATTAGCGAAGCTGGCAAACCCAATTTTACAGTACAGGCATTATCACCGACAAACTCTCTTGTGCGACTGGTTGACACCACCGCTACAATTCAACGTGCCGTTGATCTAGATTCAGCAATCCTGCTAGCATCAGCTCCCCTAGTTTCGCTGTACGGGACGATTGCAGGAGATCCTGCTAATAACAAGACCAAGATCATTACAAATGGCGACTTTGCGAGCCTGACTAACTCATCGAGGTTAAGCGTCCCGGGTAGCCTCCCCACAGACGCACTGGCAAGTCTCAATGCGGCCACTTTAGTGGTGAAGGGAAATTTCTTGACGCTTGGTGCTGGGAGCAGTGTTACCGTGAGCACGTTGGCTTATCTGACGAATCAGTCCATCTTCCAAGTACAAGGTGCGCTCGTGAATTTCAATGGAGGGGGCAGCGAGCTTAACATCATGGGCAGTTGTGGCGGTTCCTGTCAAACCATTGGAACAGGAATTCCTGTGTTACTGACCGGAGGAGCGACTCTAGCGAACAACGTGTTCACTGTTGCAGATGGTTATAACGCGTTCACAGGAAGCAACGCGCCAGCTCTGAGTGAGTTTGCCAATAAGCCTCTTCTTTCGATCGATGGCGCCGGAAACACTGTAAACCTTGGACTATAGCGGTTTCACAGTTCTATCCCCCCGCTGTCCGTCCAAATGGATGGCGGGGGCCCAACGTAATATCCCTCCAAGCCTCTCTGTCTGGCGCTTTCACTTAACGTAGTTTCTCATCATCCATGAAGACGACACGAAGGTGTCATCGCAAATTCCTCCGTGGTCTGATGCACGGATTCTTCTATCTTGTGGGTATCACCGGCTGCTCGCTTCCAGCACTTCTCGCTGGCTCAGCAGGGCGACAGGCCGCTGAGACGTTCGAAGAGATGTCCAAGAATCCATCACTAGATAGAAGGGTGAACGGTTCTACTCGGTGGCGAGGCTCTCCCAATTGAGAATGCTGAAAACGGGCTGATGTTCAAAGTGATCGAACTCCCGTTAAATGCAGCTCATGCGTCAGTCATGGACCGCGCGCAATCGCACGGTCGTTTCCTGATCCTGGATACTGATGTGCGGGATAAAGACCAGATCGGCGTCGGTTCTCGACTCACGGTTATCGGAACGGTAAAGGGTGTAATTTCTCAGGAGGACAAAGAAGGTCAGACAGCCTACCCACTCCTCACAGCCGAGCGCATCGCCACCTGGCCTTCTTGGCCATCACCAACGGTCTTCGGACCGCTCGGTACGAACTGCGGACCATTTCGTGGTTTCTGGCCCTTTGGGGGCAACGAGCCCTTTACTGGCGGGATCTATCCCACCTGCTAATTCGAATTTTCTCGCCCTGTATCTATGGTCTCATGCCTCTGATTGGATGAAGGTCAGACGCAAGATTCACTTCGTGGTAATTTCGAGCGATACGAGAAGGACGCTGGCGAGTGTGTCAGTGCTACGGATGGAACTGTCCCAACGCGGCATGGTGCAACTCATGCCCACAGACTTCGAAGTTCCACTTTTCGCAATAGAGCGTGTTGGAGGAGTAGTCGTAGAAACCCAGGACGGTTTTCACGATGGGGTCGGCGCTACTCATCGGAGCTGCGAACCGTACGGGGTCTCGACCGGCGATGTGCGTCCAGCGTTCGTGAAGGCTGCGCTCGTCGAGGAACACCACTTTGAGTTGCTTGATGTCATGTTCCTCGACATAACGCGAGCCGGTCGTGCCGCATCCAGCTAACAGCGCGAGCATTGTGCTGGCGAGCAGCACCATGGACCACAGCCAGGTCCTTGATGTGCGTGTGGAATGTTGGGGATTGGTGTTTGGTGGAACCAGGAGATGTCCTATCGTAGATTCTTGAACCATCATGAGGCATGACACAGCATAGAACATGCCTGTCTGCAGGCAGAGCACGAACGAACAGAGACGAACGGCAATCTTGAGAATACAACACGTTAGTCGCAGGCTTTTCGAGAGTTGACAAGAATGGAAGGTTCAGTCGCTGTTCTTCTAGTGACAAGAAGTGGCGATTGGTGAAATTTCGGAAGAATGCCACGCAAACGTGAGTCGGACGCGAATTTTCTCAATTAGGAAGGCGTGCGTGGGGTGATGAGCAGCACCGTAGTGTTGTCCTTTCCCCCTGCGTCATTTGCCTGGGCGATGAGACGCTGACAGGTCTTTTCTGGAGAGCCCTTGGAGTCCAGGATCACGGACAAGATAGTTTCATCGGAAATCATTTTCAAGAGGCCATCGGTGCACAGCAGCAGGATGTCGTGTGAGTCAAGTGGATGTAGCGCGATGTCTGGGGTCGAGTGGAAAGTGAGCCCGAGGGCTCTCATCAACACATTCTTTTTGGGATGATCCAACGATTCTTCGAGGCTCAGGTGACCTTCAGTTACGAGCTGCTGTACCAGCGAGTGGTCTGTCGTCAAGGCAACAAGGCGGTCATCACGCACCACGTAAGCCCTGCTGTCGCCCACATGGGCGATGGCCACTGATGGTGTGGGAAGCGGGCAGAGCCAGGCTGCGACCACCGTTGTCCCCATGCTACGCAGTTCTGGTGCCACCGCGATCCGCTCTTGAATGGCGGTCTTTCCGGCTGTAATGGCATCGGTTAAGACTGTCGTGGCGTGTTGGAGTCGATCACCAGAAGACGGCCATGGTCGAGCGGAGGTGTGCACATGGTTCATGATTGAGGCAACAGCCAACTCACTGGCGATATTCCCTCCGGCGTGTCCTCCCATCCCATCGGCAATCACCCAGAGGCCGATTTCGTTATCGATCGCAAAGGTGTCCTGGTTGGAGGTTCGCACGCGTCCGGTGTCCGTGAGGCCTGTGCCGATCCAGGGAAGTGAGGAGGGAGTCATTGTATGCTCTATCGTTGGTGGCGTCATGAGGAGCGGCACTCAGTGCGAGTCTCTCGTACTGTCTGACGTACACCTTTACCAGTTGAGAAGGGCAAAAATCCAGAGGCGGTTCAGCGGTTATAGAATTGGTCTGGAAGATCTGGGCGGTACTTGGGACGATCTTGTTTCCTAGGGAGACTATCGTGTGCGTGACAAGGCAGTGGCAATAGAACCGCGTGCGATATGACACCTCCTGCTGCGGCGTCTCTCACCGGTCTGATCTTGGGGTTTCTGTTGGGATGCCTATCTGTTCCAGGCGGAGGATTCTCAGGACTCGAATTGAAAGATCCGCGTGCGCTGATCCATTTGATGTCGTCGATTGTCTTCTTCCCAGGCAGATTCGCCAGCTGGGTTCGCAGGTCACGTATGCGACCGCACGCCGTCCTGTCAGAGCCACGGCGGAGGACTGTGCAATCCGGGGAGGAGAGTACGTGGCCTTGAACGTGTGGATGAGTGCCGCCCAGGGTGGCGACCTGACACGTCGATTGCCGTTTTTAGGATGACCGATTTGTTGCAGTTGATTCCAGCGAAGCAAGTACTGGTGGTGGCCGATTCCTGTTTTGCTGGCAAGCTGACACGCTCCGCTTTGGGCCATATGGGACCGAACGTAGCCGATCAAAGTCGCCAGGGTCTGCTTCGGGAACTGGGAAACAAAAAATCAGGACGGCCCTGACATCGGGCGGAGCCAAGCCTGTCCTCGACGATGGTGGAGCGGGACATTCGGTGTGTGCCACCGCATTTTTGAAGGTGCTCACCGACAAAGCGACCGCATTGGAAACAGAGCGGCTCTACTGGGCCGTGCGATCTCACGTGGTGCAGACAGCCGAGCGGCTGAAGTTCGAGCAGGTCCCTACCTATGCGCCCATCCACATGGCCGGCCACGAAGGCCTGGGGGATTTCATCTTTGTGCCGCAAGAGAGCTAGCGCATCCATTCTTGTGAACCAATCCTCGCCTCGCTGCGACTCACCATTTTGGGAGGTTCCGAGATGGCACAGGGTGCATTGAACTTCCCGCCGATGTACCTCAATATGATGAGCTGAGGAAGCCGATGCACCTTCTATATGCAGCCGTGCAATCGATGCGACAGACTGGACGGTTCGTCTGATCCTATTGAACAAGGTCTAGCACGTGGTGACCAGGGCGTACCTTTGTCGAGAGGGCCACGGTGTGCAAATTCAATTCACGCGCGAGCTGATCTGCCTCCACGACCCGGGCAAGATCAGGGTGGGTGACGTGGCCATTCTTTACAGGACTCGCGATGCCGAAGCAGGCGCGATCAACCGGCTGCCGGTGTTGGGTGACGAAGAGCCGCACAATGTCGAGATTCTGGTGCTTACATCTGGAATATGCTTGTTCGACGACAGGTTTCAGCCGCCCGTCGATCACATTGAGCAGGGCCAGGCGTGTGGTGGTGCCTCCCAATATATCCGGCCAGGATCATCAGGTAATGGTCCTCCACTGGCGACCCTCGCGTTGCAAGAGCTCGTCGGCTTCTTTCGGCCCCCACGACCCTGGCGCATAGTTGGGGAAGGAGCGGGGCGGGAGCGCTTTCCACACGTCCAGAACCGGTGTGATGACGCTCCAGCCGGCTTCGACCATGTCGGCCCGTTGAAACAAGGTCGCGTCTCCGCACATGCAATCATAGAGCAGCCGTTCATAGCCGGTGCTGGGCGTTTTCCCGAAGTAGTCCTCATAGTTGAAATCCATGGTCACTTCTCCGACATTCATAATCGGACCAGGGATCTTCGCGCCGAATTGTAAGGTGATCCCTTCTTCCGGCTGGAGATGGAGGACTAACCGGTTCGAATGAAGTCGTTCAACAGGAGTATTCCGGAAGAGGACGAAGGGAACGCGCCGAAATTGAATCGCGATTTCCGTCACCCGTTTCCCCAGGCGCTTTCCCGTTCTGATATAGAACGGAACGTCTGCCCATCGCCAGTTGTCGATCGTCAGTTTCATGGCCACGAACGTGTCGACCGTGGAGTCCGGGGCGACATTCGGCTCGGATCGATAGGCGGGCGCAGACTCATTGCCCAGCAACCCGTTCCCATACTGCCCGCGAACGGTCTTCGTCAGCACCTCCTCCGGAGTGGGAGGTTGGACAGCGACCAGAATTTTGGCTTGTTCGTCCCGGACCGCGTTCGCTTGGAAAGAGGAGGGTGGTTCCATCGCCATGAGGCTCACCAGCTGGAACAGGTGGTTCGGCACCATGTCGCGCAACGCGCCTGACGTTTCGTAGTAGCCGCCTCGTTGTTCCACTCCGACTGTTTCGGCTGCTGTGATCTGGATATTGTCGATGTATCGCCGATTCCAGATCGGTTCAAAGATGCCGTTGCCGAAACGAAAAACCAGGATGTTTTGAACGGTCTCTTTGCCGAGGTAATGATCGATGCGATAGATCTGGTGTTCGTGGAGGACTCCCTTGATCTCGGCATTGAGCGCCCGAGCCGATTCGAGGTCACGGCCGAAGGGTTTCTCGATGATGACTCGCCGCCACTGCCCATTCTCCTCCCTGACCAGCCCGGCGGCGCCGAGCTGACGCACGATCTCACCGAAGAACGCGGGCGCAACGGAGAGGTAGTAGAAGTAGTTCCCACGAGCATTGTGGGTTTTCGACACCTGCGACAGCAAATCCTTGAGTTTCGTGTAGGTCTTCGGGTCTTTGAGATCTCCCGGCAGGTAGTAGATCCTTTGAAGGAACCAGTTCCAGATCTCCGGTTCCACGGAGGACGTCGCGAACTTCTTCACGTCCTCGGTGAGTTGCTGACGAAATTGCTCCGTCGTCAACTCCTTGCGTGCGAAGCCGATGACAGCAAAGTCAAGCGAGAGATACTTGGCTTTCGCCAAGTTATAGAGTGCCGGAACGAGCTTGCGTTTGGTGAGGTCTCCGCTGGCCCCGCAGATCACCATGACACAAGGGTCGGCGATTCGAGGGGGCGCCTGCAACGTGTCGGCCATAGACCGTCTCCCAGTTTGACTTACCCGCCCGTCGGCCGTTCCACATGGCCGCCGAACTCATAGCGCATAGCAGAGAGTACCTTCGAGGCAAAGTCGGCTTCTCCCCGCGACGTGAAGCGTTGGTACAATGCGGCGCTCAAGACCGGCGCTGGTACGCCTTCGTCAATTGCGGCTGTGATAGTCCAGCGTCCTTCTCCAGAATCCGAGACATGGCCTGAGAATTTCGCGAGCTCCGGCTGCTTCAACAGGGCGAGAGCGGTCAAGTCCAACAGCCATGAAGCGACCACACTGCCGCGTCGCCAGAGTTCGGCAATCTCAGGCAGGTTGAGATCATATTGATAATGATCAGGGTTCCGGAGCGGCGTGGTCTCGGCGTCGATCGTCCGGCCATTTTTACCGACATTGGCATGCTTCATAATGTTGAAACCTTCTGCGTAGGCTGCCATGAGCCCGTACTCGATGCCGTTGTGAACCATTTTGACAAAGTGGCCAGCGCCGCTCGGTCCACAATGGAGGAACCCGTCCTCTGCCGTCCCGCCTGCTTTCTCCCGACCCGCTGTTCGGGGAATTGATCCGCGGCCAGGAGCTAGCGTCTTGAAGATCGGGTCGAGCCGCTTCACCGCCGCATCCGGTCCACCGATCATGAGGCAGTACCCCCGTTCCAATCCCCAGATGCCTCCGCTGGTGCCGACGTCCAAGTAGTGGATGCCTCCAGCCAGTAACTCCTTCGAGCGGCGAATGTCATCGACATAGTAGGAATTTCCCCCATCGATGATGATGTCGTCTTTTTGGAGCCGTCCCGTCAGGTCCGCAAGGGAGCTGTCGACCACGGCGGCGGGAACCATGAGCCAGACTGCCCGTGGCGGAAGAAGCTTGGCGACAAAGTCGTCCACCGTCGACGCGCCCGTGGCCCCTTCCTTGGCCAGCATCTGTACCGATTCCTGATTGCGGTCATAGACCACACACTGATGCCCCGCTTGCATCAAACGGCGGACCATGTTGGCGCCCATGCGCCCAAGACCGATCATTCCGAGTTGCATGTGAGCAATTCCTTTCGTTAGAAGCCGCCTGAGCTGCCGTCAGGAGATTGTCCGCGACGTCCGTGGCGGCCCGCTCAGGAACTCAACGCCTGAGTGATCGCCGCATTCAGCTTAGCCAGGCCTGCGGCGACATCCTTGCCAAGATGGACCCGGAGGGCTCGACGATCCCGCTCCACCAACACTTGAAAGTCCCCTCGGGCCTGAGCGGCCTTGACGACGCCGAAGGTGTATCGTTGCCCCGGTACCGGAAGGTCAGTGGCGTCCTCGCACGTGATCTGAAGGAAGACACCGCTGTTGGGCCCGCCCTTGTAGGCCTGTCCAGTTGAGTGAAGGAAGCGAGGCCCGAATCCCAAACAGGTGGCCACGCGCCTCTTGTCGCGCACTGCATGTCGCATGGTTTGGAGTGCGCGTTCGTGGGCGCCGTTCATCTCGATGTAGGCCAGTACCGCGAAATAATCGCCCGCGTGGAGTCGATCAAGGTGCGCTTTCATGAATCCTGCAAATGTCGGACGATTTCCAACAGCGGCCCGCAACGTCATCGCATTCTTTTCGTCCGTAAAGAATGCAAGATTTCCTTCTGAATGCAGTGGGGTTTCCTTCGGGAGCGATCCGGTTTGCTCATACTCGGTCGTCAGCTTGCGTGTTGCGACTTTACTCATCTCGACATCCGGCTGATTGAACGCATTGATACCGAGAATGGAACCGGCAACGGCGGTTGCGACTTCCCAGCGGAAAAACTCTTCCCCGATATCGAATGTTTCGTCGACCGCGATTCTGACTACCGGATGACCGGCCTTTTCTAGCGCACGGACGGCCTCGTCCTGGTTCTTGTCCGGCCCTGCCTCCAATCGGATATAGACGAACACCCGGTCGTTGCCGTAGACATCCGGCTTCCCGAGAAGCTCGCGATCGACGGGAATGATGCCCTTCCCCAGCTTTCCTGTGGACTCGGCCACCAGCTGTTCCAGCCAGGCGCCGAGGTCGGCGATGCCGGGTGAAGCAATGATGGTCAGCTTGTCACGCTGGAACTTCGCTGCGGCTACTCCGAGGATTGTGCCCAACACCACGCCCGGATTCTGATCCGCCGGCACTGTGGCGGCGCAGGCATGGACCATCTCTTCCGTGCGATCGAGGAATTTGGGTACGTCCACGCCCATGACGGCGGATGGAACCATGCCGAAATCCGACAGGGCCGAGTAACGACCACCGATGCTCGGCCATCCGGAGAAGATGTGTCGGAATGCATCGGCTTCAGCCACCTGCTGCATCTTCGAGCCGGGGTCGGTAATCGCGATGAAGCGATTGCCAACGTCCTTCTCGCCCACGACGTGTTTGACGCGCTCGAAGAAATATTGCTTGAAGATGTTTGGTTCCAAGGTGCCACCAGACTTGCTTGAAACGATGAAGAGGGTCTTGGCAAGATTCACTTTCTTCTCGAACGTCAAGACCTGCGCCGGGTCGGTTGAGTCGAGCACGTGCAACTCCGGGAAGCCGGGGATTCTGCCGAACGTTCGCGCTATGACTTCGGGGCAGAGACTCGATCCCCCCATGCCCAACAAGAGCGCATGAGTGAAGCCTCCAGTCTTGGCGAGTTCGGCCACTTTTTTGAGATGATCGATGTGGGCGATCTGGTCGTCCGTGATCCCAAGCCAGCCCAGCCACTGACTTTCGTCTTCTCCGGTCCAGAGCGAGCCATCCCTCGTCCACAGTCTCTGGACCTTGTTGTTCTTTTTCCAATCTTGGAGCGAGGCCTTGACGGCCTTCGCGAGCTTGTCCGGTAGCGTCGATGTTTGCCTGTTGATCCTTGCTGCGCCAGGCCCTTTGTCTCGGCTATCGACGGCTTTGAGCAATTTCACGAACGCATCTTCGAACAGCTTGATGCCGTCGTCGAGGAGTTTGTTCGTCACAGTTTTCATCGAAATGCCGGCCCGTTCGAGCGACTCCATTGTGTCGTGCGCTTCGTCGAGGCCTTCAGTCAGACTCTGCCGGAGTTGGCCGTGTTCACGGAAGGCATCGAAGGTAGCCGGCGGGATGGTGTTGACCGTGTCTGCGCCGATAAGTTCTTCCACATAGATCGTGTCTCGGTAATTCGGGTTCTTGGTGCTCGTGCTGGCCCACAGGACTCGTTGGGTCTGGGCTCCCTTCTTGGCCAGGGCTTGCCATCGTGGTCCGCTGAATAGCTCATGGTACTTGTGGTAAGTCAATTTCGCATTGGCTATGGCGACCTTGCCCATCAGGCTCCGCAACAAGCCCTGCTCCCGGGCCTCCGTAGAAGCTTTCAGCTTTTCTGCAAGTATCCCATCGATCAAGGTATCGATACGGCTGATGAAAAAGCTGGCCACGCTGGCGACGCCGTCGAGCGCGTCTTTTTTCTTGGCGCGCGCTTCCAGCCCCTGAATATAGGCCTCCGCCACTTGTTCGTAGGCAGACTGCGCGAAGAGCAGCGTGACGTTGATGTTGATGCCCTCATTGATCAACTGCCGAATGGCCGGGATGCCCTCAGGCGTGGCGGGAACCTTGATCATCACGTTCGGACGCTTGACCGCTTTCCACAAGCGCTGCGCTTCCTCAATCGTGCCTTTAGTATCCCTTGCCAGCGTCGGCGACACCTCGAGACTGACGTATCCGTCGCGCTTCTTGGATTTCTCATAGACAGGCCGCAGTGAATCCGCTGCATCTTGAATGTCCCGCACTGCGATCTTTTCATAGAGGGTCTTGGCGTCGAGTTTTTGCGAGCTGGCTGCACTCAGCAGGTCTTTATAGTCCGTGCTGCCTGCAATGGCCTTCTCAAAGATAGCCGGGTTCGAGGTCACACCCCTCAAGCCGTCCTCTTGGATGAGGCGCTTCAACTCGCCGGAGGTGATCAGACTGCGGCGAATGAAATCCAACCAGACCGATTGCCCATAACCGAGTAATCCCTTCAATGGGTTTGGTGTAGGAGTCTTCATGATGCCGTCCTCGCTTTCTGGACTTGCTGCTTAGCCGCCGCAACGACGTTGTCCGTCGTGAAGCCATATTTCTTTTGCAGTTCCTTGAGGGGAGCCGACGCGCCGAATGTCTTCATGGCGATCACCTCGCCTGTCAGCCCCGCGTACCTGGCCCATCCGAAGGTCGAGGCCTGCTCAACGCAGACCCGCGCCGTGACCGTCGGAGGAATCACGTTGTCGCGATAGTCCTGCGCCTGATGTTCGAACAGTTGCCATGAGGGCATGCTCACAACGCAGGCCTTGATGCCCTCCGCCTTCAACTTCTCGGAGGCCTCAAGGCAGAGCGACACTTCGCTCCCGCTCGCCATCAACAGCACGTCAGGTTTTCCGCCGGGCGTGTCTGCCAGGACGTAGGCTCCTTTCGCGACGCCAGAGGCCGCGGCATATTTTGTGCGGTCGATGGTCGGCAACGCTTGCCTGCTCAGGATCAACGCCACTGGTTCATGCTGCAACTGCATGATCACGCGCCAGACCTCCGCGACTTCGTTCGCATCGGCGGGACGGAAGTCGATCAGGTTCGGGATTGCCCGCAGCGAAGCCAGTTGCTCGATCGGTTGGTGAGTCGGCCCGTCCTCCCCGACACCGATCGAGTCATGGGTAAAGATGTGGATGACCGGGATTTCCATCAGAGCGCCCAAACGGATCGCGCCGCGGGCATAATCACTAAAAATCAAGAAGCCGGAGCCGTACGGGCGAACTTTGGACAGCGAGAGACCGTTCAAGATTGAACCCATCGCATGTTCGCGGATGCCGAAATGCAGGTTGCGACCACCGCGGTTCGTTGCCGTAAAATCGCCGGCGCCCTGAAAGTTCAAACGAGTCTTGGTTGATGGCGCGAGGTCCGCGGACCCTCCCAACAGCCACGGGACGTTTTTCGCCAGAACGTTCAGCACCTTGCTGGAAGCATCGCGCCCGGCAACCCCCTTGGCATCCGGTGGGAAGAGCGGGAGGTCCTTGTCCCACCCATCGGGGAGTTGCCGGTGCTGCATCCGATAGAGGTGATCAGCGAGCTGCGGGAATTGCCGCTTGTATTCCTCGAACTTCGTCATCCACGCGGCCCGCGCGTCATGTCCCCGTTTGCCGATGCCCTGTTGGAAATGTTCGCGGACCCCGGTTGGGACCAAGAACTTTGCGTCCTCAGGCCAGCCGTAGTTGCGTTTGGTCAGCCGGATTTCCTCCTCGCCCAGCGGTTCGCCGTGGGCTGCGTGGGTGTCCTGCTTGTTGGGCGAGCCATAAGCGATATGACTATCGACAATGATCAGTGTCGGGCGATCGGGTTCCCGCTTGAACGTGGTGAACGCCCGCTCCAGCGTTTCAAGATCATTGGCGTCACCGACCCTCGTCACGTTCCATCCGTAGCCGATAAAGCGAGTCGCGACGTCTTCACTGAAGGCCCACTCCGTGTGCCCCTCGATCGTGATCTTGTTGTTGTCGTAAATCCAGCAGAGGTTCGACAGCTTCAAGTGACCGGCTAGGGACGCTGCTTCGGACGAAACCCCCTCCATCATGCAGCCGTCTCCGCAGAGGGCGTAGACGTCGTAGTTGAACATCTCGAAATCAGGGCGATTGAAGTATTGAGCTTGCCACTGGGCGGCGATGGCCATGCCGACACTAGTGGCGATCCCCTGACCGAGGGGACCAGTAGTGGTCTCTATCCCGGAGGTCCAGCGATATTCGGGGTGGCCCGCGCATTTGCTGTCGAGTTGGCGAAATCCTTTGATGTCGTCGAGTTGCACAGAAAGGTCACCGAGCCGTTCATACTTGGGATTGACGGCTTTGACGCCAGCGAGATGCAGCATGGAGTAGAGCAGCATAGAGGCATGGCCCATCGATAAGACAAAACGATCGCGGTTGGGCCAAATGGGATCATCTGGATCGAATCGCAGCACACGTTGCCAGAGACAATACGCGACCGGTGCCATTGCCATCGGCGTGCCGGGATGGCCGGAGTTGGCTTGTTGCACTGCGTCCATCGACAAAGTGCGAATCGTGTTGACGCACAGTTGATCGAGTTGTGAGTTCGTCACTGTGGACCTCTATATGGTCTTGTACGCTTGACGGTCAGATCGCTGAGTCTATGTACTGAAACCGTTCGATTCGATCGAAGGCTGTCAATGAGGGTAGAGGAATCTATGCGCCTGGGGAGTCGAAAATAGAAGATGGTGAGTAACACGTTCGGTTGATGCTTCATACATCACGTCACGCAAAACGAGCTAGCAATGCCAACAGCGGCCTGAAAGATACTCCTAATCTACTCAAGAAAGGAAGAATAAAATGCACTACCGTCCGAATTAGCCGGAGCCTAGCCAAGGATGCATCGTTGTTCTTGGGATTGGGACGGGTTCAACGCCATGCTGCCATCAGGCCTCCAGGTTCTGCTGTCTGACTTACCAGCCTAAGATCGCCTGCTGGGGAATGGGCGCCTCCACCGGTGGCGTCTGGAACGGCTGATGGAGCCACGCCCACAGGTCTCGATGGGTACACAGGTTTATCCTGAGCAAGCCCAAAAGGGTCGAGAGCGACCACGCAAACCGGTCTTTCCGGTGCAGATTGCACAGGATCAACATGGGGATCAGGGCGGTCCAGACCTGACTCTTCACTACGAAGGTGGGAGTCAGGTGCTCGATCCCGCCGCAGTTCCGCTGGTTCAACCTGACGACGTTGAATCCCCACTGCTAGGCCGTGTCCGCCGGCCCCAGCATGTCGTACGACTCGCTGCAGCGTTCCAGGCCGTGCACGAAGATCAGGGTGGGGCACCGTTTGGGGTCGGGCTGCCAGTGGGAGTAGCCGAGGAGTTGCGTTCTGGCGCGACCGTGAAGAGACGCGCTTCAATAGGGATGTCAGGGGACAGTCGCGGTCGAGCCAGAATCGTGGGAACAGCAACATCAGGTTAGGGGTATCTGATCAAGGGATGGGGAATGAACGCGCGCATCAGGAAAGAGAATCTAAGGTAGGCGAAGCGGAATCGCAAACAAACGCGTGACGGTGCCGACTGCCGGAGCTGCCCTCGCCGGCAGACGTTTTCCCTCTTGACTCTTTCGCGATGAATCTATATACAGTCGCCCGAGACGTAAGAATAGCGATATATGTCAGGCGTTCGAGTAAAGGAGTAGACTCATGGTGCGATGGATCGCGCTCTTTGCTTGTCTTCTTACCTTCAGCCTCACGGACCCTCTCAGATCCGAGGACAACCCCGACGCGAAATTTGTTGGCGTCGCCAAATGCGGTTCCAGCGGATGCCATGGGAACGCCAAATTCGGCAACCAGATGGCTAAGTGGGAAGAATCGGGCCATGGCAAGGCCACGACCGACCTCGACACCAAGAAAGCCAAGGAATATGCCGCCAAGCTCAAGATCGGGGACCCGATGAAAGCCGATCTCTGCATGTCGTGCCATGTCACCGCTCAGGGCGTGTCCGAGGACCGTTTGATGGAAACCTTTACCGGCGATCAGGGAGTCGAGTGCGAGATGTGCCACGGGGCAGGTAGTCTCTACCTCGTTCCTCACATGAAGAAGGACCGGACCATAGCCGATCTGGTCGCCAAGGGTCTGCGTCCACTGAAGACTGAAAAGGAAATCAAGGACAACTGCATGCAGTGCCACGGTGCGGCAGAGCAGTGGGAGAAGATCAAGACCAGCGGCCATTCCAAACTGGATAAAACGCCCTTTGAAGAGGGCTTGAAGAAGACGAAGCATCCACTGCCAAAGAAGTGAGAGGCGAGAACATGTTCAAGGTTCACAGACGGATGTATATCGGGAGGGTGTTGCTGGTGTGCGCATGTGCCGTCTTGGCGGTCTCGTGCGTGTCGGAGCCGGTCGCCGAGAAGACTGAGGCGTCGGATGAAAATGCTGCGAAGGCCTCCAGGGTCAAAGGCGAAGACGGCAAGTTCACGGACCCCAAGGTCTGCGGCGAATGCCACTCGACCCAGTACTCTCAATGGCTCGGCTCGATGCATCGTTATGCCCAGGCCAGCATCACCAATGAGCTGGTCAATGACTTTCTCCTGAAAAAGACCGGCAAAACGATCGGCGCGTTCTGCGTGCAGTGTCACACCCCGATCGGCATTGTGATGGGTGAAGGGTATGGCCTGCCGAACAAGGAACGCAGCCCGATTTCCATGACCGGTGTGTCCTGCGACGTGTGCCACTCGATGGACAGATCCCACGGGCAGGCGCAGGCGTTTTTCGAGCTCAAGCCGAGCAACAAAGTATACGGACCTCACGGTAAAGGCGGCGAGAATGACGCGCCTCTCGCCAAGAGTGATTTTCATGAGCCCGAGCAGAGGGACGTGTTCAAGTCCTCCGAGCTCTGTCAACAATGTCACGAAGTCACCGTGCCAAACGGTCTCCGCTTGCAAGAGACCTACAGCGAATGGAAGAACAGCCCCTGGGCGAAAGAAGGCGTGTCCTGCCAGTCGTGCCATATGGGACCAGTGCCAGGCAAGCCGTCGGAGCGTCCGGTGGGCGAGATTGCGCAGGTGGCCGGCGTGGATCTTCCCAAGCGCTCCCTGTCGAACCACTCATTCATCGGTGTAGATCAACACTGGACGGACGACTACCCGTTTCGGGGCAAAGGCGGCGCGGCGCCTGACGACCGGACCAGAAAGCGCAACGTCAAGATGCAGGACGATTTGGTGAAGCAGCGGCAGGAGTTGATGCGGAACGCGGCCAAGCTCCACATCTCCGCTCCGGAATCGCTGGCGCCCGGAGACAAGGGCACCCTGGAAGTTCGCATCGAGAACACGTTCACGGGCCACCATTTCCCCAGCGGGTTTCCGTGGCGGCAGGCCTGGGTTGAAGTGAAATGCGTCGACGCCAAAGGCAACGTATTCTTCCAGTCCGGTGACCTTGACAGCAACGGCGATCTACGCAACCAGTTCAGCGACGAGGTCAATTCGGGCAAGCTCAAAGCCGATCGGTATCTGGTTAACCTGCAGCCTCAGGCCACGGTCCGGGGGTTCCGCGGCAACGATGTGGAGTTGAAGTTCCCGCTGGCCGAAGAGGATGCCCCCGCCCCGACGGTCTTTCCGGCAACCTCACCCCAGTTGGTCTACAACGGTGCCGAGAACGCGCGGATCGTCAAGCGCGGGATTCCGGCCCGCGAGAGCCGCACCTTCTCCTATCCCATCCGTATTCCGGTCGGCGTGGACGGCCCCATTACCTACAGTGTCCGGTTGCTGTACCGCAACTACCCTCCGTACTATATGGATTATTTTGCCGGCTATTACACGCACCTGGAGGACTTGCTCGATACATTGAAGAAGCGGCTTGAGATATTCGAAGTGGATTCCGTCATCAGCAAAATCGAGGTGGCCGGGCGATGAGACTGATGACCTGGATTTCACAATCTAGAGGAAGTCGTGCGCGCCGCGCCGTTGTCTGCGCTCTGATCGTCGGATTCTTGTTCGGGGTCACCGACGCCGGCGCCCAGACGACAAATGACCGCGACGGTACCGAACGCAAGCCCGTGGAGACCGGGGAGAATCCGTTGCGCGCGTGGGGTTTTTGGCCCTCCTATACGTCGGTCAATGGTAGCCCCGGTATGCGTCAGTTTATACCGGAATGGCGGCCCAACGGCGGAACTCTGCGGTTCTCCCTCCACGGCGACTACCAGGTCTTTCACGTGGCCAAGTCTAAGAACGGGGCGCAGGACAGCCTGGTCGCGCTCCAACATACGCTCACGCTCGAGCCGGACATCCAGATAACCGACACCTTCCGGCTGCACGCAAGATACCGGCCGATCTTGAACGAAAAATTTTTATTCGAGGACGGGGTGGACCGCGGCGACGAACGGCTTCAGCGCGCCTTTTTCGAAGGCAAAGTCGCGGGGTTCGACGTGGCCGGTGGCAGGGTCCCCCTCGAGTTTCATAACCTTTATCTGGCGCAGGACGATGTGTTGGGCGGTATGATCGCGAAGAACAATCTCACCCCCTTTGGCCTGCCGAACATGCGGTTATTGGCCTTCGCCACGGCCTCCGGAGGGTTCAGTGAGCTGGACGGTCGGGCTGGCCGCAAAGTCGGCCTCTACGGGATTGATGCGGTGATCGACTCCCAAAAGTATATCACAGAGGTGACCTTTGCTTACCTTCGCGATGAAGTCGGCAAAAACCAGAACGAAGGATTTGGAGGGTTGTCCATCGTCAGGATCCAGCCGAGGCAGTCCACTTCCATCCGCGCCTTTGCCAACTGGAACGAGGAAAACCAAAAGACCGGCGGGCTATTCATCATAGAGAACAGCTACATTTTCCCGTCGGAGTATCTGGACCGTCCCACGTGGTACACTAATGCGTTCTACGGCACGAGCGACTATAGGAGCATGGCCTCCGGCTCTCTCAAGAATCTCGGAGTCCTGTTCAACCAGTTGAATCTCATGCCCCAGCTCAAGAACAACGGTGTCGACTCTGCGGGGTTTGCGACGGGGATCCTACTGGGCCGCTCGCGCGACTTCACGGTGACCCCTGAATTCTCCATGGTCTTTGACCAGAGCCAAAATAAGAACAATCAGTACGGCGGGGGAATTCGCCTCCAGACGCGGCTAATGGACACCAGTTTCCTGCGTGTGGACCTCATTGCCTTCCACCAGGACATCGACGTGAAAAGCATCACGTACGCGTCGTCGGCGCTCGTCGTGTATAAGTTCTAGTCCCGCCCTCAGGGGAGGTTACGCGTCCTGGCCGTTCTGCGTCTGCCTTAGCTTTCCGGATCTCGTGGAACAGGTCGCACGAGAGACATGCCGTCCAGTGGTCGCCGTCAAAAGGAGAAGGCAGCGCGCGATTGGCTTGGGGCCAAAGCGTGGGTGGTCGGCCAGGCGGTGGCGCTTCGTCATCAAGCGGGATTGTTGTCGTCGTCGCGAAAATCCCAAGCCGTTCTGGGGCTTGATCTGATCTACTTCGATTGCTATGCGTGTAACCATGATGTTGTAGATCGAGTGCGGGGTGTTTCTGAAGGTGAAAAGAAACTCCAGCGATGGCGGGTGAAGGACTATTCAGGGAAAAAGCCGGGGCGGCTGCTCTGGAATACAGCTAGTGACACGGTGTTTCGTCATGCGATGAGAGAAATTGCTCCGGATAAGGCTGCAGCGTTGGATCAAGTGGCAGCCACCTTCCATGATTCTCTCACCGGAAAATCCTCGATGGCCGAATTTGAGCAGGCGCTGACCAAGCTCCAACGGCTGTCGGAAGTGCTGGTCTCGACCGTCGAACAGCATACGTTCACACTGAAAGAGGTCTGGTCGATCATGCGACGCATTTCCGGTGATGCGTCGGGTATTGCCAATGCAGGATTTCAATCAGCGGAACAGGCGGTATTGGCGATCAGCACCTGCAAGGATCGTATGAAGAGGCGATGGGGCCGCTGCCGAATAAAAAGGCCCTTGCCGCGTCGATCGATCAACTCAATACGGATATCGTACTGGGCCAGAAATTCAATCTTGTCCAATTCGGGCAACATTTCGCTGCTCTGTGGAAGCTTCTAGAGCCTGAAATGCCTCCCTTGAGTGGCGCGTGACCTGCCACTTCCAAGCCGGATTCTTGAGGGTTTACATATGTTTGATCTCATCGTAATAGGAGCAGGGCCTGCCGGGCTGAGCGCGGCCTGTCATGCCAAGCAGAACGGAATGAATGTGTTGGTGCTCGAGAAGGGAGAGCTAGCCAACACGATCTTTGATTATCAGAAGGGAAAGCATGTCATGGCGGAGCCTCCCATGATTCCCCTTCGAAGCGATGTCCCCTTCAAAGCCGGAACGCGGGAATTTCTCCTCCAAACTTGGAGCGAGGCCGCAAGGGCTTTAAAGGTGAAGGTCCAGCGCCCGGAGGAGGTGAAAGGTATCACGAAGTCCGGTGATGTGTTCACGGTCAAGACGGGCACTGGTGAGTATGGCGCCAAGTACGTCATCCTCGCGATTGGCATCCAGGGAAACCCTCGCACTTTGACAGTGCTGGGTGCCTCGCTTCCTCACGTCTCCACCAAACTCGCAGATCCCTCTATCTATGAGAACGAAGATATTCTGATGGTCGGTGCAGGTGATGCTGCCATTGAAGGAGTGCTCGCGTTGTGCGAAAAAAATCGTGTCGGCGTGATTAATCGAAGTCCGGAATTCTTTCGGCTCAAAGACGCGCTGTTCAGGGATATCACGCAGAAGGTTGAGATGAAGCAGGTGACGGCGTTCCACAGCGCGGCGGTGGAACGGGTCGAAGAGGGCTACACGTACGTCAAGATGCCTGAGCAGACGGTAAAGGTGAAGGCGGACCTGGTGTTCGTCCGCATCGGGGCCGAAATTCCCCGGCCATTCCTCGAGAAAATTGGTGTGAAGTTTGCTTCGACGAATCCCTCGGCCGCTCCCGTTTTGACGAAGCATTACGAAACGAACATTTCTGGGTTGTTCATCATTGGCGCGGTGGCGGGCTATGCCTTGATCAAGCAAGGCATGAATCAGGGCCACGATGTGGTGGAGCATCTTCTTGGGCACGTTGTGGAGCCGGTGGAAGAGCCCATCATTCGGGATCAACGGCTGGGCATGCTACTCGGCTCTACGGAAGAGCGGTTGAACGAGGTGCGGTCAATCACTCCGCTCTTGGCCGATGTGCCGGACACGGCGCTACGGGAGCTGCTACTCACTTCAACCGTTCACTCCGATGTGAAAGCCAGGACCGCGATCTATCGCGAAGACCACTACTCCGATAGCTTGTTTATCATACTTCGAGGTTCAGTCAAGGTCAGCCGACCGACACAGGGGGTCGAAGAGGTCTTTGCGCAGTTGGGGCCTGGGGAATTTTTCGGAGAAACGAGCTTGGTGTCTGGCTTACGGCGATCCGAGAAAGCCAAGTCCGTCGAGGATTGCGTGCTATTTGAGATTCCCCGGCGAGCTGTTCTGCGACTTCTGAACGCCGAGCCTTCGGTCAAGCGGGCCATCGATGAAAACTTTATTGTCAGGGCGTTGCAGTTGTATCTGCTGCCCGATGCCCATCTGACATTTCTCCGTTCGCTTGCGTCAAGAGCCACCACTTGCAGTTATAAGCAGGGTGAGGTGGTCTATAAGGCAGGCGATCCTGGAGATGACTTCTATCTGGTCAGAAGCGGTTCGATGAAAATCAGTACGCGATCTGGAGCTGAGGGGAAAGAGGTCGTGGTGAATCATCTTCCCGTGGGCCGTTCTTTCGGAGAAGTCGAGTTGCTGGACCCGAGCCGTCCCAAGCGCCAGGTGACGGTGGCGGCCACCAAGATCAGCGAGGTCATTCGTTTCAAACGAAAAGATTTCAACGCGATGGTGGAGCGCTATCCGGCGGTCGGTGAGCGATTACGCCGGCAAATGCAGGAAATGCTGGTGCGGAGCGCCGAGGTGTTTGCCCGTGAAGTCGGCGAGGACCACCGCATTAGCAAGATGGTCGATAGCGGAGTATTCGAGGGCACCGACGTGTTGTTTATCGATGAAGATAAGTGCGTTCGGTGCGATCAATGCGTGAATGCCTGTGCGAGCACGCATCAAGGGCAGACGAGGCTCTATCGCACTGAGGGAAACATTTTCGGGAACCTGTTGGTGCCGAGCTCTTGCCGCCATTGTGAGAACCCGATGTGCCTGACGGACTGCCCTCCGGGCAACGCGATCCTCAGGGACAAAAGCGGCGAAGTGTATATCGATCCCGTGCGGTGCATCGGATGCGGAAACTGCGCAAAGAATTGCCCTTACGGTAATATTTTTATGGTGCATCAGGCGAAGGTGGAGAAAGTCGGGCCCGTGGATCGGCTTTTGAACATCATCGGGCTTGGTGGCCGTTCAACGCATCATGAAGAGAGCGGCGAGATGAAGGCGATCAAGTGCGATTTATGCAAGGACGAGGGACATGGGCCGGCCTGCGTGCGCATTTGTCCTTCCGGCGCGGCGTTTCGTGTCTCTCCCAACGAATATTTCAAGCAAATTGGCGTGGGTGGGCACTAAGAGCTGGGGATGGGGAATTCGTTTCTGACATATCGCTCCGGTCGCTGGCTGTGGATCTCTGCCGCCAGTGCCACGGGACTCGTCCTTCACTACTTCTTCAGCTATCAGTCTCGAACTGTGGCCTACGGGGGATCGGTCGAGGGGCTGCTGTACGGGGTGGCTGGCACCGGTCTGATCGCGGTCTTGATGTACTTGGGTATTCGCAGACGTTCCTATTCGAGCAGTATGGGCACTCTGCAGGGGTGGGTAAGCGCACATGTCTATCTCGGGTTGCTGACGCTCCTAGTGATTCCCATGCATGCGGGATTCCGCTTTGGGTTGGATGTGCATACCCTCGCGTTCGTATTGCTTGTGGTCGTCGTGTTCAGCGGGGTCGTGGGCCTCTTCTTGTATCGCAATATCCCGGGCCGTTTGACAAGATACGAAGCGGGGCAGCAAGCCGATAAGATCGATCCTGAAATGGCGCGTCTCCTGTCCGACATGCGTGCTCTGGTGAAGAACAAGTCGGATGTCCTCGTGCAGATTTACAAGGAAGAAGTAGCCACCTCGCAAAACCGTGCTCCGAAGGGATGGTCGTTGCTGTTGAAGGGGCAGGGGAGCGACCTTCTTGCGGTACGATCCGCGGATCTGGCGAAAAAGGTCTCGGCGATTCCGCCTGAGGATCAGGCAACGTTTCAGATTATTTCTCAGCTCTTGCTGAAGAAAACACAGTTGGAAGTCAACCTTCTGCATCAGATGCGCCTTCGGAATGCGCTCCAGGCCTGGTTGTACGTTCACGTTCCCGTGTCGATCGCAATGGTCTTCGCGGTCGGTGTTCACCTGATCGCAGTGTTTTTATACTAGCGCCATACCCATAATGTGGTAGCCGGAACGTTTCATGTCATTTCAGATCATCCGAAAGGTTATATTTCGCGGGGAAGTACAAGAGAGAACGCTTGAAGTCCACGGCGAGACGTTACGCATTGGTCGCGGCGTCTCCAACGATCTCCAGCTCGAAGATCTTTCCGTATCGCTGAATCATGCCGAGATTCGGCGCGATGAACAAGGTCGCCACATTGTCCGTGACACCTCGCAAGCCCAGGCTACCTACGTCAATCGTGCGCCGGTCGAGGTCGCTGCCCTTCATCATGGGGATGTGATCAGAATTCAGCACTATCTATTGTCGGTATCTCAGCCGGACTCGTCGGGACCGCTTGTACTGGCCGTAGAAGAAGCGCCGAGGCCGCAGGTCGAGCCTTCGCTCGCGCTCATGCCGAGACTTCAGCTCTCCGGAGGACGATGGACGAAGTGGCGTGTTGCGGTGGTATTGACTCTTCTGATCTTGGCCGGATCGGCGCTCGCGTTGGTTCTTGGGCAGCGCGAAGTGTTCGCGCCAGGCGCGGTGTCGGTGAAACATTCCAAGTTCGCCAATCAATGCGAAGTGTGCCATGCCTCGGTGAAGCCTGTTTGGAGCTTTGTCGACAACGGCACATGTCAGACGTGCCATCGATCTGACATCATGTCCCCGGCGCATTTCAAGCAAGAGGTCGCATTGTCGCCGCCTCCCTTATGCGCTTCATGTCACTTGGAGCACAAGGGACAAAAAGTATTGGCCGATGTGCCCGATCTGAAATGTGTTCAGTGCCATGGCGATCTGAAAGCGAAGGATCAACGGGTGCCGGACATCGCGGCAGTGCATAGTTTCACGAGCGATCATCCAGAATTTGCCATTTCTCGATCACGTCCGGACGGAGCAGCCCCTCTGCGTGTTCGGCTCAACGACAAGGCGCAGCTGAAAGATGACGGGAGGTTGAAGCTGAATCACGCCCTCCACTTGGAGTTTGATAAAGATTACCTGGAGACGATGGGCATCAAGCCTCTGACCTGTACAGAATGCCACAGGGCTGACGATGAAGGACGCAACATACAGCCGATCACATTTCAGCGCGACTGCATGCGATGTCATGTTGCGGATCTGGAATTCGATGCGCTCTTGCCTGGCAGGAGTGTAACGCATGGACGGGAACCGGAGGCTGTCCGCCAGCAATTGGACGAGATCTACTCAAGCGTCTATCTTAAGGCCCATCCAGAGGAAGCGAAGAAACCTGAGCGTACGCGTTGGATTCCGGGACGGCTGCTACCAGGACAGGCGCAGACGGCACATGAGCGGTATGTGGTGGATCGCCGGGCAGAAGCGGAACGAAGCCTCTTTTCAACAAAAAGGATCATAAAATGTTGGAAATGTCACTCTAAGGAACTGGAAATAGGAAGGGTAGGGACCAGCGATGAAAGCGACAGGAGCGGACCGAATGTTTCGGTATCTCCAATTGCAAGTGCCAAGAGTGTAGAAATGGACGTTCCCCCTGTTACGAACTCAACGCTTGACAAGCCTTCAGCAGGTACGTTACCTAGCCCTGGCCTGTTTCGAATCGCACGCGTAAATATTCCCGTCCGGTGGTTGCCGTACAGCCGTTTCGATCATCAGGCCCATTCTCCTCTGCCTGAAATGAAGGCGAAAGGAAAGGGTAATTGGTGTGTGGCCTGCCATGAGAACGCACCAGCCAGTAGGAAGACGGAAGATGTGCTGCTCCCGTCGATTGGTCTTTGCCGAAATTGCCACATGGAGCCGGCTGGCGCTCAAGCACGTTGTAAATCCTGTCACGATTTTCATGTTCCCAAGCTAGCGCTCGCTTCTTCATTTGTCTCTGACGAGGGGAAGCTCAAGGATGCATCACCATAGGCCATTCCCTTTCAAGGAATCTTGCTATGCATATTGACATTGGTAGGTGCTCGGAGGTTGAGCTAAGTGGGATGGCACCCATGTGGCATCGTTCTTACACACGCGGTCTGGCTGTCACGTGTTTTGCGACAATCCTCTCAGCATGTGGAACGAGTGGACTGAATGAGCCTACCGGTGCGGCTTCAGAATCATCGTCGTGGACCACGAATGCCTATATCGCCGATGGGAAGAACGGTCTTCGGGTAGTCCAGCTTACATCGCCGCCGTCTCAACCCAGTTACTACGGGTTCAGTCCGCGACCTGTGCCGGAGTTGATCGCGACGTACAAGACGAAGGGGCTAGCCATCGCCTTATCAAAGGGGCTTGACCGAGATCGAGCGGTTGACGAAAGCGGCCATCAGGTGAGTGTGTATGTACGTCTTGGCTCACGGCCCTTTAATCTAGAAGAACAACATCGTATGTATCTGAAGAGTGGGCAGTTGTATACAGTCACCAATGATCCGCCCGGGCCGCCGAAGGTCTCGAAGTAGTTTTAGATCGCTCGGAGCGAAATCATGGGGGGTTCCGCAGTATCGGCTAGAGAGAGATCGGGAATGCTGGGAGTAGTCGACGACAAGGACTTCAATGCATAGAGAACTGTGGGCTTGGAAATGTCGAACCGCCATTGGATGCTATGGGTTAGCCGTCTTACTAACGTTGCCATTCCCTAGCCTGGCATCGTCTACTCAGGAAAAGTCTCCTTCTGAATCTGCCCGTGGTTCTGTTTCAGATGGCGCACAGCCGAAGAAACTAAACGACATTTGGGTGATCGTGGAGGGAAGTGTGCCCTTTGGGGACGAGACGACATATGGAGATGCGAAAATCAGATCGCGCGAATACGCACGTCGTGCAGCCGTTCAACAGGCCGTGGGAACCTTCGTCCAAAGCAAATCCGTCGTCTATAATTTCCAATTAGCCGAAGACCTTATACGGACAAGCGTTCGTGGACTAATCGTAGAGGAAAATATTCTGCAGGAAGGAGTGCAGTCCGTTGGATTGGCAGGCAAGTCCATGGGGCTCATGTACGTCACGAAAATCAAAGCGAAAGTACGACCAGTCCCCATGGAGCGCAAGGGGACGATCACGGTCAATATAAGACTGAACAAGACTCTCTTCGTGGACGGAGAGGAAATGGCCATTCATGTCACTGCGAATCAGGATGTGTTCCTTCATATCTTTAATGTGGGACAGGACGACTCAGTCACCGTATTATTCCCAAACAAATATGCCACCGACAACCATGTTGCAGCAAACGCAGATCTCGTCTTTCCTGACGATTCACAAAAAGCTAAGGGAATTCGTCTTCGAGTCTTTGTTCCTCAGACCTCTCGGCGTGGGCTCGACCGGATCAAAGTCATTGCAGCGGCCAAGAAGATCGATTTAGTTAAAGGTAAATTCCCTGAAGGGGCTTTTCGAGAGTATCCTGGAAAAGATTCGAGCCTGATTACGGATCTTCTGAAGGAGCTTGCCGTGCTTGACGAATCGGAATGGGCAGAAGCTACCGTGGCGTATGAAGTGCAAGAGAAGTAGGGTGATTACGAAATCGTGGTGAACACGGAGGAACAGGGCTTCACTGAGTCAGATCGATGATTGACATATTAAGCATTTCTGCTTGAGTCGCTCCTGCGGTGGTGACCTGCGGTGTTTGCTCAGAGTTCATTTTTCGTGATTGCCGTTGGACCTCAGTGCGGACGTAATCCTGCAGCTCCCCGACGCTCACCATACCGTTGCTGTCCTTGTCCGCAGACCCCTGGAAACCTTTAAGAAAGAAATAGGTGAAGAGCCCGTGTTGTTTTTCAGGGAATGCGGAACTCATCTGGTTGTTCTGAGATGCCGAAAAAACAACCATCTTTTTCCCAGGCATGGCCGGTATCGAAGGGCTTTCAATTGCCAAGCCTACCGGCCGCGAGCCTTTTGCCACTATGGAACGGCCCCCTGCCCCGGAGAAGCAGGAATCTAGGACCACTACGACTCTTTCTGCAGGGAGTTTGGCTAACGCTTGATACAGCCGTTCTACCGGGTATGCGGTTTTGTCTAGGTATTGAGGATCTCCATCGAAGGGGACGAGGAACGGTTGGCCAGATTTTGGATGTGGTGATCCATGCCCGGAATAATAGACGAAGACTTCAGAGCCTTTCTCGACATTGTTTTCCAACCATCGTTCGAGATAAGACTCAAAGTCACTGCGGGTGGCACGCTCATTCGTTCGGACCATGATATGGTCCTCGGGATAACCCAAGGCATTGATGAGATACCCTTTCATAGTTTCGACATCGCGGCTTGCGAAATCGACTTTGGGTAAGTCCCGGTAAGTCTCCACTCCAATGAGCACGGCATAGCCGTTGGTTCTCCGTTTGGGGCCAGGAATAGGAGGCGGGAGCTGATCGACAGGGTCTAGTATCTGCTTCTTTGATTCCGTTGGTTTGCCCGCAAGGTATTTCTCGATTCGGAGTTTGTAATTATAAAGAAAGTCTCGCTGCAGGGCATAAGGATCCCCGGGCAACACCGAGCTGCTTTTCTTCACATTGACAGAGACAAGAGATTCCCCTTGGTCTGGCTTCTGTACATCCACTCGAACGAATAGCAGGCCGGTCGCAATATTTCTGACGAGTGTATCAGCGGATGCCCCCTCGATGTTCCTGAGCCTGTTAGGGGTGACCGAGCCCAGGATAACTCCCTCGCTTGGATTGCTCTCCAGAACATCAAAGCCCTCTTCTTTGAGTTCCTGCGAGGCTAAGTCAAAGAGTTCCTGCTGTGAGAGTTTCAAACTTGGAAATCCCGTGGACATAGCTTCCCCCGCCTTTGGAGGACCCATGTCTTTGATCGAGATACACCCTGCCAGGAGCAGAGCTTGGCAGAGACTCGCTATCGTTAGCCAGTAGAACCTGCGAGTGCTAATAAACCACCCATTTGTTAGATCGCGAAGCCCGTGGCCTTGCCACGGGCTTCGCAGCGATTGCTACTTGAATTTTATGACGAGCCCTTCCACCTGCACGCACAATTCCTCGTACAGTCCAGCGTATCGGGAGGGGAAACTAACATATTGGAAGTCAGCAGTTGATTGAATTAAATGGTCCCCGTTCTTTGCAAGAATCGCTTTTCTGACAGCTGCTTGGTACGTGCTCTTCTCGCCTGTTGCGGTGGCAAGGGGAAATCCCAAAACATATCGGGCGCATGCTTCTCCCGACGCGGTTCCAAGAATTGCATACTTATCCGCTGGCAGCACAGCCTGGAGCAAAGTTCCCGACGGATTTGAAACCGGCATATTGTAGGTGCAAGCCGTGAGGCCCATGGCGGCAATGACTAAGAGCAGCTTTCGCATTAGTTTTCTCCTTCTGTTAAGGTCCAGTCCCCCCTGCCAATGAGACCGGAGGCTACTCTTTCATCGGCACAAAATCAACATAAAAATCTACACTTATCAACTTATTTTAGATTTTCTTCTTCTTTCCAATTAATCCTTTGGTTGATTATTTTGTTTACGATACAATCGTGAAAATTGTCGTAGCGGATAATCGTTCTGAGCCAGCAGTTCGGTGATCGACGTGTCTAACCGTCATAGAGGGAGGGGTTCCTATGAGAACAGCAGTTATTACAGTGATGCTCGTATCATTCGTGTTTGCCCATAGCGCATGTTCGGTCTACAAGGCAACGACGCAGCCACCGCCAGCCGATCTCCAAGGCATAGGGGTCGGCACGCCGCGACAACAAGTTATTCAGCAGTTAGGCCCACCGATGTTTTCAGATACAGATGATCAGGGGAGGAAACAGGATTCATTCCAGTTTCAATCCGGCATGCAAAGGGCTTCAAAGGCGCGAATCATTCTCTACCTGGCGGCAGATGTCGTTACATTGACCTTGGCCGAGATTATATTCTGGCCTCTGGAGCTTACGGTTATGGAAAGGGCATTCTGCAACGGATTCGCGACCTATGATCAGTCTCAAAAGATTGAGACGTGGAAGGTGACGAAGAAAGATGGTGGTGTTCAGGACTGTTGATGCCGAAATCGAGAAAATTCAAAGATGGTACTAGGCTCTGTCGACATCTAGTGAGAATTACGCGAGAATCTCCCCACCAAGGAGGTTCTCATGGACTATACGAAGTATTTGCGAGAGGATCAGTGGGAGCGGATCAAAGAGTCGCTTCCCGGCAAAGCCGGCGATGTGGGGCGCACGGGCGATAATCGGTGCTTTATCGAGGCCGTGATGTGGATCGGTCGCACCGGTGCGCCCTGGCGCTCATTGCCCCGTGTGTACGGCCGATGGTCTGGTGTCCATCAACGGTTCCGACGGTGGGCAAAAGCGGGGATCTGGCAAATGATTTTCAATACCCTAGCGATCGATGCCGACACGGAATGGCTGATGATCGATGCCACCATCATTCGCGCCCATCAACACGCCGCGGGCGCAAAAGGGGGCAGCAGACGCAGGCACTAGGGCGTTGCCGTGGTGGGTTTACCACGAAACTGCATGCCGTGTGCGATGCGTTGGGCAATCCGCTCCGATTCATTGTAACGGGAGGCGAACGGCATGACAGTACACAAGCCCGGGCGCTGCTGGAAGGGTTCCGCGCCCACGCCGTGCTTGCCGACAAAGGCTATGATGCGGATGAGCTGGTCAAATGGATTCAACAGACTGGGGCCTTGGTGGTGATCCCACCGCGATCGAACCGGACAGTCCTCCGCGACTACGACAAAGCGCTGTACAAGGAGCGCAATCGGGTAGAACGGATGTTTGGGTACCTCAAGCATTTCCGTCGGGTGGCGACGCGGTACGACAAGACCGCGCTCTCCTTCCTGTCGTTCGTCCAGCTCGCGGCCAGTTACTTATGGCTCAAGTAAATGTCGACAGAACCTAATCACATTGGCTGTGACCCTCTAATTGGGATGGTCTATTGAATGCGAGATAGCTGGCCTATCGCGCGCGGGAGGCAAAAAGTGGAATTGAAGAAAGTGATGCGCGGGCCTCATATCGCTAAGCTGTTTTCATCGAACTCTAACTGAATGAATAAGAACAATGAACAAGAACATTGTGATAGCTATCTTCGTGCTGGCTGTTTTCAACAGTGGCCAATGCGGGAAAGACGCTTACAGACAAACTTGAAGACAAGTATTTCTCTGTGCTTGATGGATGGGTCGAACGAGGCGGCAGGGCTAATGAATATCAAAGCATCGTTCTGGAAACGTGTGGGAAGCTTGTCATGGTTACGGCGAATGCCTCCGAGGCGGTGGTCTTCACAACGACCCAGAGAGAGGAGTTCGATTTCAGGGTAGATGTTTGCGCAAAAGCAACCGTCAGCAGATCTCATCATCAGCCTGAGTTCGACGACCCAAAACTCATTCAGGTGATTTGCGATGACAGCAAAGTGATTTTATTTGAAAAGCTATGCAAGCGCAGTGGATTGCGTTGAAAGAGAATATAACCGGCAGCTAGGGATAGGCTCCTAGCTACCGGTGCTAACGGGTACAACAACTTACTGTCCAGCGCGGAATAGTGCCATTACTTTTCAGTTCAAGGGAGCAGGGGTGGATCCATCTCGCTTGCTGTGAAGCATCAGATTCTGTCTATCGCCCTCTTTCATTGAGACCGATTCCTTGGTGTTAATCGGTGTGCCCTCAACCTTGTAGCACAACTGGAAAGGCATTTGAGTGAAATACAAGACACCGTCGACTAACGCATCATACTCGGGTCCAGCATTTTGAATCGCTCTGTCAATGGCTTCTTTCATATTCGGTTGACCAAACGTAATAATGAAAGCTGGTACGCAATCCTCGCCCACGGCTCGTTTGCCCTTGGCTTTCATCGGGAGTTTGACATTCTTAGTGCTGATGGCAGTAAAGTCCGTCAGCCTAACCGTACACCCAGTCAGAAAGATGAAGGTACAACATAAGACTACTAGTGTTTCCCATCTCTTGTTCATGTATCCCTCCTTCATTAAATGAATAAACGTGCAGCCATAGACCGGAATACTTATCGAAAGCGATTCTGGACCCCTATACTCCCCCGCTAAAAAATATTCAATAGAATAAATTTACAGTACCTTATCCGTTCGCCATTAGCTCCGGTATGTTGGAATGTACGAATGAAGGAGTGTTCATATCCTAATCACAAGGTGAATGCGTTTGCCGAACTCAAATTCCATGACCTGTCTCAGGAAATGATGTGCAGCGTCATGGTGAACCGCTCACTTCACTGGCCACGCTGTTCGGCGCGCCTCCAGAACGGCAGATGAGGTCTCCACGATGGCTCCGCACCACATCAATCACGGAGGTGCATGTTTCAATACGACGTTTAACCGGACACTGCTGATGAGCAATTCTTAAAACTTAAAACATCCGGCTACAGAAATGGAGTTGACGAGATTGCCGTTCTTTGCACGGAAACGCCGTGCTATACTCCGCCCGCTCCTGCACTTCTGGAAGATCGTAAGCAGCAGGGCCAAAGGAGGCTTTGTGACGAGGCGGCTGATAACCCTATTATTCGTTGTTTATGTAATCTCATCACAGGTAGGCTTCGCGCTTGCTACCCCCAATCCTGACACAGGTCCTGGCTGCGGACTGGGCAAGAAGTTGTGGGAGGGCTGGAAAGGTCAAAAACAGATCGCGCCGCAGATGTTCATGGCCAGCACCAATGTGACTGGCAGTTACTCATTTTCCATCAGTTCAGGAACTTCTGGCTGTAGTAATGACGGAAAAATATGGGACAGCGAGAGGGCGAGCCTTTTCATTGGAATCAATTACGCCAGCCTTTCAGAGGATATGGCTCGTGGAGGAGGCGAGCACCTTACGTCGCTGGCCACTCTCATGCACGTGTCGTTAGAACATCAACCTGAATTCTTTGCGGCGGTCCAAGAGCGCTATGTGTCCTTGGTTATGTCTGGAGAAGATGATCCAGTTCTGGTTCAGGAGGCACTGCGAGAGGCGAGAGCGGTTCATCTCGTTCTTGCAGAGAATAAGTGATAAACTAGCCCTCGCTTCTCAGCCAATTAGGTTGTTCAGTTGTAGACGCGTAAGCCCTCAATCCGTGCGTTGTATTGTCTGGAGTCTGAGGAGTTTTTCTAGTCCTGCTCATTTGTTTGTTGTATATGTAAGGCAGTAAATGTTTGAGGCGGGGCCGCCTTCAAGTCCATGTTCAAAGGAGGGGTTACATGCGTAAGGGGCTGATCATAGCATTGGCTGTAATGGCCTTCGTTGGCACTCAAGTCGGTATAGGTTTCGCGATGGGGATTGCCGATACTGGGCCAGGATGCGGCCTAGGAAAAGAGGTGTGGAAAAACGATCCGCACACCGACAACATCGGGAAGCAGATGCTGATCTCTACGACAAACAACCCAATTATTCCGCTACAGGCTTTTGCCATCACCACGGGAACTCTTGGATGTAAGAATAGCGGCAAGGTTTGGGTTGAAGAGAGAGTGAATATGTTTGCGTTTGCAAATTTTGAAAGCTTGTCTCAGGAGATGGCTCAAGGACAGGGGGAGCATCTCGCATCGCTTGCCACCTTGATGGGCGTGCTACCCGAGCAACATGCGGCATTCTTTGCCATGACTCAGGAGCGATACAGCTCCTTGATCAAGACCGGAGAAGCGTCACCGATCGCGATGGTCAAAGCGATCAACGACGCAATCGCCACGCATCCGGTCTTTGCTCAAGCGTCGGCTCGTTAACAACTGAGACGGGGCTTCGAGGTTGAACTCGAAGCCCTATGTCTTTCTGGCCCGCCGCTTGTATATCGCCCTACTGCTATTCCTTCTGCTCTTCGCTCCACCCTCGCTGGCTGGTGCTGGTGGGCCTCCCGAACATGGCTACCTTGTCGAATTGATCGATAAGGCTCTGCAGGCCAAGCTCGCCAGCGAGCGGGAGTGGCACCTTCTGCTTCACTATAGAGAAAATATTTTCGGGGGCCATACCAGTGAGCAGGACGACCCAGGATTTTTCATGTCGCCTGCTGGGAAAACTGACCCACAGGCGGAGCTCGACGCAACGCTGAAACAATTCTTCTCCGAGGAACTCGTTGGGCGCTCGAATCAGCCGGCTCAATGCGCCTTTATCGCTCGATACCACTGGTTGCAGGAACGATTGCAATTCGACGATTCCCGTTTGCCGAAGCTGGCCTGCGAACGGTTTGACCGCTGGTTCAATGATTTCGAGGCCCACTCGATCACGCTCATTTTCCCTTCTGCCTTCTTGAACAATCCCGCATCCATGTTCGGCCATACGTTTCTTCGGATTGATCAGAAGGGCCAGACCGAACAGACGAGAATTCTGGCGAATACGATCAACTTTGCGGCATATGTACCTCCTGACGCCGGAATCGCCTATCCGATCCGTGGCATTTTCGGCGGGTACAGCGGATACTTCTCGACATATCCCTACTACTTGAAGGTACAGGAGTATCGAGATATCGAGAATCGGGATATCTGGGAATATCGCCTTAATTTTACGGAACACCAAGTGAGGCGGTTGCTGATGCACTCGTGGGAAATGGGGAATGCTGCCTTTGACTATTTCTTCTTCAAAGAGAATTGCTCCTATCATCTCCTGGCGCTTCTCGAATATGCCGATCCCACCCTCCATCTCACCGACGAGTTTCTTGTGTGGACCGTTCCTGCCGACACCGTCAGGCTGATTGCATCGAAGCCTGGGCTGGTTTCCGGCATCGCCTATCGACCCTCCCGGAGCAATGTGATCAGGCGGAAGCGCGAAGCGTTGCCAGTGGGTGAACGAGAGTTGGCGCATCGGATCACGCAAGATCTCGGCGAGCTTACCTCGCCGGCTTTTGCCCAATTGGATCTGAAGAAGCAGGCATTTCTGCTCGATCTTGCGTCGGACTACCTCCGGTATCGATCCGAGACGGCCGATTCCCCACCGCTTGAATGGAAAGAGCGCAACCGGGCTGTCCTGACAGCTCGGAGTCAACTCAGGACTCCATCTGAAGAGTTCAAGGTGGTGCCCTTTGCGAAACAACCGGAGTTGGGACACAAGACGTCCCGAGCTGCGGTGGGCGGCGGTTGGCGGAACAACGACACGTTTGAAGAGGTCACCGTGCGGGCCGGTTATCACGATCTGCTCGATCCAGAGGTCGGGTATACGCCTGATGCGCAGATAGAGATCGCGTCGGTCAGCTTGCGTCACTACAACCGCATGGATCAGACGAGGATCGAACGGGCTACACTTGCCAATGTCTTGTCGCTCTCACCGATTGACTCAGTCTTTCACGCACCCTCATGGAAGCTCAATGTGGGCATGGAAACCATCAAACACAACGAGTGTCAGCTCTGCAGCAACGGTGTCATGAATGTCGGCATCGGAGGAGCGATGGAGTCTCGATTGTTGAAGCGAGAAATTCTGTTTGCGTTTGGAGAGGCCGAGGCGAACCACAGTCGTGCGTATGAAGAACAGCATCGTATCGGCGGCGGTGGAACGGTCGGGATGTTGGTCGACGTCACCGATCAGTGGAAAATTATGGCCACCGGCACTTATTTGAAGTATGGATTAGGGGAACAGTCCGACGATGTTAGATGGTTCGTCGGGTCGCGCTATACAGTGGCACAGAACTGGGCGCTCAGACTGGAGTACAACCACCGCGATCACGACAATGACGTCCTGTTCTCGTTGCAGGCATTTTTTTAGAATCGGAATGTGGATGTCAAATGAGTCTCCTTGACCAATTCTTCGTCTACCATCCAGAACCGTGGATGGATCAGGACTGGAAAGCCCGCAGTGGTTTGCCGCTGGAAGATGTCTGGTTCACAGCAGCCGATGGGGCGAAGCTGTTTGGCTGGTATGTAGAGGCGCAGGCAGATCGTCCCGTCATACTCTGGTGCCACGGCAACGCGGGGAACATTATCAATCGACTGGAGAATCTGCGCGAGCTTTACCGGATCGGATTGTCCGTTTTCATTTTCGATTATCGCGGCTATGGTCGGAGTCAGGGGAAGCCGTCTGAAGAGGGGCTCTATCAGGATGCGTTCGGAGCGCACGATTATCTGACACGAACCAGAATGGTTCGTTCCGAGCGCGTCATCATCTTCGGGCGTTCGCTCGGCGCGGCTGTCGCAGGGGAACTTGCTTTGCAGAAGCCTGCCGCTGGCTTGATCCTCGAATCGGCATTCCCGTCGATCGAAGCGGTGGCGAAGTTCCATTATGGCGGGCTGCCGGTCCACTGGCTGCTCGGGGCAGACTTCACCTTGATTGATCGCCTTCCACAACTCTCGCTCCCTAAACTAATCATTCACGGCGACAAAGACGACATCATCCCAATTGAGTTGGGCCGACAGGTCTTTGAAGCGGCCAAGCCGCCCAAATCGTTCTATGCCATCGAAGGCGCTGACCACAACAATACCTATCAGGTCGGTGGTGCGGCGTATTTCCGTCGATTTGCCGAATTTGCTCAAGCCGCCATCCGATCCTAGCTTACATTCAGCGAGCGCGCGAGACAGATAGGGATAGGGTTTGCCTATCCTACAAGCCCTGTCTGGACGCGCCGCGATGTTGTACGAAAGAAAAGATTAGATTGGCGATTGTCCCGGCATTTGGTACAGTGCGCGGCGATTAGGCGTTTCGTGTTGCAAGTTTCTAGTTTCAAGTTATTCGCTTGGGATTGCTGAAATTCCGAAAGTTGAACTTGAAACCTGAAACTAGAAACTTGAAAACCGCCACTCACAAACGACACTTTACGCGCAGCGCGGCGGATCGGCGATCGTAGCAGAAACGTTTGTAAGCAATGCTGGTTAAGGAGGCCGGGGTGATGATCCACTTTCGTCTGCTGGCGTTCGGTCTACTGGTTGTTGCGGCAATGCTTGTGACCGGCTGTGCGGGGAAAACCGGCACAGCGCAGCTGCAAGGGGTGAACGACACGATGCCAACCGCAGATCAGGCCCCAGCTCTGGCCCCTCCGGCGCAGTCAGCGACTTCACTCAATGGCCCGCTCGACCCTTTTGCCAGCGCTGACGAGGGAGATGGTGACGAGAATGATCCCTGGGAACCAGTAAATGCCAACATCTTCGAGTTCAATCTCAAGGTCGATCGCTATGTACTCAAGCCTGTCGCAAAGGGCTATGATTTTGTTATGCCAGACCTGGTCCAAGTTGGCATCAGCAACATCTTTACCAATCTTCGATTCGCTCCTCGCTTTTTGAACAATGTATTTCAGGGCAAGATCAAAGGCGCCGGCATTGAAGTCGGGCGGTTCCTCATCAATAGTACGGTTGGGTTAGCCGGCTTCTTCGATCTTGCGACAAAAATTGATCTGGTGACGCCGGAGGAAGATTTAGGGCAGACGCTGGGCTTCTATGGGGTTAGGCCGGGACCCTATCTTGTGCTCCCGCTGCTTCAGCCCTTTACCGTTCGTGATTTTGTGGGATATGTCGGCGATGTGTTTCTTAATCCAATCAACTGGCTGGTCGTACCGATCATTGAAATCGACGACGTCCCTTCTGTGATCGCCCACAAGAACCGTATGACGTCGAGCATCATCCAGTATGGGGCACGCGTGGGAGAGATCGTCAATGACCGGTCGAGGAATCTCCAAAAGTTCCAGGGGGTCGAGGAAGCGACGCTGGATCTCTATACCGCCGTCCGCAACGCCTATCTGCAGAAGCGCGCCCAGGCGGTTCGAGAGTAACGAAGCCCGGTTTATTTAGTTCATCTGGTTGGTCTGGTCTGGTTTGTTTGGTTGTAAACGAGAAAAACCAGATAAACCAAATCAACCAGACAAACGTTTTTATCGGATGATGCCCAGTTCTCGACCAACTCTGGCAAAAGCGGCGCTGGCTCGCACTAACTGCTCGTGCTGATGGGCTGCCGACATCTGGACGCGAATTCTTGCCTGACCTTCCGGCACAACCGGGTAACTGAATCCCACGACATACACCCCTTCTTCTAACAGCCGTTCTGCCATTTTGGTGGCGAGTGTGGCGTCGCCCAGCATGACGGGAATAATGGGATGCTCGCCGGGAATGAGCCGGAACCCGAGGGCAGTAAGTTGCGCGCGGAAGAATGCTGCATTTTCGCGAAGGGTGGTTCGTAACTGGTCGCCTTGGGCGACAAGAGTGATAGCTCGTCGAGCCGCCTCGGCGATGACCGGGGGCAATGAATTCGAAAACAAGTAGGGTCGCGACCGCTGGCGCAATAGCTCAACGAGCTCTTTTCGTCCAGACGTAAACCCACCGGTCGCGCCGCCCAAGGTCTTGCCCAGGGTGCTGGTAATCATCTCGATCCGGTCGGCAACACCGAAATGGTCCGGTGTGCCGCATCCGTTGTGCCCGAGCACTCCTGTCGCGTGACTATCGTCCACGATCACCGCGGCATCATATCTCTCTGCCAGCTCGGCGATCTGATCGAGTTTTGCGAGGTCGCCATCCATGGAGAAAACTCCGTCCGTTGCGATCAGGCGAAGGCGATGGGATGCTGCGTCGCACAGCTTGGCTTCCAGGTCCGCCATATCGGAGTGCGCGTAGCGGAGCCTGGTGGCCTTGCAGAGCCGGATGCCGTCGATCAGGCTGGCGTGGTTCAAGGCGTCGCTGATGACGGCGTCTTGCTCACCGAGGAGCACCTCAAAGAGTCCGCCGTTGGCGTCGAAGCAGGAACTATAGAGGATTGTGTCTTCGGTGCCCAGGAAGGTGCTGATCGCCTGTTCGAGTTGTGTGTGGAGATCCTGCGTGCCGCAGATGAATCGGACGGAGGCCATGCCGTAGCCATGCTCTTGCAGTCCGGCAGTGGCGGCCTGTCTGATGTCGGGATGATTGGCCAGCCCCAAATAGTTGTTGGCGCAGAGATTGAGGACTTCACCTTGGGCTACTCGAATCTCAGCCCCTTGAGGACCAAGGATTTGCCGCTCGGATTTGTAGAGGCCTGCCGCTCGGATGTCAGCGAGCCGCCCTGAGACAGTTTTTTTGAATGAGTCGTAGGCCATATTCTTCGTGAGGCGTGAGAGGACGGCAAGGACGAAGCGCTAGTTCTCAATCACCTTACGCCTGACCCCTCACCCCTCACGGAATCAAGACTACTTTTCCACATTGGCCTGAATTGATCAACTCGAAACCTCGTGCGAAGTCTGTCAGGGGAAATGTATGGGTGATCACTGGCTTGATATTGAGTCCGGCCTGGAAGAGGCCGGTCAAGCGATACCAGGTTTTGAAGAGTCGGCGGCCTGTAATGCCGTAGACGCGAATCCCTTTAAAAATGATTTCGTTGGCGAGATCGCAATTGATCGGGCCGGTTGGAATGCCGAAGAGCGTGACGCGTCCGCCGTTCTTGACGGCGCTGAAGGCTTGATGCAGCGCGGTCGGGTTTCCCGACATTTCGAGCGACGCGTCGACGCCTTCGCCGCCGGTGATGTCGCGAATGGCAGCAGCGATCTGGTCTGTGGTTTCCGTTTTGGCGTTGATGAGATGATCTGCCCCGACCTGTTTGGCAAGGTTCAGGCGGTACGCACTGACATCTGAGGCGATGATGACGGCGGCGCCGGCCGTTCGTGCGACGGCGGCGGCGAACAACCCGGTTGGACCACAGCCTGTAATCAAGATTGTCTGTCCGGTGAGGTCTTCGACGAGAGCGGCGTCGACGGCATTGCCGAGTGGTTCTTGGAGGCAGGCGAGTTCTGGTGGAAGGCTGGGCGAGGTCTTCCAGAGCACAGCTTCAGGCAAGGACACGTACTCCGCGAACGACCCGTCGCGATCGACGCCGAGAATGCGATAATTCTTGCACACATGCGCTTGTCCGGTCCGACATTGGAAGCAGTGGCCACATGTGATATGCGATTCGGCAGCAACGTAATCGCCCACTTTGGCGAGCGTGACGTCCGAGCCGACTTCCACGACTTCGCCGCACATTTCATGGCCGATGATGCGCGGTGGGTGAATTCGGCTGTGCGCCCAGGGATCCCAATTGTAAATATGGGCATCGGTCCCGCAGAGCGAGGTGGCTGTGACACGGATGATGGCGTCGGTAGGGCCCGGTTTCGGATCCGGCCTGTCGGTGGCAATTAATCCTGGTTGAGCCGCTGTCTTGACGAGTGCACGCATAGATTCATTGTATACCACGGGTTCGATCCCGCCTACCCTCCAGGGGAAACTGAGGCTGTACGCGCTCCTGTCCCACGATAACTTTTCGAGAGTTGACCTCGAGCAGCCTCATCGTCAGGAGCCCTCAATGGGAAACAGGACAGTGTCGTCTATAATCTCAACTAGTTAGATGATGGAACGCACGGGTTGCCCCCTGTCTTTGACCGGAGTGGGTTGCGCTCGGGTTCACAAGATCGGTAGGATGCCCCTATGAAGGCTCTGTATCACCGAGGCCTTGTGCTGTTGGCAGGGATGTGTTGTGCGGCACTCTTCTGTCCAGGACTCATTGCGCCAGCGCACTCAGCATCATCACCACAGACAGCGTCCTCGTCTGGTCCCGCGAAGCGGTGGGCGCAGTTCGAGTTGAGCCAAGCGGGGTCGACGGGAGATCCCCAAACCGGCAAGCCCGTCACCCTGACGATTGTTCTTGGAGGCGTGCCGATTGGAACGACTCCGGTAGTGGCGACCTGTGAATCGATTCCGTTTCAAGCCCAAACGGTGACGCTCGAACCGGATGCTGAGTCGATGGTGTTGAAAGGGACGGTGACGCTCGAACCGATTCTCATGAGTCGGACTTCCGTGCAACCCAGGGCGGCGCGAGTGCAAGTGACGTTTTCGCGGTCCCGTCCGGACAAACTCGAACGGTTTATGCGGCGGGTCGTGTATGTGACCATGGACCGTTCGGAGCCACCCAATGAAAATAGTGAGTTGCCGCCCGCTCGCCCCGAAGAATCGCAGAGCGAAGATGTCATTTTAGATGAAGTGAAACCCGCTGTAGATCCGGTTTCGACCGGCACGTTAGCCGAAGAAGATCTGGTCCCGTTTCCCTCCCCTGGGGAGGGAAAGGCGTACTGGCAGCATGTGAGTCATCTTATCAGCCGGAGTTGGGCCCGCCAGGTCCGTGGAATCCGGCATGCGCCGAGCAGTGAAACGGTGAAGGTCCTGTTCAAGATGTTTCCCAACGGCCGTGCCCAGCTGGTCGAGATTGAGAAAGGATCCGGGACACGAGAAATCGACGAGGCTGGAATCTATGCGGTGATTAATGCCCAACCGTTTTTGCCGTTCCCCAGCGAGTTGGGAGAGGACGTGGTGGACGTGCACGTCCGGATGCGAACCGGTAGTCGGGGGCGGTCTCTTGAGATACAGTCGGTCGGGAGCCGGTCAACCAGCAAGCCTGACGCGGCGAGCCAGCCTTCGAAGAAGTAAGCCGTAACCCATTCAGACCTCATCCGCAATAGGCGTAACTCTGGAGGAGTGATTCATGCTGAAGAAAAGAGGGCAGCGTTGGTTCGTGTTCTTGCTGCTGGAAGCGGTGATCTTGTTCCCGTTAGTGGTTCACGCAGAGCCAGCTCGTTGGAACCTGGATCCTGAACATTCGACGATCGAGTTTCGCGTCGCACACATGGTCGTGTCGAAGACCACAGGCCGATTCACGGACTACACAGGCTTTGCCGATATGGACGCTGAGGCCGGCACTGTGACGGCCATTGAGGCCACCATCAAAGCCGGTTCAGTGAGTACGAACCACGAAAAACGTGATGCCCACCTGCGGAATGCCGATTTTCTCGATGTGGAACATTACCCGACGATGACCTACAAGCTGAAGAGCTATAAGAAAACCGCAGAGAGTTTTACAGCGATAGGAGATTTCACCCTACGTGGGGTGACCAAGGAAGTCACTTTTGTGGGCCGTTATAACGGGGCGACAAAGGACCCCTGGGGCAATCTCAGGGCCGGCTTCAGCGCGGAGGGGAAGCTCAACCGAAAAGACTTTGGTTTGGTCTGGAACAAGACGCTGGATAGCGGCGGGCTCGTCGTCGGCGACGAGGTTCAGATACGACTCGATATTGAATGTATCAAAGCTAAACCCTAGCAGGATGCTGAAAAATCCCGCCAGCTGCGTTCTCCCCTCGAAAGCATCCTCAACGTAGCCCAGAGGCTACGCCTCCGGTGCTTTCATCGGCTGCGGCCTTGCTGGACGGCCTTTTTGAGCATCCTGCATAGTTTTGGTCTGCTATCGCACTGAGGTTCGTTTCGTCCTGCCGATTTGAGCGTCCAGGCAGGATGCTGTAAGAATGTCCTTGCCGAGAGTCACCCACCGTGGCTCAGATTTCTGAGAGCAATCAATGATGAAAGCGATGGTTTTGGCGTGTACGGCGGATGTGGGGACTGCTCCGCTGCAGCTTCGCGAGCGGCCTATACCGGAGCCAGGTCCTGGAGAGATTTTGGTTCGCCTCACTGTCTGCGGGATCTGCCGGACGGATCTCCACGTCATCGAAGGTGAGCTACCAGATCCTTCGCTTCCGCTCATTCCCGGCCACCAAGCCGTCGGGGTGGTGAGTCAGGTCGGCGTCGGCGTGAGTGAGCGGATGGTCGGCGAGCGAGTTGGGATCGCTTGGCTGCAACACACATGCGGAGTTTGCGAATTTTGCACGAGCGGGCGCGAGAACTTGTGCGAACACGCCAGGTTTACCGGCTATCAGGTCGATGGAGGGTATGCGGAGTATGCGATAGTTCCAGCAGCCTTTGCCTATCCAATTCCACCGGTCTTTAGTGATGAAGAAGCGGCCCCTCTCCTCTGTGCCGGAATCATCGGCTACCGTGCGTTACGTTTGAGTGGAATCCAGCCGGGCCAACGGCTCGGTCTCTATGGGTTTGGCGCGTCCGCTCACATTGCCATCCAGATTGCTCGGCATTGGGGCTGTCAGGTCTATGTCAGTTCGTTGAAACCGGAGCATCGACGTCTCGCGCATGAATTAGGCGCGTCATGGGTGGGTGGAGCGACCGATCAACCGCCGGACAAGCTCCACGGCTCGATCATCTTTGCACCGGCAGGGGAATTGGTCCCGCTTGCCTTGCGTGCATTGGAACGAGGCGGCACACTTGCCCTCGCTGGTATTCACATGACGCCGATTCCCTCGCTCGATTACGATCGCGAGGTCTTTGGAGAACGAGTCATTCGAAGCGTCACGGCCAACACAAGGCAAGACGGGCTCGATCTCCTGCGTGAGGCGGCTGCGATCCCCATCAAACCCCACACTGTGTCGTTTCCCCTCGCCGATGCCAACCGTGCGCTGCAAGAATTAAAAGCCGGGCGGTATTCGGGAGCCGGCGTGCTTGTCCTCTCGTAACCCATCCGCCAGCAGGATGCTGAAAAAGCCCGCCAGCTTCGTTCTCCCCTCGAAAGCATCCTCAACGTAGCCCAGAGGCTACGCCTCCGGTGCTTTCATCGGCTGCGGCCTTGCTAGACGGCCTTTTTGAGCATCCTGCGACTATTTGGCACTGGCACCATGATGTAAGATTTTAAAGGTGTATTGTGCATAAACTGAGTTTTCCCACAGTCTATTACGGAAAAGTAAATAGTCACGCCTTTCCGGGCGGGGTATCTGGCAGATCTTTGTGAACGGAGACTCCACCGATTTGGCGAAGGTGCGGGATAGAGCTAACTGCTTTCCATCCCAGGATAGGGAATACTTAAGTCATTGGCGATGATCTCAAACCCTCGTTCGTTCTTATACTGATCCATATCCACCCCCTTCGTAAGCACCCTTTCCCATCCTGACTTGGCTTTTTGATGGTACTTCTTGAGGAATTCGACGGAGAGGGTGTAGAACTCGGGTTCGCCAAATCCATCGCGAATAGGGCGGTTCTTGTAGTAGTAGCCATTGTTCAAAAAGACGACAATTAGATATTCGAAAGCGCCGAAGGATTTGTCTTTCAAGGGGAAGGCTCTATCAGAATCCGTCTGGTAGCGGCTCTTAACTTGAACGCGAATCTGCGCACTGCTTTTTCGTGGATCGGGATGAATACAGATCAGGTCATAGCCTTCATTATTTGGAGGAGCCTTATACGTGAGAATGTTTCGCCGTAAGAGATGTCCTATCACCAGGTGTTCTGCTCCCAGTGATATGACTGGGTATCGACGTGCGTCTTTATTCCCCATATGAAGACCGATTGTAGCCGGCTGAGCGTAAACGCGCTAGCCACGTTTTGAGATGAGAATCGAGTACACTTGTTCACTGGTTTCTTTGACGAGTATTCCCATCTTGGGGTGCGACGGCTCAAGGTCAATCGGCCACTCGTGGTGGCGGAGGCGTTCGCTGGCGGTGGGGCCGATGGACGCGACGACCATCTTCTTGAGGGCTGCACGAAAGGGTTCTACATTCCCATCTTTTCCCAACACCTGCATGACATGATCCACTTGCGCGGCGTTGGTGATGAGAAGAACGGGCGCCTTCCCAGCGATAATTGTACTGAGGGATTGTCTGAGCGGCCCCAGATCTTTCGGGAGGGCCCAACGGTAGATAGGGACTTGAAAGACATCGCCCCCTCGTTGTTTCAAAGCTTCCAGCAAATCAGGATTTGATGCCCCATACTCCTGCACGGCGACGCGGAGCCCCTTGACGGGACGGTACTCGTCGAGCGTGGAGACGACCTCTATCCATGTGTTCGGTTCAGGCACCGTCAGCGTCGGTTGGAGACCGAGTGCCTTGAGGGCTGCGACAGGCTTCGGTCCTCGTGCAACCAGGGCTGTCTGTTTGAGAGCTGCCACAATCGATGACCAGGGATAGCGTGTCTTGAGGAGATCGAACATGGCGGTAGTGCCGACGCCGGTCAACAGGATGAGCATATCGACTCGCTCGGTCGTAAGCTGAACCCCAAACTTCAGTGCCGCGGAATTGTCATCCAAGGGAATCTCACGAAGAGCAGGAGTGACGAGAGGAACTCCTCCATGGCGCTCAATGAGCCGGGCGATCTCCACCGCCATGCGGCTCTCGAAGGTGACGACGGTGAGTCCATTGAATCCGACGGTAGCCATTTATAGGTTCGAAGCAAAAAGCACAGTGGATTGTTTGTTCAAGATGGGGAACGTGGGCATCGTACCATACTGGTGAGTGGGTTGATTTGGTTCATCTGGTCTATTTGGTTTATTTCGTTGATCTGGTTCAACCAAACAAACGAGACAAACCAAACAAACCAAATAACGGTCTTCTTCCACTGGCGGACATTTTCAGCATCCTGCCAGGGGTTTTCATTTGACGGAACCGAGCTCGCTCCCTACTATACAAATTCAAGTGAGGACGACTATGAGTGCTCCGCTCCATCGAGGATTACGCCATGTGGCGCTACGCGTGACAAATCTCGCGCGTTCTCGCACGTTCTATGAACAGTTGTTGGGAATGAAGGTGGTCTGGGAGCCAGACCCCGATAACGTGTATTTCAGCTCCGGACCGGATAATTTTGCCTTGCACCAGATTCCGACGTCCGATCTCGCATCGTATCAACCTTTGAAAGGGCAATCGTTGGATCACATCGGCGTGATTCTTGAAAGCCCTGAGGCCGTCGACCGAATGTATCGGGAAATCGAACCACGTCTGCTGCAGTTGGGTGGGCGGGTTGTGACGCCACCAAAGCAGCATCGCGACGGCAGCTATTCCTTTTATTTTTCCGATCCCGACGGAACGGTCATTCAAGCGTTGTACGAACCTATGATCAGCAAGCTCAAATGGGACGTGACGAGTGATCGGTGATGAGTGATCAGTTGAAAGACAGGTATAGGCCCGCTCCGCACCCATCACCCATCACCCTTCACGCATCACAATCATGAAGATCTGGGACTCTCTCCCTCGCAACCAGTATTTGAGCCTGGCGCCTTGGGCCTGGGTCCAATTGGAGAGCGCGGACCCTCCCGGGCCTTTTCCCTTTATTGCAGGGGTTGCGCCAGAAGTCGTCGCCAGTCTCCATGAGGCCCACGGCCTCCTCGCCAGTGCGCTCGATACAGCCATCAGCGATGTCTTTTCTAAACGGGCTCCGCTCGACGATCCTGATCGTCAACAGCGATTGGAGGATGCCTATGCGGAGGTGATTAGAGCCCATCCCCATCTGCAACAGCACATTCGTTGCGGGCGGAAGCCGGACGGTACATTTCAATGGGAGTTTCCGACCGACTCCACCCAATCATCCACGATTGCAAATGGCGGGCTTCGGATCTTCCACTCCGTGAAGCGACAGGCCGTTCCAATCGGGTTCGACCAGCGTGAGATGGGGCCGCTGGTGGGAAAACTCCTGGGGTTCTTGGACGGCACCCATCAGACTGAGGAGATCAAGACGGTGGTAACGACCTCGAGGCGGGATGGTGAACGTCTACTGACGCGATTGATCGAATCGCTTCACCAGCATGAGTGCTTGGTCAGCTCGAGCACCTCCTCCGTCAGGTCCCATTGGTTGGAAACGCTGCACGATCAAGATATGATCCATCTCGGCCATGCCGCGCTGCTCTATCGGCAACGGGACCACGTGCTGTGGTTCGATCCCTGGCTGCTCCCCTGGTTTGCGGAGTCTTCCGTTCCGTCGCTCTGGGGGGCGTTGTTGCCCAAACCGGCTGCCGTCTTTTTGACCCACGATCATGACGATCATGTGGATCCTCGCACGCTCTTGCACCTGCCTAAGGACACGCCGATCATCGTGCCGAGCCGAAGGAATCGGCGCACGCTCTCCCACGATTATCTGTCGCTCTTGCGGGAACTGGGGTTCGGACATGTGATCGAATTGGCGCACGGAGATAGTTGGGCGTTCGATGGAGGGGCCGTGTATGCTGTGCCGTTCTACGGCGAAGATCCCTGCGACCTGGAGATGCCGCGTAACTGCTATCTCATCGCCGATCGTGGCTATAATGTGCTTGTGCATGCGGATAGCGGGCCGACGAATAGCGGCAGGTCAGCCCTCAAGGATGGCGTGATCCAATCGCTCGTGCAGAAGCATGGGGCGATTCCACTAGTCTTTGCCTCGCAACAACAATTGCTCGAAGTTCGTGGCCATGCGGCCCACGCACCTTTGTCTCATCCAGGGAAATGGCTCGACGTTGGAGAAAACGGCTATCTGACGAACGCGTACCTTGGCGATGTGTGCGCGGCGGCACAGGCCAAGCTCTTCGTGTCCTATGCCACCGGTGGCGCAGAGTGGTATCCGGACCATCTCTCGTTCATGTTCAGCCGACGAAATCCAGCGCGTACCGCGCTGTTGACGGCCCATTGGGAACGGCCTGAAGCGCTCAAGGAGCTTCTCGTGACGCAGGGGTGCGAGTATCATTACAGTCATGCGTTGGATCTGTTTCGTCGCACGGCTGATGGGCAGGTGAAACCGTCGACGACAGGGGAAGCTCTGACGCCCATGTCTCTCTACCGGCTTGACCACGGCGATCCTCAGTTTATCAAAGCGAACAGCCACACTGTGCCATCTCGATAAATCGAAAGGACTGACTATGGCCGTACGTAAGAAGCAGCAAGATCCCATCCTCGTCACCGGTGTCGCAGGATTTATCGGCTTTCATGCCGCGATCAGATTGCTGGAGCGAGGTGAGCAGGTGATCGGACTCGATAACATCAACGACTACTACGACGTACGACTGAAGAAGGCGAGGCTGGCGAAGCTGAAACCGTTCAAGTCGTTTTCATTCACGAAACTCGATCTGGCTAATCGGGCTGGGATGAAGAAGCTGTTCGCGAAACAACCGATCCGGCGCGTGGTCCATCTGGCGGCGCAAGCGGGTGTGCGCTATTCACTGGTAAATCCGCATGCCTATACAGACAGCAATATCGAAGGGTTCTTAAACATATTGGAGGGCTGCCGGCACGCGAAGGTGAAGCACCTCGTCTATGCCTCGTCGAGCTCCGTCTACGGCGGCAATACCCAGATGCCGTTTTCAATTCATGACAACGTCGATCATCCGGTTTCTCTCTACGCGGCCAGCAAAAAGGCCAATGAACTCATGGCCCATTGTTATGCGCATCTGTACCGGGTTCCCTGCACAGGGCTGAGGTTTTTCACGGTGTATGGGCCCTGGGGAAGACCCGATATGGCGCTCTTCATATTCACGAAGGCGATCTTGGAGGGAAAACCGATTGAGGTCTACAACCATGGAAAGATGCGCCGCGACTTTACCTATATTGATGACATCGTTGAAGGCGTGATTCGGACTCTCGATCACCCAGCCACGCCGAACCAGGCTTGGTCCGGCGACAAGCCGGATCCCGGGACGAGTTCAGCGCCGGCGAGAATCTACAATATCGGGAATCATCAGCCGGTAGAGCTACTACACTTCATCGAGGTGCTGGAGCAGGCGTTAGGAAAGAAAGCGGTGAAGAAGCTGTTGCCGATTCAGCCGGGTGATGTGCCTGCGACGTATGCGGATGTCGAAGACCTGACGCGGGACGTCGGGTTTGCTCCAGCGACGCCGATTGAAGAAGGGATCTCGCGTTTTGTGCGGTGGTATCGGGAGTTCTACAAAAAATAAGAGGTGCCAAGCCCTTCAGATAGCTTGGCACCCCACAATTTCTCACCTGGATCGGCTCGTTACGGACAGCCGATCGGTATAAATCCCCGCCCGAAAATCTTTGACAGTGTGACGTAGCGAGCATTGTCGTAGAACGAATAGCTCGCCCCGCGCTGATTTTTTCCAGAAAGATCTCCGCCGTACGAGGGGTCAGTCCCATAAAAGAATCCGCCTCGAGTTTTCTCGTTGAGATGCAACCATTCTCCATACTTCGAACAGATTTCAGCCTGGACCGTTCCAGAGGAGGCGATACTGGCATGCCAATCTTTAGCCCAATCGGGCACGGTCTGCCCTCCGCTGGCCACGCCGGTATGACTGCGGTCCTGGTACAGGGGGCTATCGTAGTGAGGAGCCGTAGCCACGGTAGGGCGATAGGTGGGCATATTTTCGAGAGAGGGGACGACCGATAATTCCTTTAGCGTCATCAGTTTGCAGCCTGGCACATCCTTGTTGGTATAGAGGGTGCTCCCATCGGCTTGGGAGCATTCTCGCATCAGGAATGGATCAAAGGGGATCGTGGTATCGGCTAATACCGGTGCTGAGGAGAGGATAAGGGTCGTTGCGGCGACCATGAGCAGATGGGCAGGTTGCATAAAGTGCCTCCCCCGAGATGGTGAAATAGACAGGGTCTGTTTCATCGGTCACCTGTCCGAATTCGTATTCACCGATGGTGCTAACAAACTATTCTGTCAGAGCCAAAGCTGTCTATGCATCTTTCGAGGGGGGTCTCGCTGCAGATGTGGGTGGCTGCAAGATGGCTCAGATGGCCGATTGGCAGAAATTTCTGCCTTGACCAATACGAAGGATGCGCGTTCCAAATGTATTGAAATGGGACGTGCTTTGATCGGTTGCTCCAAAGATAGGAAGGGGTCGCGAGAGGCCCTGTATCTTCGAAGTCTTTGCTGAGCGGATGCCGACTCATTGATTCTTCTACAAGGCATTTCGGGGCATAGTGATCAGAGGTGCGGGGGTTCCATCATGGCGCAGACAATGGTCCATCCCGCTCGATCATTTCATGAATTCATCGTTGTGCTGCCGGCTCAGTCACACAAGCATCTTTGCCTTGTTCCCTTCTTATTGCTAAGGTATTCTCCGCTTGAACCTTGAAACATGAAGCGTGAGAGGTTCGAGGAGTCTTCCTCGCATGGCCCCTTCTCACTCTTTACGTCTGAATAGTTTCCAGTATGACCGACTACGGTGTGCTCGCAAATCTGCTGGTCATCTTCACGGCGTCGATCGCCGTCGTCTTTGTATTCCATCAGTTCAGACTTCCCTCGATCGCTGGATTCTTGGTTGCCGGCGCGCTCATCGGGCCCTATGGGTTAAATCTCATTTCTGACATCGAAACGGTTCGAGCATTGGCGGAGATTGGAATTGTGCTGCTTCTCTTCACCATCGGCATCGAATTCTCGTTGGTGCATTTAGTGTCCATGCGCCGTCTCATGTTTTTGGCTGCGCCCATTCAGGTTGGCGGCGTGCTGTGCATCGCGTGGCTCGGGGCGATGCTTGCCGGATTGTCTTGGCAGCAGGGGGTATTCTGGGGATTTCTTTTCTCATTGAGCAGCACGGCGATTGTGTTAAAGACCTTGGCGGAACGAGGGGACAGCGACTCCATTCATGGCCGAGCCACGATCGGTATTCTCGTCTTTCAGGATTTGGCCGTCGTTCCCATGATGTTGTTGACGCCGATTCTTGGCGGCCAATCGGATGGAAGTGCGCTGGCGATTCTGCTCACATTGGGGGAGTCGGTTCTCGTCGTGGCGCTTGTCATCGCCGCATCCTGGTATCTGGTCCCCAAGGTGTTGGGACACATCGTCCGTAGCCGCAGCCGCGAGTTGTTCTTGCTGACGATCATTGTCTCCTGCCTCGGCATCGCGTGGCTCAGTTCACTCGGCGGTCTCTCGTTGGCGCTGGGGGCCTTCATCGCCGGATTGGTCATTTCCGAATCGGAGTACAGCCATCAGGCCATGGCCGAAGTGCTGCCGTTTCGCGACAGTTTCAACAGTCTTTTCTTCGTGTCGATCGGTATCCTCATGGACTGGCGGGTATTATTTTCGCACCCGTTGCCAGTCGCCGGACTACTTGCCGCGGTTCTGTTGGTGAAGTTTGTCGCCGGTGCTGGAGCCGTCCTGTTGGCGGAGGTCCCCCTCCGTTCGGCGATTATGGTGGGCATCGCTCTCGCTCAGGTCGGAGAGTTCAGCTTCTTGTTGGCACAGCAAGGGCAGGAAAGCGGTTTCTTGCGGGGCGATCCGTATCAGGTGTTTCTCGCGGTCTCGGTGCTTTCTATGATTGTGACCCCTTTTCTCATGCAGTGGTCGCCCCACTTGGCTCGTCGTGCAGAAGCGTGGCAACGGCTTCGTCATTGGTTGCCGAGTCGCACCACGGCGCACGTCTTGCGCACTGAAGGGAATCAGATTCGGATGAAGGACCACGTCATTATTGTGGGGTATGGGTTGAATGGAAGGAATCTCGCCCGCGTCCTTGGTGAGACGGAGATTCCGTATCTCGCGTTGGATCTCGACGGCGACATCGTCAGCCGCGAGGCGAAACACGGAGTGCCTGTCTATTATGGCGATGGTACGAATCCGAATGTGCTGCGGCACATGAAAGTTGAGGATGCGAAGGTGTTGGTGGTCGCCATTTCTGATCCGTTTATCACCAGACGAGCTGTGCAGGTGGCCAAGGGACTCAACCCACAACTTCATATCGTCGTACGAACTCGCTATCTGCGGGAATTGGAGGAGCTGCACCAACTCGGCGCAGACGATGTGGTACCGGAGGAATTCGAAACCTCCATTGAGATTTTTTCTTTAGTGCTCCACACCTACAAACTGCCGCAGGAATTTGTGATGCAGAAAGCAAAGCAGATTCGCCGTGAAGGGTACGCCTTGCTTCGCCGTAGCGAACTACCGGAACTCGATCATCATCTTCGTGGCGGGACCGTGGCCGATGCGGCAGTCGAAACCTTCCGCATTGATGACGATTCGCCTGCGCAGGGGAAGACGTTGGCTGAAATTGCTCTCCGCCCACGCACCGGCGCTTCGGTCATTGCCTGGACGCGTGCCGGGGTGACGCAAGCCAACCCGTCGGAGAATACTCGGTTGACGGCAGGTGATATCGTGGTGTTAATCGGGTCGCGCGCTCAGATTCGGCAGGCGATGGAGCTGTTAGTGCCGATGGGTGCGAATGACCTCTGAGGTCGAGCATGTTTAACTCTTCCAGCGAAGTGTGACCCGTTCTTTGAGCGGATGGTCGAGTGGCTGCCCAGTTTGCACTGATGCGAGGTGTGCGGCTTTCAACTTGTAGTACCACTTCGCCGGCGTATCGGCGTCGTCGATGAGCATCAAGGCAGGTTTGTAGCGCAAGCCCACCGCCTGACGCTCCATCGCCTCCCGATCCTGTGTCATGAAAATATTGGCGAAGTAGCGGAAGATGGTTTTGGAAAATGGAACCCAGCTGAGGCAGTTCCACGCTGCGGTAAAATCGATGCGGCACTGCTGGTCGCTGATCGGGGTGACTGTGGCGCGGCTCGACACGAAGAGGGATCCGCACTGGACGAACTCGAATCGCTGGTTGGGCAGCACAAAGTCGATGGTCGTCGTCAGCGGCCCTCCGTAAAACAGGTTCAGAAGCTTGTACGGTCCGCTGTTTTTCGAGGGAGCGTGCGGCACCATACGGAAGCCGTGAGGAAGCGGTTCAAAAGTCTTGGCTTTTTCATGAATACTTGCCTGACTCCGCCACCAGGAACTTTGATGCACAAAGGGGCCGTGAGCCGGGTCCATCAAGCCGACGATGCCGTCGTCGAGGGTGCAATCCAATAGCGTCGAAATGTGAACCATCCGATAGGGAGACGAAGGGAGCGGAAGAGGCGGCACATCCGGAATAGTCTGATTCGGTCGTTGAGGATCGGGAATAAACACCCACACATAGCCGTCCCGTTCGCGGCAGGCGTAAGTGGTGATACCGATTTTGTCGACGTGAATGGGGGAGTCTTCGACCAGTGCAGGAATTCCCTGGCAACGTCCTTCCTGGTCGAACCGCCAACCGTGGTAGGCACATTGAACACAGTCGCCTTCCATTTTGCCGAAGGACAGCGGCATCCCGCGATGGGGGCAAATGTCGCGCATGGCCGCGACAGCACCCTGTGATGTTTTGCACACGAGGATCGGGAGGCCCAACAGAATGGTCCCTTTTAGGCTGTCGGGAGGGAGTTCGCTGCTCAGACAAGCGGGATACCAGAAGCCGAAGAGCGGTGCGCTCTTGGATGGTTTAATTTCGGTGATAAGGCCGCTGTTCATGAGAAGAATGTGGTGGCAGGTGACATCGGTTCACCTGGAACTATATCCGGCGTGCCAGGTGAGGTCAAGGTCGTTGCCTTGACAAGAAAAAGAAACGGGGACTATAGTTAATTTTATATTCAAATTGCTGCACGCATGCGAACCTGACGGGAAAGAGGGCGTTATGGCAATCGCACAAATGGATCCAGCGGTCACGCTGGCTAACCTACAGACCGCTAAGGCTGACAAGGTAACGATCGTGCTCCTGAGCGGCGACATGGATCGCGCGATGGCCGCGTTCATCATTGCCACTGGGGCTGCTGCCATGGGGATGCAGGTTACTGTCTTTTTCACTTTCTGGGGTCTGAATGCCATTCGTCGGAAAGGCGCGAGCAGCTCTGCAAAGGATTGGCTTCGTCAGATGTTCGGCCTGCTGAATAAAGGGGGCGCAGATAGCCTTCCCCTCTCGCGGTTCCATATGTGGGGCCTGGGCACGAAGATGATGCAAAAGGTCATGAAGCAGAACCGGATGCCGGGTGTGCCGGAACTTATGGAGACAGCGCTGGATCTCGGTGTGCACTTTATTGCTTGTACGACGACCATGGGCTTGATGGGCATTACGAAAGATACGTTGATTGAGGGTATCGATCAGTTCGCGGGGGTGACCACGTATCTTGCGGAAGCTAAGCAAGGTAGCGTCAACTTGTTTATTTAGTTCATCTGGTTTGTTTGGTTTGTCTTGTTTTTTTCGTTGAACCAGAAAAACCAGAGAGACCAGATGAACCAAACAAACCAAAGAAACGAGACGCTATGCCACATGCCGATGTGAAGCTCGATACGCTCGGGTACTTTTGCCCGATGCCGATTATTATGACCCTGAAAAAAATTAAGGAGCTGACGCTGGGTCAGGTTCTTGAAGTCGTCTCGGACGACGAAGGCATCAAAAAGGATATGCCGGCCTGGTGCGACACGACTGGCCATCAGATGGTCGGGCTCGAAGAAGAACAGACGAAGTCGGGAATGATCTATAAAGCATTTGTGAGAAAGACGAAGTAAGCATACGGATAGAGATTCAATGGTGAGAGAAGCCGGAGAGCTGACGATCAGACCTCCGGCTTTGCTGTTTTGATTTTTGATGGGGCAGAACGTGGATCGACTTGTCGAGTGTGTGCCGAACTTCAGTGAGGGACGAAACCAGACGACGGTGCGAGCGTTGGCTCATGCCGTGGAGTCGGTGCAAGGGGTTTGGTTGTTGGACCAGACGATGGATCGAGATCACCATCGCTCTGTTCTCAGCTTTGCCGGCGAACCGGACGCCGTTGCTGAAGCGGCTTTTCGCGCTCTTCGCGTGGCGACCGATCTCATCGATCTCCGGAAGCACAAGGGCGTCCATCCGAGGGTGGGGGCCACGGATGTTGTGCCCTTCGTGCCGTTGCGAGGGGCGACAATGCAGGATTGTATTCATCTCGCGAAGCGAGTGGGGCAACGGGTCGGAACAGAGCTTGAGATCCCGGTATTTCTCTATGAACAAGCGGCTCTACACCGTGATCATGCTCCGCTTGAATCGGTCCGCCGGGGAGGGCTTCAAGGCCTCGCGTTCCGTATGGCTTCAGATCCGGACTGGAGACCGGATTATGGACCCCATCAACTTCATGAGACGGCTGGTGCCGTGGTGATCGGTGCGCGACCTCCCTTGATCGCCTTTAATGTCAATCTCCGCTCGACGGACCTGGCGCTGGCCCGATCCATCGCAAAAGACATTCGCCAATCGAACGGAGGACTGCCCCATCTCAAAGCGATCGGCGTGGAGTTAGCCAGTCGAAAGATGGTTCAGGTGGCCATGAATCTCACCGATTACATCATCACACCTCTCCATATCGCGTTTGAAGCGGTTCGAGCCCGCGCAGCTGAGAACGGTGTGGTCGTCGCGGAGAGCGAAGTGATCGGGCTTGTGCCCCAGGCTGCGCTGATTCAGGCAGCCGGGAATAGCTTGGCGCTCGAACAGTTCGACTCGACGCAGGTGCTGGAAGCGAGATTGGAGACTCGACTATTCGGTGAGTCAGCGCGACGGGGTCCGTCTGGCGAACAGGCATCGGCAGATATGCACGCGCAACCCCTCGCGGATTTTTTAGATGCAGTCGCAGCGGCGACTCCGATTCCTGCCGGCGGCACGGCCGCAGCCTTAGTGGGCGCTCTCGCAGCCTCTCTGGGCATGATGGGGGCGCGCGTGAGTCGGCAACAAGGCGTGGAACATCGGTTGAGTGAAATTGGGCGACGGCTTCGAGATCTAATGCAGGCGGACGGCGATGCCTATCAGCGATTTATCCAGGCTACGAAGCTGGTGAAAACAGACCGGACTCGCCCCGCCGCCATGTCGTCCGCGCTTCATCTGGCGACGGAGATTCCTCTCGAGATTGCCGAACAAGCGACGGAGGCCGGAGTGCTTCTTCATGCCTGCTCGGCAGGAGCCAAGCCACGCGTTCGGTCTGATCTTGCCGTTGGACTGATACTGGCAATCGCCGCAGCCGACGCGGGGCGTCACACGGTCGAAGAGAACATGAACATTCAGCGCAATCAACGACTTAAGTCGTCACTTCGCGACCGGATCGAGCAAATGACAATCCGTCTTGAGGAACTCAGGAGCCTGTGTTACATTGCCCCCTTTCAGGGTCGTGGCAGCACGAGAAAAAAACCTGTTCAGGCATCGCCTAGGAAAGTAGTCAGACGGGAAGAATGGAAATCAAAGTCTTCAATAATAACGTCGAGAAAGCTCTCAAAGTTGCGAAGAAGAAGCTCGCGGGAGAAGGACTCTTCCGCGAACTGAAGCGTCGGCGGTTTTACGAAAAGCCAAGTGTCAGGAAGAAAGCCAAGGAGCGCGAAGCGCAACGGCGGCGTCAAAAGTGGTTGTCGAAGCGTAAGCCAGAGTAAGCATCCTTCAAAAACTTGCCCGTTCGCTTGATCGCAGTTCTCCCAAGGCCTTCAAATCTCCCTCTCATCCATGCGTCAGGAACAGATTACTGCTGCGCTTCGAATCGTGAAGCGCGAGATTCGGCAGTGGGACGACCCGGTTGTCGGCGTAGTCGCGCGCGAGTCGAACCGAGACCCTTTCCGCATCCTCATATCGTGCCTGCTCAGCCTTCGAACCAAAGACAAGACGACATCTGAAGCCAGTGCCAGGCTGTTCTCGCTGGCGCATCAGCCTGCCACCATGTTGACCCTCTCGCTCCGGAAGATCGAGCATGCCATCTATCCCGTCGGATTCTACCGGACAAAATCGAAGTCTATCCATGCCATTTGCCGTCGCCTTCTGGAGGTGTACGGAGGGACGGTTCCCGATTCTATCGAGGAACTCGTGACGCTATCAGGGGTTGGTCGGAAGACGGCGAACTTGGTGGTGACGGTTGGGTATGGCAAGCCCGGCATCTGTGTGGATATTCACGTGCATCGGATTAGCAATCGCTGGGGCTACGTGAGGACGAAGACACCGGAGGAAACTGAGCAGGCGCTGCGTAGGAAATTACCGGCACCACATTGGATCACCTTCAATGATTTGCTTGTTCCCTACGGGCAGAACCTCTGCCAACCAGTCTCGCCCTTCTGCAGCCAGTGCAAGCTCACCGAATACTGTGATCAGGTGGGAGTAAAAAAGTCGCGTTAAACGTAAGAAGTGAAACGTGAAATGTCAGAATCCTGACGGGGCCTACTCGTTTCACCTCTCACGTTTCACTTTCCACGTCCGTCAGATGAACAGCGTCGTTTCCGCCCCTGCTGTAAGGGAGATAATTGCCGGCAATCCCATCACCTCGTCGACGTTCTTTTCGACATCGGCACTATCTACCCCCATGTATTCCAGGCCGGCACTGCAGGCGATCAGACGAAACTTCCCGACCTGTTTGGCATCTTGAAACATTTCAGAGATCTTCGGCACCTTCTTTTCTTTCAACAGCCGCGTCACTTCGTCGGCTGAGGCGGCATACTCAGGGGGAAAGTCCACCTGATCAATCTTTCCCTCGGCCAGCTTCTTGATCGTCCAGAACAAGAGGATCACCATCACGTCTTTTCCCATCGCCGCGGCGGTGAGCCCAAGCGTTGCGACCTGGTGCAGCGTATCGTAGGTGGCGTGATGGGCGAAGATGACGAATTTGGGTTGAGCCGGCATAGCTGGTCACTACTCCTTTGTGATGCGTGTCTTGACACTGTTCACATATTCGGCAATGGCCGCATCGACTTCGCCCATGGTCATAGGGCGGTCATGCGTTTCACTTTCATCCACAAGATACGTTTCGTGCTCTTTTTCCTGCCGGAGGACTACGGAATTCTCCGGCGTTACCTCGATCAGCATAAACCACTCGCGCGCCCCCTGCGTAATGACGACCTGCTTGCCCAGGCCTTTCTTCGTCATTTCGACATGAAGATCATTGGACGCGCTGACCATAGAGGGAGAGGTCAGGAGTCCCAGGCTCAGGCTTGCGATTCCTAGTACCGTACTGATCTGACGCGTGAAAGGCGAATAGCTCAGCATCGCAGGGGATTATAGCCCGTCGAGAAACATGCCGTAAACACTCGCTGAGGCTTGGTTGTCGGCTTGAGTGCCCCCAGGTCGCATGCTAGGATGCCCGGCGCATGGATGACTTATTCGCCACAGTTCAGCAATGGATTCCCGTCGATGTCCTCATCGGCCTGACCGTGGCATCAGCCATCGGCTTTGTCGGTTCCCTGATTGCGATCCCGATGATTCTGGTCCGCTTACCAGCCGACTATTTTGACACGCGTACCCCCCGCCATTGGATGAAAGACCATCATCCGGCGTTGCGCCTCTCGGGGCTGATCGCCAAGAACCTCGTCGGGATTGTATTCCTTGTGGCCGGTTTTGCCATGCTCTTCTTGCCGGGACAGGGCCTCCTCACGATGTTGATCGGGATCTCACTCATGGATTTCCCTGGCAAGCGTCAGCTCGAGGCGAAAATGGTCGGCCAGCCGACTCTGCTGGGTGTCATTAATGGCATGCGCCGTAAGTTCGATAAGCCACCCTTGACCCTGGCCCCCGGCCCCTAGCAGGATGCTGAAAAAGTCCGCCAGCGGCGTTCTCGCGTCACTCAGAGGCTCAACGTACCGAAGCGTACGCTTCGCCTCTTCGCTCGCTGCGGCCTTGCTGGACGGCCCTTTTGAGCATCCTGCGGCTATTTTGAAATCAGCGCCATATGGAAGATTCCAGTGGTGGTTTATGAATAAACCGAGTTTTCCCGCAGCCTGCTAGCCCGCATCATGCCGACCACCGAGTCCAATCGTAAGACGCTCTATCTCATCGATGGAAGCGCCTATATCTATCGTGCGTTCTTTGCCCTGCCGGCTCTGAGTAATTCCCAAGGCCTCCAGACCAACGCGATCCTCGGTTTCACGACGACCCTGCTGAAGATCATTCGTGAACGGAAGCCGGACGGTCTCGTCGTGGCGTTCGACGAAAAGGGCCCGACGTTACGTCACGCGGAGTTCACGGCCTACAAGGCGCAGCGGCCACCGATGCCGGAAGGTATGAGCGCCCAGATTCCCTACATCCATCGCGTGGTCGATGCCCTCAATATTCCTGCCGTTCGGCAAGCCGGCTACGAGGCGGATGATTTGATCGGCACGCTGGCGCATCAGGCTGAGCAGGCTGGGTTCGACGTCGTCATCGTCACTGGCGACAAGGACATGTTCCAACTCCTAACGCCTCATGTGCGCATCTACGATCCCGTGAAAGATAAATGGCTCGGCGAAGCGGAGTGTCACGAACGGTTTGGCGTAGAGCCGGCGCGCGTCGTAGAGATCATGGGGCTCATGGGCGACGCGGCGGACAATATTCCCGGCGTGAAGGGCATCGGTGAGAAGACGGCGATGAAGCTGATCACTCAGTTCGGCACGATAGAAGAACTCTTGCGCCGGGTTGAGGAGGTCATGCCGCCCCGGATCAAAGCGCTGTTGATCGATCAGGCTGACAATGCCCGCCTCAGCCGGAGGCTGGCGACCATCCAATTGGATAGCCCTGTCACATTCGATGCCGCAACGTATCACGTGAAGTCGCCGCATCAGGATCAGCTCATCGATTTGTTGCGTGAGCTGGGGTTCACCACGCTCCTCAAATCCTTTCAGCCATCGTTCACACAAGCTGAGAAGAATGTGGTGGAGACGGAGGTCCTTCAAGATGAAGCGTCCGCGCAACGATTTGTCGAGAGCCTATCGAAAGGCAGCGCCCTCGGTCTGCAATGTTTGATCTCACCTGGGCCTGGTATGCAGGCAGAACTATTAGGGATGGCATTGTCTGCCGGAGATAAGACGGCCTATATTCCGCTCGATGTCCATGCCTATATGCGGCCTATCATTCTCGTGCTGCACGACTCCACGAGAACCAAGGTCGTGCATAATCTGAAAGCGACCCTGCTGGCCTTTCATCGCATTGGCGTCACCCTCGCAGGCCCCTACCTGGATACCATGGTGGCGGACTATCTGCTCAATCCCAACCGCCGCGATCACCAGCTTGAGACCGTCGCATTTGAAGTGCTGGGCCATAGGCTGGGGGCAGGGAAACAGGAGAAGGCGGTCCCGAAATCCCTGTTTGATACCGAAGATATAGGGTCGCGAGAGGAGGCAACGGAGGCCGCGTCGGTATTGGCCAAGCTCGCCCAACCCATGACGGAACGACTCTCGGAACAGGGAAGCCTTGCGCTCTTCAACGACGTGGAAATGCCGCTGGTGCCGGTGTTGGCCGAGATAGAACGGAACGGGTTCTTGTTGGACGTCGAGGGGCTGCGCGCACTCAGCAAAGAGTTGGAGCGGGATCTCGACAAGATCATGGAGACCATTGCCGTGGTAGCCGGCGGCGAGTTCAACATCAATTCGCCCAAGCAGCTCGCCACGGTGCTGTTCGAAAAGTTAGGACTCAAGCCGATCAGGAAAACCAAGACCGGCTACTCGACCGATGAAGACACCCTGACGCAGCTGGCTACGCAGCACGAATTGCCCGCGCAGATCGTGAACTATCGGAGTCTCAGTAAGCTCAAGTCCACCTATGTGGATGCACTACCTGAATTAGTGAATCCGGAGACCAAGCGGCTCCATACGTCCCTCAATCAAACCGTCGCGGCGACCGGACGGCTCTCTTCTACCGAGCCAAATTTGCAAAATATTCCGGTGAAGGGCGACTACGGCCTGCGCATTCGCGAAGCCTTTATCGCGCCGCCAGGTCACACGCTACTCTGCGCCGACTACAGCCAGATCGAGCCTCGCATCCTCGCGCATTTGTCGCAAGATCCCCGTTTGCTTGCCGTGTTTGCGAAGGGGGAGGACATCCACATGGCCACGGCCATGGAGATTTTCAGTCTGCCCTCCAGTCAGATCACGCGGGATATGCGCCGCGTGGCCAAGACGGTGGTCTTCGGTATTGTCTATGGGATCAGTCCGTTCGGCCTCTCGCAGAATATCGGCGTGTCGCAGGCGGACGCGAAGAAATACATCGAGACGTTTTTTGAAAAGTTTTCAGCCGTACGCGCCTTGATGGACCGGAATATCGAAGAAGGCAAAACAAAAGGCTACACGACCACGATCCTCGGTCGGCGGCGTCCGATTCCTGAGTTACAGAGTGGCGATCCGGTGCAGCGTGGATTTGGCGAACGCATGGCCGTAAATAGTCCGATCCAGGGCTCAGCCGCAGATCTCATCAAAGTGGCGATGATCAATGTGAACAATCTGCTGCATCACGAAATGCCGCACACCAAGATGATTCTCCAAGTCCACGACGAATTGATCTTCGAAGTGCCGGAGAAGGATCTGGAAGAGGCGAAGCATCTCGTGAAGACAGAGATGGAAGCGACGGGAAAAAAACTGGGATTGTCGGTGCCGCTGAAAGTGGATTTAGGAACAGGGCATAATTGGAGAGTCGCGCACCCATAGCAGAGGAAGGGATGGAGGCTGACAATCTTCTATGCTCGCGCAACGCGCGGTCGCGGACTCCCCTCGTTGGACGCGCGCAGTGGAAGATCCATCAGCCCCCATCCCTGGGAGATAACGAGCGAGCTTGGATGGAGCATTTATATCATTCGATGCGCGCAAATCGAGGAGCGACCAGGTTATACCCTTGGATATTAAAATATGGGATTGGGATAACGATTGCAGTAGAAGATCAATCAACCCCATCCCTGAAGAGATAACGAACAAGCAAGGGTGTAAGGCTTACGCTCGAGCGAATAGGAAAGAGATTCAATGACTATCGCCTGTACCAAATGCCCCACGTGTGGCAGCGACAAAATTAAGAAGGTTTGTCGGAAGTGGGCCGGCAAGTTTCGTGGCCAGGCGTACTCGATCCCACGACTGGAGTTTCACGAGTGTCTAGCCTGCGGTGAGAAGGTTTATGACCGTGAGGCTATGCGTAAGATTGAAGGGCGTTCACATAATATGAGGTGAGATATGCAGAACGTACGTCTCTCAGTTGCGTGGGTGATCGCGGGCGTCAGTCTTGGCGCGTTGGGGCTCCTGCTTCTCATGGGGCAGCCGTTCATAGCGAAGGCGCAGGAGTCGAAACGGATTCAGTACAAAATCGTCGAGGTCCTTCCTGACACCCAGAATATGCAAACCATGCTGAACGAGTTCGGATCGAGTGGGTGGGAACTGGTGGCGGTGTCGATGGGAAATATGACGGAGCCGAGGCTGATCTTTAAAAAATAGAACAGTGCGGGTCAGTGAGGGGAATCGGGAGCAGCCGTTGTCCTTCTTGCTCGCAGAGCGCGCACGATCAGAATGTGCTCGCTCGATGCGCGCAGTAAAGGACAAACTGGTTGCTCCCGATGAACGGTGAGGTGGTAGAAAGGGCCAAGAATTTCGTTGGATGCACGCAGTGGAAGATCAATCAGCCCCCATCCCTGAAGAGGTCACGAGTGAGCTTTGAGGGAGCATCTGTAATCTCGCTCGACGGCCGCAGTTGAGATCATCTGTGTTCTAAGAGCAAGGAGACATATGAAACGACTCTTTGTCTCTCAAAGCTTAGTTGAGGTTGAGTCGCTAAAGGAGCTTCTGAGCACCGACGGTATTCTCTGCACGATAAGAAATCAGCAAGGATCCAGTCTGGCGGGTGAAGTTCCGTTCGTTGAGGTGTTCCCAGAATTGTGGGTGGTAAACGATGCTGATTTTGATCGAGCCAAGGAGCTTCTGGAAGAACAAGGAAGTGGAAATGAAGTCGAGCGACCCATGTGGGTTTGCGCCGGATGCGGGGAGAAGCATGTTGGTCTGTTTACTGCCTGTTGGAAGTGTGGGCGTGAAAATGATGCAAAGTCAGAGGCACGCACTGGAGAAAATAAAGAGGTCTGACGCCGTAGAGTTGTCGCGTACGTCTCAGAAGGATGGGGAGGAGCGGCCAGTTGCCCTTCTTGCTCGCAGAGCGCGCACGATCAGAATGTGCTCGCTCGATGCGCGCAGTAAAGGGCAACCTTGGCCGCTCCTCTAAAAATAGAGGTGTAACGAATTGAGAGCTTTCGACCTGGTTAATGGTACGTCACGGGAAATCGATTGCGAAGCAGTCGAAGGGGAAGGTGGGTGAGAGAGGCGCGCGCAGTTGGGATCATCCCAGCCTCCCAAGTGAAACAAGCTATGTAACGCAGACATGCGTTGTGTCGGCGGAAAGCATAACCAATGCAAATTTCAACTTTCCAGTTGGTTAACTTTAAGAGTTATCGAGACTCTGGCGAGCTTCAATTTTCTACAGGGTTCAACGTATTGGTTGGGCAGAACAATGCTGGGAAAAGCACTTTGCTCGAAGCGCTCGGGCTCAGGTTTCCCTCCAAACCACATAGAAGTCTATTGACGCTCCCACGGCGCACCTCACCCGTCAATCCCGTTTCCCGATCGAAAATTACATTTACCGTTACGGGAGAAGAGCTCAAGGATATTCTCTTGTCAGTTGGTGGGGGTTTTTACGTCCCGGCCCCGGATGAGTTTCGAGGTAGTGGTGCTCAAATAGGCCAGGAGGTTCTATTAAGTATACTTTCATCACTATCAATAAGTTTTTCGGTTCTACTTGAGGCTCCAGAGGGTCAAACCGCAGCATTTCAAATTGAAAGGTTTCCCTCACATGGGCAATACCGAACCCAAACGTCCCCAGAGGGGAGCGCCCAGTTTTTTGTGGTGGCTCCCGATGCCGAAAGAACAGATTTTACATGTCGGGAGAGCGTCTCGGGTGGCAAGGGAAATGAATTCGGACTGACTGTTTCGAGTCTCTTGAGAGAGAGGGTTTATAGTTTTCGAGCAGAAAGGTTTAATGTGGGCAGTTGCCCTGTTGGTACACGAAATATCCTGGAGTCCAACGCGGCCAATCTACCAGAGGTGCTTTCAGTTTTGCAGGGGAACAACCCAAGCCTTTTCGCAAGGTTTAACAAATATGTAAGGCAGATATTCCCTACCGTATACCAGATTTCCGTGCGGAACGTTCCGAATAACCAGCTTGAAATCATTACGTGGACAGAAAATCCATCTTCGCAGAGGGATGATTTGGCTGTTTCGTTGGCTGAAAGTGGAACAGGGGTCGGCCAGGTATTAGCAATTCTGTATGTTGTGCTCACATCACAGTTCGCAAGAACCATCCTGATAGATGAACCTAATAGCTTTCTTCATCCTGCCGCAGCAAGAAAGTTGGTCGAAATTCTGAGGGTTGATTTCCCGATACATCAATACATAGTTGCAACGCACTCGCCAGAGATTATCAGAGCAGCGGATCCAACCACACTTTTCTTGGTTGGGCTGGAAGGACGAGAGTGCAGATTACAACGTCTTGATTCAAAGAGTGTAAAAGATCAAGGGAAGTGTCTGCTGGAGGTTGGGGCTCGCTTATCTGATGTTTTTGGATCGGATCAAATCGTATGGGTTGAAGGTGACACGGAGGAAGCTTGTTATCGTTTGATCATTCAGCATCTTCTGAAAAAACCGCTGCTAGGAAAGGCTATCGTCGCTGTCAGGAATGTGGGTGATTTGGAAGGTAAGCGGCCTTCAGCAAAGATGATTTGGGAGATCTATTCTCAACTGAGCAAGAGCAATGCTTTAATTCCTCCAGCCATCGCTTTCGTGTTTGATAGAGAACAGAGAACCGAGTCCGAACGGGCCGATCTCGCTAGCCGAACATCGGGAAAAGTGAAGTTCTTGCCACGGCGCATGTACGAGAACTATCTCCTGATTCCAGAAGCAATACAAGCAGTCTTGTCAGCCTTGCCATCTTTTCAGGGAGCTTCCCTCACAGTCGAAAGAGTGAATGAGTGGCTTGAGGCAAACGGTGGTAAACGGACCTATATTGACGAGCCATCGGAACGTATAAATATTACGAGCAAGACGTGGCTAGAAAAAGTGAATGGTGCAAAGCTTCTTCATGATTTGTTTGCGGATCTCTCAGGTGAGCGCGAGGAATATCGTAAAACCGTACATTCCGTTCAATTGACCGAATGGCTGATCCAAAATAGGCCTGATTCCCTTGCGGAGATGAAAGAGTTTCTAGAATCACTTCTTGCCGCCTGAAGCGTCGGGCAGCCAAGAAAATGGTGTTCGGCATTGCCATCACCCAGACCCTGCTTTCAATATAGGTCTATACATGCCGACTCGCCGAAAATGACGGAAAGGAGAAACGCATGTCGATCATTGAGAAAACCATTGAGGTCAATGTGCCTGAGTATAAGGCCTACGCTCAATGGATGAAATTTGAGGAGTTTCCCCAGTTCATGGAGGGTGTGAAAGAGGTCACACGGCTGGATGGTAAGCGGTTTCATTGGAAAGCAGAGATCGCGGGCCAGGAGAAGGAGTGGGACACGGAGGTCACAGAGCAGGCGGCGGATCAGCGTCTTGCGTGGACGAGTCGAGGCGGCGTCATCAAGGGATGGGTTATGACATTTCACCCACTCTCAACTGCCAAGTCCAAAATTATGCTGCAAGTAGAGTATGACCCTCAGGCGGTTGCCGAACATGGAGGCGAGGCATTGGACGTGGTGTCTCAGCGCGTCCAGGGTGATCTGGAACGATTTAAAGCACTCATCGAAAAGCGTTGGCGCCCGCCTGGCCGCGACACCATCTTCGACAATTTTCCCATGTAGAGGAAAGAAATGGCTGACCCCTAGACTTGTCGCCGACTGGCGCCGGTGTCTGTGCCGTGCAGACCCGATAGGGAGTGCTCATCGAAGGAGTCCGACCATGGAAACGAAGAAATCCAAGGAGACGAGCCCGATCGGAGCAGACAGCGTTGATACGACCGAGACTGGTCTCTCCCGGCGTGAGCTTCTGGTTCAAGGAAGCAAGGTAGCGGCTGGCATAGGGGTTGCCGCTCTGCTAGGCAATTTGGGATCTTTCCCCCGTGAATCGTACGGAATGGGCCAGCCAGCAATGAGTCTTCTCGATTCCCTGACGCCCGCTCGGACGGCCTTGATTGTAATCGACATGCAGCGCGACTTCCTATTGCCGGAAGGTTACGCGGCACAAGCAGGCCTCGACATCGCGCCTCTAGTCGCCACCATACGCCCAATCGGAAAGCTGCTCGCCATGGCACGCGCAGCCGGTCTGCTGATCGTCCATACCCGTGAAGGCCATCTGCCAGACCTTTCCGATTGTCCACCGTACAAGCTGGAGCGCAGCCGGAGAGCCAATGCGGAAATTGGCTCAAAAGGTCCGCTCGGTCGCCTGCTCGTACGCGGCGAAGTCGGGCACGATTTCGTGGATGCCTTACGTCCCCTAGAGAAGGAGATCGTCATTGACAAGCCTGGCTATAGTGCGTTTGCTCACACCATGCTGCAACAGATAATGGCAAAGCGTGGCATCGAGACGCTGATCATAACGGGCGTCACCACAGAGGTGTGTGTCAGCTCAACCCTACGTACTGCTGTCGATCTTGGTTATCGTTGTATCACTGCGAGTGATGCCTGCGCTTCGGGCGATCCAGCCTTGCACAAGGCCGCGTTGGCTATGATCGGTGTGGAAGGCGGCATCTTCGGAGAAGTTGTCACGACCGCTGCGATTGTCGAGCGATTTGCACGATAACCCAGATCAAAAAATCAGACGATTGCGCAGTCCTGGGCGGACCGGTGGCGGGATATCGAAAAATGGCGTCCGGTATCGTCTCCCAAGAATGAGGCAAACCTCCTAGAGCGTGAGGGTCATGATACGAGAACACAGATGGGTCCTGGTCCCTTGGACTTATTCTGAAGAGGCCATCGATCGATTTCGAGAGACCTCAGAAAAGGCGACCGGGTTCCGTCGGGATGGGTGGCCGACGTGCGCTGTGATCAGTGGACGGCATGGATCGGAATACGCAGCCTCCAACCAAGATAGATCCCCAAGTCAGCAGACAGAGCGGAACGCTCCATCGCCAGACAGTTCGTGTGAGAGGTTCCATGAGAAGCTCCTTTGGTGTTTCCGTGAGCATCATTCCCGTGGCGTGGTGATGCATCTCGCCTTGTTGATTGGAGGCGAAGCCGTGATGTCCCTCGGTGTGAAAGACGTCCGTCATACAGGCTTCAAGTTAGCAGCACACAATTACGGGAACGTCATGGATGTGTCACATTTGGGTAAAAACAGTGACAGGCATCCGATCCAGGGTGATTCGGAAATGAAGATGAGAGGCAGTCAGCTGTTGGTTTCTTGGCATTGTGTGGTGGTGCGAGGCAGTGAGGCGATTCCTTTGCTCCCGGAACCCCCACCTCGTGATAGGCATCTTGTATTTGGCAGAGCAGAATGCCATCGCAACGCGGCAGGTCTTTTCATGCTTGCCCCGGATATTGACTCGTTTCGCGAAACCCGATAGCCTCCCGTCGCTTGAAGAGTTGAAACGTTTCTAATGGAGGGTAGACCCATGAAACTGTGGCGATATATCGGTGTGGTGGTGTCGATGGTACTGATGCCTTTCGCAGTCAGTGCTGCCTCTCTGCCGGAACCTAAGGTGGACTATTCGGCCGATAGTACGATGGAGACAGAAGGGGGCATGACGATGAAATCCCGTGTCTACCATTCGCCCGGCAAGCAGCGCATGGAGATGGGTGGGGCGGACGGCAACGTCACCATCATCCGGAGAGACAAGAAGGTGACGTGGCAATTGATGGGAAATATGTACATGGAGATGCCGATGGACCAGTTGGAGTCGCCAGATCTCAACTCCATGGACGTGGAGCAGACCGTCGTCGGCGAGGAAACAGTCAACGGGGTTCAGACTACCAAGTATAAAATGATTGCGACCAAGAAGGATGGGTCGAAGTTCGGTGGATTCTTCTGGGCGACTAAAGACGGCATCTCGATGAAAATGGATCTCCTGTCCAAAGAGGGCAACAAGAAAATGCGCATGGCGAGCGAGTTGACCAATCTGAAAGTCGAAAAACAGAACCCAGCGTTGTTCGAGATTCCCGCCGGCTATACGAAGAACGACATGGGAGCCATGATGGGGCAAGGCGGGGCTCCGAACATTCAAGAGATGATGAAGAACGCAGGGCGGGAGAAAGACAAAAGACGAAGTCGAGACAACGCGCCGAGCAAGGGCGATGACGGCGATGAGGCCATCGATGCGGGTAAGATGCTGAAAGGCCTGTTGGGACAATAACGGAGGATTGCGCTCATGATCCTGTTTAGAATGGTCTGTTGTGCGCTGGCGATTTTCGCTGTGACGGCTTCCTCAGTCCGCGCGGACGATATTTGTTTGGGCGATGAGGAAGAGAAGGCGGCCAAGGCGGCGATTGCCGCTATGAGCAAAGCGGAGAAGTCCGGTCAGCCGGCGGAACTGTTTGTGGCCTCTCGAGCGATTGCAGACGACGATTGTATCGATCGATTCGACAAGAATGCCCAGGCCAGAGCCAAGGCGAATGTGTCGAAACTCGGCCGGGAATTGGCCAAGGCGGCTGAAGCGAAGGGCTTCTTGTATTCACATGAGCCGGTACGGGCCGATGGGCGGACGTCGGCGTTCCGATATTTTGAAGCCATCGGTGACTTCAACGAGGCCAACCGGGTGATGCTGAAAGCGGTGTATGCGAAACCTGAGGATCCGACGCTCTTCGAAACGGCCTGGGGTGTCGACCGAGGCCGCCGTGGGCCCCGCGATCCCAAGACGGGCGAGATCCAGCCTCACACCTCGCCCCCAGCCTATCATGAAGAACTGCGCCACATCGCGTCTACCAACGCTGACCAATTGATGAAGGCCGAGGAGACGGATGCCAAAGGTCTGTCCGGCAGTGCGCAGGAAGCGATGAAGGCGAGCATGGGCTCGCTTGAGAAGCTGGTGAAGGCCTCGGCCTGGATGAAGTTTCTGCCGAACGGCGACAAGTTGGCCAAAGCGAGGGCCGAGCAGCGGGGCGATACGATTATGAAGCGCGGCGACCCGATGTTCACGCAAGGTATTGCGGGAAGATATTACGAATTTGCCGGGTCCTCCAAGGCCAAAGAGGTCAAGGCCAAGCAAGAAGAGATGGGCCGCACCATGGGGAAAACAGGTGAGAACGTGAAAGGTGCGATCACGCAGAAAAGCGAGGCGGAGCAGAAAAAGTTCAATGATAAAAAAGCCGATCTCGAAAAAGAGCTTGGTTTTTAGCGCCACACACGTTCTCCGGCTATGATGGTTGACCATAACCGGCCAGGCTACAGTGACATGCCCATTGCCGAAACCTCTCGAATTGTAGCTCCCTTGTAAGCCGACCGTACCAGGAGTCCTCTCGCTGAACATTTCCCGCTTGACTTAGTCCTAACTAGAACTATTATACTGTTGTGAGACAAGCGCGCGAAGTCGAAGTTCATCGGGTTTGATCACTGGCGCAGGTATGTGGCCGGTTGGTAAGGTGGTCGCTGAGAAGATGGTGTGACTTTTAAGAGAAGGAGGCGTGATCATGTTTGTTGTCTTGGGTGCAACAGGGAATACAGGATCGGTGGTGGCCGACACGTTGCTGAGCCAGAAACAGCCTGTGCGGATCGTCGTGCGCTCAGCGGATAAAGGTGCGGCGTGGAAAGCGAAGGGGGCGGAGATTGTCGTCGCTTCGCTCGATGACATGTCCTCATTGACCGACGCATTTAAAGGAGCCAAGGGCGTCTATCTCTTGGTGCCGCCAAACTATGGAGCAGCGGCATGGCTGGTCGACCAGCGTGCACGGATGGATCGCGCAGCAGAAGCTGTTAAGAGCAGCGGCATCGACCACGTCGTATTTCTGTCCTCAGTCGGTGGGCACATACCAGAATGGACGGGGCCAATCCGAGCCGCTCGCTACGGCGAACAGGCGCTTGGAGCAGTGGCGAAGAATCTGACGATCCTCCGTCCCTGCTATTTCATGGAAAACTGGGCTCCGGTTCTCGGCGCAGCCAAAGCCCAGGGTGTGTTGCCGACGTTCATTGCGCCTCAAGCCATGGTTCCCATGATTTCGACCAGAGACATCGGCCGAGTGGGAGCGGAGCAATTGATGGCTGGTGGAAAAAGCAAGCAGATCGTGGAACTCGCCGGGCCGGAAGAATACAGTCCGGATCAGGTTGCGGCCGCGCTCGGTCAGATTCTGGGAAAGCCCGTCACGGCTCAGCATGCACCCTTGAGCGCGGTGGTGCCCACATTCAAGTCGTTTGGGTTCTCCGATGAAGCGGCGAAACTGTTTGAGGAAATGTATACATCATTTTCCACGGGGAGGATTGGGTACGAACATCCCACATCGGTGATTCGGGGTCGGGTGACGCTGGCCGAGGCCTTGAAGGGGTTCGTGAAGGCCTAAAAATGGTGCGCGATCATGAGTGAGACGAAGGAGGCAATCATGAAGACGGATCTCGACAAGGTGAAACAATTGGCCAAGGATCTTCGGAAAGACTACCCGCGCAGTCCACGGGAAAAGCTGGGCGGCTATGTGATCGCGGCTCGCTGTGTGGACAAGTGTCGGGCGTTCTTGCTCGGGATCAACGGTGAATACAATTACTGGCCCTGTTCATTAGCCAGCCAATGGTTTTCATTCACCGGTATCACGCCCGATCAGTTCAAGGAGGTCGTGGCGACTGGAGCCTCAGACGAGGAGGTCGCGGAGTGGATTGTCAGTCATTCGCACGTAAAGAATATGGATGACGTGTTGAAATGGAACAACAAGCTGCGCGATATGCGGATCAGCGAGATGAGTCTTGAGGCTCAGCAATACCTCGAAGAATATATTCCCAAGGTCGTGCCGAAGCATCGCCCGGTATATGTGTGGTTTGATGTGTACGATCTGGAGGAGAAGCGACTATAAGCTCAACGTTCGCATCATAAGTTTGGACGAAGAGAAGGAGGATGCCAATGAGCCATCAGGAGACAATCGAGACGCCGGCAACAAAAGACATCGTGGGAATCTATCAGCCAGGCTCCGCTCACGTGGTGGGTGATGGGTTTCCCGTGCGGAATCTCTTTCCCAGCAATGAGCTCGACCGAGAGGTCAGCCCATTTCTCATGCTGGACTATGCCGGGCCGCAGTACTTCACGCCGACTGACCATCCGCGCGGCGTGGGGGAGCATCCGCATCGCGGGTTTGAAACGGTTACTATTGTCTACGAAGGCGTGGTAGCCCATCGTGATTCGACTGGAAACTCCGGAGTGATCGGTCCAGGCGACGTCCAATGGATGACGGCGGCATCCGGCATCGTGCATGAAGAACTGCACGAAAAAGAATGGGCCAAGAGCGGCGGGACGCTTCACGCGATTCAGTTGTGGGTCAATCTCCCGAAGGCATCGAAAATGTCGGCGCCTGGCTATCAAACGATCCTCAACGACAATATTCCCGCCGTCGAGCTCGATGGTGGAGCCGGTCGATTGCGCGTGATTGCCGGATCGTTTCTCGGACATAAAGGCCCGGCCCGGACCTTCACACCGGTTGAGTTGTACGATCTGCAACTCAAGGCCGGGAAGCGCGTGTCTCTCTCGTTGCACGAAGGGCACAACACCTCGATCTTCGTGTTGGATGGCCTCGCGTCAGTGAATGGGTCGCAAGTAGCCGGAGATGCAGAGCTGATTGTGTGCACACGCGATGGCTCGCACGTCACGGTGGAGGCTCAGAAAGACAGCCGGCTCTTGGTGATGGCCGGAGAGCCGATCGAAGAACCGATTGCGCGCTATGGCCCGTTCGTCATGAATACCCGTGCAGAGTTGATGCAAGCGGCTCAGGACTATCAAGCAGGGAAGATGGGACATCTGTCATGACGGATGGCGGACTCACGGTCGAGGTCTATTCCGATATCGTGTGCCCCTGGTGCTACGTCGGAAAGCGGCGGCTGGAACGGGCGTTGGCTCAACTGAATGGCAGCGCACAGGCGCGCATTACCTGGCGTCCGTTCCAATTGAATCCGACGATGTCATCTGATGGAATGGATCGTGCCACCTATTTGAAAGCCAAGTTTGGGAGCTTGGAGGCTTTCGGTCAAATGGAAGAACAACTCCTTGTTGCCGGCGCGGAAGAACGGATTCCCTTTGCCTTTGAGAAGATTCAGCGGACGCCAAACACCTTTGTCGCCCATCGGCTCGTCTGGTATGCCGCACAACAGGGGAAACAGGACGCAATGGTGGAGGCACTCTTCCGTGGGTATTTTCTGGAAGGCAAGAACATCGGTAATGTGACGACCCTTACGCATGTGGCTGCAGAAGCCGGACTGGACCGGACAGAGACAGAAGAGTTTCTTGAGAGCGAGAAAGGCGTGGTTGAGGTCAAGGCAGAAGAAGCAGTCGGTCGCCGGCTGGGCATCAGCGGGGTGCCCTACTTTGTCTTCAACGGCAGCATCTCAATCTCTGGTGCGCAGCCTCCGGATATGTTTGTATCTGCCATTCGGCAGGCCGAGAAGCAGTCCTAGCAGGCTGAGAGGAACTCAGTTCTAGACAATACACTGGTGGAATATTTCTCATTGGTGCCGAAGTCAGTATAGCCGCAGGATGCTCAAAAAGACCGTTCAGCGAGGCCGCAGCCGACGTAAGCACCGGAGGCGTAGCCCCTGGCTACGTTGAGGATGCTTTCGAGGTGAGAACGACGCTGGCGGGCTTTTTCAGCATCCTGCTAGAAAGGAATGAGGCTAATGGCAGTCCAAGTCTACGGCTGTAACCACATCGTCATTGAGGTGACCGACGCCAAGAATGCGGTGAAGTTCTATTCGGACGTGTTCGGCTTGAAGATGCTCCGCGGCGGTGAAGGCGCAGCCTGGTGCAAGTTGGGCGAGCATCAGTTCATGGCGATTTTTGAAGTCGACAAGCTGCAGCCGGATCGCGTGAAACATTTCGGCTTGATGGTCCGAGACGCGCAACAGATCAAGGAAGTGCGAAAGAAACTCACCAAGAAGTACAAGTTACAACTGCAGCCGAACTTCCGGTGCGACTTCCGCGACCCCTGGGGTAATCGCATTCAGGTCGGCGATCTCAGCGATGAATCGCTGGTCTGGCTCCTCCCCTATCAAGAAGTTCAGAAAGCCGGGATTACATTCACCCACACACCTCAAAAGGAGAAGAAGTCATGAGCACAACTAATCTACAGCAGCGACTGAACGATCTATTCGGCTACATCCGTCAAGGCAAGATCGTTGAGGCCATGAGCGAGTTCTATGACAAGAACACGGTGATGCAGGACAATGCTAACCCGCCGACCATAGGTCAGGCGGCAAATATTGAGCGGGAAAAGCAGTTCTTGAGCGGCGTCAAGGAGTGGAAAGGGTTCAACGTGACGGCTTCGGCTGTGGGCGACAATGTCACGTTCTACGAATGCAGTCTGGATTTCATCGCTACCAGCGGACAGCCGGTGCATATGGAGCAGGTCGTCGTGGCCAAGTGGAACAACGGCAAGATCGTGCATGAGCGGTTCTACTACGATACAGGAGCAAAGAAGTAAGGAAGGTGCAGAGAGCTAGTCAACGGGAACTGCCGAAAAACTGAAATGTGTCGTGACCACATCGTCGAGGGAGCCTCTCATGCCAGACACACAATGGACGGATGTTGGAAGCGTCGAAGAACTGAATAAAAAGCCTTTGCAAGAAGTTTCCTTCGGGAAAACGACTATCGCACTGACGTATAAAGACGGCTCGTTTGCTGCGATCTCAGGGGTTTGTAATCATGCCGGCGGTCCATTGGGAGAAGGCAGCCTGGACGGCGACTATATTGTCTGCCCCTGGCATTACTGGAAGTTTCATCGCGGCACCGGTCAGGGAGAGCCGGGGTACGAACAGGATCAGGTTCCAAGTTATGCGACCAAAATCGAGAAGGGCCGTCTCCACATCGATCTGTCGTCCGCCACGAAACGGAAAAAGCAGTCGCACAAGCCCCATCCACTCGCACGCCTGGTGTTGCGGCAGGCAGGCCCGATCCGCGTCGTGGGCATCTCGACGACAGCGATGACCACGGACCATCCACGGTACAGCACCTCCGATGCGATGCTGGAGGTCGCCTTGGAGCATGCCAGAAGCACGCTCCAACTAGAGACGCAGTGCATCAAGCTCCGCGAACTGACCTTTCGCTCCTGTGAAGGTTTCTATTCCAAATCGGCGCAGGCCTGCACCTGGCCCTGCTCGATCACGCAAATGGATCCGACAGACCAGCTCGATCGCGTGTACGAAGCGATCGTGCATTGGGCCGATGTCATCCTGATTTCAACCCCGATCCGCTGGGGCAATGCCAGCAGCTTGTACTACAAGATGGTCGAGCGGCTGAACTGTATCCAAAATCAAGAGACCATCGCGAACAAACATTTGCTCAAGAACAAGGTAGCAGCGTTTATCATTATGGGCGGGCAAGACAATGTCCAAGGCGTGGCCGGACAGCTCATGACCTTTTTCGCCGAGGTCGGTTGTCAGTTCCCTCAATTCCCGTTCATCGCCCATTCGAGGGGCTGGAGTGCAGAAGACATGGAGCGGAATGTCAGCGAGGTACAGAACAGTCGGGCGCTACGAGAAGGGGCACAACAACTCGTGGCACGCGCTGCAGATATGGCAAGCCTCATGGTCGGCGGTCAGGTTCCAGAACATGTGCTTGCTCGTGGCGGACGCAAGGCGCATCAGCTCGATAGCGAGCCGACGGGGTAACGGGCGCGTGAACATTGAGGAGATCGGATCATGCCGGAGCCAGGTCACAAAGGCGTGCACCTCGACCATCTTTTTCGTGCATTGCTTCGTCTGCACAAAGCCTTGCTGGACGACGAACGAGTGTCCTATGAGCGTGTGCATGGACGTATCCCATCCAATGGGGCATTTTTGCAGCTGGTGCTGGGGGATGCGTGGTTTGCCTGGCTGCGTCCCCTGTCTCAATTGATGGCCACGCTCGATGAACTCGGAGAAAAAGGCGAATCGCCAGACGGTCCGGATATCGCCACCAGTATCGCATCGATCCGGACACTTCTGATTCCGTCGGAAGAAGGAGAGGGATTCGGCAGACAATATCACGACGCGCTGCAACGAGGGCCCGATGTGGTGTTGGCGCACGCGGCGGTCAGAGCGTTGCTCTTGCAGCCGTCGTCCAAGAAGGAGTGACTCACATGAAAGCACAGTACCTCGGACACGTTGTCTTCTACGTCAAGGATCTGGAACAGTCGTTGGCTTTTTATCGCGACCTGCTGGGATTTCAGGAGGTGGGCAGAATTTTTAATGGGGCGGCTGCGGCGTTGACATCCGGTCGTACCCATCACGAGTTGTTGCTGATCCAGGTCGGTGACGCGCCAGGGCCATTGTCAGGGAGGCGTCGAGGGCTCTACCATATCGGGATCAAGGTGGGGGACAGTCTGGGTGAATTGCGTGCGGCAAAGAAAGATCTTGAACAAGCTGGCGTCACCATCGACGGCATGAGCGATCACACCGTGAGCCAGAGTCTTTATCTTCAGGATCCTGACGGCAATGAAGTCGAACTGTATGTTGATGCGGATGAGTCGGTGTGGAAGAACAATCCCGCCGCCGTTGTGTCGCCTATTAAACCGTTATATTTGTAATCTAACAAGGAGGACTGTTCATGGAGAAGTCCCGCATTGCAGCCAAGTAGCCTGCCTTGTGCATGTGCAAGCAGACCAAGCCTCCGCCCTACTGCGATGACACGAGCCAGACACTCTGAGGATGAGCGTCGCTACGTGAGTAGTGTTCCGACGTGCCTTTCCCCAATATCGTCGCATGCGAAATACGATATCCGTTTTACGGAGAATGCGTTTTCGGCTATCTCACGACGAGCCGTCATGAATAAATGAGGGCTAGGGAATATCCTAGCTACCCATACGTCATATCGCCGTTATGATTAAAAATGAGGCATAGTCCTACCCAAGTCCATGGCTGTAGACAGGTCTTCGCATTCGTGACACAGCTACATGTCATGCGGCTGCGACAACGTCTGTTCATTGTTTCACTGGAGCATTAAAATGAGCAAAACCTCAGAAGCGACTGAAACGAGGAAAGGGCGCGAGATCACTCGCGGGGAATGGGAACCATTTTTCCAACAATTCAGCCAAGACCACCAGGAATGGTTGGTGTATGTCGCGGGGCAAAGCCATTGCAATACCGCCTCACATGAAGCCAATGGGCTTCCATTTCAAGCCTTGACTCTTCATCTCGATCACACAGACGAAGTGTTGTCGATCCTTGTGCGCAAGGCCGACGTGGCTCAAGAACATGTCTACCTGAGCATTCCTCAACCTTGTCGTGTAATGGTCGAAAAGGCGGGAGCAGACGTGAAACTCCATATCGATTCCACAGAAGGATCCTCAACGATCATTCGGTTCCGACAGGTCGCGACCCCGGATTACGAATCGGAAGCTATAAGCGGAACACCTAAGCAAGAGCAGATGACGCCATGAATGATTGCGGCAAACCAATTTCCACACAGGATCCGCATGGAAATTAACGCGGACCCCTTTATTTATCTTACTGATCGAACCTCCCTCTTTATTGCACGATACTTCGGTGAAGAGTCTGGACAGTCTCTTGAATCCAGCGCGAGGGCGTAACGCTCGCATACATTCTATTTTCAGAGCGACCGAGAGCGGGCTGACATGGTGGCATTTCTGAAAAGTCTTGATACGAAGAAGGAAGGGAAATTACTCGGCAGCCAGATAGTAACGTCACAAGTTTTCAACCGCCTGTTCAAAAAAAATCCCCCGGCAAGGTCGAAAGAAGTATGACCTTGAGATGTGGGGCAAGTAACGTTGAAGACCGCGCGACTGAGAACCCATCCAACAGAATTGAGAATTCAAGGAGATGATTATGTGGATGGCAAATGCTGCGACTCCGAATCCCAATCCAGGCCCCGATCCCGGACCCATTCCACCGGGCCCTAGTCCGTTTCCCTCTCCTACTCCGCCGCCTCCGCTACCACCTTATCCTGCCCCGCCCAACCGGCCTCCGACCCCCCAGGTGACAGGTGACGATCTCCCCACAATCAAGTTACACACACATCAACTATCCAGATGAACAAGACGATCTCTCTAATCCGCAAGATGAGGTGATGCAGAAGTTCGTGACGCCCCATACTACGAAGGCACCTGTTCTCGAGGGGGATTCCCCAGGGTTCATGGGACAGTCCTGTGAGCAGGCTCGCGTATTACATCGGCGTCGCTGTCGGGGATGAGTCAGACCCTGGACTAGGGGATAGTTGACAAAGGGAACGCTCTCCTGCTCACATCTCCTCACGCGTTACCTCTTACGCCAAACGGGAGTTCGAATTATGAAAGCACAGTACCTCGGACACGTTGTCTTCTACGTCAAGGATCTGGAACAGTCGTTGGCTTTTTATCGCGACCTGCTGGGATTTCAGGAGGTGGGCAGAATTTTTAATGGGGCGGCTGCGGCGTTGACATCCGGTCGTACCCATCACGAGTTGTTGCTGATCCAGGTCGGTGACGCGCCAGGGCCATTGTCAGGGAGGCGTCGAGGGCTCTACCATATCGGGATCAAGGTGGGGGACAGTCTGGGCGAATTGCGCGCGGCCAAAAAAGATCTTGAACGAGCCGGGATCGCCATCGACGGCATGAGCGATCACACCGTGAGCCAAAGCCTCTACCTGCGCGATCCAGACGGCAACGAAGTGGAGCTCTATGTAGACGCAGACGAATCAGTATGGAAAAATAATCCGGCGGTCGTCGTCTCGCCTATTAAGCCGTTACACTTATAACCTAACAAGGAGGACTGTTCATGGAGAAGCCACGCATTGCAGCCAAAGAGCCCGAAGTACTGACGTTGGAACAGGGAACGTACTATTGGTGTCAATGTGGGCGCTCGAGGGACCAACCGTTCTGTGACGGAGCCCACCAAGGAACCGGGATTGAGCCGGTCGAGTTTACAGTAGATGAAACGAAAGAAATCGCCTTGTGCATGTGCAAGCAGACGAAGACTCCGCCGTACTGCGACGGCACGCACCAAACGCTCTAACAGGATGCTGAAAAAGTCCGCCAGCTTTGTTCTCGCATCGCTTAGATCCTCGACGGGGACCCGGCCGCCTCACCACTCGGCGGCGCGCACAAACTTGGTGCTCCTTATTCGTCGCACCGTGCGCCCCAGAGGGTACGCCTCCGGTCTTCGCTCGCTGCGGCCGCGCTGGACGGCCATTTTGAGCATCCTGCGTGAGTGTTCCGCGCTTGCTCAGATGTACAGACTATCGAAGTTCTTCAATTTTTCATGCAAGGGGCGTGAGTTTCACGCCTCTTGCCTATCACCTAGGCTTCGACAATATCTTTTTTCAAAGACAACACGAAGGCAACGACCTCGGCCCGCTCAGTTGGGGGAACTTTAAACGCATCTAGGGTCGCATTGGCGTGGCCCAAAAATGCCGTCCAATCGGCTTCACTGATCTTCATCCCTTTATGACAAGTCTTCATGTCTCGCCCGGTGTAATACATGGGACCACCCGAACTCGCAGAGAGAAAATTGATCAGGAGTTGCTTTTCTCGGTCGATGCCGTCCTGTCCCCGATGTTCCCAAAAACGTTTCAGCCGTGAATCCGACATGAGGCGTGGTAACAGGTCCCCGGAAACTGCAACGATCGCGTCATAGCCTCCGAGACGTTCATAGAGTGTTTTCGTACTCATCGTGCTCTCCCTCCTGTTAAAAAATGGGGAATAACCAGAGTTGACCAGGCACCACCGGTTGCCAGCCCGTTCAACTCCTCACGTCGCTGCCAAATTTACTGAAAATGCCAAACCAATGTCTACTGCTTCTAGCCCGCATTATTCATGAACACTTCTGCTGCAATCGCGGATTCGCTACGACGACGAGCCTTCGGCAGGCAGGCTCGCCGCTCGCGCCCTTGATGTACTGTTCAAGTACGTCTCAGGTTCTCACGGCTCCACGTGCCTGTCTCGCAGGGTGTAGCCGACCATGCGTCGCTCTCCAGGCAACTATTAGATTTCCATCTCATTGACCATCCTGATTCTTTCCGCTGGAATGCTCAATCGAGCCACTAAAAACTCTTTAAATGATGCCTCATAGGGCTGAACAGCAATGGCACGTTGCATACAGATCATCCACGCGTCTCGCTCGTCCGTTCCAATTGGGAATTGCCTGTGAAAATCAGGGAGGTTGACCCCTCCGTAATGCTCGATAAACAGTCTGGGGCCACCGAGCACTCCGCATAGAAAGTACGTGAGTTTTTTCCGCGACTCGGTTAAATCTTCGGGATGCATGTTTCGAATCACACGGGCTTCAGGAAAGGTATCCATGTTTGCGTAGAACGCATCGACCAGGCTCGTGAGTCCTGCAAGTTCTCCCGCAGCACGGTAGGGGTTCATGTCGTTGCCGTCTTCATTCATGTGCCTATGAATCCTGTTTGAGCGTGGTGAATAAATCTCACTATATAGAGACTGATCCGCGTAAGATGCAGAGGTCTGGCTTTCTGTCCGTATCACACACCTTAGGATGCCTTGAACCGAATGGGGGCATTCTCAATTGTTGGTAGCAGTCGGGCGATTCACGCGTCAAGCCAACCAGAATGTCTTCTTAAGTTTTCACACATCAAGGAGCACGCCGATGACCACTATGGGGAATGCTCAGACGCGAGAGATTAAGGCGGCGGTGGTCCGCAAGAAAGGCGGACCGTTTCAGATCGAGACCCTCACCCTAGACGAGCCTCGTCCCGACGAGGTGCTGATCCGGATCGTCGCGACCGGCATGTGCCACACCGACATGGTGGCACGCGACCAATTGTATACCGTGCCTCTGCCCATCGTGCTCGGCCACGAAGGCGCCGGTGTTGTGGAGCGGGTCGGCAGCAGCGTCAAAAAAGTCGCAGCAGGCGACCACGTCGTGTTGACCTATATGTGGTGCGGCCACTGCACACCCTGTCTGCGCGGCGACCTGACCTACTGCGCGAATTTCTACGCTTTGAATTTCGGCGGGGCCCGCGAAGATGGGAGTACCGCCACGCAGGACAAGCAGGGATCGGTTCACGACCATTTCTTCGGACAGTCGTCGTTCGGCACCTTCACCCTTGCCCATGAACGCAATGTGATCAAAGTTTCGAACAATGCCCCGCTGGAATTGCTTGGCCCCCTTGGCTGTGGCATTCAAACCGGCGCAGGGGCCGTGATGAATGCACTGAATGTCAGACCCGGCGCCAGCTTCGCTGCGTTCGGAGGAGGAGCGGTCGGCTTGAGCGCCGTGATGGCCGCACGTGTGGCCGGTGCGACAACCATTATCGCAGTGGACGTGGTGCCATCACGACTTGCGTTGGCCAAGGAACTCGGAGCGACTCATGCGGTGAATAGCCGCGAGACCGATCCCGTTGAGGCTGTGCGCAAGATCACCGGCGGCGGCGTCGATTTCACGCTCGAATCGAGCGGCCGGCCCGGCGTGCTGCGCCAGGCCATCGACGCGCTGGCAATTCGCGGAACCTGCGGCATCGTGGGAGCGCCGGCGTTGGGTACGGAAGCGAGCTTTGATGTGAATGGGGTGATGACGACCGGCAAGCGGATTATCGGCATCATCGAAGGCGACAGCGTTCCGGATC